>TARA_R110000850_G_scaffold277144_3_pt1 | contig 165997 bp, 164 predicted proteins | sample TARA_R110000850 | Tara Oceans TARA_R110000850 (sample SAMEA4397586) | marine metagenome | biome: Polar Biome; feature: [SRF] surface water layer (ENVO:00010504); material: water (ENVO:00002006), including particulate matter (ENVO:01000060) such as... | depth 5 m | reverse complement strand
TTCGGGCCTCCAGTATCCAAGGGGTCATGAAGCGTATAAAAGGAAGGGGCGTAGAAGTCATTGTTTACGAACCCGCTTTTAATGAGTCAGTGTTTTTCAATTCTAGGGTTGTGAATGATCTTGAATACTTTAAGTCGCAGGCTGATATTATTATTGCGAATCGTAAGACTGACGTTTTATCGGATGTAGCAGATAAGGTTTACACAAGGGATTTATTTGGGAGTGACTCGTGAGGGTTATGGTTACTGGTGCTGCGGGATTTATTGGGTCTGCGCTTGTCTTGCGTTTATTGGATCGGGGTGATGTGGTAATAGGCGTTGATAATCATAATGATTATTATGACCCTGCCCTTAAAGAAGCGCGTCTTGCCCGACATATAAATAACCCCAATTATGTTCACTTTAGAATCGATATTGCTGATCGACTTGCAGTAGAGAGGCTCTTCGCAGATACCAAACCAGATCGGGTTGTTAACTTAGCTGCTCAAGCTGGTGTGCGTTATTCAATTGAAAATCCGTCCGCTTATATTTCCAGTAATATTGTTGGTTTTGCGAATGTCCTCGAAAGCTGTCGTCACAATGCGGTAGAGCACTTGGTTTATGCTAGTAGCTCTAGTGTTTATGGCGCTAATATTACGTCGCCATTTTCTGTGCACCATAACGTGGATCATCCTCTTAGTCTTTACGCTGCTACTAAGAAAAGTAACGAATTGATGGCGCATACATATAGCCACCTTTATGGCTTGCCAACTTCTGGTCTTCGATTCTTCACGGTGTATGGGCCATGGGGTCGCCCGGATATGGCCTTATTCAAGTTCACGAAGTCGATTTTGAGAGGTGACAAAATCTCTGTTTTTAATTATGGTAAGCATCGCCGGGATTTTACCTACATTGATGACATCGTGGAGGGGGTTATGCGTGTGCTGGATAAGCAGGCCGAGCCTAATTTAAGCTGGGATAATAAGAGTCCAGACCCAGGTAGTAGTATTGCCCCATGGCGGGTATATAACATAGGTAATAGTCGTCCTGTTGAGTTAATGGACTTTATCGCCGCTATTGAGGAAGCTTTGGGGAAGAGGGCAGAGATAGAATTGTTGCCGCAACAGCCCGGAGATGTGCTAGACACATATGCTGATGTGACTGCGCTTGTGGATGAGTTTGGCTATAAGCCTGAGACATCTGTGCAGCAGGGAGTTGTTAAGTTTGTTGAGTGGTATCTTCGTTATCATTCTGAGTCAGAGCTAGTTGAAGGGAAATGATAAAAGGCTCGTTCGGGTGCGCATACGACCTCATTGCTTCAAGCCTTCACTCCATTGCACCTAGCACGTTACTTGTGCTTTAAGTATTTCTGTCTCACATATTTAAGTATAGGGCAAGTAACCGTTATGTCAGACTCGGTCTTTTTTTCTGTCATAGTCCCGACCTTTAACCAAGCTCACTTTTTGGCTGAGGCGCTTGATAGCCTTTTGGCGCAAACAGATGATGATTGGGAGGCCATTGTTGTTAATGATGGTTCGACTGATTCAACGTCAGAAGTTGTTGAGTATTATGCGGGCAAAGATTCCCGAGTTCGTTATATACACAAGACAAACGGAGGAGTTGCTTCGGCTTTAAATGTAGGTTTGCTGAGTGCTCGAGGGAAGTGGGTGCACTGGTTAAGTTCGGATGATTTGTTTGAGCCAGAGAAACTGAAAATAAATCGACAGTGGATCACGGCAAACCCGGAGTGTAGCTTTTTTTTCTCTTATTTTTCTTTGCTCCGCGAATCAACAGGAAAGATAGAGAAGAGAGATCTTTGGGGGCCTTTGCCAGACGCGAATCATCAAGTATTGACTTTATTCTACAGAAATTATGTGTCCGGAATTTCAATATGTGTTAATCGCGAGGCTTGGTTGGCAGTCGGTGGTTTTAACGAGTCCCTTAAGTATGCGCAAGATTATGATCAATGGCTTCGCCTTTTGCAGCGCTATCGAGGTGTTTTCATCCCAGAACGGACGGTAATTAGCCGGAATCATGCTGCACAAGGTTCGGAAACTTTCCCGGAGGCTTGTTATTTTGATACTGCTAAAGCCGCGATACGTTTTATTAACGAACATAGTTTCAGAGAGTTGCTGCCGTGGGTGGATTTTCAAGACTCAGAGGCAGTCTTCAAGGCAGTTTTGTGCACGCTGAACATTGCATCAGACCGGTCTGCATTTCTATATTCATTGGGTGTACATCCGGCGCTGGTGATTCGTCTACTTGAGTGGGTGTTGTCGGACGAGTGTGGTGACTTGGAATTGAGATCTCTGGTTCGCATGCGAATAGAAGAGAATGCGTTGCATGCGGGTGATGATGATTGGGGGTGGATGTGGAATCAATTGGCTACCGCCGTGCAATCTCAGGGCATGTTGGTTGACTACTGTCCAATTGATCCAGTTGTGGTGGGGTTGCGCGAGTACTATCAACGTCGGCTAACCGGCGATGAGTCTGCTGCTCCTCTTTTAGATTATTTTGTCAAATTCGAGTCGATCGAACCTTTTTCCCCGGGGGCGATTGGTACAGCGGGCCCTCGTATTGTCTTCTTGTTAGATGAAGAGCAAGAGATAAGCGCGATTACTCCAGGCTTGCGTCGGCTGACAGAGAGAGGTTGCAGAAATCTGGCAGTTGTGAGGTCTTTTGACGAAGGATTATCAGCTTGGGAGCAGTTTGCTTGGGGGGATATTATTCGAGTGTGTGGGGACGATAGGGATTTGTTTCCTTGGCTCGGTCAAGTTGAACTTGTGGTGCGATTGCCAGGAGCCAGTCTGCCGGTATGGTTGCGCGGTGTTGCACACCTTGAGCTTTCGTCCTATCAATCCTTGACCCTAGTTGAGCAGTATATAAATGATGCGTTTTTTTCGCATAATAAAAGTAGACGTCCTGTCATTTTCCTTGAACGTGTGCTTTGGGGGGGGGGCGCTGAGCGAGTAGTGTGGGATCTCGTTCAATATTTAGACCGTAGGTACTATCAGCCAGTTATCCTCACAATGTTTGATGAGCATACTCAGGCGCCTAAGCTTCCTTCCCATGTCGTTACGTATAATAGGCAAAGCTTTTCAAATAAGGTTTCTGACTCAACTCACTTGAGCCAAAGCGTAACGTTGCGACGACGGATTTTTGGAAAACTACATCGATCTTATCACCGGATAGTGCCTAGTGACTTTCGCGCAAAGCTTCAATTGGGCCGGCGTCTTATCCGATTAAGACAACGAGTGTTGGCGTTTAATTTGCATAAACATGAGACACATGCAAGTTCCAGCGAACTTTATGCAGCCAGTAAGGTGTCAGAGGGGGAGTCGGGGCGTGTGCTCGATTATGTTGGTGCGGTCAACCATTATAATTACTGTCTTAAGAATGTTCTCAAACTGATTCCTCTGTATGAGAACAATCCTATAGTAGTGGCGGTGATGGAGGAAGCTGCCGTAACAGCTTGGCTTGCTCAGGCTGGAGACAGATTTCCTTATGTCGTGTCTTTACATTCCTTGGAAAGTAAGTGCTTAGCGGATATTTATCCTACATCTGAAAGGAGGAGCGTTGAAAGCTATTGGCTGTCTAAAGCGTGCGAGGATGCCGCTTTCGTTACGTTACCTAGTGATGGCTGTATTGACGACTTGACGCATCATTTTCAATTGGTTGGAAATAACGTTCGTAAGTTAAGAAATCCAGTGGACTGTTCGAGGGTTCGTCGATTGTCGTTTCTGTACGATGATGCTGCCGCACAATGGCGTGATCTGTCGGCTGGTTTCCGATTTATCCATGTGGGCCGACTTAATCCACAAAAGAACCATGACCTTTTATTAGATGCTTGCGCTGAGTTGAAGAGACGAGGGTTACTGTTTTCGCTCGCTATTGTTGGCGAGGGGCACGACCGAGAGCGTATAGCAAAGCGCGTTACAGATTTAGGGCTCGTTGATCATGTCACCCTCGTTGGAGAGAAGCAAAATCCTTTTCCATGGATTAGTGCTGCTGACGCGCTAGTTTTAACTTCACGGTTTGAGGCGTTTGCATTGGTTCTAGTTGAAGCGATGGTGTGTGGAACACCTGTTATTTCTGTCGATGCTCCGACAGGCCCGATCGAGGTTTTGGCTGCTGGTGAGTATGGACAATTGGTGCCCAACGATGACTCAGTCGCATTGGCCGATGGAATGGAGCAGCTCATGAGAAATCCGGATCGATGTAAAAGGCTTATTGCACGTGGTTACGAGCGAGCAGAAGGTTTTGACATTAAGCTTGTTGTCCGCGAGTGGCAATCGTTGATTGATGCCACGTTGCCTTTGTAAATGATTAATAGAATTTTAGAAAATATAGAGAGTTACTAATGATTTCTCAACTTCGTCGAGTGTCTAACAAGTTTAAAGCAGTTTTAGCGCGTTTCAACAAGCCGCAAGATCGGTCGAGCCTATCCTCTGCGTCAATTGAGGCCTTGGCAGACGAGGTTATTAGACGTATCCAACAGGATCCAGAAAAGAAATGTCATGCAGCATTTTACAAGCGCGGGCATCACTTGCTTGCCAAGCATTTTTATTTGCCAGTCCCAGACGATACAGATGATCTCGATGAGTTTTGGACTAAGCAATCAAATATGGTGGGAGTCGATATGAACGATTCTGCCGGTATAGAAATTATGGAGACGATTGCACCCCGCTATTTGCCGGAGTTTCGTGAAACTTTCCCAATTGACGGGCCACAGGAGTCCCCGGGTTTCTATCTTATCAACGGTGGGTACATGGCGGTAGATGCCCACGTGTACTATTGCCTGATTCGTCACTATAAGCCGCGCCGTATTATTGAAATTGGCAACGGTAATTCAACATTATTGGCGATTGCTGCAAGTGATAAAAACAAAGAGGAAACGGGCGATCGGCCAAAAATCACCTCCATTGATCCATATCCGTGGCCTCTTTTTAAAAACGGGTATCGAGGCTTGGACGAGCTTCTAGAAAGTCGAGTACAGGATGTTCCGGTGACTTTTTTTGAGGAATTAGAGGCCGGCGATATGCTGTTTATCGACTCGAGCCACGTGATACGGAGCGGAAATGATGTGCATTATGAGTTTTTAGAAATTCTGCCTCGCTTAAAACCGGGTGTTTTGGTGCACGTGCATGACATCAGTCTTCCAAAACCCTACCCGAAAGTGTATTTCGATAATCAACTTTATTGGAATGAGCAGTATCTGTTGCAAGCTTTTCTTGCGTTTAATGACCGTTTTGAGGTGGTGTGGCCTGGTAATTACTTAATGATTAAGTATCCAAAGCAGATGCTTGCTGTATTTCCCGAGTTTGCCCGCATGCGCCAGGATTATCCTATGTCGGAACCAACTGCATTTTGGATGCGGGTTAAAAAAACTTTAGATGATTAAATCATGACAGAGCATAAGGAGACCTGTCCAATTTGCGAAAACGGAGTACTTGAAAAAACAAGTCTTACCGTTAATTTGTTTGAGGCCCTCAAACGATGGGAAACAGCGCTAAAGCACCCGTTTCCCCATGAGATGTGGACGGAATACGCTGATTTTGAAGGTGCAAATCTTTACCTAACCGAGTGTACATTCTGTCGTTTTGGGCGCTTCGTTCCAATCGTTACTGGAAGTTCGGGATTTTATGAGGCGATTTCTGAAACGGACTATTACAATGCAGACAAGTGGGAGTTTAGTCGTGCAGTCGAGGATCTCAGACGAATTGATGCCAAGCGTATTCTGGATGTAGGTTGCGGTTCGGGAGTTTTCCTTGAGTTTTTGCGCTCTCGAATACCAGGTGTGGAGCTTTACGGCTATGACCTAAATGATAAGCTCTTGGACCAATTGGCAGAGCGAGGTTTTGGTGTTCTGCCCAGTGATCCTGATCGTTTCGATCAAATGCTTAGTGAGCAGCCGCGTTTCGACGCTATTTGTTTATTGCAGGTCCTTGAGCATACTGCGGAGCCGGTCGAGTTTCTAAAAAGATTTATAAAGCTTTTGAGGCCAGGGGGGATCTTAATTATCACGACGCCTAACGCGTCCGGGCCGATTCGATGTTTTCCTGATGCGCTAACAGAAATCCCGCCTCATCACGTGACCCGCTGGACTCAAGATGCTTATGCGGTGTTATTGCCTAGGCTCGGTACTACGATTAAGTCATTTCAAATAGAGCCGTTGCCTGATTATCTATGGGATGGTTATTTGCCTGCGATGTGGAATGACGCAATATGGCCCGCACAGATTTTTGATCCTATAGCAAGAAATCGAGGCTTGACGGCCATAGGTGAGCGGGCAGGTTTCGCTGCAAAAGCCATGAAAGAATCGGGTATTCGCTACTTGCATGGCGTGCCTGGGCATACCATATATGTCTTAGCTCGCCGAAATGGATATTAAATGAACACGTTATTTAGAAAGTGGGGGCAGGCCGTTCGAGAAGCGCTTAATTTACCCTTGATAGAACAAAAACTTGAGCACAACGAGCGTAGGCTTGACCACAACGTGAAAAAGCTTGATGAAGTGCTAGAAGAGCTTAGGGCACAGGAGTCTAGAGCTGCAGCAGTACATGCGTTGGTTTTGGATCAGCAATATCTTTTATTAGAAAAAATCGCAATGATACAGAACGAACTGCATCAAGAGCAGAATGATCACTTGAAACGAACCGTTTCAGAAAGTCTTTCCAATGCAGCACGGCAAACGCGCAATGAAGGCGAATGATGACTGAGTGCTTTGATGACGATCTGTATCCTGGACGCCCTCGCGTTCTCTTCATTGGGTTCCCTGAAAGCTCACATACGCATTCGTGGATTAATTTACTGGAAGGTGAGCAGTTTAATGTCCGTCTGTTTGCCTTGCCGTCAGCGGAGCCACCGGTTAATTGGCCAGTGAAAACCTATTTAACCTGCGCTGGCTCTCAATATCATGATAATGCGACGCGGCGAACGATCTTTCCCCCGCCTGATTCCTCCTTGTCGGGAGTAGTCAATCTGGCGAACCAGGCTATGGCCAAAGGGCTGTTTAGTAAGCAAGTATGGCTCCGTAATCAGACACAGCGCTGTCTTTCTGTAGTGGAGCGGTTGCGTAGCAATACGAAGTATCCAGTTACGATTGAGGAAGCTCTTAGTCGAGTGATTCAATCGTGGCGGCCAGACGTTATTCATACGTTAGGGTTTGACTCTGCTAGCTATTTTTATCTTCGTACTCGTAAACAGTTTAGTCTTGAGCACATCGGGCGTTGGGTGGCTCAGGCTCGCGGCGGTCCGGATTTGGCATTGCAGCGTTTTAGTCCTGATTTCAAGCCTTTAATAGAGGAGGCTCTGAAAACGTGTGACCATTTCATAGCAGATAATGAGCCAAACTATAACTATGCGTTAAGTGCGGGAGCGACCATTTCAAAAATACAGGCTCCTGGTATGGGTGTCGTTTCGGGGGCTGGCGGCATGGATGTTGACCATTTGAGAGAAATGTGGACACTCCTTCCTTCGAGGCGAGAGCGCGTAATTGTGTGGCCGAAAGCTTATGAAACATACACCGCGAAAGCGATGCCCGTGTTTGAGGCAATATTAAAAGTTTGGGATCAAATTCAACCTTGTCGAATCGAAATGCTTTGGATGGTTCAGTCCGATGTCAAAATTTGGTACGAAAAGTTGTTTCCCGCGGACGTTAAACAGTCCTGCCAAGTGTTTGGTAGATTAGAGCGCGATGAGACGCTTGGGCGAATATCCAATGCGCGAGTCTTATTGGCACCATCCTTAAGTGATGGAATACCGAACACCATGATGGAAGCTATGGCTTTAGGCGCTGCCCCACTTGTGTCGCCCCTTGACACTATTTGTCCTGTGGTTAAGGAAGAGGAGAATGTTCTGTTCGCTCGGAATTTGTACCCCAATGAAATAGCGGAGAAGTTGGTTCGGCTGATGTCCGACGACAGGCTTGTAGATTGTATGGCTGAGAATAATGTGACGAGAGTGCGGGAGATGGCTGATAGAAATAAGGTGCGTGAAAAGGCTCTTGAGTTTTATGAATGCGTAGCTGCACTTAGCAGAAAAAATAAGGTTTAGTTATGACTATATGCAAAGAGGTGCAGTTTTTATGTCAAAGCCTCTATAAGAATAAGCGTCTAATCGCAGAGATGGCAAAAAGAGATATTTCTGATCGATATGCGGGGCAAATATTGGGGATTTTCTGGGCCATCGCACACCCCGTCATAATGATTGCTGCCTATGTGTTTTTATTTGCTGTTGTCTTTCGAGCTAAAACTGAAGGTGTTGTTGATGTGCCAGGTGACCACACACTATATATGCTTTCGGGCTTGATACCTTGGTTGGTCGTTGCGGATGTATTAGGTAGAAGTTCTGCGTTAATCTCAAGCCAAGCATCTTTGGTCAAGCAAGTCGTCTTTCCGGTCGAGGTATTACCAGTAAAGATGGTTTTGGCAACTTTGCCAACTTTTGTTATTGGTCTTGCGGGAATTCTAATATACGCAGCGGTTGTAGATCGAATTAGTGCCAGCATGATTTTGTTTTTGGTTGCTGCGCTACCACTTTATTTGTTCTTGTTCGGGTGTGCGTTTCTGTTGTCTGCCGTGGGAATTTTTTTGCGTGATGTAAAAGAGTTGACCCAGCTATATACAATGATTGGCCTTTTTATAGCACCAATATTCTATTTTATTGATTGGGTACCTGAGAAAATAAGGCTAATTCTCTACGCTAACCCTCTTACTTTCTATATTGAGGCATTTCATGATGCGGCGTATTACGGAGAGATAAGAAGTTGGCTAGTTTGGTGCGTGGTGTTTGTTTTGAGCTTGATAATGCTGTCGATAGGTATGGCCGTCTTTGCTCGTCTTAAGCCGCATTTTGGAAGTTATTTATGATGGTCGAGAAAGATTTTGCTATTCGAGTTGCCGGGCTAGGTAAGATGTACCGAATGTATTCCCGCTCTTCTGACGTTTTAAGGGAGTTAGTTACTAGAAAGGTTTTGCATCGGGAACATTGGGCACTAAAAGATGTGAATTTCGAGATCAAACGTGGCGAAGTTGTCGGAGTGATAGGTAGAAACGGAGCCGGGAAAACCACCTTGCTTCGGATTATTGCGGGTACCTTAGATAAAACTTGTGGAACTGTGGACGTACAAGGTCGGGTCTCCGCAATTATGGTGTTAGGTACGGGATTTAATATGGACCTGAGTGGGCGTGAAAACATCCTTCTAGGTGGCCTGTGTCTTGGTATGACGCATGAGGAAATCAAGCAAAAGGAAGAGTCGATCATTGCTTTTAGCGGTTTGAAAGAATTTATTGATTCGCCGTGCAAGGAGTACTCCAGCGGCATGGTCGCCCGACTCGCATTTAGCGTTGCTGCTAGCGTCGATCCGGATATTCTTATCGTGGATGAGGCGCTATCTACCGGCGATATGATTTTCAATGCGAAAAGCTACGCCCGTATGCGTGCGATTGCGAAGAGTGGTGCGACGGTCTTATTTGTGACGCATAGCCTTCAGCAGATTTACGACCTTTGCGACAAAGCTATATTGTTGGATGGCGGGGGGGTATTTGCGATTGGTGAACCAAGAGAGGTAGGTTACGTCTATGAGCAGAAAGTGCACGAGGAAATGGCTTTATTAAATGACGCACAGCCTCCCTCCTTACAAATTGGTGAGATCACCTCGAATGACTCCCGTAGAGCCGAGGTAGTCGATGTCGCAATTTTCGACCTTGCAACCGGCGAGCGCACCAATAGTTTGAAAGACGGTCGAGATTACGCTATCAAGATTAAAGTAAAAGCCCGCGAGTCGGTGCGATCCTTATCTATCGGTTATGACATAAGAACACAAACGGGTACGCAGATATATGGTTACTCAACCTCTGTTGCCGGGATTGACGAATCTATTGAGGCAAATGAAGAAAAAGAGTTTACTTTTACATTGAAAGCCGCATTTAACAATGGTAGCTATTTTTTTAATGTGGGGATAGCGGAGGGTTTGAGCGACCATCATCAACCTCAGCATTATTCAATGCTTCATTTTGTCGGCGACTCTGCGATTATTGACTGTAGCACTGGCTTTTTGTTTCCCGGTGTGGTCAATATGTATGGTGGCTATAAAGGGTCGGAGTCGTTGAGTGTGATCAAAGAATAGCTAGGTGTGGCATTGCTGGAATTTATCATTCCCCAAATGTTGAGGCCGTGCGGCGTATGGTCGTTGCTATGCATCATCGCGGTCCAGATGGCACTGGCCTTTTTTGGGATGAGGTAGGTGCCTTGGGTCACGCCAGATTGGCGATTCTTGATACATCGACTGGGGGCCACCAGCCGATGGTCTCAGCTGATGGTTTGATCCAACTGGTGTTGAATGGGGAGATCTACAATTACGAGAGTGAGCGAGACTTGCTGATAGCTAAAGGGTATAGTTTTCAGACATCCTCCGATACAGAAGTCGTGCTGCGCTTGTATGAAGAGTATGGGGATAAATATATTGGGCGTTTGCGAGAGTTTTCGGCACCTGATTATGACCTCCCCATCGAAGAAATAGACTATAGATCTTGGTATGTAGAAGCAGGTCTCACAGATATTGATGTCTATCCTGGACACAACGGATTGGAGGGTAGGGGAACGTGCACCTGATATTTACAGTATGTTTGTCTACGCTGAAAAGAGAGTTTAAGAATGGGGATTAATGCTGAATTGGTTCGGTTGGTTGCGGATTTGCGCCAGCGAGATTTTCTGCGCGGTAGCCGGGTGGTTGAGATCGGCGCGCAAGACGTTTGCGTCGCGCCAGAGGTCATAGCCGAGATTTTGTTAAAACATCGTTTTGCATACGAACAAAAAAATCTAGAAGGAATCAGGGCAAACGGACTGTATGAAATCCTCGGAATGTCCCATTACTCGTCGATTGACGCTAGTGGAGCATCGGGCTCGTTAATGTTCGACCTCAACCGGGACTTACGTCAAGACTATCAATTCGTTGAAACTTATGATCTTGTGACGAACCTTGGTACGGCGGAACACTGTTTTAATCAACATGCGGCTTTTAAAAATATGCATGACTTGTGTCGGCCTGGCGGCTTGATGGTGCATGCCTTGACGGCGCAAGGTAATGTGAATCATGGCTTCTACAATTACCATCCTCGGTTTATCGCGGATCTAGCGGCGGCTAATGACTATGAGATTGTTAAGCTTGCATTCACCGTTGATTATCGTCCGGCATTGATTGAGTATTCCCTTGAGGCGTTTAAACAGTGGGATTCTCACGACGTTTTGTTATATGCAGTGTTAAGAAAAGATGCGGATGATGAGTTTCGTACGCCGTTTGATGGCATGTTTCTGTCCACCAACAAGCTTCATGGTTATTTAAGCGTGAACGACGATCCGCTGATATCGGAGTTCGCTCCCTATTTGAAGGGTGGCAATTGGGAAAACACACAGGGTTTTGACACGCCTATTACGTCGAGAGGTGTTTTCACACGGTTATTTTGGAAGGCTCGATCAAAATTGCGGAATAGGGCCTGAAGCTATGTGTGGCATTGCTGGTATTTATGGAGCCCCAAACGTCGAAGCTGTGCGTCGTATGGTCGATGCCATGCATCATCGAGGTCCGGATGACTCTGGTCTGTTTGCGGATGATGTCTGTGTCTTGGGTCACGCTAGATTGGCGATTATTGATACATCGACTGCGGGCCACCAACCGATGTTCTCAACCGACGGTTTGATCCAGCTTGTATTCAATGGAGAGATTTACAATTACAAAAGTGAGCGAGACTTGCTGATAGCTAAAGGGTATCGCTTTCATACATCATCTGATACCGAAGTAGTGCTGCGCTTATATGAGGAGTATGGGGAAACATGTTTTGAGCGTTTGCGGGGAATTTTCTCGCTTGCCATTTACGATCAGCGAAGAGGGCGAGGAAAAGAGCAGTTATTACTCGCTCGAGATCAGTTTGGTGTTAAGCCGTTGCTTTATGCCCAGCGCGAAGGATGCTTAATCTTCGCTTCGGAAATTAAGGCACTTCTTGCAAGTGGCTTGGTACCTCGGCGTATTGATACAACAGCGTTACAGCAATTATTGAGTTTGGGGTCCGTTTACCAGCCAGCAACATTGGTGGAGGGCGTGCACGCTTTGCCCGCAGCGCACTTTATGCGCCTAGATAGTAACGGTATGCGTATAGAGCGTTATTGGTCATTTGCGCGTGATCGCGTTACTGGCCTGCGGCAACTGCCGTACGCTGAGCAAGTCGACAGCTTCGCTGATGCTTTAAGGGAGTCGGTGCGCCTTCAAATGGTTGCTGATGTGCCCGTAGGAGCATTTCTTTCAGGCGGAGTTGATTCATCATTGATCGTCGCCTTGATGGCGCGGGAAACGGGCGGACATGTAAAGACATTTTCTGTCGGTTTTGAAGAAGGAGCAGATGCTACCGATGAAAGTCATGAGGCTGCGGCAGTTGCAAGCTTGCTAGGCACCGAGCACAGTCGTGTTTTGATTACCGCCGATGACATGGTAAATAAACTGGACCATTTCATAAACGGGCTTGACCAACCATCCGTAGACGGTCTGAATAGTTATTTTGTTTCCCATGCTGCGGCGCAAAGCGTTACCGTTTCCCTCTCTGGTACGGGCGGTGACGAGTTGTTTCTGGGTTATCCTTGGTTTGCGGCCGTGCAAGCAGATATGGAGAAGACGTCCCACGTCAGAAAAAACCCCATTTTGAGTAGTGTTCTGCGTCGTCTACCCAGTCTAGAGAGACGACTTCATGCTCGCGGTATAGGGGGGGGGATGATGTTGCATTTCGTGAGGCTTTTGGGCGGCAGTACCATTGTTTTGGCCCCGAAGCGGCCCTTGGTATCGTTGCCGAAGATCGTCGGAAAGATATCAGTTTGGTTTCGCTTGCCGATGACCTCGCCCTTTGTGATGAACTACCTGAAGGGCAGTTATTGGAACGCGCCAGCGTCATGTGTTTGAATGGCTATACTAAAAACCAGTTGTTGCGCGATATAGATGCGTGTTCGATGGCACACTCTTTGGAAATCCGTGTGCCGTTCCTTGACGTAAACATCGCAGACTTTGCGTTTTCGCTGCCCGTAGCCAGTAAATTGAATATTGGGTCTAGGACACTTGATCCAACTGCTAGTTATTCAGAGTCTGGTGTAAAAAAAATCGTGTGCGATGTGGCGCGCAAATATCTTCCTGCTAATTTTTTCGAGGCTCGTGCCAAACGAGGGTTTTCTTTGCCTTATGCTGACTGGCTAAAAGGTCCTTTGGCTGATGTGCTTGCTGATACGTTGTCTGAGCAAAGTGTTCTCAAGGCTGGGTTATTTGACCCGAAAGCAGTGACTAGAATTCATCAAGAGTTTCTTGCTGGCCAGCGTCCTTGGTCTCATCCTTGGTTATTGATGGTCGTAGAGTTATGGCGCCGAAATATTTTGCAGGGATGAAATCACGGCTCGGTCTATCGTCAAGAGTTAATTACTCGTCCCTAACATTCTAGGTCATGGATAAGATGTCTTATTTTCAGAAATTATTGTTTCCCGAACGCCTGTTTAAAGAGCGGGACTTAAAAATTGCAGATCTCGAACGCCGCGTTGATTATCTTGAGGAACGGTTGCTTAGCTATTATAAAAATCGGTGGGACGTTGTAGATAAGTTGGCTGATTACCTGGTTGGCACACAGATTCCTGGTGACTATTTGGAGTTTGGTGTTTTCATGGGTAAAACTTTTTCATATGCTTACCGTGTTATGGCGCCCTTGTTCCCAGAAATGCGTTTTGTTGCGCTTGACTCCTTTGAGGGATTGCCTCAACCACGGGGTGTTGATGCAGTTGCTAACTATACTAGTGGTTTTTATGAAGGGCAGTTTGCTTGTGATATAGAAACCTTTAAAAGTAATCTGAAAGTTTCTGGTGTTGATTTAAGTCGAGTTACTACTGTTAAGGGTTGGTTTGACCAAACGCTGGTCCCAAATCATCCTGAATCTTCACCAATTTCAAAGATTGCTGCCGCTTGGATTGATTGTGATTTGTATGAGTCTACCGTGCCCGTACTTGATTTCTTAACACAACGCTTATCGGTAGGAAGCGTCTTGTTATTTGATGATTGGCGTTGCTATAGAAATCTACCAGACTTTGGTCAACAGCGTGCTTGTCGAGAATGGTTAGGTCGAAATCCGCAAATTACGCTAAATGAGTTCGTGGACTTTGGTTTTCATGGCAAGGCGTTTACGGTTGGAGCTTGTTGAGGTTGGGTGTTTTAGAACATTCGGAGGGAAGTTCAATGTTTGAAGCAGAGTTTGACAGAATTCGATCAATATCGGAAGAAATGGGGTGTTTTTCATGGACATCGAGAGAGTACCAAGACGACATACTTAATTATTTAGTTGAAAATCGGCAATATGGATGTGGTGTTGTGGAAGTCGGAAGCTATAAAGGAGGGCTTACTGCATTATTAGCTCACGTTTGCAAAGAGTTCAGCTGGCCGTTATATACAATTGATATTGATATTTCTGCTGTTGAGTCAACGCGTAAATTACTTTCAGCTTTGGATTCCCTCGAAAACACATCAATACATCATGGAAATCTCGCCTCGTTCGTTGAAACAGAAAAGTTAGCGGAAAAACCCCTTTTAATAATACTTGATGGGGATCATCGTTATGAGGCAGTTGTTGACGATATACATAATGTATACAAGTTGAGTTATCTTCCATATGCTGCAGCATTCCATGATTTTAGTTTGCGGCATCCGACCTCCGGCGAAAAAGTTGATTTGGCGGTTAAGGACTGTCTTGGTAACTGGCCTGTGAAAGCTATTGGCGCTCGGATGAATGGGGATGACCGATATCCCACAAAAGATCATCCGTCTGAGGATGGTCATTGGTGGGAAGTGCCGGGTTCAGAAGGGGCAGTTGTAGAATTACCCGATCAGCTTGCCGCTAAACACGACTTCCTTGACAGTAATGCTTCCCCAGTCGAGAAATCGCTTCTTTCTAGGGTTTTAGGACGTTTGAGTGGGAACAGCTAATGCGAGTTTCCGAGCGCCCAGTGCGCCGTTAGAACCGGTTGTCAGTGTTATTGTTCCGACCTATAACCGGGCGAAGTACCTAGGGCTGGCGCTTGGTAGCGTGTTAGAGCAGTCTTATAGAAACTTTGAATTGATAGTCGTTGACGATGGGTCTTCCGATGAGACTGCTGAAGTCGTCGCTACTTTTCATGACCCTCGATTGATATATATTCGACAGGAGAATTTAGGCCGATCAATCGCCAGAAATCGAGCCTTAACAGTTGCAAGAGGACGTTACATTGCTTTTTTAGATTCTGACGATGAATATTTGCCAGATAAGTTATCGCAGCAGGTACAGTATTTAGATAATTATCCAGAAGTGGGCATGGTCTATACATCTGCACTTTGTATTAACGACAAAGGTGATGTTCAACGAGAATATGTTTATACCGCTTCGCATGAGGGAGATATTTATCGTCAAATAGCTTTTTTTAGGCCGTTAACTATTACATTGCCAACGGTAATGTTGCGTCGTGAGGTCTTGGAGCAGGTGGGGGCATTTGACGAAAAAATGGAGCGTTTCGAAGACACTGATTTGTGGCGAAGAATTGCGAAAAGATTTCGTGTGGGAGTAATTCGTGATCCCACATGCAGGTTGCGCACACATCATTCGAATGCTTTAGCATCCCAGGATCCAGACAAAATCGTTGCGGCTATTAATTATTACCTTGACAAGGTTTTTCGAGAGGATGCTGATATTGAGCAAAGATTTTTGAAGCGTGGCGCCTCTGGGTTGCTTGAATATTATGGCCGGGCGTTTATTGGTGTTCGAGGCTGGCGGAAACGTGGTGCTTTTCTGCTGTATCGAGCCTTTTTGTTGTGGCCTATGCGCATTTTTCCAATCGCATTGTTAGCTATGGTGGGAGTTATAAAGTCAATAGGCCGGTGAGCGGCAAGCAATCAATAATTGAGTAAGAATATAGTTTATGACTCCATCTGAGGTATTTTTGCCACCCACAGTTTCAATCATTATTCCTGTATTTAACGGGGCTGACTTCCTTTCCGAAGCGATTGATAGCGCTTTGTCGCAAACCTATAAGAGTTTTGAGGTACTGGTAATTAACGATGGGTCTACGGATAATGGTGCGACTGAACGTGTTGCTGGCACTTATGGTAACCGCATTCGTTACTTTGAGAAGCCAAATGGTGGTGTAGCTTCTGCACTTAATTTCGGTATCCGTGAAATGCGTGGAGATTATCTTTCGTGGCTCAGCCATGACGATTTATATGTCGCCGACAAAATAGAGCGAGAGATAGAGTTTCTGTTCAGTAAACCTGCTGCGGAAAGAGCTTGCACGATCGTCTATAGTGATTATTCAGTTTTTACAAAGAATCCTCAGGCAAGTGTTCCAGTCATTATGCCCGGGGTAAATCCAGAAGAATTTAGATATTGGTTAACAATAGAGAATTGTCTTCACGGATGCACGTTGTTGATCCCTCGAGAAGTATTTAACAATGTGGGATTTTTTGATGAAAGCCTGAAAACAACGCAAGATTATGATCTGTGGTTCCGCATGGCTGCAACATGCCATTTTTTACATCTTCCTGGATCTTTGGTGAAGGCGCGTAGCCATGAACGGCAAGGTACTAAGACTATGAGCGCGGTTGTAAAGGAAGAAGGAAACCGCTTGTTGTCACGGTTTGTAACTTGCCTCACTGAAGAGGAGTTGAAACGAGGGGCGCGAAAGTCGCTACCGATTGCTTATGCTCATATAGCAGCGAGTTTATTTAAGCGAGGCTACTCAAAAGCCGGCACGCAAGCAGCAAGGTTGGCCCTATCTAATTCTATAACCACATCTCCTTTTGCCGTGCTGAAAGTGCTCTGGGTTTTAGTGGCGGGGCTAATTGGTTCCTGGGCTCTTAAGCCTCTTCGCGCGTGTTTACCTGGGCCGCTACGAACGTCTCTTCGACAAAGGCTTCTTAAGTATAAAAGCTCTAAGGTTTTATCCTCGCCAGAGGCCTTGTCCAATCTTGGTCTGAAGGAGAGGTTTTCAAAAGTTTATACGGGGAACATTTTCCGTGGGCGGGAGTCCCGCTCTGGCGCTGGGTCGGATTTAGTGCAGACAGAGGTGGTTAGAAGTGTGTTGCCCAATTTGCTTCGTGAGTATCGCGTTTGCACGTTTGTAGACGCCCCATGTGGGGATTGGTTCTGGATGCGAGAAGTTAACTTGCCGGTGGAGCAGTATATTGGCATAGATATTGTTGACTCATTAATCGAAAGAAACCAAAAAGATTATGGAAGCAAGCAGGTTAAATTTGTGTGTGCCGACTTGGCTTCAGACCCTTTGCCTCCAAGTGATTTAATCTTGTCAAGGGATTGTTTAGTCCATCTTTCATTCGGAGACGCTTTAAAAATCCTTGCCAACTTCAAAAACTCAGGGGCAGAATATTTGCTCACCACAACGTTTGTTGACCGACGAAGAAATGAGGATTTGGGCGATGGGTTTTGGCGTGTGCTCAACATGCAACTACCACCTTTTAATTTTCCTGCTCCGGTAGCCTTGATTAATGAAAACTGTACGGAGGATGGAGGAGTATATGGAGATAAATGTCTGGGTCTATGGCGTCTGCAGGACTTATCGTTCGACGGTGATAGGTGATGTGAGTGCCTAGGTTGCTCATTCATGCTCCTAATATCCATGTGGGCGGTGGAAGGGTCTTGCTGCAAGAGGTTTTGCGTGCTCAGTCATTTTCAGCCTCTTGGGCACAACTAGATTTACGGATCGAGAAGCTTCTTTGGCGTCCGAAGCATATGCATGTGTCTTTTGTTGGACGTTCCTTAGTTGCTCGTTTATGGGCGGAATGGAGGCTGCGTCGTACTAGTCGGGTAGACGACGTGATTCTGTGTTTTAACGGTCTCCCGCCATTTTTTCCTATCAAAGGGAAAGTAGTAGTTTTCATTCAGAATCGATTGTTAATCGATGGCTCTTCGTTAGAAAAGTATCCGTTTAAAGTCAGAGCTAGAATTTATATAGAACGACTTTGGGCCTCGGTGTTTTGGTTTAGATGCAGTCGCTTTATTGTGCAGACACCTTCAATGGCCGAGTTATTAAAACGCCGGATTGATAATGATCGCGTTATCTCGATAGTACCTTTTGCGGCTCCACAGCAATCTCCGGGAGCTCAAAATGAGGGGGAGGGCTACAAATTTGATTTTGTATATGTCGCCAGTGGAGAAGCACACAAAAATCACCGTACGTTACTCGCAGCATGGTGCTTGCTTGCTGAGGCCGGCTACAGGCCTTCTCTTGCATTGACTCTAGACTCTGCGCTGTACCCAGATCTTTGTGGGCACATTGCCCACTGTGTTGCAAGCCACGGATTATTAGTGACAAATTTAGGCGTCTTGTCCGACGCGGAAATTAATTGCCTGTATGCTGGAGCGACTTCTCTTATATATCCGTCAACAATAGAGTCTTTTGGTTTGCCTTTGATTGAAGCGGCAAGATACGGGTTATCGATTTTGGCATCCGAGCTCGATTATGTGCGCGATATTATCGAGCCCAAAGAGACTTTTGATCCATACTCGCCCCTGTCTATTGCTAGGGCGGTTAGACGTCATTTGGGTGTTCAGGATCGTCCTTTGATTGTTTCAGATGCTGAGAATTTTATTCGGGAAGTATTGAAATGAAAGTATTACTTTGGACTCAATATTTTTGGCCCGAAAATTTTCGTATTAATGAGTTGACACAGGCGCTCAAAGAAAATGGCATAGAGGTTACTGTGTTAACGGGTAAGCCAAACTATCCTGAAGGGAAAGTATTTCCCGGGTATCGTGTCACTGGTGTTCAGCGTGAGCAGTATGCCGGAACTCGCGTGGTTCGCGTTCCTTTAGTGCCTCGAGGGCAAAAATCACCGTTTAGGTTGGTGTGTAATTACCTGTCTTTTATTTTTTCAGGATATGTATTTGCCCCTTTCGCATTAAAGGGGCAAGTCTATGACGTTGTTTTTGTGTATGCGCCGTCGCCTCTTCTTCAAGCGATACCAGCCCTTTTTATGGCTAAACTGAAAAAGGCTCCATTAGTACTTTGGGTACAAGATCTTTGGCCGGAAAGTTTGGAGGATACTGGTTTTGTAAAGAACCGTCGAGCTCTGAAATTGGTGGAATTGGTAGTGCGTTACATATATCAACGCTCTGACTCAATTTTGATCCAATCCGAGGCCTTTCGAGAATCGGTTGCTCGTTTAGCAAACGATCAGAATAAAATACGTTATTACCCAAATACGGCTAGCTCAGTCGCGAGTAAATCTTTGAGCGCTAAAGTTTTAGATATCGTCGCCCAAATCGAGAATACGTTTTCGGTTGTGTTTGCTGGAAATATTGGCGTAGCTCAATCTATCGGCACACTTGTAAAGGCGGCGGAATTATTGTTGCCGGAAAAGCATATCCAGTTTTTTATCATTGGTAGCGGTAGCCAGGAAGAGTGGCTTCAAGAAGAAATTGGTCGATTAAATCTAACTAATGTGAAATTGGTGGGGCGTCTACCTTACGAGGAAATGTCTGCTATATTTTCTGCCGCGTCAGTATTGCTGGTCACCCTGAAGGATGCAAAAACGTTGTCGAACACAGTCCCAAGTAAATTGCAGGCTTATTTGTCTGCAGGTAAACCAATTGTGGCAAGTGTAAATGGAGAAAGTGCTCGGATTATTCGAGAGGCGCAGGCAGGTTTTGTTTGTGCTGCTGAGGATTGGAGTTCGTTAGCCTCTGGGATTTTGGGCATCAGTCAATTGAATGCTGAAGAATATAAGTTTTTGAGTGATAACGCTGTCGAATATTTCAATTTGCATTTTGACCCGGCTAAGCGTGTCAAAGAGCTCATTGACCATTTTGAATTTGTTGTTGCTCAAAAAAGGATGGCTAGGTGATGAGAGTTTTGGTTTTGGGTGTGTCAGGGATGTTGGGTCATACCATGTTTCGGTTGCTCTCACAGAGTACGAATTTAGATGTGTATGGGACAGCGCGCTCTGGTTCTATTCGGCGTTTTTTTGATAGTAAAGATGTTGAAAAAATTATTCTTGGGATTGATGTTGAGAATCAAGATTCGCTAGTTCGCGCCTTTTCAGAGATACGACCGCAAATAGTTATTAATTGTATTGGTCTGGTCAAACAGTTGGCGGAAGCTGGAGATCCGTTGTTTGCACTTCCAATAAATGCCATGCTACCCCACCGTTTGGCTAAGTTGTGTGGCCTGGTGGGCGCGCGTTTCATCCACGTAAGTACAGACTGTGTATTTAATGGGCGCAAAGGGGGCTATCGCGAAACAGATGTTTCCGATGCAGAGGATCTGTATGGGAAATCAAAGTATTTGGGTGAAGTGGCCTATCCTCATTCAATTACGTTGCGTACCTCTATTATTGGTCATGAACTATTAAGCGCGAATGGTTTGATTGGTTGGTTTTTAGCACAAGAAGGGCAAGTTAAAGGTTACACCCAAGCTATTTTTTCGGGTTTGCCCACTGTGGAGCTTTCCAGGGTCGTTAGGGACTTTGTTCTACCTAACAAGACGCTTTCAGGTCTTTATCATGTTGCGTCCGAGCCTATAGCAAAGTATGAGCTGTTGAAAATAGTGGCCCAAGTTTATGGCAAGTCGATTGAGATTGTGCCTGATGAAAATCTTAAAATTGATCGCTCCTTAAATGCGGAGCGCTTTAAAGATGCTACGGGTTATGTGGCTCCTAGTTGGTCGGAGCTAATAAAGAACATGTTTAAATTTAATAAAAAGGAAGTTTGATGTTTGCGGATAGTGTGCTAATGATCACGGGTGGAACAGGCTCTTTTGGTAATGCGGTACTTAATCGTTTTTTACATACTGATGTCCGTGAAATTCGCATTTTTAGCCGAGATGAAAAAAAACAAGAAGATATGAGGCTTGCATTAAAGAGTCCGAAGTTAAAGTTCTATATCGGTGACGTTCGAAATTATGATTCGGTTTCGCAAGCGATGAAAGGGGTGGATTATGTTTTTCATGCGGCGGCGTTGAAACAGGTACCGTCTTGTGAGTTTTATCCTATGGAAGCAGTTCGAACCAATGTTGTTGGTGCAGAAAATGTAATGAATGCAGCCATAGAAAATGGGGTGAAGCGAGCGATTGTGTTAAGCACCGATAAAGCGGTGTATCCAATCAATGCGATGGGCTTATCCAAGGCAATGATGGAAAAGCTAATGGTTGCCAAGGCGCGAATGCGTGATCAAGGCGAAACAGTATTGTGTGCCACTCGGTATGGAAACGTGATGGCCTCTAGGGGTTCCGTTATACCGTTGTTTGTTGAGCAGATTAAAACAGGGCGGTCTCTAACAATTACAGATCCAAATATGACGCGGTTTTTGATGTCTCTTGAGGACTCTGTTGATTTGGTTTTACATGCGTTTCAGCATGCGCGGCAGGGCGATATTTTGGTTCAGAAGGCGCCGGCATCAACAGTTGGAGATTTGGCGCAAGCACTGAAAGAGCTTTTTGATTCTCAAAGCTCCATTGATGTGATTGGCACCAGACATGGCGAAAAGCTCTATGAGTCCTTGTTGTCGCGAGAAGAGATGGCACGGGCTGAAGATATGGACCGCTATTATCGTGTGCCGGCAGACAATCGTGACCTTAATTACAACAAGTACTTTATTGAAGGCGAACAAGCCGTATCGGATTTAGAGGATTACACGTCTCATAACACTGAGCGTTTAGACGTAGATCAAGTGAAGGCTTTACTAATGAAACTTGACTACATTAAGGATGCGCTCAATGCTTAAGGTAATGACCATAGTAGGAACACGTCCTGAGCTTATTAAAATGAGTCGGGTTATTTCAGAGTTTGATCGTCATACTGATCATGTGTTGGTGCATACAGGACAAAACCATGACTATGAGTTGAATCAAGTTTTTTTTGATGATCTTGAAATACGTAAACCAGATCATTTTTTAGCTGCGGTCGGAGAGAACACAGCCCAAACAATTGCGCGAGTCATCGAAAAAGTAGATGCGGTGATAGAAGCTGAAGAACCGGATGCTGTAATGCTTTATGGAGACACTAACTCTTGTTTGTCGGTTATTGCGGCGAAGCGGCGTAAGGTCCCGGTTTTTCATATGGAGGCTGGTAATAGGTGTTTTGATCAGCGCGTACCTGAAGAATTAAATCGTAAGGTTTTAGACCACTTGAGTGATATCAACTTAGTGTTAACGGAGCATGCAAGACGTTATTTAATTGCAGAGGGAGTGCGCCCCGAGACGATAATTAAGACGGGCTCTCACATGAGAGAGGTCTTGGATTACTACATGCCTAAGATTAAAGCCTCTGATGTTTTATCTCGTATGCAACTTCAAAGAAGTAGCTATTTTTTGGTTAGCGCGCATCGTGAAGAGAATGTAGATTCTCCGGAAAATTTACGAGACTTAATGGAAACGCTTAACGCGCTAGCGCAAGCGTATGACATGCCCGTCGTTGTATCAACACACCCGCGAACAAGAAAGCGCTTGGATATGATGAAGGGTTTAAGTTATGACTCACGTATTTGCTTCATGAAGCCATTTGGTTTTTGTGACTATATCCGCCTGGAAATGGAGGCGCTTTGCGTTATTTCGGACAGCGGGACGATTACTGAGGAGGCGTCGCTATTAGGGCTTCCTGCCATTACGATTCGGAATGCGCATGAGCGGCCCGAGGGTATGGATGTGGGGACGTTGATTATGGCCGGCCTTAAGAAGGAACGAGTACTGGATGCGGTGCGTATTACCCTTGATCAACACAAACGTTTTGCTGTTACAGGCGCTAGTAAAGTGCAGGATTATGAAAATCCAAATGTCTCCAAGCAAGTATTGAAAGTCGTCGAAAGTTACACTGACTATATCAATCGCACGGTGTGGCGAAAGTTCCTATGATGCTTGATGGGTAGTTACCCAATCGACGATATTTTCGTGGGGAATATAGTTAGGAACCAGCTTTTGTAGGATGACTAGTGCTTCTGTAATATTGTTGTTGCGTAGGGCCATTTTTAGGTCAACCAGTCTTGGAGTGAGGTTTTCCAACATAATGAAAGTTTCCAGCGCTTTCATGATTCGGGGGTGATCCGTAGGACGAGGGTTATCGCCGATCAGTAACTCCTCATATAGTTTTTCACCGGGTCTCAGCCCTATTACACTTATACTAATATCGCCGTTAGGGTTCTGTTCGCTTTGTACGGAGTAGCCACTGAGTTCGATTAAACGTTCGGCTAAAGTAAGAATTTTTACCGGCTGCCCCATGTCAAGTATAAAAACTTCGCCACTTTGGCGATTTGTCATTGCCCCAGCTTGAATAACTAACTGAGCAGCTTCCGGAATCGTCATAAAGTAGCGTGTCACATCTGGATGAGTAATAGTAACTGGCCCGCCATTTTTTATTTGCTGGCGGAAAAGCGGCACTACTGAGCCGGAGGACCCGAGCACGTTACCAAATCGCACCATTGAGAAGCGTGTTGTTGTTTCCTTTTCCGCCAATGCTTGTAAAAGCATTTCGGCAAGACGTTTGGTTGCGCCCATAATATTGGTGGGGCGGACGGCTTTGTCAGTGCTAATTAATACAAAGTCTTCAGTATTGAATTCCGTAGCCAGATTTGCAATGTTTAACGTGCCGATAACATTGTTTTTTATGCCTTCAATCGGATTGTGCTCAACAATGGGAACGTGCTTGTAGGCAGCAGCGTGATAAATAGTATTGGGTTGCCAGGTCGAAACAATGCTGTGCATGCGGCCTATGTCTTGCACCGATGCTAAAAGGGGTATAAGAGTATTCTTATTTGCCGTTGTTTTTATTAGCTCTTCGTGAACATTGTAAAGAGCATACTCACTTTGGTCGATTAGAAGTAATTTGGACGGCTCAAGTTTTACGATTTGTCGGCATAATTCGCTGCCTATCGAGCCACCGGCGCCCGTTACAAGTACGATTTTGCCGGTGACGTTTTTGGCTAACAGCGCAGGGTCTGGTGGAACGGGCTCACGCCCCAGTAGGTCGTCAATGTCCAAATCATGTACGTCAGTTAAACTCGTTTTGCCTTGTGCAAGCTCCGTCATGTTGGGTAAGGTGCGCACTGCTACTTTTGCATGGCGGATACTGGCAATAATTTCGTTTCTTCTGCGCCTGGATAACGACGGCATAGCAAGTAAAACGGTACGGATTCCTTTGCTTTCGACCAAGCTTGGCAACGATAATGGGTTGTAGACGGTTAATCCGTTAAGTACTTGTCCGTGCAAATGAGGGTCATCATCCAAGTAGCCGGCTATCCTCATTTCAGCGCTGTTGTGCATTGCCGCAGCCAATTGGCGGCCTGAAGCACCTGCTCCATAAATAAGTGCTTTGGGTAGCGTTAAACGTTGCCAATGTGCTTGGTACATTCCCCCCAGCCATAAACGTGCAAAGGCGCGCGACAACCCGACCGCAAATAGCAATAACATAGGTTGAATAATGCCAATGCTGCGGGGTACGCCAGGCAGACCGATAACGGTAACAACCACCATATAGATAAGCGCATATAAAGTGAATGCTTTTAATACTGTGCCTATTGCTGACAAGTCGGAGTATCGGAAAATTACTCTGTAAAACCCGTGCGTGATAAAAATAGGTAGCGCAATAACAATCGAGGTGGCAATTGCCCATTCTGGTTGAAAGAAGGAGTCGCCCCATACTCGCACCCATAAATCCAGTCGCAAATAAAAGGCAAGCCAAACCGTTAGGACGCATAGGCAAACGTCTACGGTTAGCACTACAAGTCGTTTGGCGAAACGAGGCATCGCTAGAACGGGCTGCGCAAGACGACTCAACATGCTTATTCTTTTCCTTTTTGAATTCTGTCGCCGCGCCCAGAGCCTGCGAGGGTGCTAATAATGTAGCGGAAGTATGCAAGGACGCTCATATTTGCTAGCATTTTGGCATCTGTCTCGGCAAGTAAGGCCGGGGTTGACATGTCGATGCCTTGTATTTGTGCAAGACCAGTGATGCCTGGGCGTACGTTAAAAATGTGCCGCGTGGCGCGCTCGTTAATAAGTTCTACTTGACTTGGTAAACAGGGGCGTGGGCCAACCAGACTCATCTCGCCTGTAATCACATTCCACAATTGGGGTAGTTCATCGAGTTTGGTGCGCCGTAAAAAGGCGCCGAACTTGGTAACTGCTGCAGCACTGACCAAATGCGTGGCAACAGACTGTGTGCCTGGCTGCATTGTACGAAACTTCACCAAACTAAAAGGTTGTTGATAGCGGCCTAAGCGTGTTTGAAAGAACAGGGGTGAACCAGTGTCAAATAAGCCAATGATAAACAGCAACGCGAAAACCGGTAGGCCGAGTATTGTGCCGATAGTCGCCAATATAAAGTCAATGCACCGAATCATTGCGAGGTTTGCCTTATAGAGCGATACCAGTTCGCAGTTAGCTGCATCCCTTCGTCTAATTTGTAGGGGGGCGACCAGCTCAGGGATTGTTGGATTGGTTGGCTATTTACGTACAGCGAACCGGTGAGGCGTTCTGCTATAGCCTCTTTTCGCAATATTTTACCTGCCCATGAAAATACCAGAGGCGGAATAGGTAACAAGTAGCAGCGTGTTTCTAAAGCGTTAGCTATTTTACGAATAAGATCAGGGGTGGACACGTCTTCGTTGTCACTTACTAAGAAGGTTTGGCCGCCCGCGTTTGGGTGGGTCAAGCAGGCCTCAATAGCGCTCACCAGATTCCCAAGGTAAATTAAACTGCGCGCGTTGCGTATGGCTCCGAAGGGAAGGGGTATTCCACGCTCGACAAGTTTGATCAGGTTTAGCAGGTTCCCTTTTACATTTGGCCCATACACCAGTGGCGGTCGCAGAATAACCACTTCCATACCGGATTCTTTTGCTATTTCCCACAAACCTTGCTCAGCCATCCATTTTGAGCGCGAATACGGGTCTTGCGGTTGTGCTGGGTCGGTTGCCTGGTACTGCTCGGCCTTACCTTCACCCAGTATTTTTACAGTACTTATGAAAATAAACCTTTTAACACCCTGCTCTGCGCATTGCCGTGCGAAATGCAGGGTGCCGTTGGTATTGACGTTTTCGTATGCTTTATTAGCGTCTTTGCTTTGGTCATTCATGACGTGAACTCGCGCGGCCAAATGTACCGCCACGTCGATGGGTTTGGCGAATGCTGGGGCCCAATTGGTGGCGTCGTCGATATCGCCAGTAGCAATCATGTCGCTGTTATGATTGCTGCGCGTTGTGCCCCCCACCTGGTGGCCCAATGATCTTAGGTGCTTGTAAAGGGCTTGGCCAACCATGCCTGTTGCACCGGTGATTAATACGTTCACAAGAATGTTTTATACATAAAATTAAATTGTCATTGATTTTACTGTGGGAATCTTGCCATATACGGTTTCGGAATGTCACAGGCGTAAAATTGTGACCTTATTAGTGCCGTTCGTTTCAAATTCGAGAGTATTTTATGTTGGGCTATTTAATCGTCGCGCTGTACTGGCTATTGCCGGTTACGTTGTTAACGAGTCATTCTTTGCCAAGCGGCGTATTTTATGCGTTGATACTAACGACACTGGTATTGTTGGTGCGGGAGCGGTTTTCTGGTATCGGTGCTCAAACTCGTCGATACGGCTGGCTTATTGCGGGCTACAGCATCCTCTTTTTTTCTGTTGTTGCCTCTTCTGTGTATCACGGAGCGTGGGCTGGGGCAAACAGCGAAGGGGCCTTGCGAATGTTTTTAGGTCTTTGGGTACTGTTACTTGCTCTGCCCCGCGTTAAGCGGCAAGTGTTGCAGCATGCGTTATGGGGGGTAGTAGTTAGCGGTTTTGTGTCAACTGCAGTTCTGCTTTGGTTGACGTTTACTGTAACGGTTCGTCCTTTAACGCCTGGTGTGATTATTACGACATATTCCAGCATTATGCTTCTGTTGGGGGCCGTATCGGTTTATTCGCTTACTTGGAAGTTAAGTGCTTTCCCGCGAGTTGAGCAGACTGTGAAAGTATTAGCGGCAGTGGCGACGTTTGGAGGTTTTTTGGTCGCACAAACGCGTACAGGCTTGCTAGGTTTGCCATTATTTGTGTTGCTAGGCATCGTGTTGTTTGTGGGTATAAGTCGCCCGCGCAGGTTACTGGCCTTATTGGGTGTAAGTGCAGTTCTGTTGATTGCAGTAGTTGGTGGAAGCGACTCTTTGCGGAACAGGTTGATGCAAGGCGTACAAGAGGTTCAGGTGTGCCAAGACGAGGGGAGTACATCTTATAGTTCTATGTGTATTCGTTTGCAGCTGTGGCGCTCGGCAATAGACGCGGGCATGACCCATCCGTGGGTGGGTTTGGGAGATGGGGGGCGTTATCCTGAGTACTTGAGTGAGGTGGCCGTGCCTAAAGGCCTGATTGCCCAACGTGTTGTAGATGAGGATTTTGGAGAGCCGCACAATGACGTATTGTTGTTTTTTGCGGGTTTTGGCTTTCCCGGTGCGTTGGGTATTGTGTTGATTTATCTGGCTCCCTGTTTCTATTTTCTTCCCAGGCTTGTGCGAAGTGGTGTCTCGATGCAGGTGCGATCCGCTGCGGCCATGGGGCTGGCAACCTGCTTGGGGTTTGCGTTGTTCGGGCTTACCGAAATGATGTTCCGACGAATGAATACGATGGGTTTTTATGTGGCATTCGTGGCATTGTTTATGGTGTTATCTGAATCGGCGTCTCGACGGCGGATAGACAGATAATGCACCTTTATTATTACGTTGCGCCCGGATGCGGTTAACATGGCTTTCCAGTTTTTGCGGTGATTATTTCATATGGGTGATGCAAGTGCTTGTTAAGCGAATGGGAGTGACAGTGGTGGCGGCGCTCATGACGGTTTTGGGTGGTTGTCATTGGCCAGTAGAGTCTTACACGCAGCCGATTGCTGAAGGCGACATTCTGCCTAATGGCACGGCGGGTGAAGTGCGCGCCAACCCCAAACGTAATGCAACGCCGGTTGAGTTGGAGGCCATTCAACGTGCAGTACGCACAAACCCATTGCTGTCGAATGATCAACTGGTGTCGAACGTGCGGGTTGAAGCCGTTAGTAAGCCTGTTGTGGGTTTTTGCGGGCGCTTGGAAGAAAATGACAAGGCGACGGCAGGCACGGATGAGGGTGTTAAGAACGCACGGGCGCCGGTTATTACTGGAGTGCTAAGAACCGTAGAGGGCCAACTGCTGGCGTACGACCTGCGCTACGGCGAACAAGCGCATTTGCGTTGCAACTACATGGCGTTCTGGCCGGATTCGGAACAATAATTATAATAGCGCCCGGCGCGAACTTTACCTTTCTTCTTTATGGCCACCAACGTTGTTTTCCTTCGCAGCATGCAGTTTTTGGGTGGCCATCTTGTTACCTACCCTTTGCTGTATCAGCTAAGGCAACTCTTTCCGCACGACAAGCTCCATGTGGTGGGGTCCGACCCGGTGGCGGCCCATTACGAAAGTACGCCGTGGGTGGATTCCTACATTCAGGCTGAATGTACGCGCAAGAAGCTGGCGGCGCTGAAAGGGGTCACCCGCTCGTTCGTACTGCATTATTCCAGCGAGCAATATGCGCTTTTAACGTTTTTGCGCCGTATCGGCGTGCGCTCGGGGTTTCGTAATGGCCGCGTAAGCGATTTTTTATGGACGCATCGCTGGAAGAAAGACCCCAATGAGTACCTGGGCCTGGCGAATTTGCAGTTGGCGCGGCAGCTAAGTGATTTTTGCCCGGAAACGGCGGCGCGCGGCGCCATGGCGGCGTTGGCTGAAAGTGCCGACCCAAGCTTGCCGCTTGCCCAGGTGGTGTTCATACCCGGTGGTGGGGCGGGCGCGTACAAGCGCTGGCATATTGGGTCGTATGTGGCCTTGGCCGATGCCCTGAAAGCACAGTTCGGCCTGCAGTCGTTCTGCTTTATTACCGGGCCGGGTGAGGCGCAAGAGGCGGACTATATTGCGGGTTTGGGCCGGGTCGATTTTCACGTGGCGCGCAACCGCAGCATGGCCGACATTGCCCGCCTGTGTCTGCACGCCCGTTTAATGGTGGCGAACGATTGCGGGCCGTCGCACATTGCGCAGAATGTGGCGGGCAAGTATGTGGGACTTTTTCACGAGCACGAGCCGCAATGGTTCTGGCACCGCAGTGGGGCGGTGGCGCTGACGCCGGATAACGGCACCAGTGATATTCAAAGCATTACGGTGGAACGCGTGGCCCAGGCGTGTGGCCGGTTGCTGGGTGAGGCGTAGAGCGTTATCTCTGTTCTTGTATCCTGAAAAAAGGAGCCTGCCATTGGCGTGTGCAGCGCATCACGGCTGAAACCATGATTTCGTACTTATACGTAAATAGCGATACTTAACGATTTTTAACTGCTATTTTGAAGGGAATGGTTCAGGCCGAGGTCAGTGAGGCTTGCGTTTTATACCCGGACGGATATAATTAATGGCAGATAAACGGAAGGTATTGTATTGGGAGTACACGGAAGAAGTCCGTTACGGGCTGAGCGGGAGAAAATGATGACGCGCAAAGATTATCCGCAAGGTACTGATAATGTGTTGCTGGATCTGGGGTTCGACAATGCCGAAGAGCTGTCAGTCAAGGCGGCACTTGCGTTCAAACTCAATGAACTGGTCAGTCAACGCAGCTTGACGCAGGCTGAAGTGGCATCGATTACGGGTATGACCCAACCGAAGGTGTCTCAAGTGCGGCGCTATAAGCTTCAGAACATCTCTTTGGAGCGACTGATGCAAGCACTTGTTTCGCTTGGCCAGCATGTGGAGATCAATGTAGAGCCTGCGAGCAATGCGAATGCGACAGGCATTACCGTTGCTGCGTAAGTAAGTCAAGAGGAATATTCTTTTGGCACTGGTAAAGGTAAGCCCTGTTTGCATTAACCTCACACACCCAGGTTCCTGCAAGCCGCGTTTCACTATTCACAAGCGCGTTCGGGTTCAACACGCCCATGTCGGGGGCGTCCATTGGGTCGGCTGCGGGGTAGGTAAATACGGCTACGTTGTATGCGCGCAGGATTTGGGCGGTGGTGTGGGTTTGTTCCACCGGCAGTTCAATGGCCCGTAGGCTTAAGCCGTTGGGGGTGTTGAATGTCATGGAATACAGGCTGTGGGTGCTGTGTAAGTAGGGCAGGCCGGGGTGTGGGGGCATGCTGTTCCAGAATTGTTGCTGGCGTTGCGCACAGGCGTTTATGGCGCCGTGCAGGTGGGCCGAGCCCGCGATAAGGCCGGCGTCGTTGGCGCCGCGCATGGGGTGGGCCCACGGCCCGGTGGGGCATAGCAGGGCCTGTCGCACCAGCGGCGCTACCGACGCCAGCTTGGGCGGGGTGGCGCTTTCCAATAGTTTGTTTAGCACGGCGGCAGCGCGCAGGTTGCCGGTAAGGCTAAGCGAGGCCTGGTGCGAGGCAGGCGTGGCGAACCGGTACAGGGTGCCGTGCAGGGGGCGTATGTTCAGGGGCGGGGTAGCTGTGTGGCTGATCGGTTTAGACATTAGACTTTTAAAAGTCTGAGTGGGCTAGCTTCACAGATTTGGGGCGCCCCCGTTTTGGGTGTAACGCGTTGTATAGCTTCGCCAATTTGATTTTGTTTTCGGTCAGGAAAGGGTAGTCTTCCTGTAGCGCTTTTAAGCTTTCTCCGGCTTTTAAGTATTCCAAAACCAAGTGAACAGGTACGCGTGTACCCTTGAATACGGCTTCCCCTTGCATAATGCTTGGGTTTCTTTCAATAACTTTGTCCATTTCTTCGAGCTGCTTAAATCGTGACTTTGTGTCGGTGATGAAAGAATTGAAATCAATCTCAATAAATTCATTAGGGTGGATCTGCCAGGTTTTTTTGCGGCCTGTTGCGCGTAACATAAGAATTCCATTCCGGTCTTCTTCGTGTAGTTTTTGAATGCGGTCCAATAAGGTGTTCAGAATGGTTTTTCGTGTATTCGCCACCATAATGTCTTCAGTATCAAAATAGAATTTTGCAAACGCCGCCGCCATGGGCGTAAAGCGTCGGTTCCTGGCATGTTTTTCATAAAGGTTGCCGGGCAAGATGCGATCATCAACGGCTTGGTTGATTTTGCGTTCGGATAATCCTGCGAGGAACGCGGCTTCGGCGGTAGAAACGGTGGAGCGGTGCATGTTCATAACCCTTTTTAATCATTCCGATATTTCGGAATGATTATACTGCTAAGCCGCCGGATACTGAAGTGACTCAACGCAAAACATTACCCGCATCAAGCCGCTGATTTCCTGTATTTGCCGCGCGGGAACGTCGCCGGTAAGGCTGTTCGGCTCGCGCATGAAGTGCTGGATCCACTTTGGGTTGCCGTCGGTAAGGGCGTGTAGCGCCCGGTAGATACGAATCAGCATGAGGGCCAGCTCACCTTGTTTGGAGTCGGGGTTAATGTTGGGTCGGTGTTTCAGGCGGCTGATGGCGCTGCGGTGAAGGCCCAGCACCGCAGCCAGTTCACCGTGGCTCAAGCCCAACTGCTTGCCGGCGGTAATTAACGAATTGGCCAGGACGGCAGTGGGCGAGAATTCCTTTTCCATAAAACCTCTTTACGGTGTGTTTTGTTATTTTTCCCTGCTTAATGTGCGTGGCGCACGCCCCAAAACGCGGAAAAACAGGGTTCAGAATAATGATTACGGAATTTTGAGCAATTTCTTTAGTTTGTGATCCAGAATCTATGGCAAATTTGTCATGCCCATGGCAAATTGCATAACGATAAGGACAAACAATGAAATCAAGCTTAAGAAGGGTGTTGCGCGGTGTTTGCGTGGTGGTGTTCTGTGTTTTGGTAAGTGGGTCAACGGGGGCATGGAAAGGGGGCGTGGGCGTGGCGGCGGCCTGGGCGGGAGAGGTGACCAATGAAGGTTCTGGTTCTTTACCCGGTTTGCCCGAGGCGCCTTATGTGTTCATGGGAGACATTGCACACTTGAATCAGGCGGAGTTTGAAACGGTGCAGGCCTATGCCATTGGCGATGCGGCGGTGCTGAATGTGTATAACGGTGCAAGCGCACGGCTGGCCGGGTCTTTGAGTAATGCAATGGGTTCCATGGAGGGCGTGACCAAGCTGGGGGCCGGCACGCTTGCTTTGACGGCGGCCAATACGTACCGGGGCACCACGCGTTTGCTGCAGGGGCGTTTGGTGCTGGAACACAATTCGGCGGCCGGGTGGGGCATGGTGCATGCCAATACGGGCACAGAGCTGGAGTACGCGCCGGGGGTGCGTGTGGCATCGGCGGTGCAGGCGCTGGAGGTGGACTTGGCGGCGACCTTGCCGGCTTCCTGGTATACGCCGGGTATTCATGTGGTGCCTAATACCGAGGTGCATTGGCGCGTGGCAAGCGGGCAGGCCGAGCATGCCGGTTTGTTGTTGGGTAATGCGCGGGTGGTGAAACAGGGTGCGGGGCGTTTGAACTTAACGGGTGATGCGGCGCCGTTTGCCGGGCAGTGGGTGGTAAACGAAGGGGCGTTGGCGGTGAATACCGCGTTGCCCGGTGCAGTGCAGGTAAATGCGTCGGCCCGGTTGGAAGGGGTGGGTAGCCTGGGTTCGTTCCAGTTGGCGTCCGGGGGGGTGTTGGCCCCCGGCAATAGTATCGGCACGCTTACCGTGCAGGGTGATGCGGTGTTCAATAGTGGTTCGGTGTTCGAGGTCGAGGCGCAGGCCAACGGGCAGGCCGATTCGCTAAACGTAGGCGGCACGGCTTACCTGGCCGGCACGGTGCGTACCCTGGCGGCCAACGGCGCCTGGCAGCCTGAAACGCAGTTCATCATTTTGTCGGCCGGCGGTGGCCTGGCGGGTACCCGTTTCGATAACGTGACCAGCAACCTGGCGTTTCTTGATTCTTCTTTAAGCTATGACGCGAATAACGTGACGCTAACGTTAACGCGTAACGACACGCCGTTAACCGACCCGGCTGAAACACCGAATGAAGAGGCGGTGGCCGAAGAAATTGACGATGGCGGGCCGGGTGGTGAGTCGGCAAACCCCGATTTGTTCGATAACGTAGTGGGGCTGGATGCCCCCTCAGCGCGCCGTGCTTATCAGCAACTGGGCGGCGCGTGGCTGGCGTCGGTGCAGTCTGGGTTGCTGGAAGACAGCCGCTTTGTGCGTGAGGCGGTGTTGAATGAGTTAGCGCAAGGTAGGTGCGCCGGGGCATTCGGCCGTGCGACGCCGGTTGCGCAAGGTGAGCGCGCCTGTGCATGGGCGCGGGCGTTTCATGCCGACCGCTCACGGCCGGGTCGAAATGGTGTATGGGGTGATAGCCGCTCGGTGCAAGGGGTGTTTGCCGGGGCGCAGCACCGTGTGGCGCCCAATGTGTGGTTGGGTGGCATGGTGGGCGGTCAATTCGCCCGTATGAATCAGGCCGGTGGCGGCACGGGTACCAGTGCGCGCGCCGATACCCTGCATTTTGGGTTGAATGTGGCGTGGCATCGGAATCGGGTATCAACCGTGGCGGGTCTGGCGTACAGCCGTCATAGTGTGCATACAAACCGTGTGGTCTCGGCCGGGCCGCTGCAAGATCAGTTAACGGGCGCAACTTCGGCCCATACCGTGCAGGTGTTTGGTGAAGCCGCCTGGCACGCGTGGGAAAGTGCCTGGTTGCCTGCGAAATGGGGGCGGGCAAAGTACGCGGTGTCGCCTTTTGTGCGGATGGCCGGTGTGCAGTTGCGCGGCGGTAGTTTTACCGAAGAGGGTGGCGCGGCGGCGTTGGCGGTAAGCCCTTCGCGCCACTCGGTGTGGTACAGCCAATTGGGCGTGCGCGGGCAGGCGCGTATTGAAACCCCCACCGGTGCGGCGCTGGCGCGGCTTACCCTGGCCTGGCGCCATGCCGGTGGAAATATACAAGTAGCCTCCAGCCAGAGTTTTAAATATAGCCGCAGCCAGGCGGTGTTTACCTCGAACGGTTTACCGGTATTGGAAAATGCCTTGCATGTGGCGTTGAGCGTGGCCGGGCAAGTGTCACGCACTGCCACGCTGGCGCTGGGGTATAGCGGGGTTTATGGTGTGGGAGTGCAAGACCACGGCGTGCAGTTGAACTGGCGGGGCGTGTTTTAGGGGTTAAAGCTGGAATGGTGGTTCCTGCAAAAGCCCGGGCTCATAAAGTTGAGCATGAAGCGTTTCAAGCAAAGTTAATACAGTGTGTGTGAGGTAGGTATTGAACTTTGTTTGGCCCAAGGTGCGGTCGTATACGTTGGTAGGCAGAAAACGTTTCATTTCATTATGAAAGGCCTTGCTGTTAACAACTTCCGAGACGCTGCCAATGCGGGCTTCAAGTAAGGATTGAAAATTGTCGATATGATAATCGGCAATTTTTTTGCGAACCAAGTCAACATTAGGGCGGGTTTGTTGTTGATGCAACCAGGTTAAGTCCCAAAAATCGCGGTGCCGTACATACTTCTGGTTCGCCGGCAGGGCCACCAGTTTATCGGCCATAATTTCCGCCGGCGAAATCCAGGTCTTCACTGAACCGGTTGGCACCATAGCAAAGGCGTAGGCACGTGCCGCCCTGAAATACCAGGTCTTTAAGAAGCCCGGCCTGGTCCAGACAAAACAAAATGTCGTAATGAAGAATTTCTTTTTCAATGACAGGGCGCATTCCCGAAAAGTCATTGTTTTGCATGGCATGCGCAATCAGGTCGTGGAAATTGGCAGGACTAATCTTCATCGTTTTCTTCCACCAGATGTGTGTTGCGGCCGACGCGCTTTAAATCGCGGTAGGCGGCTTGTTTGGAGGCCAGACGCAATGGCCTGCCAACATCATGAATATGTTGAACAATGTCGCTGACTGGACGTTTGGTATGTGTAAATTCAATCGTTCCGTAGGGTGTACGGTATTCGCCTTTACGGCCTGTCGTCATGACAGTGAGGCGGTCGATCGGGATTTGCGAAATTGCGCCATATTCTGAAAGGGCAGACTCAAGGCTGACATAGTTATATTCGCCCCGGCGCAACGAGCGCGCGATGAGTTCGATGGTATGTGGCCCCTTCTTGTGCTTAGATAAACCAAATATATACACACCGCGTGCCGCCCGTTCCAGAATGCCTTGTTTAACTAAACGGCTTAAGCCGGTTTGAAACGTCCTTTGATTGGCTTCGGGCAGGATTTTTTCGAGATCACGAAGCGTGAACACATAACGGCCTTTCAGGTCGAGTTGATTCAAAATTTGAATGACGGATAGGCGGTCCATAAGTAGACGAAAAAACTATATATTTGTAGTGTAGGCGTCTACTTGTTGGGATGCAAGGTTTGTGGTTTATGGTTAGTGGGTGAGAACTTCAGTTTTTATAGCGCTGACTAAGTCTGCTGTTTAAGCCATTCACGTAATGCGTCGTTCATGCGGGTTTGCCAGCCAGGCCCTTGGGCTTTGAAGGCTTCAACAATGTCGGCGTCGTATCGCACGGTCAGTTGTATTTTGGGTGACGCAATTCGCGGACGCCCCACCCGTTTCAGGAAAGGCGATTTTGTTAAATCGCTGGTGTCGGGGTCTTTGGTAATAGCGCGGTTAATTTGCGCGTCTTCTTGGCAGGTTGGGACGATAGTGTGAGGTTTAAGTTTCGGCATATATCTTCCCAGGTAATTGCTGACGCCCACTCAAAATTTGAGGCTACGGATAACGGGATACCGTGCTTTTCGATATTTATGTGGTTTTTGATCGGATCAAAGTCAATTTTCAATTTATTGTAACTACAAAAATTAATAAATGGAAGATATTGACTTTAAGGGGTGATGGGCGTTTTTGGGGTCGGTATTCCGCATGTTTATCCTTTCGTAAAAACACCCACCACACCTAGGGTTTTTGCTATGATGCCCTTTGACTTTGTTATTGAATTTAGGTGGACGTCATGCACACTGACACCCCGGCGGTGTCCTTAACCTGGACAGACAAGTTCCTGGTGGGGTATGAACCCTTCGACGATACGCATCGCGAGTTTGTTGATATTGTGGATGCCTTGCTGAAGGTGCCTGAAAGCGAATTGCTGCCGCATTTGTACAAGCTTATTCAGCACAGCGAAGCACATTTCGCGCAGGAAGAGCATTACATGGAAACCACGGCGTTTCCGGCGCGTGAGTGTCATGCCAATGAGCATGCGGGGGTGTTGAACTCCATGCGTGAAGTGGCGCAATATGTTGAGGGCGGTGGTGAAGCCGGCGAAATTCGACGCTTGTCGGTGGCGTTGGCCGACTGGTTTCCGGGCCATACTGATTACCTGGATGCTTCGTTGGCGCAGTGGGTGGCCAAGAAGCAGTTGGGGGCGGTGCCTATTGTGGTGCGGCGGGGCGTGGCGAATCATTCCGACGAAGCGTAATGGTGCCGGATAGAAAGCAAATTGACTCTCAGGCGTTCAGCCTGATGGTGTTGTTGTGCATGATTTGGGCTTCGCAACAAATTGCTTTGAAAGCCGTAGCGAATGATATTGCCCCGATTTTTCAGATTTCTATCCGGTCGGGGATCGCGGCAGTCTTGGTTGCATTGTTAATGATTTATCAACGCGTGCCACTTGTTACTGCAGATGGCACCTTGAAACCAGGCTTGTTGGTAGGGGCACTTTTCGCGCTTGAGTTTCTTTTGATGGGAGAGGGGCTACGCTACACAACTGCCTCTCATATTGCGGTGTTTTTATACACGGCCCCTTTTTTTGCTGCGCTAGGTTTGCACTGGCGTTTGCCTGAGGAACGTTTGGCGCTTGGTCAATGGGTGGGGATTGCGTTTGCATTTGTTGGTGTCGCAATTGCTTTTTTAGGGCCGGATCGCAATGGGTATGTAAACGCTTCTAATATGCTTTTAGGCGATTTTCTTGGCGTTTTAGCAGGTGCCGCGTGGGGTGCTACAACTGTCGTAGTGCGTTGCTCTGCATTATCTAACGCGCTGGCAACGCGCACCTTACTGTATCAGCTAATTGGTGGTTTTTTGATCTTATTGTTGGCAACGGTTGTTACCGGACAAACGGCGGTGAACTTTACGCAGCAGGTTATTGCTAGTGTTGCGTTCCAGGCTACAGTGGTTTCTTTTTTTAGTTTCCTGGCGTGGTTCTGGTTATTGCGTAAGTATTTGGCATCGCGAATTGGTGTGTTTTCTTTTATGACGCCCATGTTCGGAATTGTATTCGGTGTGTGGCTGCTTAACGAGCCGTTAGATCCAAGCTTTTTGTTTGGTGCGCTGTTGGTGGCACTGGGGATTGTTTTGGTTAGTGGTCATGCTTGGTTAAGGCAATACGTTCTTCGTTGGCGCGGGAAGTTGTAATTTATTTACCTGTCTACGATCGTAAAACTGCGTCAAGGTAGTCGCGGCAGGCCTCTTTGGCCGCTTCCCGGGTAACCGATTCGGGGTCGGCAAGCCAACCAATCCATAATCCCTCAATTAATGTCGAAAAGGTAAGCGCGACCCGTTCTGGGTTTACTTTGTGTGTTGACGCCTGTGCTGCGCGTTCTACAAGGTGGGCGACTGCATGACGATAATCTCGCCATAATTCTTTATACAGTAATGCAAGATCCGGCGACCAATGGGCATTGCTGGCCAGAGCTGTCCATACAGCAACTTTTTCTGCCGTAAAGCCTGGCGGAGAAAAGCTGGCATCGATAAGTGCATGGAGTTTGGCCAGAGGGCTGTCTCCGGCGTCTTGGGCAGCTAGTTTGGTTGCGTTGCCTAATTCTGCCGTTACTTGTCTTACTGCTTCCAATAATAGTTCGTCTTTACCTTTGAAATAATGGCCGATTAGCCCTCGGGATACACCTGCTGCGTGGCATATGGTTTGCACTGTTACGTCGCCATATCCAACTTTGGCAATACAGTTAATGGCTGCCTGGATTAGGTCTTGCCGACGGATCTCTGCTATGCGCGAGACGGAAGTTGAGCGTTTTGATGGGTGTTTCTGGCTCATTTGTCAGTATTAATCCTAGGAGTCGAATGCGAGATGCCCGAGTATAATCTCGTTCAATATTTTGAACAATCGTTCAAAATATTGAACGATTGGCAAGCTCTCGTGTATCAAGTATCGCGGTAATGTCGATTGTGCCAACCAACCGGAATTGTTAGGGGAACCTTTGAGTATGAAACATTCGATCATTGCAGGGTTATTGAGTTTGGTTGTGGCTGCACCTGTGTGGGCACAAGTCAAAATTGGGGTTGTGTTAAGCACTACGGGGCCTGCGGCTTCGTTGGGGATACCTGAACGTGATGCGGTTTCGCTTATGCCGACAAAGGTAGGCGACTACGACGTGGAGTATTTGTTTCTGGATGATGCGTCGGACACCACCGCAGCGCGACGGAATGTAGAGCGTTTGGTAACCGAAGAAAAAGTGGATGCAATTATCGGGGCCTCCACATCACCGAATAGCATTGCAATGATCGAGGTGGCAGGTCGTTCCAAAACGCCCATGGTAAGTTTGGGCGCGGCGCTTTCGATCATTAGTCCTATGGACGACAATCGGCGTTGGGTATTTAAAACACCATACAATGATTCAGCAACTGCAGGCGCAACAGTGAAAGCTTTGCTTGAGTCGGGTGTAAAGCGCATAGGCTTTATTGGGTTCAATGATGCCTACGGCGAAAGCTGGTTGACTGAGCTACGCAAAGCCGTTGAACCTGCAGGCCCGGAGTTGGTCGCAGTTGAACGTTTCCATCGAACGGACACTTCGGTTACCGCCCAAGTGTTGAAAGTTATGACGGCAAAGCCTGATGCGGTAGTAGTGGTGGCGTCGGGCACGCCCGCTGTTTTACCACAAGCAACACTACGAGAGCGCGGTTTTAAAGGTGATATCTATCAAACCTCTGGTGTAACGAACGCCGACTTCATTCGAGTGGGTGGGGAAGCGGTTGAGGGTACGTTGGCCGCGGCGGCGTCCGTGACGGTTGCAGAAGAGTTGCCCGAAGATCACCCTGCCAAGAAACCGGCAATGGCCTTTCTGGAGCGATGGGGAACCAAGTTCGACAAAGATCAATTAAGCGCTTTCTCGGGTTACGCTTGGGATGCCTATTTGTTGTTGGAAGATGCGCTAAGCCGGGTCGACTCGTCGTTGAAGCCGGGCACCGAGGCATTTCGTTCGGCTTTGCGCGACAATATCGAAAGCACCAAAAACCTGCCTACAACTAATGGTATCGTGAATATGTCGCCGGCGGATCATAATGGGTATTCCGACGACGCGCCGGTAATGATTACGGTTAAAGATGGAAGGTGGCGCTTGGCAAAATAATGACTAGGCTGTTTTTAATTAGCCCGGTTCTGGAAAAGAACCGGGCTTTTTTGTTTCCTGACGGGATGTTGACCTGAATGAAAAGAAACTTCATAATATATGAACGAACGTTCATTCTTATTAAGAGAATTTATGAAAGATACGACACCAACCCCTGAGTTTCTGCAAGCTTTTGCCGATGCCTGGAACCAGCATGATGCCGATTTATTGATGACCTTCATGACGCAAGATTGCATTTTTGATTCGTCTGCGGGGCCTTTGGTGCATGGTACGCGGTACGAGGGTTGGGATGCTGTGAAAGCCGGCTATGCCGCTATTTGGGAAACGTTTCCCGATGCGCAATGGTTAGATGCCGAGCATTTTGTGATGGGTGATCGCGGTGTGTCGGAATGGACATTCAAAGGTACAACCAAGGACGGTAAAGTGGTTGAAGCGCGAGGCTGTGATCTGTTTGTTTTCAAGAACGGCAAGATCAAAGTGAAAGACTCATTTCGCAAGAACCGTTCTGTATAGGGCGAACGAAGCCTGAGGAGAGAACCATGAATTCAGTTGTTGAGAAACTTGATACGCCGGAGGCGGCAGGTCAATTGGGTTGCCTCTCGGTTTCCGAAAACGATTTTAAACAAGCAATGCAGCGTTTGGCGGCTGCGGTATGTGTGGTTACTTCAGCAACGCCAACCCGGCGTGCGGGCATGACGGCCACAGCGGTTACCTCTCTATCGGTTGATCCGCCTTCGCTCATCGTGTGTATTCAACGTTCGGCCCGCACGTTCGATGTCGTGTCGGCGGGTCGCCGGTTGTGTGTGAACGTGCTGGCCGAGTCGCAGCAGGATGTTTCGAATATTTTTGCGTCTAGCAAGGGCGACCCAGACGCCAAATTTGAGCAGGCAGGGCAATGGACACTTTCAGACACTGAACAGCCAATGCTTGATGGTGCTTTGGTAAATTGCGTGTGCGAAGTTGAGCGCTGGATGGTAACGAAAACGCATTACGTGGTGGTGGGTCGAGTGGTGCAAATTCGAGTCCGCGACGAGGATAGGCCACTGATATACTTCAATCGAAATTATGTTTCGGTAGCGAAAGAAGAAGTGGTGTGAAACTACGGGAATTTACGTTTGAGTCGCTGTCGGCTGCTTATCGACAAAAGAAAGTCTCACCTGTTGAGGTTGCCAAGGAAACCTTGGCGCAAACCCGGCGCTTGAATAGCGTTTTGAACGCAGTGTATTTTCTGGACGAAGATGCGACACTTGCCAAGGCGCGTGAATCTGAACAACGCTATGCACTTAAGAGTTCGCTGGGCCTGATGGATGGGGCGGTAACCACGATGAAGGACGCCTTGCCGGTAATAGGTATGCCAATCTATAGGGGAACGGCGTCGACCCCGGATGAAGGGTTATATTATCGTTGGAACGCGCCTGCTACCGATCGTCTGCTAGAGGAGGGCGTGGTAATTGCCGGAAAAAATACGATGTGTGATTTCGGCATTATTGCATCGGGTGTTAGCTCTCGGTTTGGTATTACACGCAACCCTTGGAATCCCCAACTTACCCCAGGTGCTTCCAGTTCAGGCGCCGCAGCACTGGTCGCTGCCGGCTTGTGCATTGCAGCGGTAGGTACGGACATCGTTGGTTCAATTCGTGTGCCGGCCTCGTATTGCGGGTTGGTTGGGTTAAAGCCGTCGTATGGCCGCGTGCCGTATTACCCGCCAGTCAGCCCGGCGTTAGTGGCGGGCCCAATGGCGCGCAATATGCACGATTTGGCCATTATGCTGGATGCGTTGGCGCAGCCCGACTCACGTGACTTCACCGCCTTGGCCGCTCAGAACGTTAGTTATGTAAGCACACTGAATGAAAGGGCAAAGAACCCTGTATTCGGGTTACTGGAAAGCGTCGGTTTTGGTGTGCCGCCCGATCCAGAGGTAATAGCGGCAACTCGCCGCGCTGCGGCATTGTTTGAGGCTCAAGGCGCCAGGGTTGAGCAGGTGTCGATGCCTCAGTTCGACCCGGCCGATTTATTGTTGGTGGAAAAATTTTATCGGGCACGCACCTACGCCGAGTTAAACACGGCACCTTTAGATCATCAGAAAAAATCGGCGTTAATGTTCAAGTGGGCAGGGCCCGCTAAAGACGATTCAGCTGAATTAATGTGGCAAGCCATGAATGCGATTGTTCGCCTGCGTGAGCAAACCATGGCGTTGGTGCAAGGCGTAAACTACTTGTTGCTGCCTGCCACCCCCACGACAGCCTTTAAAGCAGAGGACGTGGCCCCAAAGGGGTGCACCTTGTTCGATGCGTGGTGTAATACCTTCTTGTTTAATTTAACGGAGCAACCCGCACTATCCATTTGTAGCGGGTTAAGCAGCAACGCAATGCCGATAGGCTTACAAATTGTGGGGCACCGCTTCGACGATATGGGGGTAATGCAAATGGGGCGTTGGTATGAAACACTTCGTGACTTGCCGGATAGGCGGGCGCCTTGGGGGTTAAGTTGATTGTTGACGCGTTTAAAACCTTGGCTGTAACGGCGTCGGGAAAACGCGTTGAGCTTTCTGGTCGCTTAAGTGATTTACAGGCTCAGGGCCTGGCTGACGCGGCCTTGTTGTCTCAATTGGGGCACATGGCTAATGCGCAAAGTGCCTCGGCATTCGGCAAGGGCGATGCATCGTGGGTGTCTTTTGCTTCCAGCCTGGAACAGTTCCGCGAATTGGTAGGTGAACAGATAACGGTTGTTTCATCTCAACATGTGGCCGGCATCAATGAGTCGGTTTGGCGCGCCCGGGTTCATGCTCATGCACCGAATGAGCGGGTTAATCAACAGAATCTGGTAGCAGAGATTACACAACGGTTTCGTTGGGCGTCGCAAGGCGCTGCGTCACAGGAAGACGAACCCCCGGTAGCGGCGCAGGATAATGTGGATGCGGAACTGGGGCCGCGTAAAGACGAGGGTGTGGCCGACCGTCGACGTCGGCAAATTTTCCTTGGCGCTTGCGAGGTAATTGCCAAAAAAGGCTGGGCCAACGCGTCAATCCGCGATATTACCCGCGCTGCAAAAATAACCATTCCCACCATGTATCAGTACATATCAGGCAAGGAAGATATTCTTTATCTGGTTACCAGTATGTGCATGGAGGAAATCCTGCAGCATTTTCAGGCGCACACCCAAAGTGACAAGGCACCTTTAGAGTCTTTGGTTGATGCGATTGCCGCCTATTTCGGGTATATCGACAAAAATCGACGCTATATCAATTTGGTTTACAGTGAAACGCGCTCGTTAAGCGAGGTGAACCGAGAGCGCATTTTTGAGCTTGAGAAGCAGTTTATTTATTTGTGGGAACTGATTCTGATAAAAGGCAATGAAACCGGCGTTTTTAATATCAAAAATACCCATTTGGCCGCGAATTTAATTTACTTTTTGTGCACGGCCTGGGCGTTGCGGCATTGGAGTATTGGTATTTATCCCGAGGAAGAAGTGAAACAACATATTCTGGATATGATTCTGAATGGTATTCGGGTTGGCAGTTAATTGCTTTCCGTACTTAAAATGGTAGTAGCTTGATGAGACAAGGTGCCGCCATTACCGTGAACCAGGGCAATGTTGGCGTCAGGTACTTGTCGCTCGCCGGACTCTCCCCGTAATTGTTGTATCCCTTCAATAAGTGCAAATAACCCATAGGCGCCGGGGTGCGCAAAGCTTAGGCCCCCACCGTTGGTGTTAACGGGTAAATCGCCTCCCGGATAGGTCACCCTTTCCTTGAATAGCGTAGCCCCCTCCCCTTTTTTGCAAAATCCCAGGTCTTCCAGGAACAGAATGGGGTTTATGGAGAAAGCGTCGTATAACTGTAAAAGGTTGATGTCGTTGTGTGAGACACCTGCCTGTTGCATAGCCTTGGGGCCGCTAACGTGTGCAGCGGTTTGAGTAAGGTTAGGCATTTGCGCAATTTCCCGATGCGAGTGTGCCGACGCATTACCTAGAACATGAATTGGTTTTTTGCGTAAATCTTTTGCTCGATCGGCCCGTGTTAACACGATAGCGGCGCCGCCATCGCTTACCAGGCAGCAATCATGACGCGATAAAGGGCTGGCAATCATGGGGGCTGCGGTGATTTCGTCTGCGCTAATAGCGTCGCGCAATTCGGCATCGGGGTTTAGCTTTGCCCATGCCCGCGACGATAGCACCACTTCGGCCAGTTCGGCGCGGGTAGCGCCGAACTCGTGCAAGTAGCGCGCAGCAGCCAGCGCGTAACCGGAAACGGGTACTAAAGGGTTGTATGGCTGTTCGTGTATCGGGGTTTCAATTAAGCCGTTAACGTTTCTGCTTGATCGCGCATTACTGCCGTATGCAATTAGCGCCACATTACATAACCCAGCATCAATGGCAAGCGCTGCCTGCGTGAGCTGCGACATGAATGAGGAGCCGCCTACTGTGTCGGAATTGGACCAACTTGGCGTAATACCTAAGTACTCGGCTGCACTGAGTGTTGGGAAGAAATGGAAAAAGGTTGTAGCGCAAAGGCCATCTACATCGGCCAGGGTAAGGCCCGCGTCGATTAAGGCTTTATGTGAGGCTTGGGCGAGCAGGTCGAGTGCCGACCAGCCTGGTGACGTTCCGACACCTGCATAAGCTGCGCCTGCAATGACAGAAGATCTTAAGTAGTTGCTCATGAGATGAACCTTTTTCAATTGGAGGGTGGATAGGGATACGCTAGCGACTGGCCGATTTAAATACTAATCGTGAGGTTTCTTTACCATCTGGCATGGTTTGTTTTTGAATGATGCTGGTCACAGGCATGCCGATGATGATGGCCTCTGGGTCGATGTCGATGACGGATGTCATGAGGCGGGGCCCTTCTTGTAATTCAACGATGGCAATGTTGTACGGGTCTTTACGACGCGGATAGATCGTTGTGCTGGAGTAAACGTATCCTTTGCCGTTGGCAGGAACCCATTCCAGATCGTCTTTCCCGGTACCTGGTTCAACGGCACGAGGGTAGAAATAGTACTTTCCCGAGCTTTTTGACTTTTGAATTAGAAACTGACCCTTGTTCAACTGTTCTTGAAAGTAGCGCTCGGGCCCAAGTTCGCTGAAATTGGGCGTTTGTGAAGACATAAGCTCACCTTTTTGTTGTGGAACGATCGTTCGTTCAATATAATGAAGTATAGAGGTTAGTTCTTCCAAGCGTCAATTTTTCTCATTGTGTAGCCCGGAGCGTTCAATTATGAAATTCAATATTCTTGTCATTCCTTTTATGCGTCGTCGCGGAGAAACGGTGTCGCTTGCAGGGCGCGATCGCACCCGCTTCCGACCAATGTTAGATGCAGTCAAAGATCAAATGGTGTTTGCTGAGAATTTGGGCTACGACGGGTTTTGCTTAACGGAACACCACATGCAAGTTGAGGGTATCGAGACGACAACGAACCCCATTATGTGGAATCTGTATATTGCAATGCATACGCAGAAAATGCGGGTGGGTCAGTTAGGTATGAATCTAACGGCAATGAACCCGATTAAGGTTGCAGAAGATATTGCCATGCTAGACCAAATGACGGGGGGGCGGGCGTTTGCCGGCTTTTCGCGTGGCAACACGGCGCGTTGGACAGCGACGATGGGCCAGCATTTGGATATTCTTTCGGCAGAGTCTGACAAGTCGGAGGCCGATCAACGTAACCGAAGAGCCCTGTACGAGAACTGGCGCTTGGTGAAGTCGCTTTGGGAAGACGACTTAACCCATCACGACGGCGAGTTCTGGAAGGTGCCCAAGCCGGTACCTTGGGAATTCAACCCTACAAAAGATTGGGGTGGCGACGCGGTGGATGACAACGGCATTCTACGCAAAGTCAGTATCACACCGCGCCCGCTTCAGAATCCTTATCCGCCTGTTTATGCACCGTTCAGCTATTCTATGGAAACAGCGCGCTTTTGGGGCGCGGAAGGGGCCAAGATGGTTTCCTTTGTGACCCCTGAAAAAGAGCATTTTATGCCTTTGGTTATCGAGAATTGTCTGGAAGCTGCCTCGGAAGCCGGGAAGAATTTAACGTCAAAAGATATTGTTGCAATTGGTGGGCACTTGATGATGGGCACCAACGAAAAAGATGCGCAATCGATGTCGCAAGGCTTTCATGAGCTGTTCGGCTATGCTTATAACGCGCCACCGTATCATGTGCCGATGGGGCGCTTATGGGAAGGCTCCCCGCAGAAAGTGCTTGATGAAGTTTGCACTTTGCGCGATAAGTACGGTGTCGAGGAGTTTTTCGTTTGGCACCATGTTAATTATTTTGAACCCGAGCAGGAGTACGGGGCACTTCAGGCTTTTGCCGACGCAGTTATTTCAAAGGTCTAAAGGGGAGCATCCGTGTTGACACTGGGAGAATTGGTTCGTCGGCATGCTTTGATCAAGCCGGAATGCGATGCATATGTTGACCCCTTTCGGCGAGTGAACTGGCGCCAGTTCCACAAACGTACTGACCAATTGGCGTTGGTTATTAGCGCTCAAGGTGTTCAGTCGGGGGATCGCGTTGGGGTCGTCTCGGGAGATTGTATCGAAGTGGCCGAGACGTTCGTGGCGTGTTCAAAAATGGGCGCCATTCGTGTGGGCATTAGCGGGCGTTTGGCTGCGCGGGAAATTGCGCATCTTATTAGTGACTCAGGCTTGTCGTTGTTATTTGTGCAACAAAAATATCTTAACCGAGTGCAAGAGGCCTTGTTGCAGTTAAAGGTTGCGCCCACGATGATTGTTTTCGAGGATGGGCGTACCGATTCCGATTACGAAGTTCAGATAGCACAACAGACAAATACCGACGCATTTCAACCCACACCCCAAGAAAATTTGATGCTGTGCTACACCACAGGCTCAACAGGCTTGCCCAAAGGTGCGGTATACAAACATGGCTTGTTCGTGCAGTCGATGTTTGCTATTGCTCTGGCAGAAGGGGCCTGCCATGACGATGTTTGGTTGCATGCGATGCCGGCTGCCGGGGTTCCCGTAATGCATATGCTGCGTAACTTAAGCCATGGTTCAAAATGTGCCATTGTGGGCGATTGGACGCCGGAAGGCGCGTTGCGCATGATAGAGCAGGAGCGAACCACCATTACGGTGTTGGTGCCAACTATGCTTACATCACTGATCGATTCCGGCTTGGTGGGCGAGTACGATACAAGTTCAATGCGTCAACTGGGTTACGGTGCAGCGCCCATTCCTCCAGCGGCAATGCGCGAAGCGGTGCGCACTTTTGGCTGTAGCATGCTGCAAATGTATGGGTCTACAGAGCTCATGGGTATGTCGATGATGCTGTATCCTTCCGATCATGAGCGCGGGCTGACTTCGGAAAGTGAACATATTTTGGCGTCTGCCGGTCGCCCTTTGCCGTACGTGCTTTTGAAAGTGGTAGACGAGGAAGGTAACGAGGTGCCACGCGGGGAAACGGGTGAGCTCTTGATTTCTTGCGAGTACGTTATTCAGGAGTACTGGAATAACCTAGAGCAATATAACAAGACTGTTGTGGATGGCTGGTTGCATACGGGTGATATGGCTCGCATGGACCACGAAGGTTATGTTTATTTAGGTGATCGAGCCAAGTTCAGAATTAAAACGGGTGGTTATAACGTGTTCCCAACAGAAGTGGAGAATGTTGTGGCAGAACATCCGTCTGTTCTGGAAGTGTGTGTGGTTGGCCTACCTGATACAACTTGGGGCGAACGTATTCATGCTGTGGTGTCATTGAAAAAAGGCTCGCAGGTATCTGCCGATGATTTACGCCAGTTTTGCCGGGGAAAGATAGCCGATTTTAAAGTGCCCAAAACCGTTGATGTGTGGCCAGAAATTCCCAAGGGTGTCACTGGAAAAATTCTAAAGCGTCAAGTAATTGAGCATTACTTAGGGTTAGAGAAACAGACAGGAGTAATGCGCCAATAGAAACACCAATTAATGCTATTTTCTATTCGTCGTCGGCTTCTTTTTCGCGTTCGGAGGGCTTCATTCTTGAAGCCACCAGCAGCCCCACTTCATACAACACGCACAGGGGCACAGCCAGCATGAATTGGCTGATAACGTCGGGCGGGGTGACAATGGCGGCAATAACGAAGGCCCCCACAACCACATACCCACGAGCACTGCGCAGCTTTTGCACGCTGACAATACCGCTTTTTACCAACAGCACGACTGCTACGGGCACTTCGAAGGTAATGCCGAAGGCCATGAACATGGTAATGACGAAACTGACGTAGGCTTCGATATCGGGCGCAGGGGTAATCGACTGCGGTGCAAAGCCTGCGATGAATTCAAAGACGGTTTTGAAGACGACGAAGTAGCAAAAAGCCATACCCAGCAAAAACAGCAGCGTACCCGAAAAAATGAGCGGTAGCGCCAGTTTCTGTTCGTGTTTGTACAGCCCTGGGGCGACGAATGCCCAGGCCTGATACAGCACAATGGGTAAGGCCAGCACAAAGGCGGTAAGCAGCGCAACTTTAACCGGCACCATGAAGGGCGTGATGACGCCGGTGGCGATCATGCGGGTGCCGGTAGGCAGCGTGGCCAGCATGGGCTGTGCCAGAACGTCGTACAGAAACGAAGGCCCTGGATACAGGAACAGAATAATAAAGATGCCCAGAATGGCACCAACCGCGCGAATCAGGCGCGTGCGAAGCTCGATAAGGTGCGAGACGAAGGATTCGGAATTGCTTTCTTCTTCGGCTGTCACGTTTCAGTTCCGTTTTTCTTGGTGCCTGCGGTGTCGTCGGGCGGCGCGCTTGTGGCTTTATCGCTCGAGGGTTCGCTTTGCTTGCTGCGAATCGAAGAGTCGATCGACTGTTCGGTTTCTTTCAGTGTTTGTTCGGTGTCTTGCAGCGCCTTTTTGGCTTCTTCAAGCGGGTTGCGAATGGTGTTGCCGGCGTCGTCGACCGAGCTGCGCACCGATTTTGCGGCGTCTTCAATCTGGCCTTTCAGGCTGCCGATTTCAGCGGAATCCATTTCACGCTTGATGTCGGTTTTCACGTCGTTTACGTAACGTTGCGCGCGACCCAGCAGGTGGCCCACGGTGCGGGCCACATTGGGCAGGCGCTCGGGGCCGATGACCAGCAGCGCAACCACGCCGATGATCATGAGTTCGGTGAAGCTTAGACCAAACATGACGTTTTACGCGTCTTTCTTTTCTTTGGCCTGAACGTCGATGGTGTCGCTGTCTTCGGTCTTTTGAGTAACGGCTTCAGGCTTTTTGTTTTGCTCGCCTTCGCTGTTGGCGTCGTTCATGCCTTTCTTGAAGCCTTTAACGGCGCCGCCCAAGTCTTCACCCATGTTGCGCAGTTTTTTGGTACCGAACACCAGGGCCACAATAACCAGAACAATAAGCCAGTGCCAAATGCTGAAACTACCCATTTCAATCTCCGTAAGGCAGCAGGTTGCTGCACATTTGTTTATCTACTCATTCTAACCATTCTACCGAAGTGCGTGGCAGGTAAAAGGGTAGGGAATGCGATAGTATGCTGTATATTTTTTGGGCGGGTTAAGCGCCTCGCTTTGCCTTTTCTTCCAGGCCCGATACGCCTTCGCGTCGCGCCAGTTCATTCAGAATATCTTCGGGCCGCACATTGTAATGCGCCAATGCCACGAGGGTATGAAACCATAAGTCGGCGGTTTCATACACAATTTTGTCGCGGTCGTTGTCTTTGGCGGCCATGACCAGTTCGGTGGCTTCTTCGCCGATTTTCTTCAGGAACGCATCGGGCCCTTTAGCCAATAACTTGGCAGTATACGATGCGTTTGGGTCGCCGCCGTTTTGCGGCAGGCGGCTTTCCAGGGTGTCGGCCAAGCGCGCCAGTATCTGTTCCGTGTTTGGCGTTTCGCTCATTTGTAGATTTGCTCCGGATCTTTCAGTACTGGGTCGGTGGTTGTCCAACTGGTGGTGTCCAGGCGGCGAAAGAAGCAGCTTTCGCGGCCGGTATGGCAGGCAATGCCGCCTTCCTGTTTTACTTTCAGCAAAATGACATCGCCGTCGCAATCGAGGCGGATTTCCTTTACCTGTTGAACGTGGCCGGATTCTTCGCCTTTGCGCCAAAGCCGCTGGCGCGAGCGCGACCAATAAACCGCGCGCTGGGTTTGGGCGGTTTCCACCAGAGCGTCGCGGTTCATCCAGGCTACCATTAACAAGGTGCCGGTATCGGCGTCTTGTGCAATGGCGGGAATCAGGCCGCTGTTGTCGAAATGCACGTCTTTCAGCCAGGCGGGCCCGGCGGTTTCAGTGGTGTGAGTTTCCGGTTGGCTCATATTCGGCCTCCTTGCTTTACAGCCTAACGGGGATACCTTGCTGTGCCATGAGTTCTTTGGCTTCGTGCACGGTGTGGTCGCCGAAGTGAAAGATACTGGCCGCCAGTACGGCGCTGGCCCGTCCCGTGGTGACGCCTTCCACCAGGTGCTGCAGGTTGCCTACGCCCCCCGATGCAATTACGGGAATGGGCACGGCGTCGGATACGGTGCGGGTAAGGTTTAGGTCGAACCCCGATTTCGTGCCGTCGCGGTCCATGCTGGTAAGCAGAATTTCGCCTGCCCCGTATTCAGCCATTTTAACGGCCCATTCTACGGCGTCGATTCCGGTGGCGTTGCGGCCCCCGTGCGTAAAAATTTCCCATTTCAAAGGTTCGCCGGGTTGGGAAACCTGGCGCGCATCAATAGCAACCACGATACACTGCGAGCCGTGATATTGCGAGGCCTCACGCACCAGTTCCGGGTTGCTGACGGCCGCACTGTTAATGGACACTTTATCGGCGCCGGCGTTCAGCAGGCGTTGAATATCGGCTACTTTGCGCACGCCGCCCCCGACAGTAAGGGGAATGAATACTTGTGACGCCACCGATTCGATAATGGGAAGAATCAGGTCGCGGTTGTCGCTGGTGGCGGTAATGTCTAAAAACGTGAGTTCGTCGGCGCCTTGTTCGTTGTAGCGACGCGCAATTTCCACGGGGTCGCCGGCGTCGACCAGGCCCACGAAGTTCACGCCTTTTACAACGCGTCCGGCAGTCACATCCAGGCAGGGAATAATGCGCCGAGTGAGCTCGTTCGACGCTCGTATGCTGGGCGTGGCGCCTGCGCCGTTCGTGTTGGTGCTTGCGTTCAAATTGCCTGGTGACATGGCTTGATTCACTCGGCTTCGCCGTTCAGTTCATCGGCCAGGGTTTGTGCAGCGCCGAAATCCAGCGTGCCTTCGTACAGGCTGCGGCCCAGAATGGCGCCTTCAACCCCTTCTTCCTCTACGGCGCACAGGGCTTCAATGTCTTTCAGGTCGGTCACGCCGCCCGAAGCAATAACGGGAATGTTCACCGCTTGGGCCAGTTTCACGGTGGCGTCGATGTTCACGCCTTGCAGCATGCCGTCGCGGCCGATATCGGTGTAGATAATGGCTTCGCAGCCATAGTCTTCAAATTTCTTCGCCATGTCGATGACGTCGTGGCGGGTGAGTTTGCTCCAGCCGTCGGTGGCCACTTTACCTTCGCGTGCGTCTAGGCCAACAATAATATTGCCGGGGAAAGCACTGCATGCGTCGCGCAGGAAGCCGGGGTTTTTAATGGCCGCCGTACCGATAATGACGTAAGCCAAGCCCAGATCCAGATACGCTTCAATGGTGTTCAGGTCGCGAATGCCACCGCCAATTTGCACGGGGATTTCGTCGTCGAGCGCTGCCAGAATGTTCTTGATGGCCGCCAGGTTTTTGGGGCTGCCTGCTACGGCGCCGTTCAGGTCAACCAGGTGCAGCCGGCGCGCGCCTTGGTCGAGCCATTCCGAGGCCATGGCCGCGGGGTCTTCCGAAAAAATGGTGGCGTCGTCCAGGTCGCCCTGGCGCAGGCGTACACAGTGTCCGTCTTTGAGGTCGATAGCGGGGATCAGAAGCATGATGGTTCAGGGCCAGTTTAAAGTGCCGAAAAAGTTGGCGTGTTTCGGTTAAAAAGTTAAAAACAAAAGGTTAAATAAAAAGTGTCTTGGTTTAATAAGCCTGGCACGTTATTAAGTGTCGGCCTTTAAAAATATAACAAACCGTTCAAGGGTTCCAGTCTACAAAGTTCCTATACAGGCGTAAGCCTGCGTCTGCGCTTTTTTCCGGATGAAACTGGACGGCGAAAATGTTTTCCGTCGCCACGGCGCAGGTAAAGGGAATGCCGTAATGGCTTTCGCCCACGGTTATTTGGGGTTGGTCGGGCGCTGCGTAATAACTGTGCACGAAATAAAAGTGCGTACCGTCTTCAATACCGCTCCACAAGGGGTGAGCCTGGGTTTGCCATACGCGGTTCCAGCCCATGTGCGGTACTTTCAGCAGTTCGTGTTCGTTGTCGCCGTGTTGTTTCGATGAAGCAAATTCAGGGCCGGCAAACAGTTTGACTTTACCCGGGAAAATGTTCAGGCAAGGGGTGTTGCCTTCTTCGCTGGTGGTGAACAACATTTGTTCGCCCACGCACACGCCCAATAGGGGTTTGCTGCGTGCGGCCTCTTCCACGGCTTCGCGCAGGCCTGATTCGTTCAGGGTGCGCATGCAGTCGGGCATGGCACCCTGGCCGGGGAACACCACACGCGAGGCGTCGCGAATGGATTGGGCGTCGCGGCAGATGCGAATGTCGGCGTTGGGCGCGGCAGCGTGAAGGGCGCGGGCAACCGAGTGAAAGTTGCCCATACCGTAATCTACAATGGCAATGGTGTTCACAATAAAGCCTTACAGCGAGCCTTTGGTGGAAGGAATGGTGTCGCCGGCGCGCGGGTCGATTTCAGCGGCCATGCGCAGTGCGCGGCCAAAGGCCTTGAACACGGTTTCACATTGGTGGTGCGAGTTGGTGCCGCGCAGGTTGTCGATGTGCAGCGTCATTAAGGCATGGTTCACAAAACCCTGGAAAAACTCCTGGGTAAGGTCGACGTCGAACGTACCAATGTGCGAGCGGGTGAACGGCACGTGGAACTCCAGCCCGGGGCGGCCTGAAAAATCAATGACCACGCGTGACAGCGCTTCGTCGAGCGGCACGTAGGCGTGGCCGTAGCGGCGCAGGCCTTTTTTGTCGCCCACGGCGGCGGCCACGGCCTGGCCCAGCGTAATGCCCACGTCTTCCACGGTGTGGTGGTCGTCGATATGGGTGTCGCCGTCGCAGTGGATGTCCAGATCAATTAAACCGTGGCGCGCGATTTGGTCGAGCATGTGGTCTAAGAAAGGGACGCCCGTGTTAATGGTTTGGCGGCCGGTGCCGTCTAAATTAATGGCCACACGAATACGGGTTTCGTTGGTATTACGTGAAATTTCAGCGGTACGCATGGTTTAAGTTCTTTCTGTGCAAAAGCGCCGGGTTGAAGCGGCAGGGTGTTCAAGTGAAGGCGTGCTTAGCGCTTCGGCGGTGTATCCAGGCGGTATTCCGCGCTGGCCGCGTGAGCTTGCAGGCCTTCACCATAAGCCAGGTGGGCGGCAATGGTGCCTAACGTTTGGGCGCCGTTGTGCGAAACCTGGATAATGCTGCTGCGTTTCTGGAAATCATACACCCCCAGCGGTGAAGAGAAACGCGCGGTGCGGGAAGTGGGTAAAACGTGGTTCGGCCCGGCGCAGTAATCGCCCAGCGATTCCGAGCTGTAGCGGCCTAGGAAAATGGCCCCCGCATGGCGAATCTGTTCGGCCACGGCGTTAGGGTTTTCGGTGGAAATTTCCAGGTGCTCGGGCGCGATTTCGTTGGCTATGGCACAGGCTTCGTCAAGGTCTTGTACCAGAATTAATGCGCCGCGGTTGGTCAGGCTGGTGCGAATAATGTCGGCACGCGGCATAGTAGGCAGCAGGCGATCAATGGCTTCCTGCACTTGGTCTAAGTACGCTTCGTTGGGGCATAGCAAAATGCTTTGCGCCAGTTCATCGTGCTCGGCCTGCGAGAACAAGTCCATGGCGATCCAGTCGACCGGCGTGGTGCCGTCGGCAATGATTAGAATTTCGCTGGGGCCGGCAATCATGTCGATGCCTACCGTGCCGAAGACGCGTCGTTTGGCCGCAGCCACGTAGGCGTTGCCGGGGCCTACAATTTTGTCGACCGCATTAATGGTGGCCGTGCCGTAGGCCAGTGCGCCCACCGCTTGCGCGCCGCCAATGGCCCAGGCGCGGTCAACGCCGGCAATCGCGGCGGCAGCCAGCACAATGGGGTTGCGCACGCCGTTGGGGGTGGGCGTAACCATGATCACTTCTTCCACTCCGGCTACTTTGGCGGGAATGGCGTTCATGAGTACTGACGATGGATAGGCCGCTTTGCCCCCGGGTACGTACAGACCTACGCGATCGAGCGGGGTAATTTTCTGGCCCAGCACGGTACCGTCTGGCTCGGTGTAGGACCAGCTTTGGGCTTTTTGGTGTTCGTGGTAGCTGCGTACCCGTTCGGCCGCCTGTTCCAGGGCGGTACGCTGCTCAGCCGGCAGGCTTTCCAGCGCGGCCAGCCATTCCGATTTGGGAATTTCCAGTTCCGCCACGCTGCCGGCCTGCACGCGGTCGAAGCGCTGTGTGTATTCCAGCAGGGCGGTGTCGCCTGTATGCTCAACCGCCTTCAGAATATCGGCCGTGGCGCGCTCAATGGATTCGTCTTGCGAAGCATCGAAGGCCAACAATTTGCGCAGGGTGGCTGCAAAGTTGGGGTCGGTAGAGCGAAGGCGCTGAATGGATGACATGATGGTGCCGAAAAATAGCTGTACTAATTAAATGAGGGCAACAAAGGCGTTTTCAATTACAGATGTGTGAGGCCTAATGTAATGGGGTTGTGAAGCTTAATGTTAAGCGTAGCTGAAACCTTATGCTATTTGTCTGTTGTAGCTTTTGCAAATGCATCAATAAGGGGTTGCAATGCCTGGGCGCGGGTTTTTAGCGACGCCTGGTTCACAATGAGCCGCGACGAGATGTGCGCAATCTCTTCCACTTCCATTAAATGGTTGGCGCGCAGGGTGCCGCCGGTTGACACCAGGTCGACAATGGCATCGGCCAGCCCTACCAGGGGTGCCAGCTCCATGGAGCCATACAATTTGATGAGGTCGACATACACGCCTTTGCGGGCGAAGTGTTCACGCGCGGCTTGTACGTATTTGGTGGCCACGCGCAGGCGCGAGCCCTGGCCCACCGCAGCTTCGTAGTCGAAGCCTTCGCGTACGGCAACGCAGAGGCGGCATTTGGCAATGTTCAGGTCAATAGGCTGGTACAGGCCACCGGGGTGTTGTGCGGCATGTTCGAACAAGACGTCTTTGCCGGCAATGCCGAAGTCGGCTGCGCCGTACTGCACATAGGTGGGCACGTCGGATGCGCGCACAATAATTAAACGTAGCCCTGGGTCGCTGGTGGGCAGAATCAGTTTGCGCGAACTTTCCGGGTTCTCGCTTACCTGAATGCCGGCTGCTTCCAGCAGGGGCAGGGTCTCTTCAAAAATCCGGCCTTTCGATAGCGCCAGAGTAAGCGGCGCTTGTACGTTGGCGGTGGCGGGACTCATAGGGCTTCCTGTTTAATCCGTTCAATGTGGGCGCCGACCTGGCGCAGTTTGTGCTCCATATGCTCGTAGCCACGATCCAAATGATAAATGCGTTCCACCGTGGTGTCGCCCTCTGCCGCTAAACCGGCAATGACCAGGCTGGCCGAGGCGCGTAGATCGGTTGCCATGACGGTGGCCCCGGAAAGCGCTTTCACGCCGGTCACAATGGCGGTGTGGCCGTCGATGTCGATTTGCGCCCCCATGCGGCTCAGTTCCTGCACGTGCATGAAGCGGTTTTCGAAAATGTTTTCGACAATAACGGCGGTGCCGTCGGCCAGCGTGTTCAGCGCCATGACCTGGGCTTGCATGTCGGTGGGGAAGGCGGGGTATTCGTAGGTACGAAAGCTCACGGCCTTGGGGCGCCGGTTCATGGAGCCGCGAATCCAATCGGGCCCGGTTTCAATGCCTACGCCGGCTTCGCGCAGTTTGTCGAGCACGGCGCCCAGTGTGTCGGGTGCGGCGTGGCGCAGGGTAATGTCGCCGCCGGTGGCGCCGACGGCACACAGGAAGGTGCCGGCTTCAATGCGGTCGGCCACAATGTTGTGCTCGGCACCGTGCAGGGTTGGCACGCCGTCGATAATAATGCGGTCGGTGCCGTGGCCTTGAATACGGGCGCCCATTTTTATCAGCAGCTCGGCCAGGTCGGTTACTTCGGGTTCGCGCGCGGCGTTTTCCAGAATTGTGCGGCCTTCGGCCAGGGTGGCGGCCATCATCAGGTTTTCGGTACCGGTTACGGTGACCATGTCGGTGCGGATGGTGGCGCCTTTCAAACGCGGTGCTTTGGCAATGATATAGCCGTGCTCGATGCGAATTTCCGCGCCCAGGGCGGTAAGGCCTTTAATGTGCTGGTCGACCGGGCGCTGGCCAATGGCGCAGCCGCCGGGCAGGCTTACGCGTGCCTCGCCGAAGCGGGCCAGCAGCGGGCCTAGCACCAGAATGGAGGCGCGCATGGTTTTCACCATATCGTACGGCGCTTCCAACTTGGTTAACTGCCCGGCATTAAGCGCCAGCGTGGCGTCGCCGTTCAGGTCGCCTTTCACGCCCATTTGCCGAAGTAATTTCAGCATGGTGTGAATGTCTTGCAACGCCGGCACGTTGGTGAGTGCCAGCGTGTCGGCTGTTAGCAGGCCGGCACACAGAATGGGCAGCGCGGCGTTTTTTGCGCCGGAAACCGTGATTTCACCCTGCAGGGGTTGGCCCCCCGTGATGCGTAGCTTATCCATTCGCGTTGGCGTTGTATTCGTCCGGCGTAAGGGTGCGCATGGACAAAGCGTGGATTTCGCTTTTCATGCGCTCGCCCAGGGCTTTGTATACCAATTGGTGGCGGGCAATGAGCCGCTTTCCGGCAAATTCGGGCGACACAATAACCGCTTCGAAGTGCGAGCCGTCGCCCACCACTTCAATGTGTTCACAGTTCAGGTTGTCGCTAATGTATTGGCGAACTTCTTCAGGTGTAGGCAGCATAGTTTTATGATCGCAGTTTGTAGCCGGCGGCCAACAGGCGCATCGTGTAGGCGCACAACACAACGAATACCCCGGTGACGACGGCCAGGCTTGTCCAGGGGGAGACGTCGGACACGCCGAAGAACCCATAACGGAAGCCGTCGATGGTGTAGAAAATGGGGTTGTAGTGCGACACGGCTTGCCAGAAGGGCGGCAGGCTGTGAATGGAATAGAACACACCCGACAAAAACGTGGCGGGCATAATCAGGAAGTTTTGAAAAGCGGCGAGTTGGTCGAATTTTTCCGACCAGAGCCCGGCAATAATGCCCAGCGCGCCCATAATGCCGCAGGAAAGCATGGCGAACGCCAGAATCCAGAGCAGGTTTTGCGGCGGCAGGTCGACAAACGGCAGGGAGACGGCCCAAATGCACAGCCCCACGGCCAGGCCGCGCAAAATGGCGGCAATTAAGTAGGCGGCGAAGAACTCGCGGTGCGAAATGGGCGGCAGCAGCACAAAGACCAGGTTCCCGGTAATGCGGCTTTGAATAAGCGATGACGATGGGTTGGCAAAGGCATTTTGCAACATGCTCATCATCATGAGGCCGGGAATCAGGAAGGCGGTATACGGAATGGTGCCGTAAATTTGTACGCGGTCTTCCAGCACATGCGCGAAAATAAGCAAATACAGCAGCGCCGTGAGCACGGGGGCGGCCACGGTTTGAAAACCCACTTTCCAGAAGCGCATGATTTCCTTGCGCAGCAGGGTGGGAAAGCCGGAGCCCAGATCGGTGCGGGGTTGAATTAACGACTTGCTCATGCAGAGGCCTTTAGTGCATCTTCATTGTGCATAATGCGCACAAACGCGTCTTCCAGGTCGGCCCCGCCCACGCGGGCCAGCAGGGCTTCGGTGGTGTCCAGCGCTACGACACGGCCGCTTTTCAGCATGGCGATGCGGCCACACAAGGCTTCGGCTTCTTCCAGGTAATGCGTGGTCAGCAAAATGGTGTGGCCTTCTTTATTCAGGCGCGAGATGAATTCCCACAAGGTGCGACGCAGGTCGACATCGACCCCGGCAGTGGGTTCGTCCAGAATAATGACCGGTGGGCGGTGCACCAGCGCCTGGGCCACCAGCACGCGGCGTTTCATGCCGCCCGAAAGGGCGCGCATATTGGCGTTGGCTTTGTCGTCGAGCCCCAGGTTGTAAAGGATTTCGTCGATCCAGTCGTCGTTGTTGTGCAGGCCGAAGTAACCCGATTGCAAACGCAGGGTTTCGCGTACGGTGAAGAACGGGTCGTACACCAGTTCCTGAGGTACGACGCCCAGCGAGCGGCGGGCTTCTTTGTAGTCGGTAACAACATCGTGTCCGCATACGCTGGCGCTGCCCGAGGTGGCGTGTGCCAAACCGGCCAGAATGGAGATCATGGTGGTTTTGCCGGCGCCGTTGGGCCCAAGCAAGCCGAAAAATTCGCCGTATTCAACGGTAAGACTAACGTCGTTCAGGGCTTGAAACCCCGGGCGTTGCTTCATGCCGGGGCGCAAGAGCCCGCGCCACCCTGCCGAGCGCGGCGGATAGACTTTTGATACGTGATTCAGACTGAGTGCGGACATAGATAAAAAGATCAACGCGAGGCATTAAGGGGCCTCGCAAAACCTCTATTGTAGTTTTTATTGGTATTTATTGCTGTTCAGGGCAGCATGTTGGCGCTTGGCGCCGTTTAACGCGCATTGTGCTGGTTCAGCGCCGTAATTAAGCCGTCGATACCGTTCTGGTTGATCTGCTGGGCGAACTGGTTGCGGTAATTCTGAATCAGCCAAATCCCTTCTACATTCAGGTCGTAAATTTTCCAGCCGTTCGGGCTGTTTTCCATGCGGTAATCCACATTAACGGGCGGGCCGTTGCGCTGGGTAAGCTGGGTGCGCACTACAACGTCTTCGGCTTTCGGGTCGCCACGAAATGGCAGGGGTTTGATTTCCGAAACGTCGTCGGCTTGTTCCAGCGCACCGCTATAGGTGCGAATGAGTGTGCCCTTGAAAGCGTCGACCAGTTCCTGTTGCTGTTGTGGCGTGGCCTGGCGCCAGTAACGGCCGGCCGACAGGCGCGTGGTTTTTTCCAGGTCGACATACGGCAAAATGTATTCGTCAACCAGCGCGTTAATGCGATTCAGGTCGCCTGATTTTGCCTGGTCGTCGGCACGCAAGGCCGCCAGGGCGTTGTCGGCCACGGTTTTAACGAAATCGTTCGGTGGCGCTTTGGCGTTCACTTGTTGCGATTGCGCTGTGGCGGTGGCCGGCAGCGTTGCCAGTGCGGCAACGCCGGCGATACCTGCCAGGCCGGAGGTGCCTACAAGGCCCATTAAAGCCAGGCCTGAAAACGTGTTCTTAACTGCGCGCGTCAGTTTAAGCATGGAAATAAAACTCCTTGGTTTATGAGCCTACTGCCGGCCGGCCGGTTGTGGTGCGCCCGATGCGGAACCGGCAGTGCCATTTTCGTCGTTCATGTCTTCGTCGTCCGAGTAATCGGGCAGTGTGTCGTTGTTTTCATACTTGGGCAGGCCTTCGGGCGTGGTGTTGGGGTCGACGCCCCGACCTTGCACCAGAGCGGCGCGGCGTTGAATGTAGGCGTCGCGAATAAAGGCGTAGCGGTCGAGCGCGATACGGTCTACCATTTCGTCGGCGCTCAGCAGGCTGGCGCGCAAGTCGACAACGGCCAGGGCAATAATGCTGTTGCGTACCGGAATGTTGTCGATGGCGAAGATGGGCGCGTAAGGCGGCGAGTAATCGTAGGCGAACCAGGCGACGGTGCTGGTACCGTCGCGCAGATTGCTGGCACCCAGGAACGGCAGGACCACGTAAGGCCCGGGCCCGAAGCCCCAGACGCCCAGGGTGATGCCGAAATCATTTACAACGCGGGGTACGCCTTTCATGGAGGCTACGTCGATACAGCCGCCGATCCCCAGCGTGGAATTCATGAGTACCCGGCCGAACGAGTTAATGCCGTCGAATGGACGGCCTTGCAGGAAACTGTTGAAGGAGGACCAGACGTCTTTGAAATTGTTGAAGACGTTGCTGACACAGCTGCGGGCCGGCTGCGGCACCACCGCCTCATAGCCTTGTGCAATGGGCTTCAGGAAGGCTTTGTCGACTGTGTCGTTAAAGGCAAACATGCTGCGGTTGTAGCTTTCCCAGGGGTCGTTCGGACTGGGGTTGGGTACGTGTACGCAACCGGCAACAGCAACAGTTAGGGCCAGTACGGGCAGCACCCGGGCAAGGCGTGAGCGGAGCGGCGTGGGCATTGATATTTTCATTTTGCGCTTCTCTGTTTTGCGTATTTTATTGTGGATCTTGCAACGGTTGGGGTGTGCCCTGGTCGCTGGCTGAACTGTACAGGAACTTGCTGATGAGTTCTTCAAGCACCACTGCACTTTGCGTAAACTGAATGGTACCGCCGTTTTCCAGCATTTTGTCATCTCCGCCGGGTGTCAGGCCAATATATTGTTCGCCCAGCAGGCCCGAAGTAAGAATTGAAGCGGAGGAGTCGGACGGAAATTCGTATTGCGATTCGACGTCCATGGTAACCAGTGCCTGATAGCGCTGGTTGTCGAATGAAATGGATGCCACCCTGCCGACCACCACGCCGCTGCTCTTCACGGGCGCCCTTACTTTAAGGCCGCCAAGGTTGTCGAAATACCCCTGCACCTGGTAGTTGGACGCAAATGAAAACGAACTGAGGTTGCCTGCCCGCAAAGCCAGGAACACCAGGGCAAGAATGCCCAGCAGCACGAAAAGGCCTACCCAGAAATCGGTTTTAACACGTGTCATGATGGTTTGTTCCGTTAATGTGTTCGTTCCGTCATTAAAACAATGGTTTGGCGTGGGGTTGGGGTGAATTTAATTGCTGAACATCAAGGCGGTGAGCAGGAAGTCGAGCCCCAGTACCACCAGCGCGCCGCTGACCACCGTACGGGTGGTGGCGTGAGCCACGCCTTCGGGTGTGGCTTTGGCATTCCACCCTTCGTATAGCGCAATCAAGGTTACCGCGGCGCCGAAAATAACGCTTTTCACTACGCCGTTGGCCACGTCTTTGAAAATATCCACGCCGTTTTGCATTTGCGACCAGAAAACGCCTGCGTCGATGCCGATCATGAGTACGCCCACCACCCAGCCGCCGATGATGCCGACCATGGAAAAGACGGCAGCCAGAATAGGCATGGCAATAAAGCCGCCCCAGAAACGCGGGACCAACACACGACGAATCGGGTCAACCGCCATCACTTCCATGGCAGCCAGTTGTTCACCGGCTTTCATCAGACCGATTTCAGCGGTTAACGAGGTACCGGCCCGCCCGGCGAACAGCAGCGCGGTCACCACGGGGCCCAGCTCGCGCACTAACGACAACGCCACCAGTAAGCCCAGGGCTTCTTCCGAGCCATAACGGTTGAGTGTGTAATAGCCTTGCAGGCCCAGCACAAAGCCAACAAACAAGCCCGATACGGCAATAATAATGAGCGAGTAGTTACCGATGAAGTGGATTTGCTGAGCCACCAGCCCAGGGCGTTTCAGCGCGGTGCCGCTGCGCGCCAGAATGGCGATGAATAACCGGGTGAAGGCGCCCAGCGACACAATCGATTCGCGTATGTGGCGGCCAATGGCGCTAATGAAATTCACTATGCTCATGAACGCCCCTTCTTATTCAGCCAGTTTTTGAACGCAGGCGTTTCCGGGTAATTGAAGGCAATGGGGCCGTCGGGTTCGCCGGTAAGGAATTGTTCAATGTACGGGTCGGTGGATTCGCGCATTTCCTGAGGCGTGCCGTGCGCCAGCAGTTTGCCTTGGCCCACAATATAGATGTGGTCTGCAATGGCGAACGAGTCGGCTACGTCGTGGGTGATAAGAATAGACGCGCAATTCAGGCGGTTGGTGAGATCGCGAATGAGCCGCGCGGTGATCCCCAGGGAAATCGGGTCGAGCCCGGCAAAGGGTTCGTCGTACAGAATCAGTTCGGGTTCCAGCACAATGGCGCGCGCCAGCGCCACGCGCCGCGCCATGCCGCCGGAAATTTCGCTAATGCCCAAGTGTGCGGCCGCCCGCAACCCCACATCGTTCAACTTTTCCAGCACCTTGGCGGTGATTTCTTCTTCCGACAACGCGGTGTGTTCACGTAAAGGGAAGGCCACATTTTCAAACACGTTCAGGTCGGTGAACAAGGCGCCTTGCTGGAACAGCACGCCCATGCGCTGGCGCAGAGACTGCAATTGGCTGTGCGAGGTGTCGGCGATGTTCTGCCCGAATGCGTGAATGGTGCCTTTCTGGGCGAAGATTTGGCCCGTAGCCGCGCGCAACAGCGTGGTTTTGCCCGAGCCCGAGCCGCCCATCATGGCCACGACCTGACCTCGACAAATATGCATGTCGATGTCTTTGAGCACGGTGAAGTCACCATAGCCCAGTGCGGCATTCGAAAACCGCAGTAGCTCGTTCTGTTGCGTGGCTTCTGGCGTCATAGGCTTAGGGTTGGAAATTTAGCGTTGCATTGTAGCCCACAACCATACAACATCGGCCACCCCTGTTTCCAGAGGCGGCCGGTGATTGGCCTGATAAGCAGACCACAAGGCAGGGACATCAAAATTAACGCGGCAGCGTGGAAGCCCCCATCAGGAACTCATCGACCGCACGTGCGGCCTGACGGCCTTCGCGAATGGCCCACACCACCAAAGACTGGCCACGGCGCATGTCGCCGGCAGCGAACACTTTGCTGTCGCTGGTGCGGTAGTCTTCGGTGTTGGCTTTAGCGTTACCGCGGTTGTCCAGCTCGATACCGAAAGAATCCAGCACGTTTTTCATGGGAGAAACAAACCCCATGGCCAACAGAACCAGGTCGGCTTTCAGTTCGAACTCGGAACCTTCCACTTCGCGCATTTTCATTTGGCCGGTGGCTTTGTCTTTAAACCACTCCACGCGCACGGCAGTGAGTTTTTCCACTTTGCCGCCTTTGCCTTCAAAGGCTTTGGTGGAAACGGCCCAGTCGCGCTCGCCGCCTTCTTCCTGGGAAGAGGAGGTACGCATCTTCAGCGGCCAGTAGGGCCAGGTAAGGTCTTTGTCTTCCGACTCGGGCGGGCGGGGCATGAGTTCGAACTGGGTTACCGAGGCTGCGCCGTGGCGGTGGCTGGTGCCTACGCAGTCGGAGCCGGTGTCGCCGCCGCCGATCACAATAACGTGCTTGCCTTTGGCCGAAATTTGCTTGGCTACGCGGTCGCCGGCGTTGGCTTTATTTTGTTGGGTCAGAAACTCCATGGCGAAGTGGATGCCGTTCAGGTCGCGCCCGGTAACAGGTAGGTCGCGCGGGCTTTCGGCACCACCGGTAAGGACCACGGCGTCGAACTCTTCTTTAAGCGATTCCGGGGTGCGTACGGTTAAGCCTTCGCCTGCGTCGGCTTCATTGCCCACGTAGGTAGATGACTGAAACTCCACGCCTTCCGCTTCCATTTGTGCCAGACGGCGGTCGATGTGCGACTTTTCCAGTTTGAAGTCGGGAATGCCGTAACGCAGCAGGCCGCCGATCCGGTTGTTCTTTTCGAACACCGTCACGGAATGGCCCGCGCGCGCCAACTGCTGTGCACAGGCCAGCCCGGCGGGGCCGGAACCGACCACAGCCACTTTCTTGCCGGTTTTGCGGTTGGGGGGCTCCGGCGCCACCCAGCCTTCCTGCCAGCCTTTGTCGATAATGGCGTGCTCGATCGACTTGATGCCCACGGCGTCGTCATTAATGTTCAGGGTGCAGGCCGCCTCGCACGGAGCGGGGCAGATGCGGCCGGTGAACTCGGGAAAGTTGTTGGTGGAGTGCAGCACTTCAAGCGCGCGGGCCCAGTCTTGCTGGTACACCAGGTCGTTGAAGTCGGGAATAATGTTATTCACCGGGCAGCCGCTGGTACAGAAGGGAATGCCGCAATCCATGCAGCGCGCCCCTTGTACTTTGGCGTCTTCGTCGGAAAGCGTAATCACAAACTCTTTCCAGTGCTTTACGCGCTCTTTCGGTGCTTGCTGCGCCTCGGAGAGGCGCTCGAATTCAAGAAATCCAGTAATTTTGCCCATTGTTCTATTCCTTAGGCAGCAATTTGATCGGCGTTCGCGGCTTCCCACAATTCTTTCAGGGCGCGGCGATACTCTTTCGGCATGACCTTCACGAAGGCCTTGCGGGCGCGCGACCAATCGCTGATGATGTCGCGCGACAGCAGGCTGCCGGTGTAGCGGTAGTGGTTTTCAATTAACCGACGCAAAATGGTTTCGTCGGTTTCACGCTCGCCATCGCGGGTGGCGCTGTGCCAGCTTTCCATGTGCACCGTTTCTGATTGCTCGGCATGCGGCAATACAGTTTCCAGATCGACCATGGCGGGGTTGCAGCGTTTTTCGAAGACGCCGTCAGGGTCGTAAACGTACGCGACGCCGCCCGACATGCCGGCACCGAAGTTGCGGCCGGTTTCACCCAGTACTACAACCGTGCCGCCGGTCATGTATTCACAACCGTGGTCGCCGGTGCCTTCCACAACGGTTGCGGCGCCGGAGTTACGGACGGCGAAACGCTCGCCGGCCACACCGTTGAAATAGGCTTCACCGCCCAAAGCGCCATACAACACGGTGTTACCCGCAATAATGTGCTCGGGGCCGGGGCCGCGGAAGTCGTTCGGTGAGCGCACGATAATGCGACCGCCCGACAAGCCTTTGCCGACGTAGTCGTTGCCTTCACCCACCAGGTCGAGTGTGATGCCGTGTGCCAGGAAGGCGCCGAAGCTTTGTCCGGCCGTGCCGTTGCACTGAATGTGAATGGTGTCGTCGGGCAGGCCGTCGTGGCCGTACTTGGCGGCCACCACGCCCGAGAGCATGGTGCCCACGGTGCGGTTGCGGTTGCGCACGGGGGTAATGAACGAAACTTTCTCGCCTTTTTCGATGGCCGGTTTGCTGCGTTCGATAAGCAGGTGATCCAGCGCTTTATCCAAACCGTGGTCTTGCTCTTCAGTTTGATACAGCGGCTCGTTGCTGGGGATCGTTTCGAATACACGCGAGAAATCCAGCCCCTTGGCTTTCCAGTGCTCAATAGCGGGAGCGGTGTTGAGCAGGTCGGCGCGGCCGATGAGCTCATCGAATGTGCGAATGCCCAGTTGCGCCATGATTTCGCGCACTTCCTCGGCGACGAAGAAGAAATAGTTCACCACGTATTCGGGTTTGCCGGAAAACTTCTTGCGCAAGACGGGGTCTTGCGTAGCGACGCCAACGGGGCAGGTGTTCAGATGGCATTTGCGCATCATGATGCAGCCTTCCACCACCAGTGGTGCGGTGGCAAAACCGAATTCGTCGGCCCCCAGCAGGGCGCCGATGACGACGTCGCGACCGGTTTTCATCTGGCCGTCGGCCTGTACGCGGATACGGCTGCGCAGGGCGTTCAGTACCAGTGTTTGCTGGGTTTCAGCCAGGCCAAGCTCCCAGGGGGAACCGGCGTGCTTGATGGAAGACAAGGGTGATGCACCCGTGCCGCCGTCGTGGCCGGCAATCACCACGTGATCGGCCTTGGCTTTGGCTACGCCGGTGGCAATAGTGCCCACGCCCACTTCAGCCACCAGTTTTACGGAAATGGCGGCTTTCGGGTTCACGTTTTTCAGGTCGTGAATGAGCTGGGCCAAGTCTTCAATAGAATAGATGTCGTGGTGCGGCGGAGGCGAAATGAGGCCGACGCCGGGTACCGAGAAGCGCAGCTTGGCAATGTATTCCGACACCTTGTGGCCGGGCAATTGGCCGCCCTCGCCGGGCTTGGCGCCTTGCGCCATTTTGATTTGAATTTGATCGGCGCTGGTGAGGTATTCGGCCGATACACCAAAACGACCCGAGGCCACCTGCTTGATGCGCGAACGTAAAGAGTCGCCCGCCTGCAGGGGGATGTCGGCTTCGATGAGGTCTTTGCCCAGGAAGGAACCGAGCGTGTCGCCTTTCTTGATAGGGCTTTTGCCGGAGTCCATTTCGGTGCGATAACGGCGTTGGTCTTCACCGCCTTCACCGGTGTTCGATTTACCGCCGATCCGGTTCATGGCAATGGCCAGTACCGAGTGTGCTTCAGTGGAAATGGAACCCAGCGACATGGCGCCGGTGGCAAAGCGCTTAACGATTTCCTTGGCCGGTTCCACTTCCGACAGCGGAATGGCTTTGGATGGGTCGACCTTGAATTCAAACAGGCCGCGCAGGGTCATGTGACGACGCGACTGGTCGTTGATAAGCTGGGCGTACTCTTTGTATGTGTTGTAGTTGTTGGCGCGGGTGGAGTGTTGCAGCTTGGCAATGGACTCGGGGTTCCACATGTGCTCTTCACCGCGAATGCGGAAGGCATATTCGCCGCCGGCTTCCAGGTCGTGCGCCAGGACAGGGTCGTCGCTGAAGGCGGCTTTGTGAATGCGCAGCGCTTCTTCGGCCACTTCAAAAATGCCGATGCCTTCAACGTTGCTGGGCGTGCCCAGGAAGTATTTGTTGACCAGTGCCGTGCTAAGACCGATGGCTTCAAAGATTTGCGCGCCACAGTACGACATGTAGGTGGAGATACCCATTTTGGACATGACCTTGTTCAGGCCTTTGCCCACGGCTTTGATGTAGTTCTTGATGGCGGTGTCGCCGTCGTCCAGAGTTGCCAGGGTTTCCAGCGCCAGGTAGGGGTGAACGGCTTCGGCGCCGTAACCGGCCAAACAGGCTACATGGTGCACTTCGCGTACCGAGCCGCTTTCCACGACGAGGCCGGTATTGGTGCGCAGGCCTTCGCGAATGAGGTGCTGATGCACAGCCGAAGTGGCCAGCAGGGCGGGGATGGCGACGCGTTCGGCGTCGACCTTGCGGTCGGTGACAACCAGAATGTTGTAACCGCTGCGTACGGCGTCGGCCGCGTTGGCGCACAGTGAGGCGAGGTAGGCTTCAATGCCCTCGGAGCCCCACTCAATCGGGTAGGTGATATCAAGCTCGTAGCTGCGGAATTTGCCCGAGGTGATGGTTTCGATATTGCGGATTTGCGCCATAGCGGCGAAATCGAGCACGGGCTGATGAATTTCCAGGCGCAGCGGCGGGTTCACGTTGTTGATGTCGAGCAGATTGGGTTTGGGCCCAATAAATGACACCAACGACATGACCAACTGTTCACGAATGGGGTCGATAGGCGGGTTGGTAACCTGCGCAAAACGTTGACGGAAGTAGTTGTAAAGCGGCTTGGGCCGGTTCGACAACACGGCCAGCGGGGTGTCGTTACCCATGGAGCCGGTGCTTTCCTCGCCTTTGGCGGCCATGGGCTCCAGCACGAACTTGACGTCTTCCTGCGACCAGCCGAACGCTTGCTGGCGGTCGAGCAGCGATACGTTAGATTGCGGTTGTTCGTCGTATTTGGGTGTGGGTAAGGTATCGAGTTTGATACGCAGACGTTCGATCCACTGGCGATAGGGGCGCGTGTTCGACAGGCGCGATTTGATTTCGTCGTCGTCGATAATGCGGCCTTGTTCCAGATCGATCAGGAACATTTTGCCGGGCTGTAAACGCCATTTCTTAACAATGCGGTGTTCGGGAATAGACAGCGTACCGGCTTCCGACGCCATGACGACCAGGTCGTCGTCGGTAATAAGGTAGCGGGCGGGGCGCAGGCCGTTGCGATCGAGCAGCGCGCCGATTTGGCGCCCGTCGGTAAAGGCCACGGCAGCAGGGCCGTCCCAGGGTTCCATCATGGCGGCATGGTATTCGTAGAAGGCGCGGCGGCTTTCGTCCATGTCGGTGTGCTGTTCCCAGGCCTCGGGAATCATCATCATCATGGCGTGGGCCAGCGAATAGCCCGACATGACCAGCAATTCCAGACAGTTGTCGAAGGTGGCCGTGTCGGACTGGCCTTCGTACACAATGGGGTAGAGCTTTTTCAGGTCGTCACCCAGTACGGCCGATTGCATGACCCCTTCGCGGGCACGCAGCCAGTTGAAGTTGCCTTTGACCGTATTGATTTCACCGTTGTGGGCGATCATGCGGTAAGGGTGAGCCAGCGGCCAGGCGGGGAAGGTATTGGTGGAAAAGCGCTGGTGTACCAGCGACAGGGCGGAAACGGCACGCGTGTCGGCCAGGTCGCGGTAATACAGGCCAACCTGGTTGGCCAGCAACAAACCTTTGTACACCACCGTACGCACCGAGATGGACGGGACGAAGTATTCCTGGCCGTGCGCCAGCTTCATGCGATTGATGGCGTGGCTGGCGGCTTTACGAATAACGTACAGTTTGCGTTCCAGTGCGTCGGGCACCATGATGTCGGTGCCACGGCCAATGAAAAGCTGGCGAATGACGGGCTCGACGGCTTTTACCGTAGGCGACATGGGCATTTCGGAATCGATGGGGACGTCGCGCCAGCCCAAAACGACCTGGCCTTCGTCGCGCACCGCGCGTTCCAGTTCACGTTCACAGGCCAGGCGCGAAGCGGTTTCCTTGGGCAGGAACACCATGGCCACACCGTATTCGCCGGGTGGGGGCAGATCAATGCCTTGGGTGGCCAGTTCTTCGCGGTACAGGGCGTCGGGGATTTGAATAAGAATACCCGCACCGTCGCCCATGAGCTCGTCGGCCCCAACGGCGCCGCGGTGGTCGAGGTTTTCCAGAATTTTCAGGCCTTGCTGAATGATGGCGTGCGTGGCCTTGCCTTTAATGTGGGCGACAAAGCCCACACCACAGGCGTCGTGTTCATGAATGGGGTTGTACAGGCCTTGTGCACGGGGCAGGCCGATGCGGGAAGCATCGATAGCCACTTCCTGAGCGACAGGCTTTGCAGGATGGTTGGACATAGAAAAACTCCTGTTTTTCCGCATGGGTTTCGCGGTGAAGGCCTAGAAATTAACGCGTTCTCAGGAGCTTGGCAAGTGTTTTTAATTGGGGTGCGTCCCCAATTAAATTCAATTGGATAAGTCAACCATATAAATGGGGACGGTCTTTAAATGATGAATTTTAGGTAGGCGTTGAGAGAAACGGCAAATGGTCTGGGCCAAGAAATGACTTGGTCAAAAAGTACCCGCGCCGGTAATACATGAAACACGCGGGGCGGCGGTGCGCTTATGACGCGGCGACGATGTTTTTTCGGGGTCGGCCCCGTTTGGCGGGAGTGACGCGGCGGCTGACAATGGGTGCCAGGCTGTTTAGAAAGGTGTCGTCACCCAGCGCCCATTGGCCGAACAGCGCTTTCTCGATTTGTTGGCGTTGCGAGGCGCTTAAGCCTTTGTTCAACAGGTTTCTGAATGTAGCCTGCCGTTCGAAGGGGGTATTGCCTAATTCCCAGTAGTCGGCATGGTCGGTAGGCCAGGTGTGGGGCTTCAGGTTCAGCCCGGTATGGTAGGCGGCGGATGACCATGGCCAGTTCTCGGCGTGATCAACAAGGCCGCGTTGGACGGGTTGGGTGTCAAGCCACACCAGTACGGGCAACACCCAGTTGCCCGGCTGCACCAGGGCACTGCGATAACGTCCTTCAAACACCCTGCCTGTTTTCAAGCGGGTGGCGTAACGCCGGCCGATGGCCTGCATTAAACGGGCAATGCCGGGCCGTTGGGTGGGGGTGGCCAGAAAAACAAGGCGGTCGGTTAATAATGCCCAGCCGTGAACCACAACATCGTGTTCATGGGCGCAATTGCGCAGCCAGTCGGACAGCATATCCAGGGGTTCAACGGGTGTGGGCTCTTCTGTACCAGCTAATGCCTGAACAAAATAAGCCTGCACCAATTGTGGGGTGTTAGGAGCGTAGAGTCGTGCCAGGCGTGCCATAAGAACGATGCCGGGTTCTAAAAGTGTTTACAGACCGAACTCGAAGCGCGTGTGTTCAAGCGTCGGGTCTTTATCGTGAAACATGCGGTAAACCAGTTCGCGCAGCCAACGGTGCCCGGGGTCGTTGTGAACCCGCGCGTGCCAGTACTGTGAAATGGTGTATTCGGGAAATTCAATGGGTGGTTCGATAACCTTGATGTTGTTAACGATGGAATAAGACTCGGCCAGCATGGTTGGAATGGTGACGATTAAATCGGTGCTGGCCACAATCAGCGGAATCGCCAGAAAATGCGAAAGGCGCAATGCCACCCGGCGCTGATAGCCCTTTTTCACCAGCGTGCTCTCGATAATATCGTGTCCTGAGCCGGGCGCCGATACGACCGCATGGGGCATATTCAGGTAGTCATCCAGGGTGATGGTGTCTCTAATTTTCGGGTGGTCGCGCCGCACAATGCAGACGTACGACCGGCGAAAAAGCTGTTGTTGGTAGCTGTCGGCGAACAGGCCGTGAATAAAACCCAGTGCCAGATCGGTTTTTCCGGTTTCCAGCGCTTCGCGGATATCCCTTACCGGTAGTTGCGCGGTATTCAGGTTGACATTGGGCGCCACCCGGCTTAGTTCCATGAGCATGGCGGGTAGAAAAACGCGGGCGCCGATGTCCGTCATGATGATGTGAAACGTACGCGTTGAGGTGGCCGGGTCGAAATGGTGGTCGTGGTTCAGTGATTTTCGCAGTAAACCGAGTGCTTCAAGAATGGGTTCTTTGAGCTCTAGGGCAAATGCGGTGGGTTCCATGCCATGCGATGTACGCACAAACAATGGGTCGCTGAACATATCCCGCAGTTTTTTCAGGCATACGCTCATGGCGGGTTGGGTTAGCCCGATCGATTCGGCTGCGGCGGTGACATTGCGATGAATGACCATTGCTTCGAACGTAAGCAAAAGCTTGATGTTCAGGTCCGTAATATTCATTTTTTCATATACACGACATAACCGATACGACATGGACACCCCGGTAGGGGGCTAATACATTGGACACATAAAGACGCTTTACCAGCTTTGCGATTCGCGCCGCAGTGCATACCTCCGAATCATACGAGTTAGTGGGGCTGGTATCAACGTTAAGATCAAAGGAGAGCAGACATGAACGATCCACGTCCATTGCCGCAGATGTCGGAGCCTAAAGTTTGGAAAACGGAGGGAACATCTCGTGTGCCGTTTTGGTTATACACCGATGAAGACATTTATCAACGCGAATTAGAGCGCTTGTTCTATGGCCCCCATTGGAGCTATCTGGGGCTGTCGTGTGAGATCCCGAATCCGGGCGATTTCAAGCGCACCTGGATTGGCGAGCGCAATGTTCTGATGGTGCGTGACGAAAACGGCGGCGTAAATGTGATTGAAAATCGGTGCGCGCATCGCGGTGTTCAGTTTTGCCGCGAAGCCACGGGCAATCGCAAAGAGTTCGTCTGTCCTTATCACCAGTGGAATTATGACTTGAAGGGCAATTTGCTGGGCGTGCCCTATATGCGTGGGATTAAAGGCAAAGGGGGTATGCCACGCGACTTCAAGCGCGACGAACACGGCCTGCGCAAGTTGCAGGTTACCGAGCGAAACGGGGTGGTGTTCGCCAGCTTCGATCCGGATGTTGAAGATTTCGAAACATTTCTGGGCCCCACGATGCTGAAGTATTTCGACCGGGTGTTTAACGGGCGCAAACTCACTGTGCTTGGCTATAACCGTCAGCGCGTGCCGGGTAACTGGAAGTTGATTCATGAAAACCTGAAAGACTGTTACCACCCCGGGCTGCTACACACCTGGTTTGTGAACTTTGGCTTGTGGCGCGCGGATAACGAATGCGAAAACGTCATGGACGAACAGCGTCGCCATTCGGCGATGGTGACGGTACGAAACCAGGGCGGCAAAGGCGAGGCAACGGCGGGCGTGGCCAGTTTCCGTGAAGACCTGAAATTGAATGACGGCCGCTTTCTCGATGTGGAAGACGAGGCCTGGTGGAACGGCCCGAGCGCCGTCATTCACAGCATTTTCCCCAGTTTGATTATTCAGCAGCAGATCAATTCGGTTGCCATGCGTCAGGTCATTCCGCGTGGGCCGCGCAACTTCGACTACATCTGGACACATATCGGGTTTGAAGAAGATACGCCCGACATGACGCAGCGCCGGCTGTATCAGGCCAATTTATTTGGCCCGGCCGGTTTTGTATCGGGTGATGACAGCGAAGTGATGGGCATGGTGCAAGACAACATGCATACCGATAAAGACGGCTTGCACCTGGTGCAGTTGGGTGGACGTGGTGTTGAAGATACCGACACCCACGTTTCTGAAACGTTGATTCGGGGCATGTACCACTACTACCGTAAAGTGATGGAGATCTGAGGATGGACGACGTCAAGCTGCAACTGGAAGTGCAGAATTTGTACAGCGATTATGTGTTTTGCGTAGACAACACCAAGTTTGAAAAATGGCGTGGTTTTTTTACTGACGACTGCGTGTATCGCATTGTCTCGCGGGAAAACTTCGACGCACAAAACCCGATGTCGACACTTAAGCTGGAAGGCCAGGCAATGATGATAGATCGTGTGCATGGCATGAACGACACCATCATGCACGTGCCTTATTACCAGCGACATATTGTGAGCCCGCCCCGTATTCACCGCGTTGAAAACAACACGATTTATGCCGAGGCGAATTATGTGGTGGTGCGCTCGCGCGACGATACGTTTTCCGAGGTCTTCAATACCGGGCGCTATCTGGATGTGCTGGTGAAGGCCGGTGAAACGTTGAAGATTAAAGAGCGCGTCTGCGTTTTCGACGGCGATCTTGTTCCCAACTCAATTGTTTACCCCTTGTGAGGATGTGTATGAGTGGCGATATGGAGACTTTGGGCCCCGAGTGGGCGTGCGTGGCGCAAACCGATGACCTGGAAGACGAGGAGGCCCTCGGCGTTCAGGTGGGCGAAACGACGGTGGCGCTTTACAAGGTTGAGGGCGCGTTTTTCGCCACGCACGGCATTTGTAGTCATGAGTTTGCGCACCTTGCGGAAGGCTTTCTGGAAGGATGCGAAATTGAATGCCCATTGCATCAGGCACGTTTCGACGTTCGAACGGGTCAGGCAATGTGCAGGCCGGCAACCGAGCCGATTCAGGTGTATCCGGTAAAGGTTGTGGGTAGTGATGTGTATGTGAAAGTGTGACAGCAGCAGTGTGTGCAGCAACAGTGTGTGTAGGAATGAAAGCAACATCTTAAGTATTAGGGCTTATAACGCGGAACCGGGCCGGCGTATGCCGTGCCCCGAGCCGCTCAGACAGGAGAAATAGATGTATAAGAAGTTCATTCGGAATACGCTTTTGGCTAGCTGTTTAGGCCTGGGTGTGGCGTCTTTTGCGTATGCTCAAGACACAATTAAAATTGGTATTATTCAACCGCTCACAGGGTCTGTGGCGGCGTCGGGTAACTTCGTGCTCAATGGCGCGAAGATTGCGGTCGATTACATCAACAATAATGGCGGCGTTCTCGGTAAAAAGCTTGAGTTGGCGGTGGCTGACAACAAAAGTAATCCAACGGAATCAGCCAATGCTGCTGAAAAGCTGATTGTGCGCGACAAGGTTCCCGTTTTGATTGGGTCATGGGGGTCGACCTTTACGCTTGCCACATTGCCCAAGTTAATGGAGTACAAGATCCCGATGGTGGTTGAAACCGCGGGGGCCGACAAAATCACAACGTCGGGCAATCCTTATGTGTTTCGCATCAGCCCCACCAATGATATGGAGGCAACCAGTTTTGCGCGCCATATCGAACCGTTGGGAATCAAGAAAGCCGATATTCTGGTTGTGAATAATGACTGGGGCCTGGGTTCCGCTTCGTCAATAAAGCGGATTCTGAAAGAGAAAGGTCTGGAGGTTGGCAAGGAACTCACCATGGACCATAGCGCTCAGGACATGTCGTCGCAGTTATCCGAGATTCGCGGTTCCGACGCCGATACGCTTTTCATCGTCACCGCGGTGGAGCAACTGACTTTGGTGCTGAAACAGGCTGAGGGCCTGGGGTTAAAGAAAGAAAATATCATTACGCTTGGCGGTTCACAGAGCCCTGATCAGTTGATTGCCCATGCCGGTAGCGCAGCTGAAGGCACGATGCATAACGTGATGTTTGCGCCCTGGTTCCCCGAAGCATCGGCCGACCCGGAATTAGCTAAGTTCTTCGTTCAGGAATGGAATGCGCGCGGGTTGGATAAAGCCGGCTTAACCGAAAGTTTCCGTGGTTTCGATGCAGTACGTACCGTTGCCGCAGCTATTGAAGAGGCAGGCGTCGTTGATTCCGAAAAAATTCGCGAGGCGCTTTGGGACGTGGAACTGACCGGCTTGAACGGGCCGATTAAGTTCCGTGAGTCGGGGCCTGAGGGGCGCGAAAGCGGCCAGAGCTATCCCAATACGTTCCTGGTTAGAATTCAGGATGGAGAGATTTCACTGGTTGAATAACCCCTTGTAGGGCAACCCCCTACTTTGTGTATGATGACCTTTTGCAAACGTGGCAACAAATCGAAGCGCTTTTGGCTTACAGGTTTGTGTGCCACGTTGTTATTATTGAGGCTCTGAAAAACCAACTATTCGTTTTTACTACTAGGAGTGAGCATGAAAACAAGAGCAGCCGTGGCCTGGAAAGCCGGTGCGCCGTTAACGATTGAAACGGTTGACCTTGACGGCCCGAAAGAGGGTGAAGTACTGGTTGAGATCAAGGCAACAGGTATTTGCCACACCGATTACTACACCTTGTCGGGTGCCGACCCTGAAGGCATTTTCCCCTCCATTCTGGGCCATGAAGGCGCCGGCGTGGTGGTTGACGTTGGCCCGGGTGTGAAATCGCTGAAAAAGGGCGACCACGTGGTGCCCTTGTATACCCCTGAGTGCCGTCAGTGCAAATCATGCCTGTCGCGCAAAACGAATTTATGTACCGCCATTCGCGCAACGCAGGGCAAGGGTTTAATGCCCGACGGCACCTCGCGTTTCAGCCTCGACGGCAAGCCTATTCATCACTACATGGGCACATCCACCTTCGCCAACCACATTGTGGCGCCTGAAATTGCGCTGGCGAAAATTCGCGACGATGCGCCGTTCGACAAGGTTTGCTACATTGGTTGCGGTGTTACCACTGGTGTGGGTGCCGTGCTGTTTACCGCTAAAGTGGAAGCGGGCGCCAACGTGGTGGTGTTCGGTTTGGGCGGTATCGGCCTGAACGTGATTCAGGGCGCCAAAATGGTGGGTGCCGACAAAATCATTGGTGTCGACATTAACCCGGGCCGTGAGGAAATGGCACGCAAGTTCGGCATGACTCACTTTGTGAACCCGAACGACGTCGAGAACGTGGTCGATCATCTTATTCAACTGACCGACGGCGGCGCCGATTATTCCTTTGAATGTATCGGTAACACCAAAGTGATGCGCCAGGCGTTGGAATGCTGCCATCGCGGTTGGGGTCAGTCGATCATTATCGGTGTGGCCGAAGCCGGTGCCGAAATTTCCACCCGTCCGTTCCAACTGGTTACCGGCCGTGAGTGGAAAGGTTCGGCGTTCGGTGGCGCACGCGGCCGTACCGACGTACCGAAAATTGTCGACTGGTATATGGACGGCAAGATCAACATCGACGACCTCATCACCCATAAACTGAGTCTCGACCAGATCAATGACGGCTTCGACCTGATGAAAAAAGGCGAATCGATTCGTTCGGTGGTTGTGTACTAAGGGCGAGGTTGATTGTTCACGCCGGGCCTGCGGGCCCGGCAAGCAAAAAAAGGTAAAGAATGTCTGTTGAACTTGAAAAGGTCAGCGAGCATCGCTGCTTCGGCGGCGTGCAGCGGTTTTATAAGCATGAGTCCAGTGCCATTGGCTTGCCGATGCGCTTCTCGGTTTACATTCCGCCGCAGGCCGAATCGGGCAAGGTGCCGGTGTTGTTTTATTTGGCCGGCCTGACCTGCACTGAAGAGACTTTCATGATTAAAGGTGGTGCGCAGCGCCTGGCTGCTCAGCACGGAATAATGCTGGTGGCCTGCGATACCAGCCCGCGTGGTGCCGGCGTGGCCGGCGAAGACGATGGTTGGGATTTCGGCACGGGGGCCGGCTTCTACCTGAACGCCACTCAGGAACCCTGGAGCAAGCATTACCGCATGGAAAGCTATGTGGTCGATGAGTTGTTCAATATTGCCACCACTCAGTTGCCCGGGGATGCCGACCGCGCTGGTATTTTCGGCCATTCCATGGGCGGCCACGGCGCATTGGTATTGGCGCAGCGGTATCACCCGAAGTTCAAGTCGGTGTCGGCGTTTGCGCCCATTGCCTCGCCCACGAAATGCCCTTGGGGGCACAAAGCCTTCGGCGGGTATCTGGGTGACGATCAATCGGCCTGGGCGCAGTACGATGCTTCTTTGCTAATGGAAAAGTCTTCCAAACCTTTTCCCAAAGGTATTTTGGTCGACCAGGGTCTGGCCGATAATTTCCTGGCGGAACAGTTGTACCCGGAAGCTTTCGAGGCCGCGTGTGAAAAAGCGGGTCAGCCGCTTACCCTGCGCCGCCACGAGGGTTACGACCATGGCTATTATTTCATTTCCACTTTTATGGAAGACCACATGGCGTTCCATGCAGAGCGACTTTGAGTTTTTTGAAAATCTGCGTGTTGCGTTCGTCGTGGTGAATATGCCGCGATGCTGCGAAAATAAAAAGGGTCGTGATGTGTCACGACCCTTTTTGGTTATATTTGCTTATAACCTTATGTATTAAAGGAATTGGTTTATTGGCGTTATGATGTATATCAGATTAATTAACTGAGGGCTTCATTATGCGTTTCACCCGATCTCTGGCGCTGGCAGCGCTGATTCCGGCCTTGCTCACAGGCACCGCCCGTGCGGCCGATCCGGAACCCATTAACGTAGGCTTCTTTTCCCACCTTTCAGGTCCTTTTGCTGAATACGGCGCGAGTTTCAAAAACGCCATTGAGCTGTATCTTGATCAGGTGAAAGCGCAGGGCGGTATTGAAGGCCATCCGGTGAACCTGATTGTCGAAGATGACCGTAACTCCCCGCAGGAAGCGGCCACCGTGGCGCGCAAAATTGTGAATGAGCCGAATGTTGTGCTGGCAATCGGTTCGTGGTCGACCACGTCTTCTCTGGCTGCTGCGCCTATTTTCACTGAAGCGAAAATTCCGCAAATCAGCCCCACCTCTTCACATCCCGACTTCAGCAAACAAAGTCCGTACCAGTTCCGTCAGAACAATACCGACGACGTCCTGGCTTTGTATAACGCTGACACCATTCAGGAGAAGCTCGGTGCGAACAAGGTGGTGATTCCTTATTCGCAAGACGATTGGGGTGTGTTTACCGGCAAAGCCACTGCCAAAGCCATTGAAGATGCGGGTGGCGAGGTGTTGTTGCTGGAAGCCGTGCAACCGGGCTCGCGTGACTTTCGTCCGTTTATCAGTAAAGTGAAGGCGTTGAATCCGGAAGGCGTGTTTCTGGCCTTGCCGTATCAGGAAGCCTCTATCTTCATTCAGCAGTTGCGTCAGGCGGGTATCGATATCCCGGTCGGCGGCGGCATTCCTTTAACTTCGCCCAAGTTTATTGAGCTGGCGGGTGAAGCGGCTGAAGGTACGGTTTTGCACACGATCTTTTTTGCCGGCGATCCGGACCAGAAAGAATTTGTGGAGGCTTATAAAGCCAAATACGGCCGTAACCCCGATCAGTTCGCCGCGCTGGCGTATGACGCCATCGGTGTGGGCCTGGAGGCGGTACGCCGTGTGATTAAATCCGGCAAGGAACTGACGGGTGAAAACGTACGCGACGAACTGGAAAACGGCCCGGCATATGAAGGCGTTACCGGCGTGACCAAGTATGATGAGTTCGGCAACGTTAAGAAAGATCCCATTTTCATTCAGATTCAGGACGGCAAGTTCGTTTTATTCTGATTAACCGGGCACCGTGTATGAAAGCAGGCCCCTGGGTAGGGGCCTGCTTTTGTCATCTCATATTCCATGATCGAATTATTTTTTAGTCAGATACTGAACGGCCTGGCAATCGGCCAGGTTTATGCGCTTATTGCCCTGGGTTTCAGCCTGGTGTTCGGCGTATCGAATTTAATTAACTTCGCCCAGGGCGCGCTGTTCATGCTGGGCGCGTTTTTTGCTTTTACCGGGGTCGTCTGGCTGGGCTGGCCATTGCCCGTTGCGGCCGTGGTGTCGGTGCTTCTGGTGTCGGGGCTGGGGGTGTTGCTGGAACGGTTAGCCTTGCGACCGTTGGCCAATGGGCCGTTTATTGCGCCGGTGTTGTCAACGCTGGCCATCAGCATTGTGATCGACCAACTGGCGGAAATTATCTGGTCGCCGGAAGGGCAGTCGTTTCCCGTTCCTTTTCCTGAATATACGTTTTACTTCGGGCGTGCTTACATCACCACGACCGATATCTTGATTTTTGTATTCGGCCTGCTGGCGGCGGCTGCGCTGACCTGGTTTTTAAAGGCATCCTGGATGGGGCGCACGCTGCGCGCCACGGCGCAAGACCGTGATGCGGCCGCGCAATTAGGTGTACGAACCAGTAACGTGCGCCAGTTGGCTTTCGGGCTGGCCGGTGCACTGGGCGCGCTTAGCGGTATTCTGGTGGCGTTGTATTTCAAAAGCGTGTTCCCGGCCATGGGCCTGCCCTTTGGCTTGAAAGGTTTTGCCGCCGCCCTGCTGGGCGGGCTAACCAGCATTCCCGGTGCGGTATTGGGCGGACTCACATTAGGCGTAGTGGAAACACTTTCCAGCGCCTATTTGGGTGAGGGTTTCCGCGACCTCGCCGCATTTTCGCTGTTGTTGGTGTTTCTGCTTTTTCGTCCGCAAGGCATGTTGGGCGATCGCCGCCTTGATGCCCTGGGCGGTGCCGGGGGGGCGTCGGGTGCGATGCCCAGTACCAGCTTGCTGGCGTCGGCGTCCAGTCAACGTAGTGCCCATCGGGTGTTCGATTTACCACCCTGGGGGTTCCTGGTTGTCGGTGCCGTGCTGGCGTTACTGCCTTTTGTTGTTAGCAGCAGCTATATTCTGCAGGCAGTCGTGTATGCCATGGTATTTGCCTTGCTGGCCGGCAGTGTCACCCTGGTTTCAGGCTCCTTGGGTATTCTGGCCATCGGTCATGCCGCGTTTTACGGGGTGGGGGCCTATACAGTGGCGGTCATGAGCTATACCTATGGTTTGCCGACTGAGCTGGCGCTGCCGGCGGCGATTGCGTTGGGGGCTGTTGTGGGGGCGGTGGCATCGCTGCCCCTGTATAAGTTAAGTGGCCATACGGCGGCGTTGGGTACGTTGGCAATCGGTCAAATTGGCTTTCTGGTGTTCATGACTTGGATGCCCGTTACACGCGGCCCCATGGGCTTTTTGAATATTCCCGCACCCACGTTCGAACTATTGGGTGGTTTGCGATTATCGGATATCGGCCAGAAGTTCTGGCTGGTGGCGTTGGTGGTGGCGCTGTGTCTGTTCCTGGCGCAACGTTTGTTGAACTCTGAAATGGGTCGCACCTGGCGCAGTATTCGTGAAGACCGTTTGGCCGCCCATGCGGCTGGTGTGCCGGTGCGTCGTTATTTGATGATGGGTTTCGCCGTATCGGGTGCAATGGCCGGTGCCGCCGGGGGGTTGTTCGCTTATGTGCAGAATGTCATTACACCCGACAGTTTCAACGTGCAGGCCTCGCTGCTGATGCTTACGATGGCGGTTTTGGGCGGCTTGGGTAATTTAACCGGCGCGGCCTTGGCCGGTTTTGTATTAACGATTATTCCGGAAGTGCTGCGTGAGTTCTCGGAGTGGCGCATGATTGTATATGGCGTGATTTTGTTGATGGCTCTGCGTTGGCGGCCACATGGCTTGTTGGGGGCACGGTAATGGCGGGGTTTTTGAACAAGCCGTCGAAAACGCTGCACGGCGCCCCGGCGGCCGGTTTTCATGTCGATCACGTTTCGCGTCATTTCAGTGGCGTGAAGGCGGTGAACGACGTGACCTTTACCCTGGCGGCGGGTGAAACATTGGCGTTGGTGGGGCCGAACGGCGCGGGTAAGTCAACCTTGCTACAGATGATGAGTGGGGTGGAACGCCTGACGTCGGGCTTTATTACGCTGAACGGACGGCGTATCGACCATTTGCCGCCCGAACGGGTGGCGCGCCTGGGCGTGGGTCGCAGCTTCCAAACGTCGCGCGTCTTTCCCGCGCTATCGGTGTGGGATAGTGTCATGGTGGGGACACAGGCGCCGTTGTTGCGCACCGGCTCGGGGTTGTTGGTGAACCCCTTGCACGAACTGTTCGCCACGTTGTTTGGTACGGCGGGCTGGCGTGCGCGGGTGCAGGCGCAGGAAGTCCTGGCCGAGGAAACCCTTAAGTTGTTTGGCGAGCGGCTGTGGCCGCGACGGCATCAGCCGGCGTTCAGTTTGTCGTACGCAAACCGGCGGCGCCTGGAAATTGCGCGGGTGCTGGTGGCGCAACCCGATTTTCTATTGCTCGACGAGCCGGCGGCCGGTATGAACCCCACGGAAACGGGGGAACTGACCGACCTGCTGATTGCACTTCGGCAAATGCGGCCCAATTTGGGTATTTTGGTGGTCGAGCACAAACTGTCGCTGGTACGTAAAGTGGCCGACCGCGTGATTGTTTTGAACCAGGGTGAAATTCTGGCGCAGGGCGACCCCGACCACGCGCTCGATCATCCCGAGGTCGTCGAGGCCTACCTGGGCCGACAGCGCCGGGACAACGCCTCTACCGCGCATCTTGGCTGATCAGATTGTTGCTTCTTTAAATCGTGACTCTATCAATGACTTCTTCACAAACGCCTTTTCTGCAACTTGAAAACATCGACGTTCATTACGGCGCTGTGCAGGCTTTGTTCGATGTGAACTTAACCGTACAGAAAGGCGAGGTGGTGTCGGTGCTGGGTGGCAATGCCTCAGGAAAATCGACTACGCTTAAGTCTGTGCTTGGCCTGGTTTCGCCTTCCAAAGGTCGTATTATTTTGGAGGGACGGGAAATACAGGGTTTGTTGTCGCCCGACGTAATCGACCTGGGGGTGGCCAGCGTGCCTGAGGGGCGTCGGGTGTTCCCGGAAATGTCGGTGTATGAAAACCTGCTGATGGGCGCGTATCCACGTCGTCATGAAAAAGAAGCGATTGAGCGCGACTTGCACGAGGTGTTCACGTCATTTCCCCGTCTGGCGGAACGGCGGCGCCAGGCAGCGGGTACACTTTCGGGCGGCGAACAGCAGATGCTGGCATTGGGTCGGGCCTGGTTGCGACGCGGCAAGCTGGTGTGTATCGACGAACCCTCAATGGGTTTGTCGCCCCGGTTTGTCGATATGGTTTACCAGGTTTTGTTCCGCTGGAAAGCGGCGGGGCAAACTATTTTGCTGGTTGAGCAAAATGCACGCATTGCGCTTGAACTTGCCGACCGTGCTTATGTATTACAGCATGGTCATGTGATTATTTCGGGAACGGCGGCACAGTTGTCGGCCGACCCAGCGGTACAAAAAGCTTATTTGGGGGCTGCATGAGTTCTGGACATCTTCAACACCTTGAAACCGATGTGCTGATTATCGGTGCGGGCGGGGCCGGCATGAGCGCGGCCATTGCCGCGTCGAATGAAGGGCGCAAGACCATGTTGGTTGACCGCAGCCTGATTGGCCGCGGCGGTGCCACGATTATGGCGCAAATGACGGTTGCCGCAGCGCTGGGTGAACAGACGCCCGACGATTGGCGCTTTCATTACGCTGATACGCTGAAAGCGGGGCGGGGTTTATGCAGCGAATCGTTGGCGCGTTTTCTGTGCGAAAACGGGGTGGAATCGATTCGTTTAATGGATAGCTGGGGAACCGGGTGGGCCCGCAAAGACGGCCATATGGCGCAAACGCAGGCGCCCGGCCACGACCGTCCCCGTTGCGTGTATGTCGATTACCTGAATACCGGCCCGGCGGTGGCGAAAACCCTGCGTACGCAAGTGGCCAAACATGATGACATCGCACGCCTGGGCGACATTCTTGTGGTCGAGCTTTTGGTGAAAGACGGCCGGGTGGTGGGGGCGGTGGCCCTGCATTTAACCACCGGCGATATTCTGGTCATCAACGCGCACGCGGTGATTGTGGCCACAGGCGGTTTAACGCGCCTGTACAAACGCAACAGCGCTTCGCTGAATATGGGTGGCGACGGCTACGCGCTGGCAGCGCGTGCCGGGGCCGAATTACTCGACATGGAGTTCGTGCAGTTTTTCCCCATTGGGCATTTGGCCCCGCGCCTGGTGGGTTTCGACCCCATTATGTGGGACCCCTTCCGCTATAAGCTGGGTGGGCGCCTGTTAAACGGCCTGGGTGAAGAGTTCGTGGAAAAGTACGGGCATCAGGGCGAAAATAAAGGCTATACCGTTACGCGCGACGCCGCCACTTACGCCATTATGAAAGAGGTTGAAGCGGGGCGGGGTTCGCCTGCGGGCGGGGCGTATTTAAGTTTCGAGCACGTGCCGGAAGAAAAGTTGCGCGAGGCGTTCGGGCCGATTATCAAGAAGCTGGCCGACAACGGCATTGACCTCACCAAAGGCCCGATCGAGGTGGCCCCGATTGCGCACTATCACATGGGTGGTGTGCGTGTGAATGTGGATATGAGTACCGATGTGCCGGGCCTGTTCGCCGCCGGTGAGGCCGTGGGCGGCGCCAATGGCGCCAACCGTTTGTCGGGCAATGCCATTACCGAAGCCATTACCTTTGGTTTGCAGGCCGGTCGCGCGGCCTCGGCGTATGCGCAGTCGAATGCTGCATTGGAGCGTGCGGATATCGACGCTCTGGCCGAGCCCGTGTTGAAAGCGTTGCAGGCTGCACCCAATGCGGGGGCGAAGCGGCCGAATGTGGCGGCTTTAATTGCCCGCTTGCAAGCCACGATGCAAAACCATGTGGGCCCGTTCCGTACGCAGGAAGGGCTGGAGCAGGCGCAAAAGGAACTGGCCGCGTTGCGTGTCGAGGTGGATGCCTTGCCGCCGGCCGGGAACGGCCCGCAAGACCCGGTTCAAATTGATTCCCTGGATTTGCGCAATATGCTGCTGGTGGCCGAAGCAGTGACGCAATGTGCGTTGAATCGCAAGGAAAGTCGCGGCGCGCATCAGCGTGAAGACTTCCCGGCCATGGATGACGCCTGGGTGCTGAATCAGGTTTTGGCTTATCGGGATGGTCAGTGGACGGTTACCCAGCGCCCGGTGGAGCGCTTGCCGCAAGATCAGGCTGAGGAAGTGGCTGTTCCGGCGGAATAATGTTGGGCAACAGCCCGCGAATGAACGAGATAACGATGACTGAATCAAGCAACAAAACTATTGTGCTGAATGTGAAACGCGGTGTGGGTAAAGGTGAAACCGTTACACAACGCTATGAATTGCCGGACGGCGCGGCGGACTCCTTGCTGGACGGCTTGCGGTGGGTGCGTGAACACCTGGACGATTCATTGGCGGTTCGCTATTCCTGTATTAATGCCAACGCGTGTAAAGAATGCATGATGGAGTTCGACGGCAAGGTGGTGTATGCCTGTATTGCGCGCATGAAACCAGGCGTGGAGCACGAAGTGGCGCCTTTGCACAACAAGAGTCGGATTCGCGATCTGGTCTCTGAAATTGCGCCCGTGAAGGAGCGCCTGGATATCGACGAATAAAACTTAATAAAAAGATCAGCACAGTGAATAACGTTTCTGCAACAAATGAACCCTTAGGCAAAGAGCGCTGGCAGTTCTGGATTGATCGTGGCGGCACCTTTACCGACATTGTGGCGCGTCGACCTGACGGCGAAATAGTGACCGCCAAACTGCTTTCTGAAAACCCGGAACAGTACGATGACGCGGCGGTGGAAGGGATTCGTCGTTTGTTGGGTGTGCGGCCCGGTGAAACCGTACCGGCCGAGAAGATTGATGTGGTCAAGATGGGTACGACGGTGGCCACAAATGCCTTGCTGGAGCGCAAGGGTGAGCGGCTGGCGCTGTTTGTCACCAAAGGGTTCCGTGATGCATTGCGCATTGCCTACCAAAACCGGCCTCGCCTGTTCGCCCGGGAAATTATCTTGCCCGAACTGTTGTATGAGACCGTGGTGGAGATCGACGAGCGGCTGGATGCGCAGGGCGACGTCGTGGTGGCGTTGGATGAAGCCGCTGCACGCGCTCAATTGCAAGCGGTCTTCAATACCGGTGTGCGTGCCGTGGCCATTGCCTTAATGCACGGCTATCGCAACCCCGATCATGAACGCCGCCTGGGCCTGCTGGCGCGTGAAATCGGTTTCACCCAGGTGTCGGTATCGCACGAAGTGTCCCCCCTGATTCGCTATGTGGCGCGAGGCGATACAACCGTGGTGGACGCTTATCTGTCGCCGGTGTTGCGTCGCTATGTTGATCGCGTGGCATCGGCTCTGCCGGGCGTGCGGCTGCAGTTCATGCAGTCCAGCGGCGGACTCACCGACGCGCATACTTTCCAGGGTAAGGATTCGGTGTTGTCCGGCCCGGCCGGCGGTATTGTCGGGATGGCCGGCGTGTCGGAAGCGGCTGGATTCGACCGCGTGATTGGTTTCGATATGGGTGGCACCTCTACCGATGTGTCGCACTACGCGGGCGATTATGAGCGGGCGTTCGATACCTTGGTTGCCGGGGTGCGCATTCGTGCGCCCATGATGAGTATTCATACTGTGGCCGCCGGTGGGGGGTCCATTCTGCAATTCGACGGCACGCGCTTGCGTGTGGGGCCTGAGTCGGCCGGGGCCAACCCTGGGCCGGCGTGTTACCGGCGTGGCGGGCCGTTAACGGTGACCGACGCCAACGTTATGCTGGGGCGCATTCAACCGCAGCATTTTCCATCGGTGTTCGGCCCGAATGCCAATGAGTCGCTGGATGTTGATATTGTTAAGCAGCGCTTTGCCCAATTGGCTGAAACAGTGTCGAAAGAGACGGGCAAGCCCACCACGCCGGAGCAATTGGCTGAAGGCTTTTTGAATATTGCCGTCTCGAATATGGCCAACGCCATTAAACAGATTTCCGTGCAGCGCGGCTACGATATCACGCGTTATACGCTAACCACTTTCGGAGGGGCGGGCGGCCAGCATGCCTGCCGTGTGGCTGACGCACTGGGGATGCCGCGTGTGCTGGTGCACCCGCTGGCTGGTGTGTTGTCGGCTTATGGCATGGGTTTGGCGGCGTCAACCGCCATTCGCGAGCGCTCCATTGAAGCGGTGTGGGATGAAGACGGTGAAGCACAGGCGCGCCTGGTGTTGAATGAGTTGTCGGCCAAGGCACGCGACGAATTGCTTGAGCAGCATATTTCGCCCGACCATATTCGGGTTGAGCGACGCTTGTACTTGCGCTATGAAGGGACCGATACGTCGTTACCGGTGGCGCTGGATAACACTGCCTCGATGCGTTCGGCGTTTGAAAAAGCCTATTCCATGCGTTTTTCATTCTTAATGCCGGATCGCCGCCTGGTGATTGAAAAAGTGGTGGCTGAAGCCATAGGCGATGAGTCCGGTCAGGCCGCCGGTGTGTTTGTTAAAGCATCGCGTGCGCAAGGGGAAAAGCCCGACGCGTTCGACACCGTGCGCATTCACACGGAAGGCGCGTTGCGCGATTGCCCGCTGTATCGCAGCGCCGATTTGCGAGTAAACGACGTGTTGCTGGGGCCGGCCATTATTACCGATGCCAATGCCACCACGTTAATCGACCCCGGTTGGCGCGCCACCATTACCCAGCGCGGTGATATTGTGCTCGACCGCGCCGTGCCAAGGCCGCAGCGTTACGCCATTGGCACGCAGGCCGACCCAGTGATGCTGGAGATCTTCAATAATCTGTTCATGTCGATTGCGGAACAGATGGGTTACCGGCTACAGAACACATCGTATTCGGTGAACATTAAAGAGCGCCTGGATTTTTCCTGCGCCATCTTCGATGCCAGGGGCGACCTGGTGGCCAATGCGCCACACATTCCGGTGCATCTGGGTTCAATGAGTGCCAGTATTCAGGCCATTATGGCGTCGAACGAAGGGCAGCTGCGCCCCGGTGACGTGTATGTATTGAATAACCCTTACGCCGGAGGCACGCACTTGCCTGACGTCACTGTGGTGACCCCGGTATTCGATGCACAAGGCAAAGATATTCTGTTTTACGTGGGTTCGCGCGGGCACCATGCCGATATCGGCGGCCTAACGCCCGGCTCCATGCCGGCGAACTCCACGAACATCGACGAAGAAGGGGTGCTCATTACCAACTTCCGGCTGGTGGAAGGCGGGCGCTTGCGCGAGCAGGAGTTCCGCGATTTGCTGGCCGGTGCGCCGTACCCTGCGCGTAATATCGACCAGAATATGGCCGACTTGCGTGCGCAAATCGCCGCTAACGAAAAGGGCCGCGAAGAATTGCTGAAAATGGTGGACGCGTTCGGTCTGGACGTTGTTCACGCCTACATGCAGCATGTGCAGGATAATGCGGAAGAGTCGGTGCGTCGTGCGATTGCGCGCCTGAAAGACGGGGTTTTCACCCAGCCACTGGACAACGGTGCCAAGGTTGAAGTGAAGCTAACGGTGGGTCATGCCAATCGCAGCGCCACGGTGGATTTCACGGGCACGTCGGGGCAGTTGCCGAATAACTTCAATGCGCCGCGTGCGGTTACCACCGCCGCTGTGTTGTATGTGTTCCGCACCATGATCGATGACGACATTCCCATTAACGCCGGCGGCCTGAAGCCCATTACGCTGATTGTGCCCGACGACTCCATGCTGAATCCTAGCTATCCGGCGGCAGTGGTGGCGGGTAACGTGGAAACCTCAACCTGCGTAACCAATGCCTTGTACGGCGCGATGGGTGTGAATGCGGGCAGCCAGCCCACCATGAACAACGTTACCTTCGGCAATGACCAGTATCAATATTATGAAACCGTTTCCGGCGGCGCCGGTGCCGGCGCACGGTTTGATGAGAACGGTCAACTAACCGAAGGGTTTAACGGTACATCGGTGGTGCAAACCCAAATGACCAATTCGCGTATGACGGACCCAGAAGTGCTGGAGTTGCGTTTCCCTGTGCGTTTGGAGCGCTATGAAATTCGCCGAGGCTCCGGCGGGGCGGGGCGCTGGAAAGGCGGCGACGGCGGTATTCGTACGCTGCGCTTTTTAGAGCCGATGACGGTGTCCCTGCTGGCCAACGGCTGGATTCATCCGGCGTTTGGCGCGGCGGGGGCGCAACCAGGCGCCAAAGGTGAAAGCCGCGTGATTCGCGCCGATGGGCGGATCGACGAAATGAAGCACGCCGACAGCGCGGAATTGGGGGCGGGTGATTGCTTTGAGATTCTGACCCCGGGAGGCGGCGGGTTCGGCGCACCATAGAAACGTCCGCCCGGTGCAGGGGCGTTTTCGTGCATTTACGTTATTGCGTAACCGGTGCGCGCGCAGTACCCTTTGCCTAATTTACAAAATCGGGGAAAGGCATGCGCGGTTCAACACTACTTTTAGCATTGGTTATTTTGGTGGCCGTGGCGGCGGGCACGGCCGCAGGCGGCTGGTCAGTCGGCAAAGGGCTGGAGCGCTTTCGCATGGCCGATCGAACCGTGGTGGTAAAAGGCCTGGCCGAGGCTCAGGTAAAAAGCGACTACGCCTCATGGCTGTTAACTTTTCGCCGCGCCGATAACGACTTCGGCGCTGTGCAGCGCGCCTTGTCGGCCGACCGTGAAAAGGTGGTGGCGTTTCTGAAAGACCAGGGCTTTACCAACGAAGAAGTGGAAGTGCGCCCCTTGCAAGTGCAAGACGTTTATTCGCGTGAATACGCCGCGGCCGATCAACCCTTTCGTTATACCGGCACCGGGCAGGTTCTGGTGAAAACACCGCGTGTGGATCTGGTGGCTGCAGCCGCCCTGGGGGTCGACCCATTAATTCAGGAAGGCCTGGTCATTGAGGGTGGCATGGGGCCGCAATACCAACTGCGCGGTTTCAACGACCACAAATCGCCTTTGCTGGAAGAGGCCACGAATAATGCCCGCGAACAAGCAGAAAAATTCGCCTCCGACGCCGGGGCCTCGCTAGGCCCCTTGAAATACGCCAACCAGGGTGTCATTCAAATCTTCGGTGAAGGCGTTGATTACGACGACCCTTCCTCGCAAGTAAAGCGCCTGCGCGTGGTTAGCACGTTTGAGTATCAGCTGCGTTAATAGCACGCAGTTTCGGGGGCTTGGCGCATACTGATCGAAGGCCGTCGATGTGCTCGTTTAAGTCAGATGGAATCGTTTGGCGCATGGGATCCAGAACAAAGTCGATGCCTTCACGACGAGCTAGTTTTGCTGCAGGTACGAAGTCGGCATCTCCAGCCATAAGAATAATTTTGCTGACTTGTTTTTTGAACGTTAATGATGCGATGTCGAGGCCGATACGCATATCCACGCCTTTTTGACGTACGTCCAGCGCGACGTCCGTATCAGTAATGTTTTCGAAGCTTTTCTTACCTTTTAATAGTTGCGACTCGACTGCAGGTTTGAAAGCCCAATCGGCGTGGGCTAGCGTTCCAAGTCTTAATGCAAGTTTTCGTTTCCGTTTTAATTGTTCATGTAATTCTCGTCGGAACAAGGCCTCTTTCGAGGCGCCGAAATTAACTGCCTTACCCGATATGGGGTTGTGCATTTTCTTTTCTACCGGAGGGCAGTCATAGAAGAAAATTCGGTATAACGATAGTTTGGCTGATCGATCAGTAAGGTGCATTAATGCATATCGAAAAGCCATGTCTGCAATGCGTCTACTGTTGTAGGCATTGTGCGGCTCAATTTTTCTAAATCGCTTAATGAAATAAGCACCGTCGATCAGGATGGCTGCGGACATGCAAGGCTTTCCAAAAAAGAAAGCCCAGAGGTTCGGCAACCACGCGATAAAGTGTGGCGCTTACTGCTAAGGGCTGGATGTGAAAACTATACTCAATCTTGAGTGCTATGTCTATTTGAGTAGGCCTCTTTTATCACTACGAGAAATTTAAATACGACGCCACTGCATACGCAATAGCAAAACTGCCACAAGCGCCAAAGGTATCAGCGATGCCAAGTGTATGCCGTTCCAGCCCAGCCGTTGTAGCAGTGCCGCGGCGCTGATCGACCCTAAAGTAACCAAGCTGAAAAGCGTAAGGTCGTTCATTCCTTGTACTTTGCCTCGTTCGGCGGGTTTGTGAGTATGCGACAGCAACACTGCACTGCCTACAAACAGAAAATTCCAGCCAATGCCCAATGTAATGCGTGATGCCATGTACACGGGCACGGTGTGGCTAAGTGCGCCAATGACCATGGCGACGCTTAACAGCCCTAGGCCAATCCATAAAATGGGTTGAAGGCCGTACCGGGCGATAAGCGTACCGGTGAAAAAAGCCGGAATAAACATGGCCAGCACCTGGCTTTGCACCACCATGGTAATGGCAGCCATGTTGAAACCTTGTTCCTGCATGCCTAGCGGCGTAATCGTCATGTATAGCGTCATGAGTGAAAAGCAGATGCTGCTGCCCGCAATGGCGGGCAGAAAGCGGACGTCGCGGGCAATGATGGAAAGCGGGCGGGTGGTGGTGCTGTCGGTTGTCGGTTCGCCGGGAGGGTTGGCCGGAATGCGCAGGGTGAGCAACAGTGCGGTGGCGGCCACGGCCAGAACGGTAGTGACCAGAAAAGGACCCCCCATGGGGATGTTTGGCAGCCAATCCAGCGCAAATCGAGCGTTCAACGGCCCGATAACGGCCGAGATCACACCGCCCGCCATTACATAAGATACCGCGCGGCTGCGAAATTCGGCGCGTGCCACATCGGCTGCGGCAAAGCGGTAGTACATGGCGAAGCTTTGGTACAGGCCAATCATGAGCATGCCGGCGCAAAAGTAGAAAAACGACGTTTGCGCCGTTCCCAGCAACATGAGCGCGCTGCCGATAATGCCGCAGAGCGTACCCAGCATGAACCCGTTGCGCCGCCCGATGCGCTTCATCAGCAACGAAGCGGGCAGCGTTGTAACCACCGTGGCCAGCATCATGACGGCAATGGGCAGTGTCGCTAAATCCGGGTCGGGGCTAAGCTTCAGGCCAATGACACTGGCCAGCGTCATGACCGTGATGGTGGTAATGGTGAACAGGCTTTGGCTGCTGGCCAGTACCAGTACGTTGCGCCGCTCAGTGGAACTGGGTTTCATGCCGACTTCGTTCAGATTGTGACCGAACTTACGCTGGCCCCGCCGCATACATACAGCGTTTGCCCGGTAATAAAACTGTTGTCCGGGTCGGAAAAGAACATGACGGCGCGGGCCACATCGTCGGCACGACCCAGGCGTTGAACGGGAATGCCTTTGGCAATGTTTTGTTCACGCTCGCTGCCGGCGGGTACCACATCGTAGAACATATCGGTTTGAATGGGGCCGGGCGCCACCACGTTCACGGTAATCCCTTTGGGTGCCAATTCCAGCGACCAGGTGCGGGCCATGCCCACCATGCCGGCCTTGGTGGCGGAGTAGGCGGTACGGGTGGGCAGGCCCAGTGCCCCACGCGACGACATCAGGACAATACGCCCGAAATTCTGCGATTCCATGTGCGGCAGGCACGCCTGCACCAACGTAATGGCGGCGCCCAAATGAATTTGCGTCAGGCCTTGCAGTTCTTCCTGTTTTACATCGGGCAGCAGGTTGGGCCAGATCACGCCGGCGTTGTGAACCACGTGCGTCACGCCATGTTGGCGGGCGATTTCCCGGCTGGCCTGCTCGGTGGCTTTGGCGTCGAGCAAATCCACTTTCATACTGGTGAGTTTTGGGTGGCTGAACTCCGGGTCGCGGCGTGCCATGGAAATGACTTCATAACCCGCATCCAGCATTTGATGCGCAATTTCGGCACCAATGCCGGCACTGCCTCCGGTGACAACGGCAACAAGGTTCTGGGTCATGTTTTTGCTCCTGCAGCAATCGTGTTTTATGTGTTAGGGGGTAAGTGCCAGCACGCGTAACGGGCTGCCCGAGCCACTGCGAATTTTCAAGGGGGCGGAAAAAATGACCGCTCCTGTGGCGGGCAGTTGATCCAGGTTGGTCATGCATTGCAAGCCGTACCGGTTGTTGCCGTGCATGTAGTAGTGGCAGGGGAAGGGTGGGTCAAGATGCTGGGCCTGGCCGGCGTCGGTGCCCACCGACTCTGTACCGAAACCGTGCACATTACGTTCCTTAATGAGCCAGGGCACCACTTCGGCGTCGGGGCCGGGGGAATGGGCGCCGTCTTCGGTCATGTTCAGGTAATCGCCCGGTTTGTCGCGTTTGGACCAGTCGGTACGCATGAACACCCACGACCGTTCCTTGATGCGGCCGTGCTTTTCTTCCCATTGCTTTACAAAATCAATGGTGAGCAGGAAGTCGGGGTTGGCGGCGGACTCGGCCGAGCAATCGATGACGCAGGCTTCGGCAATGAAGGCGTCAATGGGGATGGTATCGACGCTGTTGTTGGGCTGATCTTTACCGCTTACCCAATGCACCGGCGCATCGAAGTGGGTGCCGGTGTGTTCCGACATGGAAAAGTTGTTCCAGTACCAGCCCGGGCCGCGTTCATCGTAGCGCGAGATCTCTTCCACCCGAAACGGCCAGGCCTGGCCGAATTCCGGCGGCAGCACAATGGTGGGAAAGTCGGGCGTAAGCGTTTCGGTTAAATCAACCAGCTTGATTTTGCCGCTGAGCAGCTCGGCCATGAATTGCGCTAAAACGGTCGTGCTCATCGTTCATCCTTCATTTTGTGTGTTATTGCCCTAGCTCGCGTTCCAGCCCTTTCGGGTTGTCTTTCAGCAGTGCCTGTACTTCCTTGGCCACATCGCCCACATAAACGTCTTCCGTGCCGTCTTGCAATGCCTTTACCAGTGCTTTGGCAATGGCTGCAGGTTGTACGCGCGGGGGTGGCGTGCGTTGCTCCCATTCGTGGTCGACCGGGCCGCTAAACACATTCACCACACGCACGCCGGCGGGCCGAAACTCGTTGCGCAGGCATTGGCTGACAGACAGCGCCGCCGCTTGCGACGTAGACCACATGCCGCGCGAGGGCAGGTTCATGTGCGCATAAACCGACAAGATATTCACCCAGGCCACGGCGCTGTTCACGCCGTCGGAGGCGCGCCCGGCCATGGCGGGGCCGAAATGCTGGGCCAGGCGCATGAGGCCCAGGCAATTGGTGTTTAGCGTGTCGTGGGCTTTCATGAAGTCGCGGTTGAACAGAATGCCGCCCTCGCGTTCATGGTTGGCCGTGTTCACCAGAATCTCGACTTTGCCGCCAATTTCACGCGATATACGCTCAATGGAATCCATGTCGGTTACGTGTAAGGCGTGAACCTGAACACGTTCGTCTTCGCATAGCCGATCAAATGTGGCGTCTTTCTTCCAGACTTCGGGGTCGCCCACGAACACGGTGGTGGCACCGGCGTCCAGCAGGGCCTTCACCACGGCCTGGCCAATGGCGGTTTTACCGTCGGTGACCAGGGCACGGCGGAATTTGGGATCGCAGGTGTTTTCACGCAGCACGGGATCATCTTCCATGTGGGGGGTGGGCGAAGCAGGCAGGGCCACCATAACAGCCTGGCCGCTGCGGTCGAGTTTAAGGCTTAAGCGAACGGGGTCGCCGTCGGTGCAGTCGCCATGGATATGGGCCACCACCGACGGGCCGGCGTTCATGATGACGGTGCCCACACGCCAAGGCAGGCGTTCGCGGAAGTACAGGTCGTTGCTGTGATCCAGCGTGGTGCTGGCCAGCAAGGTGCCGCGCGGGTCTACGGGCGACCATTGCAGTTGTTCCGACAAGCATTCGTGACACACTTCACGCGGTGGGTATTGCACGGCGTTGCACGACTGGCAAACCTGCAGTTTGAATTCACCCTGCGCGGCGGCGGCCGTTAAGCCCAGTGCGCGTCGGCTGCGTGCGCCAGGCGGGTGTGTGGGTTGCCGCGTGCGGGCAACCGGGTTTTTGCGTGGCGGCTTGCGTAAAGGTTCCGTCATGCGTCGCTCCGGGCCAAAATAGCGGCTGCGGTACACAGGCCGCGGTCGTAATTGATCATGCCAAAGCCGCTTACCAAGCCGACACGGGCATCGTTTACCTGCGTTTCACGTGCCTGGCCGGTTAATTGGCGAATCGCTTCTACCGTGCCCAGGTACCCGCCGGCGGCACCGGCCTGTCCGGCCGACAATTGCCCGCCGTTGGTGTTAAAGGGAAAGCTGCCGTTAATGGTAAATGTGTTGTCGCGGACGAACTGCGCGGCTTCGCCTTTTTTGCAGAAGCCCAGATCTTCAATTTGCATGAAGTTAATGACGGGGTAGTCGTCGTAAGCTTGCATGAAGTCGATGTCTTTGGGCGTCACCCCGGCCTGGCCGTATAGGTCGTCGATATCCATCACCCAGCCACCCCGGTATTGGATGGGGTCGGCAGGAAAGGCATTGTGCCGTTCAATGGTAGACAGAATGCGCGCATAGGGCAGGCCCAGTTCCTGCGCTTTCGATTCGTGCATCACCAAAAAGGCATCAGCCCCGGCGCACGGCATGACGCAGTCAAACAGATGAATGGGGTCGGCAATGACTCGCGCGTTCAGGTATTGCTCAAGCGATAGCGGCTTTTTCATGAGCGCATCGGGGTTGTGCAGGGCATTGTCGCGTTGGGCCACACACAGTTTGCCAAAGTCTTCGCGCGTGGCACCGTATGTGTTCATGTAGTAACGCGTAAGCAAGGCAAAGCTGGCATTAGGCCCGCCTGCACCATAGGGGTATACGGCGTCTTGTGCAAAACGCGAGAATTGGCTAACGGTATTGCGAAACGAATCAACATGGTTGGCATCGCCGGCAATGCAGGCCACCATGGTGGCATCGCCCGATTGCACGGCACGCGCTGCGCGGCGCATGCCGACCACGCCGCTGGCGCCGCCCATGGGAATGTGGTCGAGCCAGCGCGGGCTCATGCCGATATGCTGGCACAGCCCCACGGCCGTGTCGGGGGCTAAGGTGAAACTGGACACGCACAGGCCGTCGATATCGGTTTTGCCAACGCCGGCCGACTTCACCAGTTCGCCCAATGCGCGCCCTAACCACCAGTGCGCAGCATGAATGGAATAACGCACGTAGGGGATGGTGACAGGGGCGGTCACCACGATGCCGTCGTAGCCCAGGCGTTGCGTGCTCATGCGGGCTCCTGGCGTTTTTTCATGTGGCAGGTGTTCACGCATTCGGGGGTATCGGGCAGCGTGGGCGCCAGTTTTTTCAGCTCACCACGCTGGATTTTATTGGTGGCGGTGAGCGGTAGGGCATCCACAAACGCCACGTAACCTGGCGCTTTGTAATAAGCCAGTTGCGACAGCGCCCATTTCACAATGTCATGTGCGGTTTTTTCGCGGGCGTCGGTGGTATCGACTTGAATGCCTTCAGCAGTCACAATGCACGCCAATACTTCGTCGCCCCGCACCGCGTCGGGTACGGCGGCCACAGCAGCCGCTTTCACGGCCGGGTGCTGCAACAGCACGGCTTCCACTTCCACGGCGGCAATGTTCTCACCGCTGCGGCGAATAACGTTTTTCTTGCGGTCGATAAAATGCAGGTAGCCGTCGGCATCGCGCCGCACCACGTCGCCGGTATGAAACCAGCCGTCGGCCCAGGCTTCCTGCGTGGCGGCTTCGTCTTTCAGATAGCCGGCAAAAAAACCATAGCGCGGGTTGGCCCCGGCATGGCGCACCAGCAGTTCGGCGTGTTCATCCACGCCGGCATCCTGGCCTGCGTCATTGACCAGTTTTACTTCCACTTCAGGTTGTTCTTTGCCGAAACAGCTTGTGCCGATGTGGCGCGGCTCGTGGTTGGCAATAATCACCGCACCGGAGCCTGTTTCGGTCATGGCCCAGGCTTCCAGTAATGGAAAGCCAAAGCGCTTTTCGAATGGCTCATGTAAGCTGCGGTCGATGCCCGCGCCGAAACCAAAGCGTACACTGTGTTGCGTGTCTTGCTCCGAGGGTTCCGCTTTCATGAGGATGGCCGGCATCACGCCCAGGTAGTGAATGACGGTGGCCTTCGATTCGCGCACCGTGTCCCACCAGGAACGGGGATGGAAGCGGTCGAGCACGATAAGGCAGCCGCCGGTGGTCACCATGGCCAAGGTGGAGCAGGCCATGGCATTCATGTGCACCAGCGGCAAGGGTGTAAGCATGCGCTCTTTGCCCAGCTGCAACGAGGCCATGCCGCCTACTGTGGCATACCATTGGCCGCAATGCAGATAGTATTCGTTGGGCAGGATGCAGCCCTTGGGGCGCCCGGTGGTGCCCGAGGTATACAGCAGACCGCATTCCGTTTGCGAATTGATTTCCCGGCCTTGCAGGGGCGCCGCGCAGTTGGCCGCAGGAATGGCATCATCGGGGCCGATCAGTGCCAATGGCCGGCTGGCTTGTTGGGCCGCTTCAGCCAGGCCGGCGTGTCGCTGTGGCAGCGCCACGGCCAGGCAAATTTCCGAATGGCCGATTAAATAGGTAAGCTCGGCGGCCCGCATGTCGGCGTTAATGGGTACGACCGACACGCCCAATGCGTTCAAAGCAAACCAGTGCAGAAAAAATGCGGGCCGGTTTTCCAATAGCAAACCCACGCGGTGGCCGTGCCCGTAACCGGCGTTTTGGTATGCCTGCTTCAGTGCTTCAATGCTCTTGCGGGCCGCTTGGTAAGTTATTTCGCCGGCCGGGATGTCGTAATGCCGGGCGGTTTCCGGCATTACGCATAGAAACGCATTGTTGGGCCATTGCGCGGCCGTTTGGCAAAACGCGTCGTAAACCGTTTTTGTCGACACGAGGGCTCCTACATGAAAAGTTGAATACTGCTCAGCGCCGACTCGCAGTTAAGCAGGTCGACACGCTTGCGCCGGATGCGCAATGCATTGTCTTCAACGCGCAGTTCGTGGGTGGCCCAACCGGCGTAAATGGTTTGGGTGTCCTGGCGCACTTCAACGTAGTGAAATGCGGTGCGCACTACGTATTGGCCCTGATCGGGTTGGTGCGAAGTGTGCTGCGTTTCAATTTCCGGGCGCGCCAGCAAATGGTGGCAGCGGCTGCGGGGTTGTTGCGAATACGTGCGCTGGCCCTTCAGGCGCTCCACCCGAACGCGCAGCAACAGCTTGTCTTCATCCATGAGCGACGTATGCAGGCGCGGGTCGGTTTGATCGTGTGCCAGCGGCATCCAGTAATGGCCGTCGTCGGTGAACAGATTCAGCCAGTCTTCAAAGCGTTGCTCGTCGAGCATGCGCGCTTCGGCGTACACAAAGTCAATGATGTCTTGATCGGTAAACTGGCTCATGACGCCTCCTTCATGCCGGTGGTCATGTAATGGGCCCAGGCACGGTACTGGTTGCGCATCTGCCATTCGTTGGTGCCGTTGGTGACTTCATTCTTGCGGTCTTCCTCGCCGGGTTCGTACAGGCGTGCCACGTTCACCCAGTCGAGTCCACGCGACATCAGCCCGTGTTGCGCGCGCTCATACACCTCCTGGTCATCGTGGCCCACTACCGAAGTGGGGGCGTTAATAAGCCGGTTGTACATGACCGTTCGCTCAAGCAGTTTGTCGGGCGCGCCCACCAGACGAAAGGTCCAGGATTCAACCAGGGTTTTGTTTGCTGCAATCGGCTTGAAAATACGCAGGGTCTGAATGGGCCCTTTCACCATAATGTTGGGGAAATAGGTGGTGTTGTGGCGCACGTCGCTTAAGATGGCTTTGGCGCGTTCCTCGCCATAGGCTTCGCACATGGCTTCGAAGTAGCCGGGTATTTCCGAGTAGGCCGCATGAATGGAGTTGCTGACCCCGGTATGCCCGTGGCCGTTTTCCCACACGCGAATGCCCATGCCTTCAAAGAATTCGTAAGGTGAAACAAAGGGGGCGAATTGCTCCACAGCCATGGGCTTGGGGGTGCCTTCGGGCGCTTCTTCCCAGACCTTCACGGCCGTGCCGGCCGAGGACTCATGCGCAATCATGGGGTGGCATGTGTCGGTTTGGTTGTCGACCAGCATCTTCCAGTTGCAGTGGTGCATGTAGCGCAACACCCCGCCTGCTACTTCCAGCCGGCCTTCCGGTGCGCGGTCGATCATGTTGTCGATCGTGGAAAGTGATTCGCCGAAGAAGTCTTCGAAGCTTTGGCCTTGCGGATTCAGACGGCAGAAAATAAAGCCGCGATAGTTGTGCACGTTTTCAACCGCCGCCATCCCATTCTGGGCTTCGGTTTGGCCGAAAATTTCGGGGTCGTAGCCGCGTTTCAGCGGCAAGGCCAGCAGATCGCCGTTCAACCGGAAAGACCAGGCATGGTAAGGGCAGCGCAGAAAGCGTCCCGCGTTGCCATAGGTCTCGTTCACCAGCATGACCCCCTTGTGCGGGCAGCGGTTATACAGCACGCGAATGCTGTCGTCGGTATCGCGAATCATCACAACCGATTCGTTACCTACTGTGGTGGTGAAGAAGTCGCCGGCTTTTGGGACTTGGCTGTCGTGACCCACATACACCCAGGTGTTGGCGAATAATTGGGTCATTTCCAGCTCGAAAATTTCGTCGCTGATGAACAGATCTTTATGTACCTCTGCCGGGCGTACAAGCGCATTGATGGCATCGGGGTTGTTGCGATAGGTCATGGCATTACTCCTGTGTCAGGCAGGGCCACAAAAATACACGCCGGCACGTGTTCAAGGTGCGGGCGCAACACATTTTTATGCGAAGGCTTCATCCCCTTTTTCCAGCAGGGCATCCAGTTGGCTTCCTTTTTCGTCGGCCAATGCGGCATTACGTAACGTACGCAGTCGCTCGGCGGCATTGTTTTGGCCGCTAAGGTTGCGCGCGGCGCGAATGAGTTTCTGGTATTTGCTTTGCCCACGAGCGTGGGTGTCGCTGTAGCCTTTCACCAGGCGACGGCAGTTCACAACCTCTACCGCCAGATCGTAATCGTTCGGGGCGGTTTGCAAGATTAAGTTCAGCCATTCCTGAAAGCCTTGCATTTCAATTTTGTGGCGCAAGGTGGTGCGGCGGAAGCGGCGCATGCCTGCCAGGCCGTATAACATCAGGAAGCCGGTCAGCGACGTGCTGTTCAGGAAGCGGCCCTTGCGGAACAGGGGCTGCAACCAGCGCTTGAGCGATTCGGAGTTTTCAATGCGTTCCCCCAGGAAGGTCGGCATGGTGCCGCAAATTTCCTCCAGCCGGGGGTGCATGTACTCGGTGGTGTATACCAGTTGGTCGGGCTTGGCACGCACTTCGTCGCGTACGCGATCGAAGCGCGAAGCGCGGGTTTTCAGGTCGGCCACGCGAATGACGTCGTCGTACGCCATGGCGACGGCAACGTAACGGGCTGCTGCAGTGGTTAGCGCCCAGTTTTTACCCTCGCCACCATATTGTTTGTCGAGCGCATGAATGCCGCGCATGTGTTCCAGGTATTCCTTGCCATAGGCAAGATCCTGAAACTCCATGGTGCGTTGCAAGCCGGCCACCAGCATGGGCTGAGTTGCGGGCGCAAAATTCTGGCGAATATCGTCGAGCAATGCTTTTACGCGTGGGTGTTTGGCCGTATCGGGTACGGCACGTTGCGGGGGTGCGGTGTCGATGGCATCGGGCGTTTCAGGGGCGTTTTGGGCGACATCGTAGGCCAGCGCAAAGGCTTTCAGACTGGCTTTCACCCCTTTTCCACCGCTTTCAATGGTCGCCTCGAAGTCTTCGCGCGAGAACGGCAGAGCGCCGCTACCGGCGACTGCACCGAACAGGCTGGCACTGATGACGCTGCCGCCTTGTTCGGCCAGGCTTTGGAGGTCGAAACACAGAAACCGTTTGGCGGCCCGCTTGCCGATATCAATAACTTTGTTGCCATCAACAATGCCGTTGCCCGGGGCTGATTTTTCCAGCACGGCATAAGCGCGGTGCGACGACGAAATGAGAGTAGTGCGGTCGGGCGTGACCAAACCGCGTTGAATAGCGCGTCCGCCTTCCATGAGTTCGGCGGCAATCACCAGGTCGACGTCGCCGGGCGTAGGCATAAGGGCCAGCGCGGGTTGGCGCCCCATTTCCTTAACGGCCTGTTCCGGCAACAGTTCAAGGTAGTAAATCGTGGCGCCGGTACGCTGCGCAACGCCTGGAACGGAAGTGGTTTGTGCCCACCATCCGGCGTTTTCCGCCATGGTGACGATCCAGTCGGCCAGCACGCCGCCGCCCTGACCGCCCATGGCCAGAACGGCGATTTTGATGGGATTCACGTTATTTTGTGTTGTTTGGCTGCTCATGGTGTTGGCTTACAGTGAGATCTGTTCAAGTTGACGGGAACGACGCGATTGCAGGAAACCGATTACGCGTTGGCGAACGCGGGACTTGAACATGTCCCACTTGTTCGGGTTGTGCACGATGTCGGCGCGGTAGAACGAGGGGCACAGTACCGCCGCGTGCGATACCTCACCGCAGTTTCCGCAACCTACACAAGTGTTGTCGATGTAGGCCACCGGGTCTTCTTTCAACGGATCGTCGCTGTCTTTAATGGTAAGAGACGGGCAACCAGAAAGACGGATACAGGCGTGATCGCCGGTGCAAACGTCGCCGTCGACACCGAAACGTTCCTTAACCATCCGTTTGCCTTCTTTCACCGCCTGGTTGAACTGAGGCTTCACGCGGCGCTGTTTGTTCAACATGCATTCCGATTGAAGAATAAGCACTTTCGGGCCGCCTTCCTTGGTGGTGAGCGCTTCTTCGAACGTTGCTTGCACTTTCGAGACGGCGTAGGTGCGGTCGATTACGCGCACCCATTTCACCCCCACGCCTTTCACGGCTTCAATAATGGGGTTGTTGGTTGAACGGTTCGGGTTATTGGCGCGCGACGACAACACGTCTTGCCCACCGGTGGCCGCCGAATAGTAGTTATCGATAATGACGATCACGCCGTCGTATTTGTTAAAGACGGCGTTGCCGATACCCGAAGCCAGCCCGTTATGCCAAAAGCCGCCGTCGCCCATGATGGAAATGGGACGCTTGGACGATTTCACGTTGAAGGCGGCCGAACTGGCGGCGCCTAGACCATAACCCATGGTGGTGGCGCCCAGATTGAATGGCGGCAGTACCGAGAACAGGTGGCAGCCGATATCGCCGGAGATATGATGTTCGCCCAGTTTTTCCTGGGTTAGCTTCAAGGCCGAGAAGATGGGGCGTTCCGGACAGCCGGTACAGAACCCCGCCGGCCGAGGCGGCACCACTTGCGAAATTTCCTTGGAAAAGCTTTGGAAATGGATGGGCTGTTCTTTCGCCACGGGTTTGGGGCGGGTGACTTCGGCCACTTCCATATCGGCCTGGTCGTGACTATTGCCATTGGCTTGGCCATTCCCGCCATTCCCGCCATTCGACGCTGCGGCAGGCGTGGATTCTTCCAAAGTGGGCAGCAGTTCCGGGCGCTGGTTGGTTAGAAACTTCTGCAAACCGTCGCGCATAACGGCAGTGGTGTACTCACCCGCAATGGGCAGAACGTCTTTGCCCGAAATAATGGTGTTGCTGCCTGAGTGGCGCAAGATGGTGTTCAGGTTCTGTTCGATGTAGTTGGGCTGACCCTCTTCGTACAGCAGAACCGCTTTCTTGTCTTTGCAGAATTCGTTGATTTCGTCGTCGATAACCGGGTAGGTCACGTTCATGACATAAATCGGAATGCGGCTGTTGCCGAAGTGGTCGGCCAAGCCCAGCAATTGCAATGAGCGAATGGCACCGTTGTACAGGCCACCCTGAACGATAATGCCCAGGTCTTTGATGTCGCCTTCGTCGAAAACTTCATTCAGCTTCTTCTCTTTAATGAAGTTCACCGCAGCAGGCCAGCGCTCACGAATTTTTTCGTATTCATGTTCGTAGGCAGCGGGGGGCAGCACGATCCGACCTGTGTCGCGCTTGGGGTTTTCCAAAGCCTGCGACAACGTAAACGGAGGACGCTTGTTTTCTTTGGTGATGAAGCGGCCGTGTACGTGACAGGTGCGAATGCGCAACTGCAGAATGACCGGCGTGTTACTGGCTTCCGATAACTGGAAACCGTCTTCCACAGCCTGAACCATGCTTTCCAGGTTGGGGCGTGGGTCGAGCAACCAGATTTGCGATTTCATGGCGAACGCATGGGTGCGTTCCTGCATAATGGACGAGCCTTCGCCGTAGTCTTCACCCACAATGACCAAAGCGCCACCGGTTACACCGCCCGAGGCGAGGTTGGCCAGGGCGTCGGAGGCCACGTTGGTGCCTACGGTGGATTTCCAGGTTACGGCCCCGCGAATGGGGTACATCACGGAAGCAGACAGCGTGGCGGCGGCCGTGGCTTCAGAGGCGCTAGCTTCGAAGTGGACGTCGAGTTCTTCGAGGATATCCTGCGCGTCGGCCAGCACGTCCATTAAGTGCGAAATGGGCGCGCCTTGGTAGCCGGCGACGTAGCCCACACCCGATTGCAGCAGGGCTTTGGTGACAGCCAGAATACCTTCGCCGCGAAACTCTTCACCGGCGCCAATGCGTAATTGCTGGACTTCTTTCTTGAACGAACGTTCTGCCATGGTAAGACTCCGTTGGCGGTAAAATATGAAAATTCATGTAATAGGGATATTTAATTATATAAAACAATTGCTTGAATATCCGGGCAAACCATTATATTGACGCAGCATACCCCATAACATACGATCTTTTCATTTTAGAGGCTTAAGACTCCAATGGGCGAGCGTTTCGTACACCGCTATCTGGCTTCCGTTTTAGCGCTGGCCAGCCATCGCATTTCGGCGGAGTTTCATGTTGAGGTTCGCAAGGCGGGCCTAACGGTCACTGAATGGCGGATTTTGGGCAGCCTGATTGAGGCTGAAGGTGAAACGGTGGGCGAACTGGCCAAGCTGGCGGTGACCAAACAGCCCACCTTAAGCAAGGTGTTGCCTGGGCTGGAGTCGAAGGGACTGGTTACGCTGGAAACCTCTCGTGCCGACCGGCGCCATACGCTGGTGCGCATTACACCAAAAGGTACAAAGCTCATTAGCGGGTTGTGCGATCGCGCCATGGCGCATCAGCAGCGCGTACTTAGCAAGCTTGACCCCGACCATGCCGATCGCCTGGTTGAGATGCTGCGAGACATTATTTGGGATCCATCTGAACGAGTACGATGAAAAGCGTGACGGATATTCGTATTAAACGTGTTTATGACGAGCCCTCGCACACAGACGGCTTTCGTGTGTTGGTTGATCGTTTGTGGCCGCGCGGTGTGCGTAAGGAGGACCTGCCCTACGATGTGTGGTGCAAGGTGTTGGCACCGTCTGCGGATTTACGGCGTTGGTTCGGCCACAAGGCGGACCGCTGGGACGAATTTCGCGATGCGTATCTGCATGAGTTGAACGCGTCCGACCAGCAAGCCGCGATAAAGAATCTGGGGGCGCAAGCGGGAGAGGCGGGATACCGGCGTATCACGTTGCTCTATGCGGCGCGCGATCCTGAGTTAAATCATGCCGTTATCCTGGCCAATACGCTAAGGCAGTTTTTAATCGATTGAGCGTAAGTTGCTTATAGGTTTTGATCTGTGCCAATGTGGTGCGAAATACGGTGCTTTTTTGCACAAAACCTGTGCGGCAGAGGTGGCGTAAGGCGTCTGCGGGAACATGAAAGGAAAGGCCGCGTAGCGCCAAGTGCCTGAGATATGGGGTGTACAGAAGCCGTGCCAATTTAGGCGGCCTTATTGGCACAAAAATTGCTTAAAGCAAAGTGGGGCAACGTGTTTTCCGCACGACTGGGTCGGAATGCATCGCGTCTCTGGCCTCATGGCCACACGAGAGAGTGATCGCGCTTGCCTGGTGGTTTCCCCACCGGGTAAGCGCTTTTTTTCGCGCGGGAACTTTTTGTTTTTTGTGCCGGTCAGAGTATTAGCACTCTAGCTCAATGAGTGCTAATATATGTGGTAGAAAGTAGCTTAACTTAAGGCTGTATAACGGTTTTATTACTTTCCCAACCAGGATTGCAAGACACATGACGACACAATCGCAAGCTTTGGCGCCTACGCAAAACACGTTGATGGCGGCCATTTCAAATCCCGGCGCGCTAGGCACCATAGAAGCTTATATCGCCGCGGTGAACCGCCTGCCGGTACTTACGCAGGTACAGGAAACCGAGCTTGGCAAACGCCTGCGCGATCACGAAGATCTCGACGCGGCGCGCCAGCTTATTTTGTCTCATTTGCGTTTGGTGGTTTCTATCTCGCGCCAGTATCTGGGTTATGGCCTGGCCCATGCCGACCTCATTCAGGAAGGCAATATCGGGCTCATGAAAGCAGTTAAACGGTTCGACCCTGAACGTGGCGTTCGCCTTGTTTCTTTTGCCGTTCATTGGATTAAAGCTGAAATTCATGAGTACATTGTGCGCAACTGGCGCATGGTGAAAGTGGCAACGACCAAAGCGCAACGCAAGTTGTTTTTCAATTTGCGTAGAATGCGGCCCGACGGCCAAACGCTTGACCCTTCCCAGGTGGCTGAAATTGCACAGGAACTGAATGTGCGTCCGGAAGATGTCAGTGAAATGGAAGTTCGGCTTTCAGGGCGTGAAATGGCGCTGGAAGCGCCGGCCGACGATGAAGATGCCTACGCGCCTGTTTCGTACCTGTCGGACGACGGCCGGCAAGAGCCTTCTCAGGTGCTTGAGCGCCGGGCGCATGACACTTTGCAGGGCCCTGCGCTGGCCCAGGCGCTGGAAGGTCTTGATGCCCGTTCACGCCATATTGTTGAGTCGCGCTGGTTGCGCGATGAAGGCGGTGCAACCTTGCATGAACTGGCTGACGAGTACGGTATTTCCGCAGAACGCGTACGCCAGATCGAGGCGGCGGCATTCAAAAAACTGAAGGTGGCGCTGGCACATTAAGCGTTTCGCGCAATTTACAATTTCATACAACTTTAAAGGGCAACGGGTCGAACTTATCCGTTGCCCTTTGTACTAAACATGCATGGGGTGTTCTCCGACATTTACCTCGTTTTGTCAGGTAACCCCTTTTCCGCTTCTGCTTCTCTCAATCCCCTCCCTAAATGAAGCGGGTTTTAAAGACGCCAACCATGGCGTCTTTTTTTTATGCCTTAAAGAAGCGCCTGAATGTCGTCTGCTATTTGCTGCGGGCCGGCATCGGGACGAATGAGCACACGCGCGTTGCCTTCTTTGTCGAATAAGTAGAACGACGCGCTGTGATCCATGCTGTAGTCGCCGTTGTCTTGTTCCACCTTGCCGTAGAAGGCACGGAAAGAGCCGGCCGTTTGCTTAAGCTGTTCAGGTGTGCCGGTTAACCCGATGAAGTCGGGATGGAACGCTTTAACGTATTGAGCAAGGCGTTCGGGCGTGTCGCGCTCGGGGTCGACACTAATCATGGCCACTTGAACATTTTGTGCTTCTTCGCCCAGCACCTGCATGGTTTGCGCCAGTTGCGCCATGGCGGTGGGGCAAACGTCGGGGCAATGGGTGAACCCGAAAAATACCAGCAGGGCTTTGCCGTTGAAGTCGGCCAGTGTGCGGGTTTGGCCGGTGTGGTCGGTCATGTTCAGATCGGCGCCCAGGCCACTGCCGCTGATGTCGGAACCGTGAAAGGAGGGGGTCGTGTTCTGTTCGCCGCACGCCGCCAGGGCCAGTGCAACACTTCCTGCGGCACAGGCTTTCAGAAAGCGGCGTTTTGAGGGTTGAAGGAACATAAGTTGAGTGGAACTTTGGGCTACGGGATGCTTTACGTTAAATAAGCAGAACCCAGTGATCGATCAGCAGGGCCAGGAACAAGAGCGCTAGATACAAAATGGAAAAGCGGAACAGTTTGCGTGCCAGTGCGTCGGAATAGTTTTTATAGAGTTTCCAGGCGTACCGCACGAAAAGGCCGCTCAGCACAAAGGCACACGCCAGATACAGCAGGCCGCTCATGCGCACCATGAACGGCAGTAGCGTTGAAGCGAACAGCACCAGGCTATACAGAAAAATATGCAAACGGGTAAATTTCTGGCCGTGAGTAACGGGCAGCATAGGCAGGCCCGATTGTGCGTAATCGGTATTACGATACAAGGCCAGTGCCCAGAAATGTGGTGGTGTCCAGATAAAGATAATTAGTACCAGAATCCAGGCTTCGGCGGGAACCGAATTGGCCACTGCCGCCCAGCCCAGCGCCGGAGGCATGGCACCTGAAAGCCCCCCAATCACAATATTCTGCGGTGTCAGCGGCTTAAGAATAATGGTGTAGATAATGGCGTACCCTACAAATGTGGCGAAGGTGAGCCACATGGTTAGAGGGTTAACCCAGTGGTACAGCACCAGCATCCCGGCACCGCCCAGTAAGCCCGATAGCACTAAAACCTGGGTATTGGTGATGGTGCCTTGTGCGGTGGCGCGCCGCGCGGTGCGCAGCATTTTGGCGTCGACTTCCTGCTCGATGAGGCAGTTAATCGCGAAAGCGGCCGCTGCCAAAAGCCAGATGCCGACAATACCGGCAATAACAGGTTGCCAGGGCGGCAGACCTGGGCTGGCCAGAAACATGCCGATTACGGCACAGAACACCGCCAGCTGGGTGACACGCGGTTTGGTTAGCACCCAATACTGGCGCCACAGGTTCGAAGAATGAATTGATGCGGTACTCATACCGGTATTGTAGTCGGTCGCGCACCGGCGATGCGGACCAACAAGGTTGTGCTCATTAAAACAAGCCCGGCGGCCCCGCCGTTGTGCAGTACGGCGATTAGCAGCGGCCATTCGAAGAAGATGGTGGTCAGGCCGGTGAACAACTGGGCGCATAGTAAAGCCAGTACCCATGTGGCGGGCGTGCGCAAGCCGGGTTCGGCCCGCATTTGCCAGGCCAGTGTTCCCAGATAGGCGAATACGACCCAGGCGAAGTTACGGTGAATCCAGTGGATGCCCACCAAGGCTTCCTGGGAAATCATCTCGCCGCCAGGCAACTCACCCAGGCCCCGGATCAATGAAAAGCCGTTTTGCAGATCCATGGCGGGTACCCATTGACCGTTGCAGGTGGGGAAGTCCATGCAGGCCAGTGCGGCGTAATTGGTACTGACCCAGCCGCCCAGGGCAATTTGAACGAACAGCAGCACAAAGCCGGCCAGCATCCAGGGTTGCCACCGCAACGCGGCAACGGAAATGCGTTCATGCTGTTTTTCACGGGCGGCCAGCCAGGTCATCATTGCCAGCAGCAGCATACCGCCCAGCAAGTGCGCTGTGACGATGATGGGCATTAATTTGTGTGTGACGGTCCAGGCGCCGAATGCCCCTTGCAGGCAGACCGCAACCAGCGTGGCGATTGCCAGTTTTGGGGTATGCCCCAGTGTTTTTCGATGCCGCCAGGCCATGATGACGATGAAAATAATCAACAGCCCCAGGAAAGCGCCGACATAGCGGTGGATCATCTCGATCCACGCTTTGGGAAAACTGACCGGGCCATACGGCATGGCCTCGTAGGCCTGGCGAATATGATCGGCCGCGCCGATGGGGGTGATTTTGCCGTAGCACCCCGGCCAGTCGGGGCAACCCAGGCCCGAATCGGTTAAGCGCACGAAGGCGCCGAACATAATGAGGTCGAGCGTTAAGAACCAGGTAAAAAACACCAGCTTCCGATAGCGTGTTCTGATACGTTCCAACATCGGCCTAACCAATTCTGGAGTTGTAGAGCAGTTTGCTGAGGTCTTGGCGCACTTCGGGGCCACGCACTTCCGCCGGGGCGTCATCGGGCGGGAATTCAAGCATTAAGTTGCCCAGCGGGTCGATGATCCACATGGGCTGGGTTAAAGCTTGCGCCTGATTAAGCGTATCGGCATTGTCGACTGTGTTGGTGGTCAGGAACTGGGCGAGTTGTTCCGGCTGGGCGCGCAGCATGATGGTTGAGCCATACGCTTCCATGACTTTGCTCGGCACGGGTGTGTCGTCGGTAATCAGCCAAACACGCACGACACGATCAACATTTTTACCCTGGCTGGCATGCGAGTTTCGCAAAATAAACAGTTTTTCCACGCAGGATTCCGGGCAGGCACCCTGATCGGCCGTGAGCAAGACCCATTGCCCTTGCAGGCTTTGCAAGTCGAACGGCTCGCCGTCTAGCGTGGTGAGGTTCAACTCATTGGCCGGCGGCGTGGGCCGCTGGGGCTGAACCAGCTTTCCGTAGTTGGTAACCTCATCGGGGCGCAGCCCCAGAGCCGGCACGTAATAGGCCAGTAGCGCGGCGACAACCGGTGCGATGCATAGTACGAAGATCCAGATCAGAGGTTGAATCGAACGCTTTTTCTGCGGATTCGGAGACGGAGAAGAGGTGTTGCTGACCACAGTTATTCCTTGAAGTGGGAAGGTGACGCTACTTTGCGCCTGCGTTGCCATGCGCGCCATGCAACGACCAGCCATGCACCCACTGCAATAAGCGCAAAAATAAACCATTGCATTGCGTAACCGCGATTTTTATCGGCGTCGGTTTGTGGGGCGGCCCAGTCTTGAATGAGCGGTGTTCCATTTGGAAGCCGGTCGGCGGATGTTTGTTGCACAACAGCAGGAAGCAATTTTAGCCCGGTTGCCCGTTCCGCGTCTTGCAGCGATAAATTTTGCAACTCCGGCGGCGAATGGTGTTCTTTCCAGTTGGGTTGTTCTAGAGGCGACTCGGTGTTGGCCGAGCCAAAAGACCAGAGCTCAAAGAGCCGTGGAATATGGCTTAGCAACTCACCTTCAATGGTTTGTGTGCCCGCGGCGCCGTTCAGCTCCGGCAGGCTTTGGCCGGCCCCGATGGGGCGCGGAATCCAGCCTCTTAAAACGAGAACGGCTTGGTTTGGTTCCAGCTCCAAAGGCGTCGCCACCCAGTACCCTGGCCGCCCTTCGTGGTTGCGGTTCGCCAATAATACGGTGAACTGATCAAGCCATTGGCCCGTTGCCTGAACACGACGCCACGGCGTAAGCTGTGCCGCGGGGGTTTGTACGCGCAGCGCCAGTGGCGCCATGGCGCGACCCGCATTTATTCGCTCCAGAATCGCCTCGCGTTCGGCGGCGCGGTCGAGTTGCCATTGCCCGAGAGAAAAGCACACTGCCGCCACAATGGCCAGTGTAATAAGTGCCGATAGGGTGCGAAGAGGAAGGTTTGCTTGCGTCATGTCTGCGATAATTATAGTTTCTCGGGGGAGCTGATCATGCGCATTATTGTGATTCTGGCGTTTCTGGGTATTTTGGCCAGCCTGGCGTCGGCGTTTATTTACCTCATGCGTGACAAAGGTGGCTCGAATCGAACCGTGAACGCTTTAACCGTCAGAATTGGGCTTTCAATTCTGTTGTTCTTATTTGTGTTGCTGGCTCATCACCAGGGCTGGATTGAAAGTACCGGCATTACGTTCCGGCCTGTTCAGCCATAAAAAAAGCCGGTCACGTCGACCGGCTTTAACGTGCCCGGCGCATGGCCGGGCGCTTGGGCAACTTTTAGAACCAGTACACAAACAGGTACAGGCCCAGCCACACGACGTCGACGAAGTGCCAGTACCATGCAGCGCCTTCAAAGCCAAAATGATGGTTGGCTGTGAAGTGGCCTTTAAGTAAACGGAACAGAATGACCGTAAGCATGGTGGCACCCAGGATTACGTGGAAGCCATGAAAGCCGGTAAGCATGTAGAACAATGAACCATAGGCACCCGAGTCGAAGCGCAGGTTCAGGTCGGCATACGCATGCATGTATTCGTAAGCCTGAACGCCGACGAAGACGAAACCCAGAACAATGGTGGCGGCCAACCAGAACGCGGTTTTACCACGGTGGTTTTCACGCAGTGCGTGGTGCGAGATGGTAAGTGTCAAACCCGAGGTAAGCAGCAATGCCGTGTTAATGGTGGGCAGCCAGAACGGACCCACCGTTTGGAATGCTTCCACTACGCCTGCCGGCCCGAGGTTTGGCCAGGTGCCCGAGAAGTTCGGCCACAACAAGTTGCGGTGGTCGATGTCGGACAGCCATGGGGTGGTGATTTCACGTACGTACCACAGCGAACCGAAGAACGCAGCGAAGAACATCACTTCCGAGAAAATGAACCAGGCCATGCTCCAGCGATAGGAGACGTCGACCCGGGCACTGTTCATGCCGGTTTCAGATTCCCGGATGGCATCGCCAAACCAGCCCCACAATACGAAAAACAGGAACAGCAAACCAACCAGCACCAGCCAGGGGCCGGCGGCACTACTGTTAACCCAAAGGGCTGCGCCCAGCAAAACAAATAACAAAGCAATACTGGCGCGCACCGGATGCACGGAGTCGGCGGGCACGTAGTAGTAAGGTGCCTGATTGCCGTTGGCCGAGTGACCTGCACTCATGGTGTTCTCCTACGAATTATTTAAATTTTACAAATACATTAAACCGCTTGGGCAACGAACCATTGCGCTATTAGCACCAGCCCTACCACGAAGATAACGGTGGCGATAACGGCCGCAATGATTAAATGAACCGGATTAAGGCGTTCAATGTCCTCGTTGTAGCCTTTGCCCTTGCGTACCCCAAAAAATCCCCACAAAACGGCTTTCACTGTTTGGAAGAAATTGAGCTTGCGCTTGGACAGTTCCTTCAGATCGTTGCTCATAAACCTACTTTAGCCGATACCGCCGCGGTAGAACACCCACCCCATAATGGCAAATACGATAACTGCCAGGATAAGGCCGGTGATACGATTGCGGCGGCGTTGTTCGGGTGTCATAAACGTTACTTCACTTCTGGTGGCGTTTCGAATGTGTGGAAGGGTGCAGGTGAGGGCACCGTCCACTCGAGGCCTTCAGCGCCTTCCCATGGCTTGGCTGGGGCGGGTTCGCCGCGACCTGAATAAGCCTTCAGCACAACATAGATGAAGATGAGCTGCGACAGACCGAACCAGAAAGCACCAATGGTGGCGATTTGGTGGAAATCGGTAAACTGCGCTGCGTAGTCGGCGTAGCGACGCGGCATGCCCGCCAACCCCAGGAAGTGCATGGGGAAGAAGGTGATGTTAAAGGAAATCATGGTTGACCAGAAGTGCCACTTGGCCAGGCGCTCGTCGTACATGCGGCCTGTCCATTTGGGCAGCCAGTAGTACGCACCGCCGAACAGGGCGAACAATGAGCCGGCCACCAGCACGTAATGGAAGTGCGCCACCACATAGTAGGTATCGTGTACGGCGATATCGATGGGGGCCACAGCCAGGATCAGGCCGGTAAAGCCACCAATGGTGAATACGAAGATAAAGCCGATCGAGAACAGCATGGGTGTTTCGAACGTCATGGAGCCGCGCCACATGGTGGCCACCCAGTTGAAAATCTTCACACCGGTTGGCACCGAAATAAGCATGGTGGCGTACATGAAGTACAACTGACCTGTTATCGGCATGCCGGTGGTGAACATGTGGTGCGCCCATACCAGAAAGGAGAGAATGGCAATGGCGGCCGTTGCATACACCATGGAGGCATAACCGAACAAACGCTTACGCGAGAATGCAGGCACGATGGCGGACACGATGCCAAAGGCCGGCAGAATCATAATATAGACCTCGGGGTGACCGAAGAACCAAAACACGTGCTGATAAAGAACAGGGTCACCACCCGCTGCGGCGTTGAAGAACGCGGTGCCGAAGTGGCGGTCGGTTAGCAGCATGGTTACGGCGGCGGCCAGCACGGGCATCACGGCAATAAGCAGGTATGCCGTAATGAGCCAAGTCCAGCAGAACAGCGGCATTTTCATGAGCGTCATGCCGGGTGCACGCATGTTCAGAACGGTGACGATAATGTTGATGGCACCCATAATGGATGAAGCACCCAGAATGTGCACACCAAAAATGGCCAAGTCCATGCCGGCGCCCATTTGCAGCGTAAGCGGCGCGTACATTGTCCAGCCCGCCGCCATGGCACCGCCCGGAACGAAGAAGGATGCCGTAAACAGAATGGCACCGACCGGCAACAGCCAGAAGCTGAAGTTGTTCATGCGGGCAAAGGCCATGTCGGAGGCGCCGATTTGCAGCGGAATCATCCAGTTGGCGAAGCCTACGAAGGCCGGCATGATGGCGCCGAACACCATAATAATGCCGTGCATGGTGGTGAACTGGTTGAACAGTTCCGGCTGGAAAAACTGCAGGCCGGGTTCGAATAGCTCGGTACGCAGCAACAAAGCCAGGGTACCGCCTTCCAGCAGCATAAGGAACGAGAAGATGAGGTACATCGTCCCGATGTCTTTGTGGTTCGTGGCGAACAGCCAACGGCGCCACCCCTTGGGGGCGCCATGGGCGTGATCGTCGTGCCCGTGGGTGTGATCGGCAGTGATACTGCTCATGGTGGACTCCTTCCTACTTTGCCGGGGCCGTGTGTTCCAGCGCGACCCCGGTAGAAAAAACTAGCGAATAAACTACGTTAACAACGTTGCGCCTAGCGCAAGGCGGTGACTTCGGCAGGTTGAACAACCGGGTCTTCACCTTTGCCTTCATTGCTCCAGGCGTTGCGGATGTAGGTGCTGACAGCAGCAATTTCCACATCGTTAAGCTGGTCGCGGAAGGCCGCCATGGCTGTGCCCTGAACCCCATTCAACACGGTTTCAAGCTGTGTTTTCATTGGGCCCAGAACCACTTGTGAGCCGTCGAGCGCAGGGAACGCGCCCGGTGTGCCCTTGCCGTTGGCCTGGTGGCATGCAACGCAGTTGGCAGCGTAAACCTGCTCGCCACGTGTCATGAGTTCTTCTTTGGTCCACTCTTTGGTTGGGTCGTCGGCTGCGTTGGCCAAGGCTTTTTGCTGCTCTTGGGCCCAGGCGTTGAAGTCGTCTTGCGAGACGACGTTAACCACAATGGGCATGTAGGCGTGGTCTTTACCACAGAGCTCTGCACATTGGCCGCGATAGGTACCCACTTTTTCGGCACGGAACCAGGTGTCGCGCAGGAAGCCGGGAATGGCGTCTTGCTTAACACCTAACTCGGGCACCATCCAGGAGTGGATGACGTCGCCGGCGGTCAGCACTATACGTACTTTCTTGTCGACCGGCACAACCAGCGGTTGGTCGACCTCCATGAGATAAAACTCTCCGGGAGGTTCTTTACCCAGGCGCTGTGCCATGGGGGTGCTCAGGTTCGAGAGGAAGCTGACGCCTTCAGCCGCGCCGTCGACGTATTCGTAACCCCATTTCCACTGGTAGCCGGTAACCTTAACAGTGAGGTCGGCACTGGAGGTGTCTTTCATGGCCACCACGGTTTTGGTGGCGGGCAGCGCCATGGCTACCACAATAAGGAAAGGGATAACCGTCCAGGCCACTTCCACACCCACGTGCTCGTGGAACTTGGAAGGCTTGAAGCCGGCGGCCTTGCGGTGGCGGACGATGGAGTAAAACATGACCCCGAATACGCCAATGAAGATGACCGTACAGATGATCAGCATCATCCAGTGCAACCAAACAATATCGCTGGCAATCTGGGTAACCCCTTCCGGCAGATTCAGCTGGTTGACCCGTGGCCCCCCCGGCATATCTTTCACCTGCGCACCGGCCACACTTGCAAATAGCAATGCGCTGGCGCCCAGTACCCCTCTCAACTTCTTCATGCTGACCTCGAAATACAGTGTGCCCTGCCGTTCCCGGCGTTGACCGGCAGGCATGGGTAAGCCGGCCTGCGGCGCGAGCACAATTATCAGATGGCAAGGACGAGTACAAACGGCCTGTACACGACAGACCCACCCGGACTATGCCCCATTGAATTACGTCTAAACCGCAGAATTATAACGAACCTGCGGCGGTCGTGGGGCAATGGGGCTGTCTTACACTACAATTTGCGCATGAATGCACACATTGAATCCCTTACGTTAAGCCAGGTTCAGGCACGTCTTGAAGCGCTTCAGCCACGTTTGCAACAATTGCCGCCGCTGGGTTCCCGGCCCCTTACGATTGCGGGTCGGGTGTGTGGCTGGATTACCGCACGGGCAACCGAGGCGGTGCAGGAGCTTGAAGGGGTCCGGGTCGAGCACGAGGCGGTTCATGTGGGCGCGCGCTTTGTGAATCCTTCTGCGGCGTTGAACGCGATTTTGGCCCATGTGGCCATGACCCTTAAAGAGGCCGGCTGCGCGCGCGGCTGGCGCGATGAGTTATTGGATGTGGTGGGTGAGGGCTGCCGCCTGGGTGCGATTGAACGCGCTGCGGTCCGCCCAATGGGTTTGCTGACGCGCGCCGTGCACTTGAATGCCTGGACTCCGGACGGGCGTTTATATGTGGCGCGGCGTTCCGCTACAAAAAGCACCGACCCTGACATGCTGGACACCCTGGTGGGTGGATTGGCCGGCGCAGGTGAAGATATGGACACGGCATTGGTGCGCGAAAGTTACGAAGAGGCGGGTTTGGCTGAAACTGATATCGCACAGCGCGATCCAATGCGCACCATTGTGCGGATGCATCGTCGCTTGCCGGAAGGCTACCAGGTGGAAGATGTCCTGATCAGCGAGTGCGTGCTGGCCGACTCCGTGAAGCCGCGTAATATCGACGGCGAAGTGAGTGAAATTATGGCGGTTACGCCTGAACAGCTATGGCGGCTGCTTGCGGAAGAACAGTTCACCCTGGAGGCATCGCTGGTTATTTTGGACAGTTTACGGTCACGCCTGATGCAAACTGCGTAAAATGGTTTTGTTCCTTGCTAACGTTGGTGCGGAGGCGCTATGACTCAATCGAATAACAGTAATCCGTTTATGTTCCCGGGGTTTGGTCAACAAGGTGACTTGGGGCATAACCCCATGCTGGCCAGTATTGAAATGATGCGTCAGGCCTGGGATAACCTGGCTCAGGCAGGCGCCTCGCACGGGCTTGGGTTGGCCGCGCCGCCCATGAATATTGAAGATCTCGACCGCCGTATTGCCGAGTTGCGTACCGTTGAAAACTGGTTGCGCATGAACTTGTCGATGCTCACCAGCACTATTCAGGGTCTGGAGGTGCAGCGCGCCACCATTTCCACATTGAAGTCTTTTGTTTCGCCCGAAGGCATGACCGGCAATGGCGATAATCCTTCGGCATTGGAAGTGGCGCTGGGTTTGAAACCGTCGGGGCAGGCCAAAATCAAACCAGCGCCTGCAACAGAGCACGACCCAGCCGGTGCAGCGGGCAAGAAGGCCGGCGGAGCATCATCGCCGGGTGAGGCAGATGCCGGTGCCGACGCAATGAAGCAGGGCGCAGAAGCCATGCAACAGGGGTCCGAAGCGGCCCAGGCCTGGTGGTCGATGTTGCAAAATCAATTCAATACGTTGGCGTCGGCTACCCCAACCGGTATGGCAAGTGGAGACGCTCCCGGCAAGGCAGGTTCCGGCGCCAAAAAGGCAGCGGGTGCCTCTGCTTCCTCGGCTGATGCCAAAAGCACGATGTCAACGGTTTCGGCACCGAAACGGACGGCGGCTGCGCGTGCACGCAAGCCAACCGGGGCTGCGGCGCGCAAGAAAACCGGCGCAGCGCGTAAAACAGCCGCCCGCAAACGTTCTGCAGCGAAGAAAGCGGCAGGTTGATCAGCAAACTTTCCTGAAAGTGTTTTATTCATGTTGAATATTGTGATTCTGGCAGCCGGATTGGGTAAGCGTATGCAGTCCAGCCTGCCTAAAGTGCTTCACCCTGTTGCCGGTAAACCCATGCTGGCACACGTGATTGATCAGGCCCGGTTATTGAAGCCGGGCCGTATTGTTGTAGTAGTGGGGCACGGCGCCGAAACGGTGAAGGAAGCGTTCGCCCATGCCGCCGATCTGGATTTTGTATTGCAAAGCCCGCAGCAGGGTACCGGCCATGCCGTTATGCAGGCTATTCCGTTATTGCAGCAGGCCGACCCGAACGGGGCTACCTTGGTGTTGTATGGCGATGTGCCTTTGGTGCAATCGGCCACCCTGGAAAGTCTGTTGGAAGCGCGCCACGGCGGCTTGGCGATTCTTACCGAAAAGCTGGCGGATCCTACCGGCTACGGCCGCATTGTGCGGGGCTCAGGCGGCCAAGTAGAACGCATTGTGGAACACAAAGATGCCGGCGATGCAGAACGCGCCATTAACGAGGTGAATACGGGCATTCTTGCAGCGCCCACGGGTAAGCTCATTGAATGGCTGGGGCAAGTTTCCAATAACAACGCACAAGGCGAATATTACTTAACCGACGTGGTGGGACTGGCGGTTCGCGACGGCGTGACGGTGGGGGCAGCCCACCCTTCAGCTGCTTATGAAACCCTGGGTGTTAACAGCCGTGTTCAGCAAGCCCAGCTTGAACGCTTGTGGCAGGCGGAGCAGGCGCGGCGCCTGCTTGAACAGGGCGTCACGCTAGCCGACCCGGCCCGTTTTGATTTGCGTGGCACCCTGCAATGCGGGCGCGACGTTTTCATTGATGTGGGCTGTGTGTTTGAAGGCGATGTAGCGCTGGAAGACGGCGTGCGTGTGGGGGCGCACTGCGTGGTGAAAGCCGCGACAATTGGTGCTGGGTCGTTGGTTGAAGCGTTCAGCCATATCGAAGACGCAACCGTGGGTGCACAGGCCCGTATCGGCCCTTATGCGCGCCTGCGCCCAGGTGCACAAGTGGGCGAACAGGCGCATGTGGGCAATTTCGTGGAAATCAAGAAAAGCCGTTTGGGTAAAGGGTCGAAAGCGAACCATTTGGCGTACATTGGCGATGCCCAGGTGGGCGAGCGCGTGAATATTGGTGCCGGCACCATCACTTGCAATTACGACGGCGTGAACAAATTCCAAACCATTATTGAAGACGACGCCTTTATTGGCTCGGACACGCAGTTGGTAGCGCCGGTTCGTGTGGGGAAAGGGGCCACGCTGGGGGCCGGCACCACGCTAACCAAAGATGCGCCCGCCGGCAAGTTAACGTTGTCGCGCTCACGGCAAACCACGATAGATAACTGGAAGCGGCCGGAAAAAAAGCAGTAGGCATTCAACATGACCGAATTCAAAGATGGCTTGCCCATGCCGCGTCGCCTTTGGGCGATGGTGGTGCTGATGGCGGGGTTGGCGTTGGTGTCGTGGGATATGGCGGCCGCCAACGTGGCGCTGCCTGATATTGCAACCGATCTGAATGTGTCACCAGGCTTGGTGGTGTGGGTCATGATCGCCTATACCGTGACGGTGTTAGTGGGTATTTTGCCTTCGTCGGCGGTGGCTGAGCGCATTGGTTTTCGGCAAATGTACGGACTGGGTTCCACCATTTTCATGTTGGGTGCGCTCGCGTGTGCATTCTCTACGTCGTTTTCCATGTTGTTGATTGCGCGGGTCGTGCAAGGAATTGGTTCGGCTATGTTAATGAGCCTTTTCGGCGGCCTGGTGCGCAATATTTACCCCATGCGGCAACTGGGGCTGGGTGTGAGTTTGAGTTCTTTGGTGGTGGGTATTCTGGCTGTGTTGGGGCCGGCCATTGGTGCCTTCATTATTGAGCTTTCGTCGTGGCGCTGGACGTTTGTTGTTTATACGCCGGTGTGTGTGGCGTTGTTGTTCGGTTTGCGGGCTTTGCCCGATGTGCCGCGCACCAGCAAACGTTTCGATTGGCTGTCGTGCGGCTTGAGTATGATCACCTTCGGTTTGTTTGTGGTCGGGCTCGACATGCTGGTGTCGAATTTGGTGTGGGCGCTGGGGTTCCTGGGGGTGTCGTGCATTGCCGGTTGGTGGTTGTTCAGGCGCGCGGGCAGGCAGGAGGCGCCGTTGGTGCCGCTTGATTTATTGCGTATTCAGCCCATTGCCTTTGCCGTTAGTGCCTCGTTGGCTTCGTTTGCCTCGCAGATGTCGGCCATGGTGGCGCTGCCGTTTTATTTAATTCATATGCTTGATTACAGTTATGGACAGGTGGGGGTGCTGCTGGCCGCCTGGTCGGTGGGCGTGGCCAGTATGGCACCCATTGCAGGCTGGATGTCAGATCGGTATCGTGTGGCCATCCTGTGCATTATTGGGGCCGGTTTAACCGGGGCGGGTTTGATCTGGACGGTACTGATGCCGCTTGATTCCGCGCATTATTCAATGTTGGCACCGATGGTATTAAGCGGGATTGGCGTGGGCTTTTTCCAAACCCCGAACAACCGTGCCATGCTGGCCGGGGCGCCTCGGCGCAGAAGTGGTGCGGCCGGCGGCTTGCAGGCCACCACACGGGTGTTGGGGCAAAGTGTGGGTACCGCATTGGCGGCTATAGCGTTCCAACTGGGCGGCGATAACGGCCCGGTTGTGTCCATTTCCGTTAGCATAGTTTGCGCTTTGCTGGCCGTGATTATTAATGTCGTGCGTCATTTCAACCCCACGCCCGACTTGCAGTTGTAGCGCAACAAAGCAACCGGATGCAGACTTTTTATGCGTGTATTGCAGCTTAATTTTGAACGTGGCTGGCGCGGTGGTGAACGGCAAACTTTGTTGTGTTTGCAGCAGCTGCGCGAGCGCGGCATAGACGCCCAATTGCTGGCGCGGGCGGGTGAGCCTTTGGCGCAGGCGGCGCGTGCGCAAGGGTTTACCGTGCACGAGGCGAAAGGGGTGTTGGGGGCGTGTTTCAAGTTGTTGTGTATCGGGCGCGGGTTTGATGTTCTGCACGCGCAAACCGCCAATACGCTAAGTTGGCTGGCGGTGCTGAAACCGTTGTTGGGTCGGCTGGTGGTGTTTACCCGCCGCACGTCTTTTCGGGTGACGCCGTCGAAACGGCCGCGCACCGCAATGAAATGGCGGCGGGTCGATGCATTTGTTGCCATTAGTGAAGCAGCGGCAGTCGAACCGCGGCGACTGGGGTTGAATGTGTCCATTATTCGCAGCGCCATTGAGCCTGCTGCGCTGAATGCAGGGCGCATTGCCGAGTTGCAGCAGCGCTATGCTCTGCAAGGTAGGAAAGTGGTTGGCACCAGTGCGGCCTTAACGCGTGAGAAAGATCCCTTAACATTGGTGCGCGCTATTCACCAGTTGCGTAAAACCATCCCGAATATAGTGTGCTTGCATTTTGGCGGTGATGGCGATGTGTCCGATGCGGCCCGGCAGTTGGTGAAAGAGCTGGGCTTGTCGCAGCACTATGTGTTTGCGGGGTTCGAGCAGGGCGTGGAAGCAGTTTATGGCCTGTTCGATGTTTTCGCCTTGTCTTCTGTAGAGGAGGCGTTGGGCAGCAGCGTACTGGATGCGTTCAGCCAGAATGTGCCTGTGGTGGCGACCCGAGCCGGGGGCTTGAAAGAAAGCCTGGCCGAAGGGCGCGGCTTGTTGTGCGACGTGGGCGATTTCCGTACTATGGCCGAGAACCTGGCCCAGGTGTTAGACGGTGCCGATTTGCGTGCGGAAATGACACGTCAAGCCTATGACTACGTTTTGCGCGAACACAATGTGAAGGTGATGGGCGACCGTTATATGGCGCTATACCAGGCTGCGCTAAAGCAATGAGTGGGTGTTGAATTTCGAGCGGTGTACGGAAAAGAAGGTGCGCACATTGCGAATGTTGCCCTGCTCGGTAAACAAACGATGTGCCAGTGCATGGTAGGCGGGCATGTCTTCCACTTGCACCACCAGAATGAAATCCGGCCCCGGCGACACGCGATAACACTGCAAAACCCGCGTTTCTTTGTGCATCTGTTGCTCAAACGTGGCGAACACCTGCTCGGTTTGGGTGTTCAAGGTAATTTCGCAAATGGCCGTGAGGCTGTTACCCAGTTTTTCAGGGTTCAAAATAGCCACTTGTTTTTCGATGATGCCGGCCTCGGTTAGGCGACGTACCCGCCGCAGGCAGGTGGGGGGTGAAGCATGTACTTGTTGTGCCAGCTCCAGGTTGGATACCGCGCTATTGTGCTGGAGTGCATTCAGAATGCGGATGTCCAGGTCGTCGAGTTTGAGTGTGGATTTCGTAAGCGCCATCGTCTAGTTGTGAAATAATATTTCATGGTTGTTTGATTGTGAAATATTATTTCATATTAAAGATAAATAAGAAATCTTATTTCGTTCAGCTTTGCGCACAATAGGCCATTGCCTTATTTGGCTTGTGTGCAAGGAGAACAAACGATGTGCGGAATTGTTGGCGCCGTGGCGCAGCGTAATGTAGTACCCGTATTGCTGGAAGGCTTGAAACGCCTGGAGTATCGGGGATACGACTCCTGCGGCGTGGCCGTTCATGCAGACGGCGACTTGCAGCGCGCCCGCAGCACGCATCGTGTGGCGGAACTGGAACGCGAGGTGCAAGACACCGCGCTGGCCGGCTTTACCGGAATTGCGCATACGCGCTGGGCAACGCACGGTGCGCCCGCCACTCACAATGCTCACCCGCATTTTTCCGGCCAAAGTCGTGGCAAAGCCCGCATTGCCCTGGTGCATAACGGCATTATTGAAAACCACGACGAACTGCGTGAAGAGCTGGAAGCGGCGGGTTATGTTTTCGAAAGCCAGACCGACACCGAGGTAATTGCCCATTTAATCGACCATCTGTATTCGGCCGACCTGTTCGAAGCCGTGCAAGCGGCTGTGCGCTGTTTGGAAGGTGCCTACGCCATTGCTGTGTTCTGCCAAGACGAGCCGCACCGCGTGGTGGGTGCACGGCAAGGCTCGCCGCTGGTGGTGGGGTGTGGTCAGAATGAAAACTTTCTAGCGTCGGATGCGCTGGCGCTGGCCGGCACCACCGACCAGATCATTTACCTGGAAGACGGCGACGTGGTGGATTTGCAGTTGTCGCGCGTGTGGATTGTGGATGCGCAGGGCAATGAGGTGAAGCGTGAAGTGCACACCGTGCAAATTCATACCGGCGCGGCCGAGCTGGGCCCCTACCGCCATTACATGCAGAAGGAAATTTTCGAGCAGCCTCGCGCGGTGGGCGACACCCTGCAAGACATTCAAAGCATTACGCCGGAGTTGTTCGGTGACGGCGCCTACGACGTCTTCAAAACCATTGACCGCGTGTTGATTCTGGCGTGCGGCACCAGTTACTACGCCGGGATGACCGCGCGTTACTGGATTGAATCGGTGGCCAAGATTCCCGTAAACGTGGAAATTGCCAGCGAGTATCGCTATCGCGACAGCGTGCCCGACCCGCGTACGTTGGTGGTGACCATCTCACAATCGGGAGAAACGGCCGATACCCTGGCGGCGTTGAAGCATGCGCAAAGTCAGGGTATGGAACATACGCTGACGATTTGCAATGTGGGTACCAGCGCCATGGTGCGCGAGTGCAAGTTGTCGTACCTAACGCGCGCCGGTGTTGAGATAGGCGTGGCGTCGACCAAAGCGTTTACCACGCAGCTTACCGGCTTGTTTCTGCTGACGCTTGCTCTGGCGCAGGTGAAGGGCCGCATTAACGAAACCCAGGAGCACGATTACCTGAAAGCGTTGCGCCATTTGCCTGTGGCCATTACTGCTGTGTTGGCGCTGGAGCCGCAAATTATGGCGTGGGCCGACCGTTTTGCCAGTAAGGAAAATGCACTGTTCCTGGGCCGTGGCATGCATTACCCCATTGCCATGGAGGGGGCGCTGAAGCTGAAAGAGATTAGCTATATTCACGCGGAGGCGTATCCGGCCGGGGAATTGAAGCACGGGCCGTTGGCGCTGGTAACAGACCAGATGCCGGTGGTGACGATTGCGCCGCGCGATGAGCTGCTGGAGAAGTTGAAGTCGAATATGCAGGAAGTGCGTGCGCGTGGGGGCGAGTTGTATGTGTTTGCGGACGCGGATACGCGGATTACGGCCAGCCCTGGGATGCATGTGATTCGGATGCCGGAGAACTACGGGAAGCTGTCACCGATTCTGCATACGATTCCGTTGCAGTTGCTGGCGTATCACGCTGCGTGTGCGCGGGGAACGGATGTGGATAAGCCGCGGAATTTGGCTAAGAGTGTGACGGTGGAGTGATTGGTTGCTTGCTTGTCGCTGGGGGGGGGCGTCGATGTCGCGGTGTTTAATTACGCGGGCGATCGCACGACCCCTTTGGGGCTTCCCGCCGTCCGAACGCTGCACGGGGCGGTCGCGGAACTCGCGGGCTTTGCCCGCTCAAACAACCGCTCCCTGATTTCCCCGTGCAACGCCCGGCCGGCGGCGTGCTCAAAGCCCGCGGAATTAAACACCGCGACATCGACTTGGGGACCACTCACCAACATATATCCCTTGTAGTTATTGTCAGGGAAGCTGGATACTTACTGGAAGTCAGGAGTATAGATACTGTCTTTGACGGGCGATAAGGAATAGGCATCGTCTGCTTGCGACCTGAAGTGGCCGGTCAGTGCTGACTATAGCCGCACGAAAATAGACGTTGCTCCACAGAAACATTTTGCCATAAAGTTGCCTCAGATGAGGTGCAGAACACTAAAACCACAGATTAAAGTATGCTATCAAGATGCTAGTCCATCATGAACGCGAAAAATTAGTGGAGGCGGTAAAGTTTTTCGCCTTAAACACTCGTAAGCTAGGGAAAACAAAGCTTTATAAGCTATTGTATTTTCTAGATTTTACTCACTACCGTGACACTGGGAGGCCAGTGACGGGAATGGAGTATTTTGCGTGGCCTATGGGGCCAGTTCCTGTCGAGTTTCACAACGAATTAGATGAACCAAATAAAGATTGGGAAGGGAACTGCCTATTCAAGTCCATCCCTGTTCATAACGGCGGGGAAATGCTGTCAGTGCAAGCATTAAACGAGTTTAACGCGTTGCATTTCTCGAAACGAGAGCTACGAATCATGCAAAAGCTTGCGTCGGAATTTCGCGACGCGACTGCGGACGAAATGGTTGAGCACACTCACCTGGAGAACCTCCCCTGGCATCAAATTTACGAAGTCGAAAACCGTAAGCAGCAACATATTCCGTATTCAATGTCTCTGCGCAAGCAAGACTTTGAGCACATGGTTGAATCGATAAAAGATCGGAAGGAAATATTAGCCGTATTGGAGAAGTAAGTTGAGACCCGGCGCAATACTTCTACATAAAAACTTCGTTTTTTCGGATGGGACAACCAAAGACAAATATTTAATTGTTCTCGGGCTGAGCGCTGGGATAGTAGTCACGGTAAAAACCACATCCAAAGGCCATAGATACAGAAATGATCACGGCTGTCAGTCTGGAAATTTTTATCCAGCCTTTCTATTAACGGTCGGTTGTTGCGCTTTGCCCTTGAATACTTGGGTGTGCCTTACCGAGTTCTATGAGTTACAGGAAACTGAACTCACTCAAGGAATATCTAGCGGGGAGGTTTTTCGGTTTGGATATCTCGATACTGAACTGACGAAAGACCTTCAGTTTTGCGCGAAGGGGTGCGACGATATTTCTATATATCAAGAGTCAATCATCGACTCCAGTATAGGCTCCTAGCGCTCCTTAGTGTTTAGCTGCCCAATGGCTGCTACTGGCCTATTGTGTTGAAAAACTCCAAACGAACGGTTTTTGAGTCACCCGATGGGGTGCTTTACCCCTTGCCTGATAGGTGATCGTGGCATATGCGCGACTCTGGAAGGTCGTTTTTCAAGATTCGAATTCGAGGATCAAGAATCGAGTTTTTCAACACAATAGGCCGAAAGCAGCGGCGGTACTCGACCCGATGCTGCCTTTCAACGCTCGGATGGCTCTATAGCAGCTCTTTGAGTTATGGCATCGCTCGGAAAGTTCGACCCCCGGTATCCTTTCGGCCGAAGCTGTCGGTCGTTCGTGAAAATCGATCGTCAGGTGTATCCTCTAGTCCAGAGATGCACTCAATCTAAACATGAACCCAAATCAATATTACATCGTTCTTTAAATCTATTCTTCCTGCTTCAGGATTTTCTCAATAGTGTGGCGAACAACACAAATACTCCCTCGACGGTCGCGGCGCGAGCGTAACCATCTAGAGGAATGGGCTTGAAGGATAGCCGTCCGTTAGTCAATTTACTCGCTTCGCATATCGTGTGATGGTCTTGTCTAAAGAGCTTTCAAGCAGTTCGCCTGTGCTAAGGATATAAATGGTGTCCTTGAAGATACCAATGTCTCGTATCCAAGAGGGAAACGGTTTGCCAAATGATGCCCACGACTGCCCGTCGTCTGTTGACCAGATTAGTGAGTCCCCTGCGCTTGCAACCAACACATTGCCAGGAAGCTCTGCGACGCCCTGAATATTCCCCCATTGCGATTGATTGCCTAGGTACTTCCACGTAATTCCGCCGTCCGTTGAGCAAATGATGGCTCCATTCTGCTCAAATATTCCACCATCCAAATAGGTGTTCTTCCAGCCAATTCCGCGCAGAGTTCCGGCTACTAGCATTCCAGCACGAAGCTCCTTCATGACCCCAATACATCTTGTGGCATTTAAGAATGGCAATTTAGCCTTTAACCACGTTGCTCCTCCGTCCTCACTTATCATGATGCCGCCAGTTCCGTACACCGATTCAGATCCGGCTAATAGGCGGCCAGAGCTGTGCTCTACCAATGACGTAGTCGTTGCTGGTAGCTGCCCTATTTCCGTCCACGACTGACCAAAGTCGCTAGTCTCGAACAGCGTATCAGTCGGAACGCCGCGTGGAACTTCGGCATTGTCAGGAATTCCTGCAGCAACGATAAGCCAGTTGCCTGGACGGCGTTCTAGCGCTATACGTACAGACTTTACCCAATCTGGAAGTCGAAGTGGCTCCCACTGCGCGCCTCCATCATTGGAAATGAGCGCGCCTTTTCCGTACGTTCCAAATAAGAGCTCGCCGGTCTTGAAAGCAGTAATGAAACTACCTCTTTCGGCTCCGGCAGCTATAGGCACCACCACTTCTTCAAACTTTCCACGGGCCTCGCTGGCCCGGAAGAGCACGTATGAATTTCGGGACTCTTTGCTTGTACGAAACCCAGTTAGCCATGTTGCGTTTTCGGTATAAGTCGCCGAAAGCAGTTGCGAGTGTTCGAAACGACGAGTCCAGTTAGCTCGCTCGTTGACGCTACAGAGGATGGTGCCAAGGTCGTAGTTACTTCCCTTGTTAAGGGTAATTGAGCGACTTGAGCAATTAACCAGTTTGGAATGAATCTGCAGGACATAGCCTCCCGGAGCAACTGGCCCAATGCGGAATCGCCCGCTCTGCTCTGCCATTGATCTAGCACGGACGATTCCATTAGGTTCTGCGATGCGAACGTCAGGTAGATCTCTGAGGAGCCAACCTGGTATTTGGATCTCCAACATGCCAGAAACGTAAGCTTGGTCAAGAGAGTCTCGCCACATCTGCCATCCCAGCGAGAAAGTAAATACGGATGCGATGCTAAGGACAGCTCCAAGACCCATTAAGATGAAATGACTCACTTTTTCTGCTTCTCCAAGTATTCATGGCGAGCTCACTGAATTAGTGCCACGTAACGCAACATTTGCACTGGTCCAAATTGGGGATGCCCCGTGCAAAGCTTTGCATGCATTTTGGCCCAAGCGAATTGCACCATGGCGCTTCGAATGATACGGCATACCTAGGCCGCTAATGAATCTGCGACGGTTTAAGACAGGATGGGTTAGTTTCCCGTTTGGCGGGTTCCAGGGTCGAACAGCCGTTTCAATGGTTGCTTTGCGCAATCGACATAAGGCAGCTCTTGGCCGAATTCCGCCCTTCTCCATCGAGAACTACGGCAATCCCTAAACCACGCAGCCTTCTCTTTTCTTCGGGTAGGTGAAATGTTATTTTTTTTAGCATATACATCTTGCCTCATCAATACAAATCAATGACCCAACCCATTATCTTGCAGCAGCTTGAGTCTTTCTTCTTGGGTGCCCCCGATATTCTTTTGGGTAATATGGGTGCATCCGAATTCAAAGACTTAATCTTGGCATGATGTTTTTTAAGCCACTGATTTCGGAGTATGGAGAATGCAGGCAGTGGTTAAAGGGGAATCGGGTGAGTTGCTGGTTTGATGCCTAGATTTTTGTTAAATATGAATATCTATTTACATGTGAACTAAAATTAAATGTAGATTAAATGATATTCAAATAATAAATTTTTGTATATCATTTAATCTACTAAATGTAGTGCAATGTTTATTAATGGATATGCAATGAGTGTTAAGGGTACGGCCAGGAAGCAATATGTGCAGATCGTCGATCGCTCGGCGAGTTTGCTTGCGCCTTTGAAGAAACCTTCAGAAGGCTGGTTAACTGTTTTGCGTAAGGCGCTTGGTATGTCTGGTGCCGAGGTTGCGGCACGGGCAGGTGTGAGTCGCCATGCTGTTTATCAAGCCGAACGTAATGAGCGCGAGGGAGCCATCACAATCAACCAGATGCATAAACTTGCCCAGGCGATGGGCGGGCGTTTTGTTTATGCGATTGTTCCCGAGGGGGGGCGGGTCGAGAACGTTATTCGCGCGCAAGCGCGTCTAAAAGCTGAAGGACTCATTACGCGTGTTAGTGCTCATATGGCGCTGGAAAAGCAAGCGCTTTCAAGGGCGCAGTTAACGCAGCGCATTGAAGATCTTGCCGACGAGTTGGTCCGAGATATGCCGTCAGACTTTTGGCAGATAAAGTAATGTTTGACGAACCCAACGGTGCAACACCCCTTGATCCCGACGAAATTCGGGGATTGAGGTTTGCTCACGTGACGACACGGGGTGAGCTGGACGAATTGGAGCAGGCGAATATCGAACAAGGTCTTGTCTGGGTATCACGGCGGCGTGGTGGGTCAGTTTTTGATGATCATTTCATTAGGACGTTGCACAAAAGGCTTTTTGGCGATGTTTGGGCGTGGGCCGGTGAGTATCGTCTGACTGAGAAAAACATAGGCATCGATCCATTGCAGATTTCTGTACAACTTCGCTCGTTACTGGATGATGCACGTTTTTGGGCAGAACACAGGGTTTATTTACCGCTTGAGGCGGCTGCGCGCTTTCATCATCGGATGGTGAAAATTCATCCTTTCCCGAATGGGAATGGTCGGCATGCGCGTATTGCTGCGGATATTCTTCTTGAGGAAATTTATGAGCATCCGCCTATCGCCTGGGCGGGTGGCTTTGATCTTCAAGCTGATAATGAACGACGGAACGCTTATATTGCTGCGCTGCGCGCAGCGGATGCCGGCAATTTGCGTCCTCTATTTGCCTTTGTGGGGGCTGAAATGCCGGGTTAGACGGGCTACCTCCTTTTATGACAGCTCAATCAGTAGGGTTGCTAATGAGTCGATCAACCTCGGCGGCAGTGGGGTCCGTTTCTTGCGCTAGCGGCAGCAGATTTTCCTGCACGGTCCGTAGCACTCGCAGGCAGGTTGCCACGTCTTTGGATGAGATACCTTGGAGCGCCAACTCATTGACTTCCACCGCTTTGGCGAGTGCAGGGGTTTGCAACGCCCATCCTTCGTCGGTCAGGCTGATGACGTATTTGCGCTTGTCGCCCGTAGGACGTTTTCTTTTAACGAGCCCCATCGCCAATAGGTTGCGCACCGCAGTCACCATGGCCGGTCCGGCAATGCCGGATTTTTGCGCGAGTTCTATTTGGGTGATCCCGTCGTTCTCCCACAGTGTACGTAGTGCGTACCACTGACCAATGCTTAAACCAAGCCGTGCCACGCGTTTGCTTAGTTCACGCTGAAGCAATCTGTTCGTGGTCCGCATATTGTGGCCGAAACTTTCAGCCGAAGTAAGAATCGGCGGTTTGCTCGGGGCGTGGGTCATTTAAAGTCCGTTTTGTTGAATTGGTGCCGACTTTCTGAGCGAAAACTGCGAGGATGCAGGTGTTTTATTCTATTGCATTTACTTCGTCCCAATAATATCATTCGTTAATAAGTTAATGAATTTTTATGCGGTGGAGCAGTCGTTAAGTCGCTAATCCTTTCGCTTATGGCGTTAGCACTTGTGACAGGAGAACACAGCCATGCGGTTTGTCGCCATGTTTTTCGATGCATTAAATCCTTCGGACCTCGATCCTGATTTAACGAGAGCGCATTTCGAGTCTTCTTTTGGAATGCCGCGCCGATTCCGGCCAAGGCCTAATCTTAATATTAGGAGTGTCAACCGTGAGTAATACTGCTATGCGAAAAGTGGTGACCTTACATTCTGACAACACCGACGCCGCTGTGCAGGGGGTTCCGCAGTATGTGGGAATTACGGGGAACAGCGCTGGTTCCACTGGCATCGCTATGAACCTGACAGCCTTTGGCCCCGGTGGCAAAGCCAAAGTGCATTATCACCGCGACTTTGAAACGGCTATTTATGGCATATCGGGCCGAATCGGGCTCTATCATGGCGCCCAGTTAGAGGAGTACTGCCTGATAGAGTCGGGTACCTTCTGTTTTATTCCTCCCGGTGTGCCGCATATCGCCTTTAACTTATCCGACTCTGAACCGGCTACTGCCATTTCCTCACGAAATGACGCGGCAGAACAAGAGAATGTGGCGCTGGTCCCAGACTTGGAAGGCCTGCGCGATAAGGACATTGAAGAAATCAAGCGTCGCTGAGTCGACCTAAATCTCGCAAGGTTAGCTGACTTGGGGCGCTGCAGCGCACATCCAAGAAAGGTGTTTGTAGGGGCTTAAAGGCGCGGGGACTTGGTATCCGAAGTATTCACAACCCCGGAAAGCGGTCGATTTTGGAAAGCGCGACATTTGCGTCGAAAATTTTGAAGCGGAGGTTGCGCACACCCATTTTTTCAAGCCGTGCTGCATGCATTTCTTTGTAGACGTTGAGCGTTTCGAGGTTCTCGAAGCAGTAGATACCACCTGCTTCCCCTGTTTCCGCATTTTCAGTCCAAAGCTTCCAGATTAGGCCGGGCTCTTTGGCAATACTTTCAGCCAGCCCCTGCATCATTTCAGTCATTTCAGCGCCAAATGGGCCGGGTGAGGGGAAGTCGACTTGCAGAATTTTCATGGTGGGCTCCTTTTTGCTATCACCTATTCTAAGGAGAATCGCCTGGCATGGGTAGCGGAAAAAGTAGCTTTAGTAACGGGAGGTGCGGATTAAGCCAATTAGCCAAGTGTTTGGAAGAAAGGTTCGCGATTACAGTGGTCATGCAAAGTGTGGGCTCAAGCAAGGGAGCCTGCTGAAGACACAACCATTTACATCAGGGTCAGCCAAAATGGAAAAGACATGGGTTTTGATCGCCAATTCTGAACTTGCTTATTGTTTCGAGCGCGCTAGTACTGATCATTCGCTTACTCAGCTGGCCGACTTTACCCATCGGCATCAACGTCTTTCCGATAAGGCCCGTGAAGGTGATTTAACAGGCGCCGCCGGGAAAGGACATGGCCGCACGGCTCATGCGGGTACGCAATTTGAACCGCATACAGAGGCGCGTGCGAAAGAGCGCGCCGCTTTCGCCAGGCAAATTGCAAACTATATTAATGACGGCGTTGCGCAGAAACTTTGCACATCCCTAGTGTTAATTGTTACGAGCCCTATGCTGGGTGAACTTCGATCTTGTCTGGACGTGGCTGCCAAGAAATTGCTGCATGCCAGTGCTGTGGGAGATCTGACTGGCTTTTCAGCGGCTGATTTGCAGTCGCGCGTGGACAGTGCTATTCAATCTTCCGAGGGTAAATCATGAAGTCGCAGTTGCACTGTGTTTAATTGTGGAGCTAGTGTGTTTTCCCCGCACCCGATGAAGAGCCGGCCGCCACTTGTTCGTTCGAGAACCCAGCCAGCTTGGCATAACCATGCACAATGGCTTTTCGTTCGGCAAACGGCAGAATGGCCTCAAGATCATTAAAAGGTTCTGGAGAGAGCTTTTCGACCGCGTTGATGACACGCTCGGGCCCGCCGCTGCGGTTGGTCGCCACAATTTCATTGACGATCGGCAAGCGCTCGTTTTCGTAACCTTTGAACGCCTTGACCACAGACGGCTCTTTACTCAACCATTCCGAGAGCACTTTACTGTCGAGAATGGCCTGCGCTGCGCCATTCGCGCCAAATGGATACATAGAATGCGCTGCATCGCCCATCAGTGTGACACGGCCGAAACTCCAGCGCGGGAGCGGGTCGCGATCGCACATGGGGAATTCCCAGAACATGGGCGTGGCGGCCACCAGCGCTTCGATATCCACTTCGGGAATCGTAAACACTTTCAGAAGCTCTTGAACGTCGGCCAGGCGCGCTTGCCGATCCCATTCTTCGCGAGCAGGAGGCGGCCCGCCGGGCTCGGCCCGGCGTACGACGGTGGCCCAGTTTGTCAGTTGTATGCCGGGTTTCGATCCCGATGCCATCGGGTAGCACACAAACTTGGCATCCATACCGCCCGTATTCAAGTAAGTACGGCCGTCCAGGAAGGTGGGCCATTCCGCTGAGCCGCGCCACAGCATCAGGCCGCTCCAGCGCGGCGTACCTTCTTCTGGGTAGAAATGATGCCTTACAGCAGAGTGAATGCCGTCTGCGCCGATCAAGGCGTCTGCGTTGGCTTTGATGATGCTGCCGTCGGTCCGACGAAACTGCGCAACGACGCAGTCGGCGGTCTCTTCCACGTTTTCGAATGCAGCATCAAGATGCAGTGCGCCCGGTAGGCGTTCCTCGACCGCATCTACCAGAACACGCTGAAGGTATCCGCGATGAAGAGCAAATTGTGGCACGTCGTAACCTGCCGCCAGCCCGCGGGGCTCGTCCCATACATTTTGCCCATGTCGCGTACGAAAATAAGTGTGCTCGATACGCACACCTACCTCATCCAGTGCGGGCAATACACCCAGTTCCTCCATTACCTTGGATGCATGTGGAAGCAGCATCAGGCCTACGCCCTGTTGCAACAGGGTCGGAACCTTCTCATAAATTTCGCAATCTACGCCTTGGCGATGCAGCGCGAGGGCTGTCGATAATCCACCGATCCCTGCTCCAACGATAATGACTTTCATCGGACACTTCCTTTGATAAGGCCAACCATAGCTATTAACGATTTATATTCGTTATTGGTTTTTCGTGTCAATACCGAATTCAGTTCGTTTACCGCCAAACGGCTTCAAGAGAGGGCTGAGATCCGTTTAATCAGGAAGCACCTTTCCCGGATTCATTAATCCAAACGGGTCAAGTGCTGCTTTGATATCAGTCATCACATCCAGTGCCGGGCCATGCTCTTCACGCAAGTACGCGCGCTTACCCAAGCCCACGCCGTGTTCTCCGGTGCAGGTGCCGCCGCATGAAATGGCACGGCTTACCAACCGATGATTCACTTCCTCAGCACGTTGGACTTCGTCGGCGTTTTCGGGGTTGATCATTAGCACCATGTGGAAATTGCCATCGCCCACATGGCCTAGCACCGGAGCGGTAATGTCTGCTTGCCGCGCGTCGCGGCGGGCTTCGGCAATACAGGCAGACAAATTGTCGAGCGGCACGCATACATCGGTCGTCATCAGCCGCTTAGGGCGTTCGTAAGCCATACAAGCGTAGGCACAATCGTGCCTGGCTTGCCATAGTTTGTTGCGTTCTTCGGCTTTCACCGCACATTGAAATCCCTGCCCGCCGAAATCTCCGCTTAGCTCGCGCACCATATCGGTTGTGTATTGGGTTTGGGGCTCCGTTCCATGAAACTCGAAAAACAGATGCGGCGTGGTTGGCATGTTGAGTTTGGAGTATTGGTTGACGGCATCAATCATGACTTCGTCAAGCAATTCAACACGCGCAATATCGACACCGGACTGCATGATCGCTACCGCGCAATTAACAGCGTCATCGACACTTGGAAACTGACACGTGGCCGACACAACATGTTCCGGCCTGGGGTATAGCCGCAAGGTGATTTCGGTGACAATGCCCAGCGTGCCCTCCGACCCAATGAATAAATGGGTCAGGTCGTATCCGGCCGCCGATTTACGCGCTCGGCTGCCGGTACGAATAATGCGTCCGTCGGCCAGCACGACTTCAAGGCCGCGCACCATATCAGCCATCGTGCCATAGCGAACAGTATTGGTGCCGCTGGCGCGTGTGGATGTCATGCCGCCTATCGTGGCGTCGGCGCCTGGATCAACGGAAAAAAATAAACCTGTGTCTTTGATCAGGTCGTTCAGCGCGCGGCGATGCAGCCCTGGTTGCACAACGCAATCGAAATTGCCGGGATGTACTGCCAGCAGTTGATCCATTTGTGTCATGTCGACAACCACGCCGCCATGCGTGGGAATCAATGCGCCTTCAACCGAAGAGCCTGCACCGAAGGGGATCATGGGTATACGATGCGCATGGCAAATACGTGCAATGGCCGAAACTTCTTCCGTGTTTTGCGGAAACACCACCGCGTCGGGTAACAGCGGTGGATGCCAGGACTCATCGCGACCATGAATAGCACGTTCGGATTCACCACGCGACGCCCGCTCGGCAAGCAGTTCGCGTAATTGCGTAAACGCCTTCTCAATTCCCCCGTTGGGGCAGGGCTGCCTATCATGGATGCGACTCATCATTATTTCTCCGCTTCTACTTTCGCGATTTCCTCGCGGAACATGGCCAGTGCAGCTTCGCCGTCAACGCCCAGTTCAGCCATTTTTTCTACCCAGGCTTTTTTCAGGATATCGCTTTCGGCCTGAATACGTGCAACATCATCTTCACTGGCCGTGGTAATGCTGTAGCCCGCTTCACGCATCTTGTCCCAGGCTTGCGCGTCGACTTTGTCCCAGGCCTTGCCGGCCAGGCGGGCAAAGGCTTCGCCGGATGCGGCATCGAATATTTTGCGATCCCGTTCGTCAAGTTTGCTGTAGGCGTCATTGTTAATGATGACGTAGTGCGTGTCGCGATACAGGCCTCCCGGAATCTGGTATGCATTCTTCAGGAGCGGCAACATGCGGAAGCTGACGACCGAATCGGAATTGAACATGACACCGTCAACCACACCGCGTGACAAAAGTTCGTAGGCTTCGCTGGCCGATGAGAACTGCGGCACGATACCCAACTGATTGGACATGTCCTGAACCACGCCACCCGTGGCGCGTAAACGCATGCCTTCTACATCGGCCAGTTCTTTTACTGGTTTATCGGCCAAGGTAAAAATATGCCCCGGGCCGTGCGTATAGAGGCCCGCAAGATGAACCCCCTTGAATTCGTCCAGTTTGGCGAAGTGTTTTTGATGGACGCGCCAATATGCCACAGCAGCACTTTCGGCGTCGTCGGCATAACCTGGCAATGTCATGCCATAAGCCGACGGGAAGCGGTCGGCCGTGTAAGCATGCACGCTAAGGGCCATATCAGCCACGCCGTCGCGGACCAGATCAAAGTGGGCGGGTGGCTTGCCCAGCGCCGGAAGAAATTGGATTTCGACGCGCCCGTCAGTTTTTTCTGTAATACCGGCCGCCCATGGCTGAAGAATTTCAGTTGTGATGGGATGGGTGGGTGGCAGCCAGTTTGAAAATCGCAGGACGGTTTGCGCGGCTGATGTCGACGAGAACGACGTTGCTGCTAGTAAGCCGGCGATGAACAGTGTTTTGCGAAGCATGGTTTGTCTCCTGTTTTTACGGGCTCTCAATAAGGCCCTTTAACATTACAACCGGTTGGGCAAGAACATCACCACAATCGGCAAGGTGGTCAATATCGCCAGTCTGACGATATCGGCCGTTACAAAAGGAATGACGCCGCGCACAATGGTGCCGGTTGGCACGTCGGGCAAGGTGGCGCGTAATACAAAAATATTCATGCCTACCGGCGGCGTGATCAGGCTGATTTCCGTGACCACGACAACAATAATGCCGAACCAAATGGGGTCGTAGCCATAGCCGGTCATGAGCGGGAAAAAGATGGGGACGGTCAGCAACATCATCGACATGCTTTCCAACACTAGGCCCAGTATCATGTAAACCAGTAACACGCCAATCAGCACGCTAACGGGCCCCAATTGCATTTGGTGTACCCAATTATCGAGTGCCTGGAGCAGGCCACCGACATTAACGAAGTTGGAAAAGATCAGCGCGCCAATGATCACGGCAAACAGCATGGCGGTCATGGAGGCTGTGTCGACTAGAATGCGAATGCATTCACGCAACCGCATGCCGCCGCGTAGCACAGCAAATACGCAGGCAACCCCCGCGCCAATGCCGGCCGCTTCGGTTGAGGTGAATATTCCCAGGTAAATGCCGCCGATGACGACAATGAACAGGGTTGCTACTCCCCATATTCCGCGTAGGACGCGCAATCGTTCAGACCACGTTTTGCGCTCGCCCCGCGGGCCGGCTGCCGGGTCGTAGACTGTAACCAGCCAGGCGGCCAGGCAATACAGTGCCAGCCCGAGTACGCCCGGCACAATGCCTGCGATGAATAATTTGCCGATATCGGTGTTGGTCATGATGCCGTATAGCACCAGGGCCACAGACGGTGGAATTAGAATGCCTAATGTACCGCCGGCGGCAATGGAGCCGGCTGCCAGACTGTCTTTGTAGCCAAACTTGCGCATCGAAGGCATAGTGACGCGAGACATGGTGGCGGCCGTGGCCAGGCTTGATCCGCACACTGCGGAAAATCCGCCGCAGGAAATCAGGGTAGATAGCGCCAGCCCACCACGAAAATGCCCGAAAAAGGCGTAAGCGGCGGCGTACAAATCTTCAGATAGCTTTGCACGGGTAATGAAATTGCCCATGAGAATGAATAAGGGCAGCACTGCAAGGTTGTAGTTGAAAGCCGTATCGAAAGCCGTTTGTCCGACCATGGCCAGCGACGCCGACCACCCAACGACCAGGCCGAAACCCAGGAAGCCCGACAGCGCCATGGCCAGGCCGATCGGCACGCCGACGGCCGCCGAGATAAACAAGACAGCCAGACCAATGAATAAACTGGAAGTTATCATGGTCAGGCACCTTGAGCGTTGTGGTGCGCTTTTGTCGGGCTGCGGAAAATGCTTCGCAGCGATTGCGCGCTTAAAAATAGAAATGCAATGGCCGCCAACACCGCGCAGGCCGCGATGAAGAAAGCGACGGGCGCCACGGGTATTCGCAGGAAGGGCGTGGAGTCACCGTATTGGTATACCGTCAGAGCTTTGTCGAGAATGCGCCAGGCCAGCACAGCCATGACTCCGGTGTTGATCAGGGCAATTAATGCATTAACCGCTGATTGCACCCGGCCGCGAATAGCACGACTGAAATAGTCCAACTGAATATGTTTATTTTGCACCGTGACCAGGGGCAGGGCACCAAATACAACAACGCCCATTGCCAACTCAATCAGTTCACCGGCACCCGGCACTGGCGAGTTAAATACATAGCGGCCCGTGACATCGCATAACATGAGCAACATAATGGCGGCAAGGGCGGCGGCCGCGCACCAGCCGGTAACGCGGCAGGCCATGCCGACCCATGTTGTCTCTTGAATCTGGTTCTGCGGCTCATCGGTGGACATCAGGCGCTCTCCATACAAAATCGACTTTCGGGTAATTGAATGTGGTTATCGGTGGCGGTGCGGTGCAAATAGTCCGGCCCTAATTGCGACGTGGCGGGACACCCCAATTGCAGCAAGGTATCGCGATACTCATCGTGCAACAGTGTCAGCGCCTGGTGTGCGCCGTCCTCGCCTTTGCAGGCCAGGCCGTACAACGCGGCTCGGCCAATCATGACCGCCTGAGCGCCCAGGGCGACTGCCTTGGCAATATCGCTACCCCGGCGAACGCCGCCATCGATCAGCACGCTGAAATCCTTGAAGCGCGGCAGCTGCGTCAGTACGTCGAGTGCCGTACAGGCGTCGTCCAGTTGACGACCGCCATGATTGGAGAGCACGACGCCATCAATACCCATATTTCGGCAGCGTGTAACGTCTTGTGGATGCAATACACCTTTAACCAGCATCTTGCCTGGCCACTGTTGGCGGATTTGTTCCAGCGTTTCCCATGTGAAGGTGCGATCCATAGCGCGGCTGAGCAGTGCCGCGCGGGCCGCCGGTGAGCGTGCGGCCGGCGTATTGAAGTTGCCCAGTACCGGCAAGCCATGACGTAAGTAGCGCCACGACCATGCTGGATGTGACACGCCATCCCACAAAGTGCGCCAACCATAGCGTACGGGGAAAGCGAACCGGTTGCGCAAGTCGCGTTCCCGCTTGCCGTTGGCAACTACATCCACCGTCACAACCAGACACTCATAACCGGCGTTTCGTGCCCGGCTCACCAGGTCGAATGCCAGGTCGCGTTCGATGACATATAACTGGAACCAGTTGCGACCCTGTGCTTGTTGGGCAATGTCTTCAATCGACAAACTGGAGGCTGTGGATAGTGTGAAGGGAATGTGACTGCGTTGGGCGGCACGCGCCAGAGCCAGATCACCTTCCGGCCAGAATAGGGCATTGAGGCCGGTTGGCGCCACGACGGCCGGAAAAGCAGCCGTATGGCCCATTATCTGGGCCTGCGTTTGAATATCGTTAAGTGCCACCAGGCGACGCGGCATGAATTGCCAACCCCGATATGCCGCCGGATTGGCTTGAAGGGTGCGTTCGTCTTGAGCGCCGCCTTCCAGATAGTCGCGCACCATGGAAGGCAACACGTTATGGGCACCACGCTGCAGATCCGCAATATTGAGCACCATCATTTTTTCTCCAACCGCAACGACCCGCTGGGCGGGTCGCATCGCCCGGCCTGGGGCCCGGCGCTTGCGGCTTGTCTCCATATTTATCTTTAAAGGCTGTTGCCCTGAGCAATGTCTTGGGGCAGCGCCTTGCTTCGTTGTCGATGTATTGTGTCGATTCGATCAATATATGACAATAGCAATGAGCTAATGAGCGATATTAGATAAATGAATATTAATGATCTCGATCTGAATCTGTTACGCCTGTTTGATGCCGTTTATACCTATAAAAAGGTCAGTCTGGCCGCAGATAGCCTGGGGATTAGTCAACCCGCCGCCAGCCAGGGCCTTTCACGCTTGCGCAGCATGTTCAATGATTCCTTGTTTGTACGCGCCACCGGCGGCGTAAAGCCAACGCCGCGCGCTGAACGCCTGGCGACTTCGGTGCGTAATGCCTTGGATATTCTGAATCATGCCTTAACCGATACCGACATCTTCGACCCTGCTGAATCGCAACGGGTGTTTCGCATTCATATGATGAGTGATATGGGAGAAGATCGTTTCCTGCCGGGGCTGCTGGCCGAAATTGAACATGCTGCGCCAAGGATAAAGCTTGAAACCGTTATATCTGACGGGGTTGATTTGTCTCACGCCATGGATAACGGGCAGGTCGACTTTGCCTTCGGTTACTTTCCGCGGCTCCATGGCAGTCGCAGCCTGCGCCTGTTCGATGACCGCTACGTGGTGCTGTCAAGAAAAGGCCACCCTTTGCAGGCCCGCGCCAAAGACCATCGTGTTCCGGTGGCTCTACTGCAAACGGTTGAGTTTGCGGGCGTAGAAACCCATGCCGACACCCTGCGCATGTTGAAACTGCTGGGTATGGAGAATAGGCTCAGGTTGGTTACCCAACATTTCATGACATTGCCGGCCATCGTTCGCGCCACGAATTTGTGTGCTGTAGTGCCAAGCAGCACCGCTCATGTTTTTAACCGACACGACGAGTTCTATTTGATCGAACCTGAAGATCTGCCTTTAAGAAATTTTAGCGTTTCCCTTTATTGGAGTCGTCGCTTCGACGAGGATGCCGGGGTCATGTGGTTCAAGCAGTTGGCTCGCAAGTTGTTTGCCCAGCCGCCTTATAAATTGGGCTAAACGACCCTGTTTTTGTTCTGGGAAAACACAATCTGTGTCTTCTTAGCTCAACTTAACCTTCCGATAACTTTCTCGTTCAATATCGACGACTTCCACACTTAGGTGCACGGTCATTTCTTCCCCAAACTTGGGCATGTGTTCCAGCATGCCGTCGGTAACACGTTGGCTGAAGTCCTGCTTGGCTTGCGTGTTGCGGCCGGCCATAATTCGAATCGTGATGTGAATGAATCCGCGCCCGCTGTCTTCCAGCCCAACGCGAAAGTGGTCGGCGCGCACCACACGTGCTTTCAAGTCGGCTTCGTCTTGAACTTCGGTGCTTTCAGCCAAACGTCGTGTAACGGCGTCCAGCATGGCGTTAAAGGGCAGGTCTGTTAAGTTTGGGGTGTATTCAATAACGATATGGGGCATTTTGGTTGGGAACGGCAATTGGTTGAAACGAAAGTTTAACGCCAGAGTGCATGACATGACGGAACAGGTTGAAGCAATATGATTTGGGAATGGGGTTTATTGTTTGTGGCCGCCTTTTTTGCCGGGGCGTTGAATTCGGTGGCGGGGGGCGGCAGTTTCTTAACCTTGCCGGCTCTGGTGTTGGTGGGCGTGCCGCCGGTTGCGGCTAATGCAACGGGCACGCTGGCTTTGCTGCCTGGTTATATTGCGGGTGCCTGGGCGTTGCGGCACGAAGTTAAGAATTTAAAGCATGTGTCCATTAAGTTGCTTACGATGACGTCGGTTGTGGGCGGGGTCATTGGAGCATCACTGCTTTTATGGACACCTTCCGCCGTCTTCGATGTTTTGATTCCCTGGTTGCTGCTTGCGGCCACACTATTGTTTATTTTGGCGCCGCGTCTGGTTTCCAAAAGAAGGGCGGGCCCGGTGGGGCCGATCATCACTGCACCGGTGATTTTGGCGGTGGCGGTTTATGGCGGTTATTTCAATGGCGGCCTGGGTATCTTGTTGCTGGCCGTCTTCGGCGTGTTGGGGGTGGGTAGCCTGCACGTGGCGAATTGCCTGAAGAACGTGGTGTCGGCGTTGTTAACCGCTATTGCGGTCATCATTTACATAGCGGGTGGTCTTATTTATTGGCCGCAAGCCATTTGGATGATGGTGGCGGGCACGCTGGGCGGCTATGTGGGCGCGCGCGCCTCGCGTCATGTGCCGGTGCAGTATTTGCGATGGGGCATTATTGCGATTGGGTTGTTAATGACCGCGTTTTTCTTTATGCGTTACGGGATCTAAGCAGAAAGCGCCGTCGATCAGCCAGCGCCGTCGATATCAGTACTTTCACTTATTGTTGAGTCTGGGCCGAAGGCATACATTAATGGTGAAACAGCGTTTCTAAATGTGAAACGACTTTAAGGGTGATGGTCTGTAATCCATGCCTCTTGTTTAGCCATTAAGGAAATTTCATGGGCACTTTAAGTTCGCCTGCCTCCACGCTCGGCTGGGATTGGGATCGTGTTCCAGGGTTGCCGCGTACGCATTACCTCGACAACCGTATGTACACAGACGAGGCCCTTTTCAACGATGAAAAGGAAAAGATTTTCAAAGCGCAGTGGAAGTTCGCCTGCCATGAAAGCGAAGTTCCGGAGCCGGGGAGTTATCGGGTCATCAACGTTGCCGACACGGCGGTTGCCATTATTCGGGGCGCCGACAATATCCTGCGTGCGTTCTTGAATATCTGCCCACACCGGGGCGCAAAATTATTGCGCGATGTACAAGGCACCATTAAAGGTGATCGCACTACGTGTTTTTATCATCACTGGACGTTCACTACGGCGGGTCAGTGCACCACCATACCGCTGCCTCAAGGGTACTCAAATGAGGAAATTAATGCAGATAATGTGCATTTAAAAGCGGTAAATCTTGAGTCCCTTCACGGCCTGATTTTTGTCAATCTATCCAGTAGCCCAAGTCAAACACTGAAAGACTTTCTGGGTTCGGCGATGGAGCAAATCGAGGCGCCGCTGAGCGACCTTGAGGTTTTTCATTACCATCGAGTGGTGGTTAAAGCGAACTGGAAGCTTTTTGTTGAAACGAATTGCGAGGGCTATCACGAACTGCTGCACTTGCTTAACCGAACGACCGCGTTGTCACAGCCGTCTTACTTGCAACGCAAGTGGTTGCTTCATCCTAATGGGCACCACACCTTTCAGCCTGCCAATATTGCGTACAACAAGCTGAAATTGGGCGATCGGGGCACCGACACATTGAACGGCATGACACCGAATATGCACGTCGTTACCGACCTTTTCCCAGACGTCATGATCAACGTGCGATCGACTGTTGTACGAATCGACTCGTTGATTCCGGTCGAGCCGGGGCTGACGATTCTGGAGTGTCGTGGTTTGGGGCCTAAATCAGATACAGAAACCCAGCGCCGTGCCCGGGTCAAGCAGCACAACCAGGTTTGGGGACCAATGGGGCGCAACCTTCCCGAGGACATTTGGGCCATTGAGACGCAATGGGCAAACATGACGGCGCACGAGTATCCGTATTCCCTGGTCGCTCGTGAAGACAACGACCAGGCGACAGATGACTCGCCCGTTCGCAGTTTCTATGCCAAATGGCAGGAACTGACAGGCGTTTCGTCTTTTGATATTCATGCACCATTCAAAAACGGAGTCGCACATGAACAATGAGCAACGCGCTGCAATAACCGAAAGCTTATTGGCCTCCGGACGTTATTTGGACCAGGGTGATTTCGCCTCTTACTTGTCACTTTTTACCGACGACGGGGAATACCAGCTTGTTTCCAAAGTGCCCGAAATAGATGGCATGGCAACCTGGATTGATCTGGACAAAACCGAGCTTCAGAACTTGCTGGATATGGCGCCGCGCCATTTGTGGAATAACGGGTTGCGCACTCATCAGATCAGTCCCCCTTCGTTTCGTTTTTCGGAGTCGGAAACACATACGGTTGCGACCGTTTCGGTGTTTCGCACTTGTTCAGAGGGTACGACCTCGGTTTATGCGGTCGGTCATTATCATGATTGCTGGACACTGGAGTCTTCGGGGTGGCGTTTGAAGAAACGTATCGTGCAACTGGCTACGCGCAATCTCGCACCTCCATCGGCTCTCCCATTATGATGCGCTGCCCCGCACAGGGGTTTATTTACTTTAGGAGAAGTAATGAACACATCTGACAAACCCGGTATTCCGGGCCTGCTTCATGTAGACCACGTCGCATTGACCGTTCCCGATCTTGATGCGGCGGTTGCCTTCTATACCGATGTGATTGGGGGTGTTGAGTTATACCGTTTGGGGCCGTTCGACGCGCGCGAAATGCCGCTCATGCCCGATGGAAGAGACTGGTGCGAGGCGCACGTGAACGTGGCAGACGCACGCCTGACGATTGCGATGTTGCAGATCGGCCCAACGATTATGTTGGAGCTGTTTCAGTATGATCGTCCCACCACGCGTAACACGACGCCGCCTCAAAACTGTGATCTTGGCGGCCATCATATTGCATTCAAAGTGGCAAATCTTGAGGCGGCTGTGGAATACCTTGTAAAGCACGATGTGCGTGTCATGAGCGGCCCTATTCAAATGGACGAAGGCCCATGCGCCGGATTGCAAGTCAGGTATTTTCTTGACCCTTGGGGTAATCAGCTGGAGTTGGTGCAGTACGAGCGCCAGGCTTTCGAGGCCAATAGTCCTGTGTCAATTTACCGCTAACGAATCACAGCAGTTTTGTGAGGCTCAGGTTAATTAGGTAACCACCGAGGGATAGGAAAAGAAACAACAGGCCGGCAAGCCCGAAAGGTTTGAGCCCAACGTGGCGCAAGGATTTCAAGTTCGTGCTCAGACCCAGTGCTGTCATGGCCATCGCCAGTATGAAATCGTCGATCTTAATGACGGTGGCGGTAAGCTCAACGGAAATGGGCCAAGTTGAATTGATGGCAATCACCAAAACAAACAGAACCGCAAACCAGGGCACCGTAACGTTCTGAACGCCGGTTCTCTGTTTGTTTGCTTCAGTTTTCTTTCCCAATATAAGCAACAGGAATAAAAAAGGAACAAGCAGCATGACCCGAAACATCTTTTCGACCACGGCTGTTTCAGTGGATTGATCGCCTATCGCGTTAGCCGCCGCTACAACTTGAGCCACCTCGTGCACGGTTGATCCAACATAAATACCGAATTCGTTGGGGCTCATTCCCAGATAGGGAAACAGTTGAGGATAGACAAACATGGAAATGGTGCCAAAGATGACGACGGTCGCCACAGCGACAGAGACTTTCTCGGCTTTTGCCTTGGTGATGGACTCCGTTGCCAAGATGGCCGCCGCACCGCAAATCGCACTACCCGCGCCAATAAGCAAGCATGTTTCGTTATCAATTTTGAAGAGTTTCTTACCCAAAAACACGGCGATCGTTAACGTGAGTACGACGATAGAGAGGCCAATTGCGATTCCCGAAAGTCCCAACTCGTAAACCTGCTGCACGCTCACGCGAAAACCGTAAAGAATGATGCCGAGCCTCAGTAATGTCGACTTCGAAAAAACAACACCTTGCTTGAATCGATGAGCGTAAGGCGGGAACAGGGAGTTTCCTGCCAATAGCCCAATGACCATAGCGATCGTTAAAGGACCAAGCCCGATACTTTGTACCCATGTGTTTTCGGCGATATAGAGGCCCAGAAGGGCAAGGAGCGTGACGAGCAGTAACCCGCTTATGAGCCCGCCAAAATCGGGGGAGAAAAATTCTTCTAGTTTTTTACAGGCTGCTGATGCGTTCACTGACCGGGCTTTAACAGAGTTTTTAATGTCCGCACAGTCTATAATTTTGAAAGAGATATTTCTATTGGTTATATCTCATGGGGCGATAAGATTTAGTTATGAAGTTAAATTTACATCTAACGCGCATCTTTTTTACTGTCGTTCGTGAAAATAGCTTTTCCAAGGCCGCTAAAGTTCTTTTCGTAAGCCAGCCGGCTGTTTCCAAAGCCGTGCGTGAACTGGAAAGCCAGTTGGGCCTGGATTTGCTTGAAAGAACTATGGGTGGGCAATCAAAAACGGGACGGCTCAGACTCACTGACAGTGGGCGTGCGCTTTACGCTCGTGCCCATGAAATATTCGCGCTTGAGCAGTTGGCGATCAACGACCTGGAGGAGCACCTGTCTGCCTCTCAAGGCAGGTTAACCATTGGCGCCAGCACAACCGTTGCAAGCTATTGGTTGCCCCCTTTATTGGCGCGCTACAGGGAAGGACACGAGGAAGTCGCGCTACGCGTTGTTGTCGGGAACACCGAGTCAATATGTCATGATCTGAAGGAATATCGTTTAGACTTGGCGATTATTGAGGGGACAACGGAAGATCCGCTCATTCTGGCTAAAGACGTGTTAACCGAGAAGCTCAACTTAATTGCGCCGGTGCGCTTTCAACTTTCGCCCAATCAACATGATGCGATGACACAATTGAATGACGCTGTATGGCTGGTTAGGGAGCGGGGATCGGGAACGCGCACTGTGACGGAAAGTCTATTGCGAGCGAATGATATTGTGCCGTCCAAAATAATTGAATTCGGTAGCAGCGAGGGGATTGCGAGGGCCGTATCCCATGGGCTGGGAATATCAATGTTGCCCAATGTGGTCACCAACGAGCTTGCCGAACTGGGTCGCGTGAAGGTGATGGCGCCTGCTTTTCTGCCGGAGTTTCAACGTAAGCTGAAATTATTGACCAGGGTGAACAGTACGCTTTCGCCCGTTGCTGAAGTTTTTGCGAGCCAGATTATTAGCGCGCTTCCCGAGAGGCAAAGCGCGTCTTAGTTTTTTCAACGGAAATTGGGTTATATGACGAAAATGGGCCGCCAGTCAGCCATTGATAAAGCGCTTGAAATTCTTTTTTTTGTTGCCGACCAACCCCGCGATGTCGGGATTTCGGAGGTTGCCGATATACTCGGGTCCGACAAGGCGACTGTTTTCAGGTCGTTAAAGGCGCTTGAAAAGCACGGCCTGATCGAGCAAAACGAAGAGACGAAAAAATATCGGCTGGGACTGCGAACGGTCAATCTTGCAGGCCAGAAACTGCGTGGCATGTCAGTTGCGTCAAGGGCGCAGCCCTTTCTTAGCCGGCTCGCTCAGGACACACAGGAAACAGTTCAATTGTCAGTGCGCAGTGGCGACAACGTTCTGTATCTTTCAGTGTTCGAGACGCCACAGCCCATGCGGGTGGCATCGGAGGTAGGAACTCTTGCGCCGCTACACTGTACGGCGGCAGGCAAACTTTTTTTAGCGTTCGATGAGGCTAATCTTCACGAATTCGCTGCGCGTGCCCCGCTGGAAAAGCGCACTGACAAAACCATGACAGACATCCGTACGCTTCAAAAAGACATCGAACTGATACGTCGTCGAGGATGGAGTATGGATGATGAGGAGTTGCTGGCTCACTTGCGTGTGGTGGCCGCGCCTATCCGGGATTTTTCTGGAAAAATGACCGCCGCCATTGCGGTAGGCGGCCCCACCCCACGTGTTTCTCCGGAAAAAATAGATGAAATGGTGAAGGCTGTTTTGGAAACAGCCCACCAGATTTCAGGACATCTTTAGTGCTGCGCTTGTAAAAATGCCTGTTATTGCAGCATTCTTGGAAGATACAGAACGGTGTCCGGATAAAGCCATATCAAGGCGACGCAAAGAACAAAGCTAAAGAAAAAGTAGAAAACGTTTTTAAAGATAGCGCCTATTTTTATGTCTGGCGCAAGCGCACTGACCACAAACACGTTTACTCCAACGGGTGGGCTAACAGATCCGATAGTGGTCACAATGACCAGCATCATGCTGAACCAAATCGGATCAAAACCCAGTGCTGCGGATAGCGGGAAAAATATGGGCAGTGTGACCACCAGAAAACCCAGTGCATCAACAAAAGCCCCGCCAATAAGGTAAATGAGCAAAATCGCCACCAGGATGATATCGGGTGATACCGGCAGGCTGGTGACCCAGGCTGCGAGCTCAGACGGCAGGCGTGTGAGTGTTAAAAACCGCCCAAATACAACGGCCGCCGTAATGAGCATAATGACCATTGCGGAGATACGCAACGACTCCATCACTGCTTCAATAATACGAGGGATAGTCAGGCCCCGACGAACTAAGCCAATGACGAGCGCACCGAAGGCGCCCGTTGCGCCCGCCTCGGTTGGGGTGAAAAGCCCTGCGTAGAGCCCCCCGATTACAAAGCTGAATAGGGCTAACGTTTCCAGCACACTCAGCCCGGCGATGAGTTTTTCTTTTAACGTGGTGGCCGGGCCTTTCGGGGCTGCCGACGGATCGCGCCAGCACATGAAGGCGATCGTAGCGATAAAGAGTAGCGTGAGCAAAATGCCCGGAACAATGCCGGCAAGGAATAGCGCCAGGATAGATTGTTCTGTTTGAATGCCGATGACAATCATGACCACACTGGGCGGTATGACAGCCCCTAGTGTGCCCCCAACCGCGACTGCGCCGGCGCTGAGTGCGCGCGAATAGCCATAGCGTTTCATTTCCGGCAGCGCGATCATGCCCATCGTGGCGCTGGCCGCCGCATTGGACCCGCATATGGTCGAGAAGCCGGCAGACGCGACGATGGTAGAAGAGGCGAGCCCGCCCGGTGCTCGACCCAGCCAACTATAGGCGGCGGCATAAAGTCGTTCGGTGATCCCGGAACGAAAAGCAAGTTGACCCATTAAAACAAACAGTGGAATCACACTTAAGCTATAGGAAGAAAACTGGTCCCATACGGTTGTTGAAACCAGATGTGTAGCGGCGGAAAAAGACAATATCGAGGCGATGCCTGCGGCACCGGACAACAACATCGCGAAGGCGATTGGCATGCCAATCGCCATCAGCACAAACATACCTACGAGACCTAGCAAGGCCATGTGAATCGTTTCCATTCAGTTACCGATCCCTTGACGAGAGTTTTAAGTTTTTTGGGGTTGAATAATCGTTGTGAATGAGCGAACACAATCTGCCAGCAACGCAAGGCCAAGCGCTCCCATACCCGCAGCCAGGACGAGAACCCATGGGTATATCAAGAGGCGTAATGTTTCGGAGAGCGAGCCGGAGGCTTTCTGAATGATCCCCAGCCGGAAGGTATAGTACGTTAGCAATACAACAAGGATGAGTGAAAGAATTGAACTAATGAACTCAGCCGTTGCGGCCGTTCTGCCTCGAAACCGTTCGCTAATCGCTGTGATGGCAACGTGCCCTTTGTGGAGTTGCACATACCCCAGGGAAAGGCCCATTGCCATGGCGGATAACCAGCCGATAAATTCGAACGAGCCTGCTATTTGCATGCCCATTTTGCGAAGGACGACATCGACGACGGTTAGAAACATTAAGCCCAACATTGCCGTCGCAGCAAGGGCAGCGAACCCTTTGTTGATAATCTGGTTCAGCTGCCCTAGGAGTGACTGATGAGGATCGATGAGTTTCATTATTGCTTCTGAAGCTCTTTGATACGTTCTATGTACTTCTTGCCTGGAAGGCCTTTTGCCTCCGTGGCGACGACCCACTCATCAACGATCGGTGCCATTTTTGCGTCCCATCGTGCGGTTTCTTCGTCGGAGAGTGTCAGGATTGTTAAGCCTTGCTCTTTCTGAGCCCATTCCAACGCGCCGTTCACGTTCTCTTCATCGTGATAGCGACCCGTCCAGGCATGCATTTCGTCGCCCAATTCATTGAATACTTTCTTAACGTCGTCGGGCAGAGCGTCCCATTTTTTCTTATCCATGACGGCGGCAAAAGTGGATACAACCATGGGGTATTCGGTAACGTACTTCAAGTTTTCCGCCAAACGGAAATCACGAAGGACTTCCCTTGAGGTCATTGTGCCGTCGATAACGCCCGTTTGAACGGCCTGGGGAACGTCGGGCATGCTCATGCCGACAGCAGAGCCACCCAGGGCCTCGATAACCGGCACACCGCTACCCGTTGCACGTAATCGCATGTTGGCAAGGTCTTCGAGGTTGCGCACTGGCTCCTTCGATTGAATATGCCCTGGTTCCGACGTAAACATCGCAAGTACTTTAAAGTTTTCGAACTCTTTGGGTTGAAACTCGTTAGTGACTTCCCATAGAACACGGCTGGCCTCTGTGGCGTTTTCAAAGCCTAGGGGAAGCGCCATGCCGGAGGTGAGCGGAAAGCGGCCCGGATCATAGGAAGGCGCGGACAAGCCGATATCGGTTACCCCCATGGTCACGCCGTCCCACATTTCACGCGCTCCCAATAGGCTGCCACCCGGGAATGTTTCAACTTTGACTTTGCCGTTGGTGCGTTTGTTAACCTCTTCGGCCCAATGCGTCATCTGTTTGCCGGGGAAAGTGCCTGCCGGCGCAAAGAAAGCGTATTTAAGCGTTATTTCCTCTGACAAGGCAGGGAGTGATACGGTGGCAGCGACACCAAGAACCAGACCGCGTAAAAGTCGAGATATTGAGAAAGTGGACATGGGGAAACCTCGAAAAAGTGACTACGTTAAGCACGACTGAATGACACATGCTTCGAAAGCGAAACGGCGTCTTGCATTGGCAAACGCCGCTTTCAATTACTTTAAAGTTAAACCTTTGTCCAAATAGTTAACAATCGGTGTTTTTACTTATGAAGCAGAAGTGTGCATAGAAAGGTCGCGACGTTGTGAATTGGAGGATTCATTTGCAGGCCTCCCATTTTCCCGTTCGGTGTGATGCAGGTTAAAGTGGCGGCGTTGTATGTGTTTTTTTACGTTATTTGCCGGTTGGGCGTACTCGTCAGGAACAGGAATTTATGTGTACATCGCTTATTTATCGCGACGCCAGTGATCGCCCATACTTGGGTCGAACGCTTGAACTGAGTATGAATTTACCGTATCAGGTGTCTTTCATGCCGCGGCAAATAACAATGACATCCAAGGTTGATACGCAACCGGCGCTAACCTGGACGACCAACCATGCGTTTATCGCAGTAACCATGCCGGAGGTCGTACCGCAAGCGGGGTCGGCAATAGATGCTTCAATACTCAAAGTGGTGGAAGGCGTAAACGATGCCGGCCTCACTTTTAGTGTGCAAGCCTATGCTCAGGCAGGTGGGCCCCAAGCCGCACTCGACGGCGATCAACCCGCGCTATCGGCGGCGGATCTGGGCGCTTATGTGTTGGGTCAGTACACCACCGTGGCCGATGTTAAAAGCGCATTGGCAAGTTTACCGGTGGTGCTTGAGCGCGTACCGATTCTGGGTGGTCTTGAAATGCCGTTTCATTACGTTGTGCACGATACGACCGGCGCCAGTCTGGTCATTGAGTTTGATCACGGGGTTCGTACCTTGTACGATAACCCGGTGGGTGTCATGACGAATGCGCCGCCTTTTTCGTGGCACCTTACGAACCTGAATAATTACACTTTTCTTTCAAACGTTGATCGTTCGAAATCGCAGTTTATGGACTACCAGGCCGTTGCGCCGGGTGCCGGGATTGCAAAAGCAGGGCTGCCGGCTTCAGACACGTCTGTTGATCGTTTCATTCGTGCCGCGTTTTATGCTCACTACGCTGAAAAACAGTCTGATCCCGATAAGGCCGTGCAAATGGTGGCCCATATCATGAACAATTTCGACCGACCTCGCGGCATTACCATTGACCCACCCGAGGTGGGAAGTGGCCATATGCACTTCGAAGGGCAGGCGGTTGAAGCTGTACCAACGGAATTTACCAGTTGGACCAGCATTACCGATCTTACGCGGCACCAACTGTTTTTGCGTGATAGTGGCGGAATGAGTTATGTGCGTCTGGATCTAAAAAACCTGGAAGACAACACGGAATTTATGTCGGTGCCGATGGCTAAATTGATGTCCCCCGTGCCCGATGCGACGGCGGTGTTTGCCTAGATTTGCTCGAACCGGTCGAAACGTCGCTCGGTAACAACTTCATTTGTGTCGATTTGATCGACACGCGCCGGGGGTGGGCCCATTAACAGCCACGACAACATTTGGTCGATGACATCGTGAGGCCCCTGCAGTAACGCTTCAACTGAACCGTCGTGATTATTGCGAACCCAGCCGGTTAGCTTCAAGAGGTGCGCTTGGCGCACGGTGGCAGCCCTAAAGCCCACACCTTGTACGCGGCCGGTTACCGTTACGCTAACTGTTTCAACGTTGTCGAAGGAATGAAGTTTTTGCATGGCCGACATTATATATAGCCTGTGCTGCATTTCACGCTTCGCCTCGTGTAGCATATCTAGCGTGGGTTTTACCGTATAAGAGACGATGTTACCCTGTAAAGCGATAACCGCAGCGGCCTGACCGTTGCGGGTGTTCGAACCACAGCAAGGGGATGGGTAGTGAATTGTCGCAACGGTGAGGGCGTTTTCGTCGTCCAGGTGCAGGCTTTATTGGTTTGTGTTTTTTTTCTAGGTCTTTTTGCGTTGGCGCCCATTGCAGCGGCCCAACCGGCAAATCCTTCCAGTGTGTCCAGTTCGGCCGAAAAGTCGGTGTCGTCTGAAGGCGAGTCGTCGTCATCGGCCGATACCACGCTTTCGTATGCTGTGTTGGCTGATTTGCTTGCAGACGAAAAGTCACGTAATGCCTTGATAACACAGCTTCGGCAATTGGCAGACGAGCAACCGGGGAATAAGCCCGGGGCTGATCAAGAAAATGCGCAGACTCAAGACGGCGGGGCGGCCCAAGCCGATTCTGATTCTTCCGGTACGTCCACTGAGGCTGAGGCGCAATCGATGGAAGGCGCTGCCGGATCTCTTCAGGCATTTGCCGCCGACATGGCCAATGATTTTTCCCAAACGGCAGCCATGCTTCGTGGATTATTTGCCGGCGAAGGCATTCATGAAATGAGTTCTGCGCAATGGAAATCGCGCTGGGCGAGTTTGGTGCTGGTAATCGTGAGTACCTTTGTGGCCTTTGCTGTGTTTCGCTTGGCCGCGTTGTTTTTTTTCCGCCGGCTGGACGCATGGGTTAAGCGTAACCAGGCGTCCAAGCCAAGTAAACGCTCAGCGCAGCTCGTGCCACGTGTTGGTGCGGCAGCAGGTGCGCTGGCCATCGATGCCGTGACGATTTTGTTGGCTGCTTTGGCAGGTTATGGACTCTCTTTGTTCATCCAGGAGAAATGGCAGATACCCTCCCTATTGAGTTTGCTCTTTGTCAGCGCCTTTGTGGCCATTGAAATTGCACGGTCGCTATGCCGCGTGGTGTTTGCCGAAAGGCATCCCCATTTGCGTCTGTGGCGTATGAGCGATACCCAGGCCAAATACTGGAGTGGATGGCTGCAACGCGTTATTAGTATTACCGGCTACGGCATGCTGGTGGCGGTGCCGGTTGTGCAGCAAATGTTAACGCCGTCCATGGGCCGAATTGTTGGCCTGTTTATTATGCTTGGCGTTTATGTTTATGCCGTGCGTGTTATTTGGCGCAACCGGCACGATGTGCGCGCGAGGATCGAAGCGTGCGCCGAGACGGCCTCTAATGCGTTTTTTGCAACGCTGTATCGCATTGCGGGGCGATTATGGCACTGGGTTGGGTTGGCGTACTTTACCGCCTTGCTGGTTGCCACGCAGACCGACCAACAAAATGCATTGCCTTTCATTACCGAGGCGACATTGCGCACATTGGTGGTGGCGGGGGTCGCCACGTTGATTGCGGCAATGCTTTCATCATTGCTGGCCCGCAAAATCACGCTTTCGGATGACATTCGAAGCCGGCTTCCCTTGCTTGAGTCACGTCTGAATTCTTATGTGCCCGGCGCGATTCGCCTATTGCGAGGCGTGATTCTGGTGATTGCCATTTTGTTGATTCTCGACGCCTGGCGCGCCTTTAGCCTTTCTGAATGGTTGTATTCCGCGCAAGGGAGGGCTGCCATCGCGGGCATCGTGCATGTGGCAGTGATTTTGCTGTTTGCCATGGGGATCTGGACGGTTGTTGCCAGCATTATTGAAAGTAAGCTGAATGATGATCCGTCTAACGGGACGACTGATCGACAGAAAACTCTGCTTTTGTTGTTCCGAAGCGCTGCGCTGGCTGTGATCGTGACCATGACGGTGCTTATTGTGCTGTCACAAATTGGCGTGGATATCGGTCCACTGATAGCCGGTGCTGGGGTGATTGGTTTGGCAGTCGGCTTTGGTGCGCAAAAACTCGTGCAAGATATTATTACCGGGGTGTTCATTCAGCTTGAGAACGGGATGAACCACAATGATGTGGTTGAAGTGGCGGGTATTTTCGGTACGGTTGAAAAAATCACAGTACGTACGGTGGGTATCCGTACGCTGGATGGCGGCTACCACTTGATTCCTTTCTCTGCCATTGACAAGGTGTCTAACCATATGCGTGATTTTGGTTACCATTATGGTGAATACATTGTTGCTTATGGTACCGATGTGGATGAAGCGATTGGCTTGTTGCACGAGGCGTTTGACGAACTGATGCAAGACCCCGAGCTAGCCGGCATGGTGCTCGACAAAATCGACATTCCGGGTGTGACCTCCTTGCACGAACGTGGTTACAACATCCGTGTGTTGATCAAGACTATTCCAGGTATGCAGTGGGCGGTGCAACGTGGCTTCAACAGGCTGGTGCGCAAGCGTTTTGCCGAGGCCGGTATTGATCTGCCCTATCCGCAAACGGTACTGCATTTTGGGAAGCCTCAGCCGGGCGATATTGACCCCCAGACACTGAGTGGTCGGTTGCAAGGCGAGCAACAGAGTGCCGCAGCGTCTAAGCCGTTTAATCCTCAAACACAGGGGCCGGCCCCGTCGGGGCCGGATGCAGGTGGTGTGCCTGATAAATAACAGGCTCACAGGTCGCAAGCCCCTATGGGCTTGCGCGTACCTATGGTTATTGTCCTTGTAAGTATTTCGCAAACACTTGTTCTTCGGTTAGCGTCGGTGTTTCATTGGCAAATTCATAATGGTTGGGCTTGTGGTCAATGAATATCTGGCTGCGCATTTCAAAGTGCGTGTCATCGTTGAAAAGCCCGGCAGAGAGAATGTATTCGTTGGCTGGAATTAAGTGGTAGAACAGGTGAGTCCCACAGGAAGGGCAGAAGCCCCTTTCGGCCCAGTCAGAAGATCGATATGTAGTGGGTTTTTGTGTGCCGCTGAACGTGACATTGGGGCCGCAGTGTACGGCGAACATGGGCCCGCCTGCCCAGCGTCTGCACATACTGCAGTGGCAGACATCGACTTTGTTCTGGTCGTTGGTGGAAACTTCAATTGCGCCGCACAAGCAAAGACCTTTCATAAAAGCGTATTCCGTTGATATGTTTCGCTACGAATGCCAATAGCCTAATTGGCATTTTTACATACAGGGCAAAAACTGATTGCTCGTCGTGTCACGGGGCAGCTCTCCAAACCGTTCTCGATAGTACGCCGAGAAGCGCCCTAGATGCCCAAAGCCATGATCGAGCGCAACGCGGGTGACATTGGCACCTGGGCAGCTTTGTAACTTTTCACGCACGGCATCAAGCCGCATATTGCGCAACAGCACCATGGGCGACACACCATAATATTTGTGGCACAAGGCATTGAGCGACCGGGGACTCAAGCCCGCCGCCAGTGCCAGATCGACCAGCGAAATGGGTGCACACAAGCGTTGCCGAATATAGGTTTTCATGCGCTCAAGTGGAGCTGAGTTGCCCTGAAAGGCGCTGTTTGAAACCGGAGTGTAGTGCGATACTTCGGGCTGTCCGGCGTCGACTGATTGGTGGGTTAACAGGAACAGCGCGATGGTTTGTTCGAAGTGCGCGAGCCATAAATTGTTCAGGTTACCGGGGCCATTGGGCAGGTCGATAGCTTGTTGAACCAGTGAGTGCCAGATCAGATTAAGATTGCCATCGAGTTTGAAAGCAGGCGATGTAAAGCCGGCGACTGTCTGGGTGGTACCCGATGAAGCATCGCTCTTGAAATGCCGACACATAAGGTGGTGGGGGATTTTAAGAATGAGCTGCTCGCTGCCCTCCTGCCAGTGAATACCGAAATGATGCTGCGGAGACAAAACGGCCACGTCCCCCTGGCCGAAGGTTTTTCTGCAGCCGCCGATTTCCACCTCGAATGAGCCGCTTAAAGGGGTTTGTACGAGCGAAAACCCTTTGAACGGGCTGGCCTCTATATTCACCTCTGCGCCGTAGGTGAGTTTCATGACACTGATGTCGTTTAATTTACGTTGGAACAGTGTTGTGTTCACCCGGCCATGGCCCAAGGTTAGGTCGTGCTCGCTTAATATGCCGCCCAGTTTAGTACGCACTTCAGACGGGGAGTCGGAGTGAAAAACAAGGTGATTGTTAAGCCTGGACAGGTCGAGGTTTTCCAAGTGTTGCACGGTATTGGCCCGGTGGTTTGAGACGGCTGAGTAAAGGTGGCGCCACTCTGCCACATCCGGTACTTTAGACGTAAAGGAATCGTGAGTGGAATCAGGGACTTCCCGTGGTCTTAAGGGCTTCACACACCGGGCAGGTAGAAATGGCGCTATCCTTTTCAACATTGCTACAACCAACTGGGGGAAACCATGAATGAGCGAGCGGCGGTGATCGCCCTGCATTATCAGAACGAAGTTTTGCATCCCGATGGCAAAATTCGAGTGGGGGTGGATGATGAAGCCGTGCGTGAACGCGTTATTGCCGGGGCCGCCGGCATGCTTGCCTTGGCAAGGGACCGAAAATGGCCGGTGATGCATGTGCGCATCGCGTTTCGCCCGGATTACGCCGATTGCCCGCGCAATACGCCCATTTTTCGCAAAACGGTTGAGTTGGGTGCGGTTAAGGAGGGTGAGTGGGGTACCGAGTTCCTGGCGCAATTGCAACCGCTAGACAATGAACGAGAATTTGTTGTTACGCATCAACGACTTAGTGCATTTGTCGGAACGCCGCTTGATCATCTGTTACGCATGCTGGATGTGCGTCATCTTGTTATTGGCGGTGTGGCGACGCATTCTGTTGTTGAGCATACCGTTCGGGATGCCGCTGATCGGGGCTACGAGGTAACCATTGTCGCCCAGGCATGCGCATCGGGCTCTCCCGAGCTTCACGATGCCGCGTTACGTAGTTTGGCACTGGTTGCCCAGGTGACGGATGTCCAGAGCCTTGCAGGTGAAAAAGCCCTATAGTGAGCCATAAGCGGACAATGCATGCCAGTTATGGCTATTGTGCGGTTTCGGGTCGTAATAAATTAATTTTGAAAGAATGACTCTTGAACGGTTCGGAGGACTAAATGAGCATTAGCAACGAAGAAATTGCGGGGCTGGTTCGCCCAGATAGCGTGCATAAGCGGGTTTATACCGACCCAGAAATTTTCCAGTTGGAAATGGACCGCATTTATGGCCAGGCTTGGATCTATGTGGGTCATGAAAGCCAGGTAAAGAATCCGGGCGACTATATTACAAGCCGCATCGGCGACCAGGACGTCATCATGACGCGCGACAGCGACGGCAAGATCAATGTGCTGTACAACCGTTGCGTACACAAAGGCGCCCAGCTGGTTTCCCAGGGTAGTGGCAATGCGGGTAAATTTCTGCGCTGCCCTTATCATGCGTGGGCTTACAAATTAAGCGGGGAATTGCTGGCAGTGCCCTTGCGCAGAGGTATGGAAGGCACTTCGTTCGACAAATCCCATCCGGATTTTTCCATGCGCCCTCTGGCGCGTGTCGACTCCTTCTGTGGCTTCGTGTTTGCCAGCCAGTCACCGGAAGGCCCAGATCTGCTTACGTTCCTCGACGGCGCTGCGTCATCTATTCAAAATCTGTGCGATCGTTCGCCCGAAGGCGAGGTTGAAGTGGTGGGCGGTGTGTTCCAGGTGATGCAGGAATCGAACTGGAAAGTGTTTTACGAGAATTTGCACGACACGATGCATGCGCCGATTACACACGAGTCGTCTTTTATGGCGGCGCGCGATGAGGCTGAGCATTTGGGCGAAAAGCCTTTCGAGCTGTTGATTATGGATGGTAACGGCGAGCCTTATGAGTTCTGGGAAAAGCTCGAGTTGCGCGCATACAAGAATGGCCATGGTTACATGGAAGCTATTTTTGACCCGGCCGCGGCAACGCGCGATCCTGTCTCGCGCGCACACTTTGAATCGCTGGCTAAGGTACACGGTGAGGAAAAGGCACGTGAGATTCTGGGTATGAATCGCCACAACACTGTTATTTACGGCAGCGGTTCACCGCATACGGTGTTCCAGCAGTTTCGCGTTATTCGTCCCATTAGTGCCAATCGAACGCTTATTGAAATACAAACCTTCCGCTTGAAAGGTGCGCCGGATGAGGTTTTTGATCGCGCCTTGACCTATACCAACATTATTAATTCCCCGTCGTCGAACGTAATGCCCGATGATATTGAGGTGTACCGACGTTGCCAGGACGGCAATATGACTCGGGGTGGTGATTGGGTGAGCCAGCATCGTTACGCCGGCACCGACAAGGAAACACCGGAAGGCACGGTGTCGACCAACGGAACCAGCGAATTGCCGATGCGTAACCAGTTTGCGGCCTGGAAACAATACATGTTGTCGGGCGGTAGCGCCCAGTCACAGGAGAAATAAAATGCTGCTTGATCGTACTTTCGATTTTTCCGTCGAACCCGTTGCCACTATTTCGCCGTCGCTGGAAACTTATCACAGCATTCAGCAGTATCTATATCATGAAGCCCGGTTGCTGGATGACCGCAAGCTGGATGAATGGTTGAAACTGTGGACGCCGGAAGGGCGCTATTGGGTGCCGCGCAAGCAGGGCCAGGAAAGCCCGTTCGATCACGTCTCCCTGTTTTGGGAAGACGCGATGCTGCGCGAGGTTCGGGTGCGTCGTGTGAACCACGAGCGTAATTGGTCGCAGCACCCCCCAACGTACGGCAGCCGCCTGGTGGGTAATGTCATGATCGACGGCACCGACGCCGCCGGCCATATTATTGTGCGCTCCAGCTTGCAGCTCACCGAATATCGTTTGCAGGCGCGTCAATTAGGCGCAACGGTTTACCATAAACTGGCCGCCATAGATTCGGGCGGGTGGGCCATCCATTTGAAACGGGTCAACCTCACAAACTGTGAAGGTGTGTTCGGTATGCTGGACATGCATATTTAAAGTGTGGCTTTGGTGGCCTAAAGGAGAGCGCATTGGCGCAAGAGCAAGCTTCCCAATTAGCATTAGCCGGAAAAGTTGCCATTGTGACCGGCGCGTCTCAAGGTATTGGCAGTGATATTGCAAAGGTGCTGGCCAACGACGGCGCGCAGGTTGTGTTGGTGGGCTTGGATGCGGATGCGGGGCAAGCTGTGGCGCAAGGTATCGGTGATAGTGCTTGCTTCATCGAGGCCGATGTTACGTCCGACGAAGCAATTGACCGTTGCATTGATTTCGTTGCCGAAAAATTCGGGCGGCTCGATATTCTGGTGAATAACGCTTGCAGCTATGTTGACCAGGGTTTGAGTTCGTCGCGCGACCAATGGTTTCAAACCCTGAATGTGAATTTGATTTCCGCCGCCATTTTTACCCAGAAGGCGGTGCCTCAAATGGATAAAGGCAGTGTTGTGATTAATCTGGGCAGCACCGGTGGCAAGTTCGGTGCTGCCGGTCGCGCGATTTACCCGGCATCCAAGGCGGCCATGTTGCAAATTACCCGTAACTTTGCGGTTGATCTGGCCCCCAAGGGAATTCGTGTTCTGTCAGTTTCTCCGGCCTGGACCTGGTCGCCTGCGACGCAATCCATGAGTGCCGGCAATATCGAGGTGGCCGATGCGGTGGGAGCCCATTTTCATCCGCTGGGTCGAGTGGGTCGCGGTGAGGAGGTGGGTAATGTGATTTCGTTCCTGGCTACCGACAAGGCTTCGTGGATGACTGGCGTGGATATTCCCGTTGACGGCGGGTTTTCCATGTTGGGGCCCGACCAGGGTGTTTCACCGCGGGAGTGGTTTGCGCGCTTGGGTACTTAGTCGGATTGCGCCGTGTTGTGATGCTCCGGGGCCGCTGCGTCGGCCACTCGCCCGGCAAAGCCCGGTGCCGACATCCCCGGCACATGCCCGTCGGAGATACAAGCGCGGCAGCGTTCCATGAAAGCCTCCACCACACTGCGCAGTTTCTGGTCTTTCAACCAGGCCAGCCCTAATTTCATGGGGCGGTGCCGGCCTTTCAAATTGACACTGACCAGCCGTTTTCCGTCGAGCGATACATTGGTGCGCGGCCTGACATTCGCCAGTGAGTACCCCACACCATTGGCGACCAGGGAGCGCAGCACGTCGGGGCTGGTAGACCGCGCGGCAATAGTGGGTGATACGCCGGCTTCGCGGAACAACGATAAAAAATACTCCCGACTAAGCGGCAAATCGAGCAGGATCATTGGGCGTTTTGCCAACGCTTTCAGTGAAGTGATGCGGTTTTGCGCCAGTGGGTCGGTTTCGCTCACAATGACGAAGGGCGGCAACGACGCCAGTGCTTCAAACTCAATGTCACTTTCAGCGACGTTCAGGTCGTAGGTGATGGCAACGTCGATCTGGGCGTTGCGCAGGCGTTCTATCAGGCCTTCGTGGTGATCTTCAATTTGCAATACTTCGGCACCTGGGTGGGCGCGGGCAAAGCCTTGACACAATTCGGGGGCGATCATGGCAGCCAGCGGCGTAAAACACCCTACGCGCAATGGCCCGCGCACTAAATGCTGGGTGTTGTTGGCAATATCGTAGAGGCTGAGTGCCTGATCAAGCGTCAGGCGAATTTGTTTCAAAACCTCCACGCCGGCCGGTGTAAGCGACAGGCCTTGTGCATGGCGGCGTATAAACAGCGTGACGGATAGCTCGGTTTCAACCTGAGTGATGGCGGCCGAAATGGACGACGGCGAAATGTGGATATGCTCGGCTGCTTTGGCAACACTACCGAACTCGCCGGCGGCCAAACAATATTCCAGTTGTCGGAAAGTGAGTCGGGTGAGCATGGGTTTAGGCAGGCAAATGCTTTCTAAAAATTGTTTTAGTTGCCTTGTTTGCCACCAAGGCGCGAATATCACGAAACAATGATGCGCATACAGTGCAATTCATTCTATCACGCGTTATTTCGCGCAAAAAAGCGCTCACAACCCCTCACAAATGCTGTGGAAGGGCGGTGAGCGCTGAACGGGCAGCTTGGCGGTGCCGGCCGGTTTCGGGGCCGGCAACCGATGTGCTTACTAACTATGCCTTAGTAGTTTGTCCATTCACCGTTTTTAACGGTACGTACTTCAATGTCGACCGGGATTTCAGTTTGCCCGTTATCGTCGAATGTGGTGGTGCCCAGGGCGCCTTCGTAGCTAATGCCGCGAATGGTTTCGGCGATGGCCTTTTTGTCTTTCGGCCCGGCTTGTTTAATTGCTTCAAGCAGAATGCCGGTGGCGTCGTAGGCATACTTGGTGTAAGGGCTTTGTGCTTCTTTGTAGTCTTTCGCTTTATAGGCCTCTTCCATGGCTTTTAGCTTGGGGTTGCTTTGTGCCTTGGGTACGCCTACCACCACGCCATTGGCTGCATCTCCGGCGATTTCGATGAGTTGCGGATCATGGATGCCGCTGATGCCAAGCATGGGTTGATCCATGCCCAGTTCGGCCATTTGCTTGCGAACAATACCCGCTTCGGTAATTACGCCGCCAAAATACACCGCATCGGGGTTCAGAGATTTGACTTTGGTCAGGATGGCGCGAAAATCGGTGGTTCCCACAGGGAAGCTTTCACGCGCAATGATTTCGCCGCCCGCTTCTTCGAAGAACGTGCCAAACCACTTCAGGTTAGCCGCGCCGTAGTCGCTGGTGTCGGAAATAATGGCAATTTTTTTAGCGCCCAGTTCTTTGGCCGCCCAGTCGGCCAATGGTTTGTTTTCATTCACCAGGGTTGGTGTGACACGGGTTGTATTGGGCAGGTTCTGCTCGGTAATTTTCGGGCTAATTGCGCCCCAGACGATAAAGGGCATTTGCGAGCGGTTGAAGACAGGCAACGTCGCCAAGGCCACCGGGCTGTTCCAGTGACCCGTAGCGGCAACGACGTCGCGATCATTAACCAGTTTCAGCGCGGCGGAAACACCGGCCTGAGGGTCGGATGCGTCGTCAAGCACGACGCCTTCGACCTTGAAGGGCACGCCTTCGGTTTCATTCCATTGGTCGATGGCCAGCAGGAAGCCATTTTTGGCGCCGAGGCCTTGTTGGGCGTTGCCACCGCTTAATGGGCCGATAAAGCCGAGTTTAATGGTGTCTTGCGCTTGGGCGACGCCCGCACCAAGGAGTGTGGCGCATGCGACAACGAGCGCTCCCGCCAGGTGGCGGCGTCGCGACGCAGATGTTTTTGTAAGAGTTGAAAATGCGTTCATTGTCAATCCTCTGAAGTGTCATTGGTGGGGTCGGCGAAGGGGTCAACCATCACACGACTGAAAAAGCATCATACCGAGGGCGGGCCTGATGCTGGTTCGCGTTTTCCGACGTAGTTGATTGAAAAAAGCGAATCAGTGACGGCAATTTTTTGGGTTTAATAGACCCCTTGCAAATCGTTCCATCGGAACTTTCAGGAGTCAATGGTATGCAGGACGTCTTGTTCCAGCAGCTTATTAACTGGTTGACCTTGGGTTGCATATACAGCTTATTGGCATTGGGCTTTAGTCTGTTGTTTGGTGTATTGCAGGTCATCCATTTTTCTCATGGCGATGTGGCGCTGGTGGCGCCTTTTGTTGCCTTGGCAGCTGTTCAAATTGTGGCTGCCAGCCTGGGCGCAGATGCCTCCTGGCTGGTGTTGGGAGGGGCCTGCCTGATCGCGATTGTGGCAGTGGGCTGGCTCGGTGTGGGGCTCGACAAGCTGGTTATCAGCCGTTTTCGTGACGCGCCGGCCATGATGCCGTTGGTTGCGACGGTTGCACTGGGCATCGTGTTACGTGAGCTTATTCGCCATGTGTATCCGGAAGGGAGCAATCCACACGCCTTCCCCGCCGTGGCGCAGGGCAGCATCACCACACCGTTTGGTGCAATTCCCATGATTAGCGTGGTGTCGGTTCTGGTGTCGGTCGGCCTTGTTATTGCGCTTTTATATGTTCTGCATCGTACGCCGGCCGGTATGCGCTTGCGGGCGGTTTCTCAAGACCGCGAGACGGCTCGCCTGTTCGCGATTGCCAGTGGCCCCGTTTTTCGGCGCGCTTTTTTCATTGCGTCGGCAATCGGCGCGGTGGGCGGCATTTTTATGGCCAGCTATGCGGGCGTGGTGCGATTCGATTTCGGCATTCAGGCCGGTCTCATTGGCTTTTCGGCCGCAGTAGTCGGTGGTTTGGGGCGTTTGGGCGGTGCCATTATTGGTGCGTTGCTCATTGCGGCCATTGAAACCATTGTGCAGGGCTATGTTCCTAACGGTACCTCTTATCGCCTGGTGTTCGTTTTTGCATTGGTTATTTTGGTATTGGTGTTCCGTCCCGCAGGCTTGTTCGGATCCCAGAAAATGGAGAAGGTCTGATGCAAAAAAATCAAGTAAGGCATTCAACAGACCCGGTTGGCGCACAGGCAACCCCTGGTGGGTTGGTCGATTTGCTGATTGTGCTCGTGTTGACATTTGGCGCAACGGGATTTTTGTGGGTGTTTTTGGCCGTTGAAAGCTGGGTTGCCGTGCTGGGGTTGCTGGCGTTGTTTGCCGTTGCACTGGTTGCCGTCCAGCGCCGCCCTTTGTTTGAAGAGCGGCTGGTTGAGGCTTTCCGTCGTAAACGCAGTATCGCCACGGTGTTGGGTATTGTTTTGGCGATTGTGTTCCCCTGGTTATTGGGCGGCGACACGTATGCGCTGCACCTACTGATTATCGGCAATCTGTACGCGGTATTGGCGTTGGCACTGAATTTTCAGTTGGGCAGTGCCAATATTCCCAACTTTGCCACGGGAGCGTCTTACGGCATTGGGGCCTATGCTTCGGCACTGCTGGCCATTCATTTCGGTGTGAGTTTCTGGGTGGGGTTGCTAGTGGCGGCCGTTGTCGCCACCACGTTCGGCTATTTGCTGGGCCTGCCCTCAATGCGCACCCGCGACAGCTACCAGGCGCTGGTCACAATTGCGTTCGGCATTGTGGTTCATCAGTTACTGATGAATCTGGAATGGACGGGTGGCGCAAATGGTTTGGTGGGAATCCCACCGCCCACTTTGTTCGGCCATTCCTTCAATGATCCCATTGAACTGTTCGGCCATAGTTTGCCGGGCCAGGGGAACTTCTATTATGTGTCGGTTGCGCTGGTGGGGCTGGCGATTTTGTCGGCCAAACGTTTGCATAGCTCGCGAATCGGCCTGGCCTGGAATGCGCTGCGTGATGACGAAATCGCGGCGCGTGCCTGTGGTATCAACGTCACTTGGTACAAGGTGCAGGCGTTCGCGGTGGATGCCTTCCTGGCCGGTTTTGCCGGTACGGTGTATGCGTTCTACGTGAGCTTTATTTCGCCCGACAATTTCACCTTCCTGGTGTCGGTCACCATTATGACCATGGTGATTGCCGGGGGGATGGACAATATTCTGGGGGTCATTGTGGGTGCATTGCTGCTGACCATGCTGCCCGAGAAACTCCGTGCGTTCTCCGACTACCGAATTTTGTTCTACGGCCTGGTTGTCATTCTGTTCCTTGTTATCCGTCCGCGCGGCATTTTCCCTCAGCGAGTACGTAACCATGAGCATTGATACACAAGTGAAAGCGCCCGAACCCAATACGTCCGAGTCACTGGTGCTTGAAGGTCGTGGCCTGACCATGCGTTTTGGTGGTTTGGTTGCGGTTGAGTCTGTTGATATCACTTTGAAGCGCGGCGAGGTGTTGGCCATTATTGGCCCCAACGGTGCCGGCAAAACAACTTTGTTGAACCTGATTACCGGAATTTATACGCCGACTGAAGGGGATGTTTTCCTGGAAGGGCAGCGGTTGAACGGTATTCCCGCGCACAAAATTGCTGAAGCGGGCATTGCCCGAACATTCCAAACCAGTCGGTTGTTTGGCAGTTTAAGTGTGCTGGATAACGTCATTATTGGTATGCATACCCGCACAAAATGCGGTGTCTTGACGGCGTTATTGTTACCGGGGCGCGCCAATGCCGAAATGTGTCGCGCTGCCGAGCGTGCAGGTGAATTGTTGAAACGCGTTTCGCCGGATTTATACGAGCGTCGTAATCAACTGGCCAGTAGCCTGCCGCAGGCTGATCGCCGTCGTTTGGAGATTGCCCGTGCGCTGGCAACGGAACCAAAAGTCGTGCTGCTCGATGAACCTTCCAGCGGGATGGATGATCGTGATACCGATGCCTTAATTGCCGACATCCGGCGTCTTCAGCAAGAGAATCCGACGCTCAGTTTCATCATCATTGAACACGACATGCGTTTGGTGGCGGCCTTGCCGCACCGGGTCATGGTGCTCGATTACGGTCGCAAAATCGGCGATGACCGTTTCGAAGTGGTACGTCAGTTGCCGCGTGTTCAGGAAGCTTATTTGGGAAGAAAGGCCAGCCATGCTTGAGCTTGATGCAATTAGTACGCGCTATGGCGTTGTCAACATTCTGAACAAAGTCAATTTGAAGGTGGATGAAGGCAGCGTTGTATGCCTGTTGGGGCCGAACGGGGCCGGGAAAACCACGACGTTCAAGGCGATTGCCGGTTTGCTGAGGCCTTACGAAGGCCAGATCACCATTTGTGGTCGCAAGTTGGCTGATATTAAAACGGAAGATCTGGCTGGGCTGGGTGTGGGCTTTGTGCCGGAAGGCCGCCGACTCTTTCCGGAAATCAGTGTGCGTGAAAACCTGCAAATTGGTTATGACGCCCTGAAACCGAAGGATTCTTTCAAACAGGCGCTTGAGCGCGTGGTTGAGCTCTTCCCCCGCGTGGGCGAGCGCCTTGCCCAGGACGCCGGTACTTTGTCCGGTGGCGAACAGGCCATGGTGGCATTGGGCCGGGTACTGATCGGCAACCCGAAAATGGTTGTGATGGATGAGCCCACGCTGGGCTTGTCGCCCAAATTGATTGAAGAGTACTTCATGACAGTAGAGCGCATTCACAAAGAAGGCATCACGGTGCTGTTGATTGAGCAGAACGCTGAGGCGGCTTTGTCGATTGCGCATAGCGGCTACTTGTTGCTGAAAGGGCAGATCGTGGCGTCGGGGTCTGCGAAAGAGTTACTGAGCAACGACGTGATCAAGCATTTGTATTTGTAGTTTTGTAGTGCGTTTGTATATACCTCTGTAGAAAGAAGGAACAGCCATGACGGTAGAGAAAAGAGCGATTGACACACTGGTTGTGGGTGCCGGCCAGGCAGGGATCGCCATGAGCGAGCACCTGACCGCGCAAGGCGTGCCCCACGTGGTGCTGGAGCGTAATCGAATCGCCGAGCAATGGCGCACCGGACGCTGGGATTCGTTGGTTGCCAACGGGCCGGCCTGGCACGACCGTTTTCCGGGACTGGAGTTTGAGCATTTTGATCCCGACGGCTTTCCGGGGAAGGATCAAATTGCCGACTATTTCGAAGCCTATGCCAAGAAGTTCAATGCGCCGATTCATGCGGGCGTTGAGGTGCACAAAGTGGTGCGTAATCAGGGGCATCCCGGGTTTACGGTGGAAACGTCGGAAGGTGTTTACGATGTGCAGCGTGTGGTGGCCGCAACCGGCCCTTTTCAGCGGCCCGTTATTCCGCCGATTGCGCCTGAAGATGATCGACTGACGCAAATTCATTCGGCCCATTATCGCAATCCGGCGCAGTTGCCTGAAGGCGCTGTTCTCGTTGTCGGTGCCGGTTCGTCGGGTGTACAGATTGCTGACGAACTGAATCGCGCAGGTCGCAAAGTGTATTTGTCGGTAGGTCCGCACGATCGGCCCCCGCGTGCCTATCGCAACCGCGACTTCGTGTGGTGGCTGGGTGTATTGGGCCAATGGGATCAGGAGGTCGCCACACCAGGCAAGGAGCATGTGACCATTGCCGTCACCGGCGCACGCGGTGGCTATACCATTAACTTCCGTGAGTTGGCGCATCAAGGCATTAACCTGGTCGGTTTAACCCATGCGTTCGAAAACGGCAAAGTTTCGTTCAAATCCGACCTTGTTCAGAACTTGAATAACGGGGATGCGAACTATTTGGCCTTGCTCGATGCCGCCGATGCGTATATTGAACGTAATGGCCTTGATTTGCCGGAAGAACCCGAGGCGCGCAAGGTATTTGCCGACCCCGAGTGCGTAGCAAACCCCATTCTTGAACTGGATTTGGAGCAAGCGGGAATCAACAGCATTATTTGGGCCACTGGGTATACGGTTGAGCACCCTTGGTTGCAGGTTGATGCGTTCGACGAGCGGGGTAAGCCGAAACATCAGCGCGGCGTTTCTTCTGAGCCGGGTGTTTATTTTGTCGGCCTGCCATGGTTGTCGCGCCGGGGTTCATCCTTTATTTGGGGTGTTTGGCACGATGCCCGTCATATTGCCGACCATATCGCGACACGGCGCAAGTACGAGGCGTATCGCGATGCTTCACAGCGCGAGCGGGAAACGGCCAAGGCGTAATGGCTCAGTCGGCACAATTTGAAATTTTTTGATAGCGTGAGAAGATAACAGGAGGGCGTAATGCCAACTCATACGCGCATTCGGATGTTCAACACCAAGGATACGTATCCAAACCAAACGTTGGATAATGATCTGTGTCAGGCTGTGCGGGCCGGCAACACGGTGTATGTTCGTGGTCAGGTCGGAACCGACTTCGACGGTAAATTGGTGGGGTTGGGTGATCCCCGCGCTCAGGCCGAACAGGCCATGAGGAACGTAAAGCAATTGCTGGAAGAAGCCGGCAGCGATATGACGCATATCGTTAAAACCACCACTTATTTAACCGATCCGCGTTTTCGTGAACCGGTTTATCAAGAGGTGGGTAAATGGCTGAAAGGCGTTTTCCCCATTTCAACCGGTTTGGTGGTCAGCGCCCTGGGTCAGCCGGAATGGTTGATGGAAATCGATGTGATTGCTGTCATTCCGGACGATTGGAAACCCCGGCAGGCGTAATAAGGAGGCTTTTATGACATTCTCGATTGTGGGTCGTTGCGAGAAAACCAACCAATTTGGTATTGCCATCAGTTCGTCCAGTATTGCGGTAGGGGCGCGTTGCCCCTGGGCGCGCTCGGGGGTTGGTGCCGTGTCCTCCCAGAATGTCACGTTGCCTTCGCTGGGTAACCAGATTCTCGATTTGCTGGCTTCCAAAGGGCTTTCGGCCGAACCAGCGTTGAAGGCGGCGCTGGAAACGGATGAGTGGCGTGATTACCGCCAGGTTACCGTTGTGGATAATGAGGGTCGGACGGCGTTTTTCAGTGGCAAGGAAGCGCTGGGGATTTATAACGCCGTCGCGGGGAATCAATGTGTTGCGGCAGGAAATTTGCTGTCGGACCAATCGGTGATTGCCGCCATGGTGCCCGCATTCGAGAACACGTCGGGCGAATTGGCCGACCGTTTGTTGGCGGCGATGCAGGCTGCCATGGATGCGGGCGGGGAAGCCGGGCCGGTTCATTCCGCCGCGTTGAAAATTGTGGGTAACGTGCCGTGGCCGATTGCCGACTTGCGTGTCGACTGGGCCGACGAAGACCCCATTGGCCAGTTACAGGGTTTGTGGAAAGCCTACCAACCGCAGATGCAGGATTATCTTTCACGGGCGCTTAACCCAACCGTTGCGCCTAGTTATGGGGTGCCGGGCGATGAGTAATGTGTCCAGCCGTGCGATGCTTGAGCAATTAATCAGCTTTCCAACGGTAAGCCGCGATTCCAACCTTGAGTTAATCCGGTTTATTCAGGCCTATCTTTCCGGTTTGGGCGTTGAAAGCGAGTTGTTCTATAACGCCGAGCTGACTAAAGCCAATTTGTTTGCCACTGTGGGTCCGCAAGACCAGGGGGGCGTTGCGTTGTCTGGTCATACCGATGTGGTGCCCGTAGACGGCCAGAACTGGACGGTCGAACCGTTTCACCTTTCAGAAAATGATGGGCGTCTGTATGGCCGCGGTACGTCCGATATGAAAGGGTTTATAGCTTGCGTGTTGGCCGCTGTGCCTTCTTTTCTGGCCAAGCCGTTGAAAAAGCCCATTCATCTTGTTTTTTCTTACGACGAAGAGGTGGGCTGTTTGGGGGTGCGCCCCATGTTGGCCGAACTGGAAAAGCGCGACAACAAACCGCAATTATGTTTGGTGGGCGAGCCTACCCTTATGCAGCCGGTGCTGGGTCATAAAGGCAAGCTGGCCATGCGTTGTAGTGTGAAAGGGGCGGCGTGCCATTCCGCCTATTCCCCGCAGGGTGTGAATGCCATCGAATATGCTGCCAAGCTCATTGGCAAGTTAGGGGAAATAGGCGAAGCGTTGGCGCAACCCGAACTGCACGACCATCGGTTCGAGCCTCCCTATTCAACCGTACAGACCGGGGTCATTAAAGGCGGCCGTGCATTGAATATTGTGCCGGCCGAATGTGAATTTGATTTCGAAATTCGTGCGATTCCCGGGTTTGATGCCGCTGTGGTGCCGGATCAACTGAAAACTTATGCTCAGGAAACCTTATTGCCGAAAATGCGTGCCGTAAGCGGGCAAAGCGACATTCAGTTCGATCACTTAAGCGATTATCCCGGCCTGGCGACACCGCCGGAAAGTGAAGTGGCACAGTTAGTGGCGGCGCTTACAGGGTCAACCGAGTTCAGTACGGTGGCCTTTGGCACTGAAGGCGGTTTGTTCAACGAGGCGGGTATTCCTACCGTTATTTGTGGCCCAGGTAGTATCGATCAGGCGCATAAACCCGATGAATTTGTGAGTCTTGAACAACTGGCTGCTTGCGATGCCATGCTGGCGCGGCTGGCGAACTTGTTGCAAAACAAATAATCGACTTATTGGCGCTTCAGTTTTTGCGCAATCATTGAGCTGATAATGAGCTGCAGCAGGTGAAATAACATTAATGGCAATACGATGACGCCGGCGGTTGCTGCGCTAAATAGCACCTGCGACATGGGTACACCAGTTGCCAGGCTTTTTTGCGCCCCGCCGAATAACGCGGTAATACGATCTTCCCGGTTAAAGCCAAACCATATGGCCAAACCATAAACGTAAATCATCGACAAGGTCAGAAGAATAAAGCTGATCACCAACAGGCTCGCAATCATTTCCCAAGATATTTTTTGCCAGATGCCGCCAACTACTGCCGCGCTGAACGCGCTATAAATTACCAGCAAAATGGCGCCGCGATCCACGAACGAAAGAAACTTCCCGGTTCTCTTGAACAGTGTGTCGAAATAGGGGCGCAGCAAGTGACCGGCCAAAAAAGGCAGCATCAGCTGCATGAAAATTTGAACGATGGAATCAAATGTTGAAGCGGATCCCATTGTGGAGGTGATCAAGCCGTTCACCAGAAACGGTGTGATCAGAATACCAAGCAAAGTGGAAAAAGAGGCGCTGCACACCGATGCGGGAACGTTACCACCGGCGATACTTGTTAAGGCCACGGCCGACTGCACTGTGGCCGGCAGCATGCACAAGTAAAGCACGCCTAGATAGAGTTCATGATTGATCATGGGTTGCAGCAGCGGCCGCAACACAAACCCCATGACGGGAAAGAATAAAAAAGTGCAGCTAAGAATCAGTGCATGCAAACGCCAGTGCGTTACACCGTCGATGATGGCCTGCCTTGGCAGTTTGGCGCCGTGCAGAAAAAACAAGAGCGCGATAGCCGCGACGGTAATGTACTTGAGGCCAACTGCAAACATGCCGTCGGCGGGCAGGTAGCTGGCCAGCACAACAGTGCCGACCAGCAGGAACGTGTATGAGTCGGGAAGAAAAGGGATGCGTTTCATGACCGCTATTGAAAGGCATAGCGGCCTGTTTGCGCAACCCGTAATATAAGAATGAAAACGTTTGTAGACTTTACTGAGTTAATACGCCGTCTTTGTCGTAATCGTAGCGATCGAAGTCGCGGCTTACCTGAGCCATAAACTCTTCCTCAGTGATAACACCGTCTTTGTTGACGTCGACGCTGTCAAACTGTTCCGATGTAAGGATATTGGCTGTTTCGTTCTTGGTGAGGCGCTTGTCGCCGTTGGCGTCCATTTTTGCGTACGACTCGCGCATGAATTGCTCGTATTCGGCTTTGCTAACGCCGCCGCTGCCATCGCGATCGAGTTGCGCGAAGTGCTCGGGTGTGAGTCCCCCTTGCTGAGTTTGATTTTGCGCTATGGCATGCCCTGAGGTTGCCATGCCGGCCACCGTAGCCATTGCGGCCAGAATAGATTTAATGGTGAATGTGTTCATTATCGGCACCCCGCCTGGTTTCCAAGATATCCCCCTGCACCGATGCCTGCCGCCGTTGCCAGCGTGTTGCCGCGACCGCCGCCGATAGTGCTGCCAATTAAACCGCCGATAATGGCACCGCCAACCGTGCCGGCAATGCAGTTGAATTCCGAGTTTCCACCCCGGCCGGCCTGTGACGGGCTTTGGCAGGCGGTGAGCGCACCCAGGCTAAGCAGAGCGATTGCCAATGTCGATTTACTCATGATGGTTCTCTCATATGTGCGGTAAACGGCTGGATTATGTCACGATACGATGTGATTGTGAATGGGTTGTCGCGCGCGTTAAGTTATCGTTCTGGAAACTTGAAACACGGGGTTTTGTCTAGGTTGGCAGTCGCTCAAACGATGTTAAGGTAAGCTTACTGAGCATGCTCATTTTTGAATTGAGCATGCCGGAATTAATTGATTTCACAAATTTCTTATCTGGAGACGTCTAATGAAAAGATTTGCCATTGCCTGCCTGTGA
>TARA_R110000850_G_scaffold175976_1_pt1 | contig 169732 bp, 146 predicted proteins | sample TARA_R110000850 | Tara Oceans TARA_R110000850 (sample SAMEA4397586) | marine metagenome | biome: Polar Biome; feature: [SRF] surface water layer (ENVO:00010504); material: water (ENVO:00002006), including particulate matter (ENVO:01000060) such as... | depth 5 m | reverse complement strand
ATTGAATTAGGGATTTTTTTATGGATATTAATTTGATATTATTTTAATTATCTGAAGCAAACCATTCGGCAAAAGAAGATTCTGTTTCTTGCAACCTCAATGAATGTAATTTAATATTTGAAGGCAACCTGTTATGTATTTTGTCAGCAAAATCAATTACCATATTTTCACTAGTTGGCTGATAGTCTACTAATATTACATGATGATCTCTCTGCTTTAATTCTTTAGCTAATTCAACATGAGGTGTGTTTTGATTGAATACAGTTGCATGATCAAAAACATCTACTATTTCTTCTCTTACAATTTTTTTTAGATCTGTAAAATCTATAACCATCCCATATTTAACATTGCTTGAATCCGTAATAGGTTTACCGATTACAGTAACGGAAAGTTTATAACTATGCCCATGAACATTTTTACATTTTCCATCATAACCATATAAGGCATGTCCGGTTTCAAAGCTAAACTGTTTTGTGATTCTTATGTAACTCATGATTTTTAATTAATTTTTATCAGAATTTTTTCTCTTTTTTGCTGTATAATAAAAAAAATAAGCCAGTCCTATTAAAAGAACAAAAGGTAAATAGGTACCAATAAATAAACCTATTTCATAACTACTGTCTGGTGCATTTTTTACTTTTTCGTCTATGCTTACATTTTGTAATAATAAGAATAACTTCATTGTCTTATTTTTTTGTAAAGATAAAAAAGGTAATTAAGTTAATTGTGGCAATTCAAAGAAATTATTCTTGTATTACAACATTTAATTTTAATTTTAAAAGAGCCTGTTTAAAATATTATTTTATTTAAATAGCTCAATATTAGGCATTAATCGATAAATGTAAATTAAATTCGTTAAATTTAATGATTCAAACGTAAGATTAAATCTATTAAATTACTTAGTTCATAGCTTTATTATAGCTTTTGAATATTAATTTCCTTCTGTTTAATAAACACATTCGTATCACAAATGAAAAAAACTTATAAAATTTTAATTGTAGAAGACGAAATGATTATTGCAGCTAATATTGCCATGCAATTAAACAATTTAGGATATCAAGTTACTGGCACACTACCAAGAGGTGAAGATGTTATTGCGCATATTGAAGAAAATTTACCTGACATTATTATAATGGATATAAACTTAAAAGGAGATTTAGATGGTGTTGATATTGTACATGCTATCCAAAAGACATTTAAAATTCCAATTGTTTATTTAACGGCTAATGCAGATGATGCAAATTTTAATAGAGCAAAGTTAACAAACCCTTTTGCATTTATTTCAAAGCCATTTAAAAAAATAGACTTACAACACACTATCGAATTAATCATTCAACACTTAAAAGAAGATGAAGTTAATATAACATCAGATGATACTTTTGTTTTAAGTGATAGCATTTATATTAGAAGTAGTGATAAAATGGTTAAAGTGATTATTAAAAATGTTCTTTATATAGAAGCTGAACGAAATTATTGTAAAATTCACTGTAAAGAAAAAGAATTTTTAATTGTTTCAACTTTAAAAGATTTAGATGAAAAGCTTCCTGTTCAAAATTTCTTACGCATTCATCGATCGTTTATTGTAAACATTTCACATATTGACGAAATAGCGACTAGTCATGTAGTTATTGCAAAGAAAGCTATTCCAATTACTTCTGAAATGAAGAAAGAATTATTATTACATATTCAGAAAGTTTAACCAAATAAAAACCAATGTTATGAGAGCAATTATACTTTTTTTTATGTTTATTTCTCAATTAATGATAGGTCAAAACAATGAAATTATTAGTTTAGACAAACAACTAAACTCAGAAAACAATCCTTCCAAAAAGTTAGAAATTATCAATCAAATTGTAGGTGTTGCTTTTCAATCAGATATGAAACAAGCATTAGCTTATGCCAAACAAGGAGTTTTGCTTTCCAAAAAAAGTAATGATAAAGAATGGTTGCCAAAATTTTATGAAATGCAAGGCAGAATGCATGCAAATTTGTTACAATTAGATTCTGCTACAATTTTTTTTAAAAAAGCTGAAAAAGGATATATTGAAGTAAATAATAAACAAGGACAAGCTAAAACTTATTTCAAAATGGCTTGGGTTCATCGAAAAAATGGTGAATTAGATGAAGCACTTCAAAGAGATTTGAATGGTTTAAAACTCATGGAAACTATCGATGACAAAGCTGGAATTTGTGATGCGATGACAAGAGTTTCAGAGGATTTAACTGTTCAAAATAGATTAAATGAAGCTTTAGAATATGCTGAAAAAGCGATCTCTATTGCCGAAAAAAACAATTTAACTTCTGAAAAATTCTATGTGAATTTTAATGCAGGAAATGTAGCAATGAGTTCCTTAAAATTTCAAGAATCATTCAATTATTATGACAGAGCATTAACAATCGCTAAAGAACAAAATTTGGGCTTGCCTACATTATCAGACATTAGCAATAGCAGAGGAAATGCCTATAAAAGATTAGGAAAATATGAGCTAGCTTTAAAAGATTATCAAAAATGTTTGGAATATGCTAAAGCATCAAACTATCAAAATGCAATTAATGCTGTATCTGCCAACTTAGGTGAAGTTAATTTACTTTTAGGGAATTATAAAGAAGCTCTAGCTTATCAATTAGAAACAGTTAGAATTCAAGAAGCTAATAATGATTCTTCTAATTTGGTTGAAAACTATCATCATTTAAGTACAATCTATTCTAAACTTGAAGATTATAAAACGGCTTTGTCTTACAAGCAAAAAGCATATAACCTTCGAGACAGTATCGCTTCAATAGAGAGTGATGCTAAAATGTCTGAATTATTGACTAAGTATGAAACGACAAAAAAAGAAGAAACCATTGCGAGTCAAGAAACAAAAATTACACAACAAAAATTAATTCAACAATTATTTATTGGTTTAGCAGTTTTACTTTTAATGCTATTAATTTTTGGATATATCAGTTTTCAAAGTAGAGCAAAGAAAAATAGATTATTGGCTATTAAAAATGCCGAAAACGAATTACTCTTAAAAGAAATTCATCATAGAGTGAAAAACAATTTAGAAGTTGTCTCTGGATTATTAGCCTTACAATCTTCTCAGGTTAAAGATCAAAGTACTAAAGATGCCATGCAAGAAAGTCAAAATAGAGTAAATTCAATTGGAATTGTACATCAAAAATTATATCAAGGAACAAATCTTGGCGCCATTGAAATGAAAGATTATGTGTTGAATTTAAGCGAAAGTATTCTCGATAGTTTTGGAGCTGAAGAAAAAGTGACTTTAGAATTAGCCATGGAAAATCTTGATTTAGACATTGATACTGCAGTTCCATTAGGTTTAATTATTAATGAATTAATTACTAATACTATAAAATATGCTTTTCCAAATAACCAAAAAGGGAAACTTATAATAAAACTGGAAAAACAACAAGACAATATGCTTCATTTAGTAGTTTCTGATAATGGTGTTGGAAAATCTGGAATTACGCAAGGAACAGGTTTTGGCGGTCAATTAATCACGCTTCTTACCCAACAACTAAATGGAACTATGAGTGAAAATAATCAAAATGGAACAACCGTTATTTTTGATTTTAAACTTAAAAAATCAGCTTAATTCTTATTAAAATTCAATTTATTAAAATTAAATCATTGATTTAAAAACATTTTGGAATAGCTCGATAAATAATTTAACTGCTTCGGACAGAAATAATACCATTTCATCCTAACTCACTTTCATTTAGTATTGATTATCTGTTACTTAGTTTAAAATTAGTAACCAATTAAATATATATACAATGAAAAATTTTAAACTTTCAATCTTAGCCATTGGAGCATTTCTATTATTTTCTACAAATACATTGAAAGCTCAAGACCAAATGTACTGGATTCATGTAGATCATGTAAAACCGGCAATGCAATCTGAATATGAAAAAATAGCAAAAGAATTTGCCGATGCTTGTAAAACATATAATATTCCAGATTTTACTTTTAATACTTGGAGACACGATGATGGATCTTATGTTTATTCAAGCCCAATGAAAAACTTTGCCGATATGGACAAAGATGCATTAAAACCGTTGAGAGATAAAATGGGTGAACAAAAATTTATAAACTTATTTGAACGATTTGATAAATGTTACGATAAACATCAAAATTTTATGGTAACTCACAAAAGTGAATTGTCTTATATGCCTGATGGAAAATTAAACGAAGGTGATTTTAGAGAATACTATTTTCTTTACGTTACACCATCACAATCTAAAGCTGTTGCAGAAAAATTAAAAGAAGTAAAAAGTTTGTTTTCAAAAAAGAATTCTAAATCTTATTTCTCTATTTTACACAGTGGTTTTGGAACAGAAGAAGAATTTTATGTTGCAATAGTAGCAGCTAAAGATGAAGCAGATAATATTCAAAAAGGTGTTGATAACAATAAACTTTTAGGAGAAGATTGGAGAAAAAAATGGAACGAATTATTTGGACTATTGAATCGTTATGAAACAAAAACTTCAATGTTTAGAGCAGATTTAAGTTACTCATCAACAAAATAATTAGTAATTAATAACCTGCAAGAAATATATAATCTTGCAGGTTATTATTAAAATCAAAATATATGAAAAAAATTATCTTTTTAGGATTTGCAATAATCCTTTTAGCAGCTTGTAAACAAGAAGTGCGTTACACTCAAAATTCCCCAGAAATTGATACATATAAAAAAGTAATGGAAGATTACAAAGCTCAAAACTGGGAAGATTATCCGAATCATTATGCAGACACAGCTAAAATAATGAACAATGTTGTCAAACAAAAAGCTATAACGCTTTCACAAGCCATTGAAAAAAACAAAGACGATGCAAAATTATTTACATGGGTTGTGAGTGATGATGAATTTGAAATGGTTGTAACAGATGATGGTGAAACTTGGGTAAATTATTGGGGTTTATGGAAAGGAACTTTAAAATCCACAAATAAAGTCTATGAAATTCCATTTCATAATACAGTTCGTTTTATAGATGGAAAAATAGTGCAAGAAAATGGGTATTGGGATAATTCGGAAATTGTTACTGATATGTTGTCAAAACCAGAAACTCTTACTCAATCAGATGAAACTGTAGTAACAAAAGAGTAATTATTAATTCCAAAACCTACAATTGTTTCTCATGATTTAGTTGTAGGTTTTATAAAAAAATAGAAAACATGAAGAAAATAGGCATAATTGGTGGCTCAGGCTTTATAGGAAGCTATGTCACTAAACAATTTTTAGATCATGGTTATGAAGTAAAAGTATCTACAACCGATATTTCAAAGGAAAATAAATACCAACATTTAATGAAGTTTAATCATTCTGATAATCTTCAGATAAGTGAAATGAATGTTGAGGATAAAGCGTCTTTAGAAGAATTTGTTTCCGATTGCGACATTGTAGTACATGGTGGAACTCCTTTTATTCTTGATTTTCAAGATGCAGAAACACAATTATTTAATCCAACAATAAAGGGAACAGAAAATTTTATAGAAGCCATAAGTAAAAATAAAATTTTAGAAAAAGTTGTCTTTATAGCTTCGGTTGCAGGTTGGAATACCAATTTTCCTTTTCCTGCTGATGGAAAAAGCTTTACAGATGCTTTTGATGAAAACGATACACGATTTACATCAACAGAAAGTCATCCTTACGCACAAGCAAAGTTCATGGCCAATCAAGTGGTAGATAAATTTATTTCTAAAAACCCAAAACTTCCATTCGAAATCACAACGGTTTCACCAGTTGGAGTAATGGGAAAATCTCTTTCCAATCGCGAAGATTCAACTTCTGGAGGTTTGCAATATTTAATTAAGAATAAAATCGCACCAGATGCTTTTGTGCAAATGCTTTTTGATAATGACATACTATTTTCTTTAGTAGATGTTGAAGATGTAGCCAAAGCTATTTTTAAAGCTGCAACTCGAACAGGAATTCATGGTAAAGATTATCTATTAAGCACAGAATCTTATAAAATATCGGATATGAACTTAATGCTAAACCAACAAGAACCTAAAGAAAAAGGGACTATTGTTTATAAAAATGATTTAGCAAAAAAAGATTTGAATATGGATTTCAAACCCGTAAAAGAATGTTTAAATAACTTTTAAATTATCACAAGAAAATTAATTATAGCAACTATTTTCAGCTATACTTTATTAATCTCTAATTTAAAGAAACTTCAATAGAAAACACAATTTTTATTGACAATGAATACAAAGCCTTTGTTATTGGAAAAGTTCCTAATGTTTTAGCCCTATTTAACCTTCAAGATTCTCACTTATCTACATCAAAGAGGATAAAGTAAAGTCATCTGTTACTAAAATACACCCTAATGATTTGGAAAATAAAGAAGTAATCAAAAAAAAGAATAAGCCAAAAACAAAATTGTTTAGATAAATAGAAAAGTTTGACATAATTCAGCATAAATAATAAAATAAATTTATAGAAAATATGAAAACAAATATCTTAAAAATAGGAATTGCAATCTTGTTACTAACAGTATCAAGCTGCGACAAAACAAATGAAACCGAAATTAAAAATGTTATTAGTGAGGAAGTCGTAAATACTGAAACACCAGAATATTTTTTATTGCGACCAGAAATTGAAAACGCATTTAATTCTCTACATGCAATTAAAAACAAAAACAACATAAAAATATCCGGTGCAGTAAGTGTTGACAATAAGGGGAATCCAAGTGCTGTTGGGAATTTAGAACAACAAATGATAAACTGTTATGCTGATTTAGAAAAAATTCTAGATTACTATGACTGTACTTTTGATGATGTGGTTGTAGAGAAAGTATTTACTACAAATATGCCAGAATTTTTAGAAGTTGCAGCTTATAGAAATGAAATTTATACAACAAAATTTCCAACAAGTTCTTGGCACGTAGTAGAAGAATTAGCCACGCCAGAATTTATGATCGAAATTGAATTAGTGGTTCATGAAACCAATTAAAATTGAATTCAATTGTAAAAAAGAAAGTTCACAAAAAAAGGCGACATTGTATAATGTTGCCTTTTTTTGTGAAATAACTCTATTTATAAGTCTTTGCTTATCTTTTTAAAGTGAAATGAGATTTGAATTCTTGTCTATTTCCGTTTTCTGTATATTCTATCTTAAACCAATAATCAGTTGAAGGTAGTGGTTGACCATTAAAAGTTCCATCCCAACCATTTCCACTTGGACTAATTTCTTTTAAAAACTTTCCATATCTATCAAAAATGAATATTTTACCTTGATAAGATTGTAACAAACCGTTAATATTCCAATATTCATTAAAACCATCACCATTTGGCGTAAAATAAGGAGGATAAGTAACCGTTTGAATAGATTGTGAAAATTGTACACCACATTGCTCGATGTCTCTAACTAAAACAGTATAATTTCCGTTAGTTAAACCACCGAAAATAGGACTTGGTTGCCAATTCATTCCATTATCAATACTATATTCATAAATACCATAACCACCAACAGGAAGCGCTTCAATTGTAGCAGTTCCAGGTGAAAATAATGGTGTAATTAAAACAGCACTAACACTTACAGGTTCAGATGAAAAGGTTGCTTCTACGCTATCCATATTTTTACATTGAGTGTCAATATTTGTAACTTCAACACTATAAATTCCAGATTGTGTAACGGTGTAAATTGCAGATTGACCTCCAGATGAATTTGTTGTTGGGTTTGCAGGTGTCCAACTATAACTATAATTTCCAGCAGTTATAGGCGTTGCGTTTATGGTTTGTGAGCCAGCACCAGTAATTGCATCTAAACAAACCACAAAGTCTAAACCTAAATCAACGTTTGGAATGGGATCTACAGTTAGTGATACAAATTGACCTAAACCAAAACATTCATTGTTAATTGCACTATCAATTCTAACCCACACCAATTGATTATTTGCAACTGTATTTCTGTAGTCAGTAGCCGTATTAATTGGATTTAATCCAGCTGTTGCATCAGCTTCATTTTCATAATAAGAAACTTGCAAATTTTGATTTGGAGGAAATTGATTTAAAATAAATGTTGTTGCTGGATTCAAATTAAAAAAATCAAATCCATCATTAGAAGGATCATTAGCATCTATATAATTATCACATTCATTTATTTCAAAATTGTTTACAGGAGTTGTAGTTGAAACTAATAAATTTACTTTTACAACTCTAAAACACCCGTTTGAATTCGTTACTCTAGTCCAAATAGCTCCATTGTTTGCTGAAGTATAATTTGTAACATTTGTAATAGGTGAAGTGTTATTTTGAGCATTTGAAGGAGTTGTAAAATAACTAAAACTTAAAGAAGTATCGTTTGAAATTAATATATCTGCTTTAGTTAAATTAAAATCAGTAATTGCATCTGTATCCGTATCACATTGTTTCAAATTCACATTGTTTGTTACAACAGGTAAAGGATTAACCACCAAATTAAAAGAGGTTGTTGTATAACAATTTGTAATGTTATTTGTTAGTCTAACATATACTAATTGAGTAGTTGAATAGTAATTGTTTTGAGGACTAACATTATTATCTGCATCATTTTGATTGATATGATATGTAACTGTTATTCCAGATTGTCCATTTAAAATTTCAGCATTTTTTGTAGCTAAATTAAAAGTTACAAAACCATTTGTATCACTACCATCTAAATTGTTATCACAAATTTCATAAGCTGTAATAGCCGTAATAGCTGGGGAAACATTTTTAGTTACAGTTATTGTTGAGGAAATATCATCACAAATGCCATTTCCAGCAATTGTATAAGTATAAACACCACCTGCATCTATACTTGGGTTATAGACACCAGTTCCACTTGCCATTACTGGAGACCAAGTTCCACCTGTAGTCGCGTTAGTACCTAATAAAGTAAATAAATCAATATTTGGGTCTGAAGTACAAGCGGCAATTGTATTATTTGTTCCAGCATTATGAGCTTGTTGGATTGCTACGGTTATATCAACACTAATATTCGCACAAGTTGCTGTATAAGAATAATTATAAGTTCCAGGTAAATCAACATTTGGATCAAAAAAATCTGTCCCACTTGCCAAAGCAGGAGTCCATACACCTCCTGTTTCAGGATTTCCATCAATTGCGTCTAAAAGATCTGTTGTGCCACTAGAACATATAGTTACATTAGTATCTCTCGGTTCACTACCAAAACCTGAATAATAGCCACCATATCCTGCAGCACCACTAGCACCAAAAACACCAACTGCTAAGGGACCAGTAGATTCTACCACTACATTTCCGGTATAATTAGGAATTCGATATGTAACCCAATCTGTTGTTCCTAAAACTGCTTCAGAAGTACTTGTCGCAATTGTGTTCCCGTTTACTGTAACTGTTGCGGTTGCATACGTTAAAGCAATAATATCAGCAATGTAAGAAGAATTATTACCAATAGAATTAATACTTGGAACTAAATCAACACTTTTTTGAAAGAAACAACTTAAAGGAGGAATAAAATTCATTCCTGTAGTTGCAGCCCAATTTGCACCTGCTAAAACTTGGTATAAATAGATAGGCTTACTACTTGTAATATACATGTTTTTGTGATTTGTTCCTTGATAAAAAGTAGGAGGAACAATCAAATAACCTCCCGAATTTATTGTAGCAAATGGTGTCGCACTTCCATTTATAAAAATTTCCGTATTATCTTGAGTTGCTATAACAATAGGGAATTCTGAATCGTCACCACCATTTCCTCTTACCACAATGTATTCTGATCCCACTTGGTCATAGGATACAATTTGGTCTAAGTTAAAATCTTGACCATCAGTTGAGAGTAAAGTTCCACCAAGTGCATTTCCTGTACTTACAGCTATTGGTTTGTCTGAAGAAATTAAAGCTCCAATAAAACCATCATAATTAGCGGTAAAATCTGTATAACCTGAAAGCACTACAGATTCTCCTTTATTCAAAACAAAACTTTGAGAATCTAGAGTAATGTCTCCTGAACCTGATGTAAAAACAACGTTGGTATTATAATCAGAAACATCAACAGTTGTATTGTCTTCTGTTGCCATAAAACTTGAAACAAAATTTCTTGCTCCACCGTTTCCTCCTTGTGGTATACTTCCTACTCTAAAATTTGTACCAATACCTGGAATACCTTTTGCCACTAAAACTTCGGCATGACTTCCAGAACGAACTTTAAAGGTGGCATAAAAATCTTTGGTAGCTTCTAAAACCAACCCTTTATCACTTTTTACAACATTAACATCGTTTTGATTTAAGAACATTACAGAAGGTTGTCCATTACCAATATTTATAGTTTGTGAATTTCCTTGTGAAATTGTAAAGGGTGAGCCAGGAAAAACTGTCCCATCACCTCTTTTTACAGATACAGCAAAAGGAGTTGGGTTTGGAGTAGAAAGATATAAATAATGATCATTGACTACTGATACATCTCTAGAATGTAAAGGGGGAAGCCAATGCTTGTTACTAAGTTGACCAAACATGAAGTTAGTAAAAATAAAGGCAATAATTAAACTTAAACGCATCGTAATTTTTTTAAAAAAGTAAATGTATATAAAAATATTTGTATAAGTTTAAATAAGGCTTTGTTTACTAGATTTTAACATAATTTTAAGCAATTAGAAAAAAGCTCTTAACTGCACATTTCCTGTATGAATTGTTTTGGATGTTTCACTTTTTCGACCTTGATAATTTACATTTATGTCTAAATAACTGGTTAGATTTTTCTGCAACAATAAACGCCAAGTTTGATTTTTACCTACTTGCAACCCTTCTAACAATTGAAAACCTACAGCAGACAAAGCATTCCCTTCAAAAGAATTGTTGTAGTGTGAAAATTCACCATTAACGCTAAAGCCTTTTTCGCTATTTAGAGTAAATGAAGTTCCAAATCTATTTTGCTTCAAACTTTCTGAATTTCCAATTTGATTTTCTTTGTTTTGAAATTCATAAAAAACATCCCAACTCGCATTTTTTGAAAACAAATAAGAAACTTTTGGAAATGCTTGAAACCCTTCAATTTGGAAATTGCGACTTGGATAATTCTCTGAAAAAGCTTCACTAAATATGGTTTTTCCTAATAAAGTAAATAACCACGTTTTATGCACTAAATGTTGGTATTGCAATTGATGTGATTTAGCTTTATTTTCAACAGAACCAACAGATAAAAGGTTTTTAGAATCATTCGTTAAGAAATTGTAAGTGATTGAATGTCGCTGTTTCCCTCTATTGAAAAACAAACTATTTCGGAAACTGTTATTTAATCCAATTAAATTTTCATCTGAATTTGAAAAAGGATTCAAATCAAAGTTATCTTCATTTCTTATTATTTTTCTATCAATTAAAAAGGAAGTTTGATTATAAAATCGTGACATAAATTTTAAAAAACCAGTTTTATTTTGCCATTGATTTAAATTGAAAGTCAGCGATTGTGAAAACTTGTTTTGATGGGTTCGTACAAAAACCTGATTAGGTAAAAAAACACGAACATATTTCGCTAAATCGGCAAATGGAGCAATTTCAAATTCTTGTAGTTCCTGAATTCCGTTGTTATTGTAATCATTCCAAGTATAAACTCCTTGTCCTGATTCAACTTCTAAATACGTAAATTCTTGTTGGGCAATTGTTCCAGATGAGTTTTCATAAGTTGTAGATACTTGCATCAATTGGTCAAAAAACCGATCATTATAAATAATTCTTGAGTTTAAGGAAGGTTCATCTTTTTTGGTAATATCTTCATACTTTAATGTACGATATTTTACAAAAACACTCAAGTTACTTTTTTCTGTTTTTATCAATTGTGAATTTAAATAATACGAATTAGAATGATTTACTCGTTGAATAATTCCGTTTTGTAAACTGTCATTTTTTCGTTGCAAATAACCTAATTCCACAAAGACTTTAGTAGAATCACCACGACCAACAAAAGCTCCATATTCTGAAAATTTTTGACTTAAAGCCGAAAATTGATTCGTTTCAACTAATTTTTCTGAATTATCTTCAAAATTAAAACTTCCTCCAACCCAGTTTTTCTTGAAATTGTATTTTGCTTTGGTTTGATTTCGAATGAATTTGGTGTTAGAATAACTTCCATCGCTTTTCATAACACTACTTTGGTTGAAAATAGAGGTGTTTTTGTGTTTATAATTTCCGAAAACACTATGTCTTGTGCCTGAAAAATTTTCTGAAAAATCTAATTTCTCCAATTGATATTTGGCAAAACCATTTTTATTGAAATTAAAATCAAAACCTGAAATCAATAAACTTTGATTACCTAAAGGTGTTGTTAAATTCCAATCACGATTAAATTCTATGGTAAATAAACGTTCAATCGTTTTAAAATCTTGTTGAATGAATTGAAAATCTGCAAAAGCATTAATGGTAGTTTTTTCAGATAACAAACGTTGTTTTGCATTTATTTTTCCAGCAATTCCATTATTGTTTTTATCATCTAAATCAGAATACAAGTTCAAGTCATTATTACTTACACCAATTTCGAAATCAACTTTTGTTTTTTCAGAAGGATTATAACCACCTAAAATTGTTGCAATCTGAATTTTTGTAGGCGCAATTAATCGAACAATAGGTTCATAATTTCCTTGAGGAATTCCTGCAATGGGTTCAATGTATTCATAAATTTTCCCAATAGCTTGGTTGTTGGCTAAAACGTAATTTCCTTCATTAGTTCCAACCAAACTAAAACGAACATTATACAATTCGTCCTCAGGATTGTTAGAATATTCAAAAACTTCAATACCAGAAATAAGAACTTTTTTATACAAAACTTTATTTTCTGAATAACTGTCTAAATATGCTGAAGGTGCATTCATCAAAGACAAGTCATCACCAGCATTTTGCAAAACTGCAATTTGATCTTCGGATAAATTTTGTTGTAATGGCTGATTTTTCACATCATTTTCAGAATATAAAAAACCACCAATATTCCATTTTTCGGTTTCATGTGCTGCACCAGTATAAGTTACAAATCGAGTGTAATTTCTATCAGTATATTGATATTCGACATTGATTCGCATTTCAGAAGTTATCGGAAATAAAGACGTAAAAATTACTTCACCAGCATTGTAATCTATGATGTAATCGTTGTTTTCTCCACGAGTTAATAAGATTCCGTTCACAAAAACACGTTCAGAACCCGAAATTACTAAAACATATAATTCACCATTATTTCCTCGCAATTTATAAGGCCCTTGATTTCCTTCTTGACCTGTAAATTGACTTCGAGCATATTGTCCACGAACCAAAGCAGCAGAAGCAAAAATATCGGTTTTGTTTTCGTCAGAACCAAAAGAAAAACGTGACGAAATTCCTTGTACTTTTTTATTAAAATTTAAGAACGAAGCTTTTCGGTTTTCTAAAAACAAATCTCCGGCTCGAATGTTCCATTTGTCTGAAAATAATTCAATGAAAATTTGGTCAAATTCATCTAATTTTTGCGAATAACCACCATCTTGCAATGGAATATTACTGTCTTGAATAGAAGCACGTAAACTGACTTTGTCGGATAATTTTCCTGTAATTTGAAGATCAAGATTTGAATTTACAACTGTGTTTTGATTGTTTCCAATAGTAACGCCTCTTGTAATACTTCCGTTTGTGTTTAAACCATCAAATGGTTTGAAAGTGCTCTTGTTTGGGTTTTTTATGGTAAAAAGTTGGCCAGCTTTATTAGAAACAACTTTGTCTTCATCATAAATAGAATACGTTTTGGTCAAAAAATCAGGAAAAGTTAAATATTTGACTTCTAAAGTGTCTTTTGAAGTAAAATATTCTTTGAAAATTATTTTTCCAGATTTAAAATCAACGTTATAAGAAGTTGAGTCAACTTCGATTCCATTTTTATCTAAAACTTTAAAGAAAGCTTTATTAATGCTGACTTTTTCTATAGAAATTGTGTCTTTTGAAGCAACAATTTTCTTTGATTTATAAGGTGTTTGTGTTTCTTGAGCCAAAATGCCCGAAACAAAAAACAAACTAATCCATAAAAACCACTTATTGCCCATAAATACTATAACTCACAATTTTCAAAAGTAGTATAATTTTTACTGAAAACTGTGACTGAACACTGAACACTAAAAATTTACTCCTTCGTCACAACCTGTAAAGTTCCTCTAGAAATTTGTTTCAACAAAATCGTTTTGTTATTTTCTACGATGTTTTTCGCTTCTTCATCAAAATGTCTAACTGTGTAAAGCGATACATTTTCATTGTATGAAATCTTGAATTTTTTTGACAAACTCGTTTTCAAAGCATCAAAATTTCCATATTTATCTTCAATACAAACTGAAAAACTAATCGCAGAATTCTGAATCAAGTTCACTTTTATCTTGTGTTGAGAAAATAACATGAAAATTTCACTCATGTGATCTTCCATCATAAATGAAAAATCTAAGGATGATAATGAAAGTAACATTTGACTTTTCTTAATGATAAAACAAGGAATAAGTGGGTCTAAATCTGCTCCTTTTGAAACTGAAGTTCCTGGTAAAAGTGGATTTATAAATGACTTTACAAACAAAGGAATTTCTTTTCTTTGAAGCGGTTGTAAAGTTTTTGGATGAATTACACTTGCTCCATAAAACGCTAATTCAATTGCTTCACGATATGAAATTTGGTTTAGTAGAATTGCGTTTTCAAAATATCTTGGATCGGCATTCATAACACCAGGAACATCTTTCCAAATCGTAACACTTTCTGCACCTAAACAATAGGCAAAAATAGCAGCTGTATAATCAGAACCTTCTCTTCCTAAAGTTGTAGTAAAGTTATTTTCATCTGAACCTAAAAATCCTTGAGTAATGTTTAAGTTTTTCTTTTTAATTCCTTTTGAAATCAATTTTTGAGTTTGTTCCCAATCTACATTTCCATCTCTATAATTATTGTCAGTTTTGATGAAATTTCTAACATCAATCCAGTTGTTTTTTAGGCCTTGTTCGTTGAAATAATGACTTACAATTGTTGTAGAAAGAATTTCTCCATAACTAATTACTTGATCGTAAACGAAACTATAATTTGGCGATTTGTTGCTGCGTAAAAAATATTCTAAATCAGCTAAATGGCTATTTACAGCAAAGAATACATCACTATCTTCATCTTCAAATAAATCCATTAGAATTTGATTGTGATATTTCTTAACTTCTTGTAAAGAAGCATTAAATTCAGTTGATTTGTTAAAGTAGTTTGTGATTACTATTTCGAGAGCATTAGTTATTTTCCCCATAGCAGAAATCACAATCAAAACATCTTCATGGCCAACTGTTTTTAAAACATTTAAAACGTTTTTTACTCCATCAGCATCTTTTACTGACGCACCACCAAATTTGAATATTTTCATTCTTAAATAAGTATTAAGATTTTATAAAATTATCGATTCCAACTTCATCCATTTGAACAACATACCAATCTTTTAAGATATTTGCACCTGACTTTTCGTAGAATTTTATGGCATTTTCATTCCAATCTAAAACGTTCCATTCAATTCTTCTGACATTGTCTTTTTTTCCTTGTTTTATGATTTCACTATATAAGGCAAAACCAGCACCAGTTCCACGTTGACTTTCTTTTACGACTAAATCTTCTAAATGAATTGTTTTTCCTTTCCAAGTAGAATATCTGTAATAATATAAGGCTACACCGACAATTTTATCATTGTTTTCGGCTACAAATGTATGAAATAATGGGTTTGATGAAAATCCATCTCTAATTAAATCTTCTTTTGTAACTACAACAGCATCAGGTTCTTTTTCAAAAACAGCTAACTCAATGATTAAATCGAGTACAGCTTGCATATCTTCTTTTGTTCCTTTTCTTATTATCATAATTTGGAATTTTAAGCAAAAATAAGATTAAGAAAAACATATACCTAAAAATCCCATTTCTTTTCACAAAAAATCCGATATTTGTGCCATTAACACAACTACATCGATTTCGAAATGGAAGAAAGAAACAAAACTTTAGGAGAATACATTATTGAAAATCAGAATGCGTTTCAATATTCAACAGGTGAATTGTCTAGAATTATAAACTCTATTCGATTGGCTGCTAAAGTCGTGAATTATAAAGTAAATAAAGCAGGATTAGTTGATATTGTTGGCGCTGCTGGTGAACAAAACATTCAAGGTGAAGACCAACAAAAACTAGATGTTTTTGCCAATGAAACATTTATTCAGACCTTAATAAATAGAAATATTGTTTGTGGAATTGCCTCTGAAGAAAATGATGATTTTATTACCGTTAACAGTTTAGATGAAAACAATCAAAACAAATATGTTGTATTAATGGATCCATTAGATGGTTCATCAAATATTGATGTAAATGTTTCTGTTGGAACTATATTTTCTGTATTTAGAAGAGTAACTCCAGTAGGAACTCCAGTAACAAGTGCTGATTTTCTTCAAAAAGGAGTTCATCAAGTTGCAGCTGGTTATGTGATTTATGGAACTTCAACCATGCTTGTTTATACAACAGGTCATGGTGTAAACGGTTTTACATTAAATCCAGCAATTGGAACCTTTTATCTTTCGCATCCAAATATGCAATTCTCTAAAGACGGTAATATATATTCTATTAATGAAGGAAATTATACTCATTTTCCTCAAGGAGTAAAAAATTACTTAAAATATTGTCAAGCTGAAGAGGGTGATCGACCATATACTTCAAGATATATAGGTAGTTTAGTTTCTGATTTTCATAGAAATATGATAAAAGGTGGAATTTACATTTATCCTACAAGTTCAAAAGCTCCTAATGGTAAATTACGCTTACTTTATGAGTGTAATCCAATGGCATTTATAGCGGAACAAGCCGGTGGAAAAGCTTCTGATGGTCATAATAGAATCATGGAAATTGAACCAACTGAGCTTCATCAAAGGGTGCCTTTTTTCTGTGGAAGTTTAAACATGGTTGAAAAAGCAGAAGAATTCATGAAGTAATACTTTTCTTTGGAATTTTTTTTCAATTTACAAAGTATCAAAAATAAAAAAAGGAGCAATAATTACTATTGCTCCTTTTTTTATAATTTAAATCTTCTTATTTATTCATATGTTGCATTTCATAGATGAAAGTGTCTAAATCTACATTTAAAACTAACAATGATAATGATTTGTCAACAATGTATGAAACATTACTTGGTGTAAACCCTAATGCTAAAGCAAAACGAGTTAAAATTGCTTTTTGTTTTGGGCCTAAAACATGATCAGCATAAACCATTCTCGATAAATCGTATAAACGCTCTAGTCTTTGAACATGTAAATGAGGTGGATTAACTGGATATTTTGAAGGACTTTCTAAAATTTCCTCATATTCTGCCTGAGAAATTTCTAAACGAATAGCCAATTTATCTAAAAACGCTCTTTCTTCTGTTGTTAGTTCACCATCTGATAAAGCTACTCTAACAATTGATGAAAAATGGCCTTTATTTCTGTTTTTGAATTCGTTATCAAATAAATCTGAAAATGACATAGTTTTAATTTTAATTCTGCAAATATACTTTTATTTAGAATTTAAATAAAATTATTTATAAGCTTTTCTTAATCTTTCTAAAAATTTGAAAATAAGTTGTAGTTTTGATATTATTAAATAAATTACTAATGTCAGAGTTTTGGTTGTATTTTAAAGTCGGAATCAATCACGTTTTAGATATTAATGCATATGATCACGTTTTGTTTTTAATTGCATTAATGATTCCTTATGCCTTTAAAGATTGGAAAAGAGTATTACTTTTGGTTTCACTATTTACTATTGGTCACACTATGTCACTGATTTTATCTGTTTATAGTGTAATATATGTAAATCCAAATGTGATTGAGTTTTTAATTCCAATAACAATTATTATTACTGCATTTTACACGCTTTTTTCTGCAGGTAAAAACTCAAAAGGAAATGGAAATCTATCCTTTATGGGCGTAACAACTTTGTTTTTTGGGATAATTCATGGTTTAGGTTTTTCAAATTACTTTAAATCAATTCTTCCAGGAAATGCTTCTGACAAACTAATCCCATCTTTAGAATTTGCATTAGGAATTGAAGCAGCACAATTAATAGTGGTTTTTGCAGTTTTAATTTTAGCCTATATTGTTCAAACCTTCTTTAGATTTTCTAAAAAAGATTGGGCTTTAGTTATGTCAGCTTTTGTAATTGGAGTAGTTTTGCCAATGATAATCGAAAGCGAAATTTGGAATAAATAATATGTCACAAAAAAAAGAAAAATACGATAAAGCTTATTTACGAATAGCAAAAGAATGGGGTCAATTATCTTATTGCAATCGAAAAAAAGTTGGTGCAATTATTGTTAGAGATAGAATGATTATTTCTGATGGATATAATGGAACACCTTCTGGCTTTGAAAATTGTTGCGAAGATGAAGAAAATAATACAAAATGGTACGTACTTCATGCAGAGGCAAATGCTATTTCAAAAGTAGCTCGTTCTACTCAATCTTGCGAGGGAGCAACATTATATATAACATTGTCTCCATGTAAAGATTGTAGTAAGCTAATTCATCAATCCGGAATTAAAAGAGTTGTTTATCATCAAGAATATAAAGATTGCTCAGGCTTAGATTTTTTAAGAAAAGCTGGTGTTGAAGTAGATTTAATTGAAGACTTAACACAATAAAATAAAATGAAAGTTAATAAAATATATCTTCCTATAATAATTAGTTTATCAATAGCTGTTGGGCTTTTGTTGGGAAGTTTTATTGCCAATTTTCTACCAAATGCTGTTTTAACTCGAAATCCAAAATCAGAGAAACTAAATAAACTCATTAATTTTATTGACAATGAATATGTTGATAATGTCAACACAGATTCAATTGTAGATTTAACTGTTAACGGAATTTTAGAAAAACTTGATCCACATTCAGTTTACATTGCAAAAAATGATGTTGAAGAAGTAAACCAAAGCATGAAAGGTGATTTTGTAGGAATTGGAATTAACTTCTATTTACACAAAGACACAGTTGTAGTTATAAAACCACTTAAAAATGGTCCTTCATATAAAGCAGGAATAAAATCGGGTGATAGAATATTATTTGCCGATAAATTTCAATTATTTAATAAGAAAGTCTCAAACGAAACTTTGTTTGCTAAGTTAAAAGGAGAAGAAGGTTCTAAAGTTGAATTAACTATATTTCGTAAAGCAACTAATAAAAAATTTAAAGTTAATATTACAAGAGAAGTTGTTCCTATTAAAAGTGTAGATATTGCTACATTAATTGATGACAACACGGGTTATATCAAAGTAAATCGATTTGCCGAAACGACTTTTGATGAATTTCATAAAGCAATTCTAAAATTAAAAAACATCGGTGCGACTGAATTAATTATTGATTTAAGAGATAATGGTGGTGGTTATTTAGAAATAGCTTCCGAAATGGTCGATGAATTTTTAAAAGACAAAGAATTAATAGTAAAAACTATCAATAAAAAAGGAACAGAAGAAAAAATATTTGCTACAAAAAAAGGAGATTTCGAAACCGGTAAAGTGACTATTTTGATCAATGAAAATAGTGCTTCTGCTAGTGAAGTTTTAGCTGGTGCAATTCAAGATAATGATAGAGGAATTGTTGTAGGAAGACGTTCTTTTGGAAAAGGATTAGTTCAAAGAGAAATGCCTTTGGGTGATGGTTCAATGGTTCGTTTAACAGTCGCAAGATATTACACACCTTCTGGACGTTCAATTCAAAAGCCATATGACGATAAAGCGGATGGTTATTTTAATGAATTTGAAAAACGTTTTTTAAGTGGAGAATTATATGAAAAAGATAGTATAAAAGTAGCCGATAGTTTGAAATTTAAAACCAAAAATGGAAGAATCGTTTATGGTGGCGGTGGAATTACACCTGATGTTTTTGTGCCTTTTGAAGGGAAACACGGTGAAGAAGCTACACTTATGATAATGAAGTCTGGAGTAGTTGATTACTTCGTGTTTGAACAACTTGATAAAGACAGAAATTTTTTCAATAAACTTAGTAAAGAAGAACTAAAAAAAGAAATTGTAGGCAAAGATAAATACCTAAATATTTTAAAAGAATATGTAGCACAAAATGGCTATTTATTGAGCTTTTCTACTCAAAAAGAAAAAGTGAAAACCTATTTGTATGCAGAATTTGTAAGACAATTATTTGATGAAGATTCTTATTATCAAATCATGCTTTCACAAGATGTAATGATCAAGAAGGTAATGGAGAAAAAATAATTATTTTCCTAAAGCATCATGAACCTGCGTTGGTTTTCCTTCATTCCACAAACTAAGAATGTCAGTTGCAACACTTGCACCACTTCCAGCTGCAATAGAAAGTTGACTTCTGTGTCCTGCTAAAGTTCCCATAGCATAAACACCTTCTTTAACCAAATGATCTTCGTTTTGCAATTGCAATCTGTTTTTTTCTGGAGCAGCTTTTTTGTGTGAAATCACAAATTCTGCCAAACCTTCAATACAAAACGGATTTGAAGCACCAATTCCAACAGCAACTAACTTGGTTTTATAACTATTTTTATTGGTTATAAGCGTAAAATTACCTACCTCACCTCGAATTTCTAAAACTTTTTCACCTGAAATTTGTTCCACATGAGGATATAGTTTTTGCAAATGTTCCAAACTTTCAATTAATAATTCAGAGCCTAATTTTCCTGGGGAAATTCCATAAGCATTATTAAATACAGCATTTTGCAAGGAACAAGACTTTTGATGTGTAATGATTCCAATTTTTTTATCAATTGCAAATGGTTTTGGCCTAGCAGAGCCTAAAATTAAAGCACAGGAAACACCAGAAACACCACCACCAATAATCAAAACATCAAACATATTTTTCGTCTTAATACTTAATACTATCTGTCCTTTGTTTTCTCTTCTACCATTTTAGATAACCTAAAAAGTAGCATCAAAAAAATGGCACAAAAACCACAAACAATTCCAATTAAAGCAACTGAGCTATTTCCTTCGAACGGATTATCAAAATTAACTTTTGTAAAATTAAAAATGATTAAGGCCAATGCCAATACAATTACAACGTAGCTAAATATTTTCATTTTATATTTTTTTAAATAAATAATCCTTTAATGTTGGCTGCAAATAATTTAACCGCTATGGCTAATAAAATTACACCAAATATCTTTCTTATAATTCCAATACCGTTTACACCTAATAAACGTTCAATTTTACCCGAGGATTTTAAAACACCATAAACCACAATAACATTTATAAGTATGGCAATGATAATGTTTATTTTGTCATAAGCAGCACGTAAAGACAAAATTGTCGTCATTGTTCCAGCACCTGCAATTAACGGAAAAGCAATTGGCACAATTGAAGCAGTAGATGGGTTGTCTTCTTTGTGTAAATTGATACCAAGAATCATTTCTAAAGCTAAGAAAAACAATACAAAAGAACCAGCAACTGCAAACGAATTAGCATCAATTCCAATAAGTTTTAGGATTTCTTCTCCAACAAATAAAAACGCAATCATAATAATTGCAGCTACAATTGTTGCTTTTTCTGATTGTATGTGTCCAATTTTACTTCGTAAACCAACTATTATAGGAATACTTCCAATAATATCAATTACTGCAAAAAGTATCATACTTATCGTAAATATGTCTTTCCAATTTATCTTAAAAATAAAATCCAAATCAATCATTTTGTAAAATTTACTGCAAATATAATAATATTACGACAAGCGATGTTTGAATTTAACGATACATTATTATTCATTAGAATAAAATCGATTGAAAGCCATAATTGTTTTAATAATCAATAATCAATTACTTACCTTTGCCAGCTAAATAAATTACAATGTTTCAACTTAATAAAACCATCGTTTCCGAAGATATTCTTGAAAAAGAGTTTGTGTGTAATCTTTCTGCTTGCAAAGGAGCATGTTGTGTAGATGGTGATGCAGGTGCACCTTTAGATGCTTCTGAAGTTGAAAAATTGAAAGAAATTTACCCAAAAATAAAGCCTTTTTTAAGAAAAGAAGGAATTAAGGCCATTGAAGAACAAGGAACTTCTGTTACTGGACTTGATGGTGAACCAGAAACGACATTAATCGGAGGTAAAGATTGTGCTTACGTAATTTTTGATAAAAAAACGGCTCTTTGTGGAATAGAACAAGCGTATAATCAAGGAATTGTGGATTGGAAAAAACCAGTTTCTTGTCATTTATATCCTGTTCGTGTAAAAGAATATGCAGATTTTTCAGCCGTTAATTATCATAAATGGCATATTTGTGATGATGCTTGTTCTCTTGGAAAAGAATTAGATGTTCCTGTTTATAAATTTTTGAAAGAAGCACTAATTCGAAAATTCGGACAAGAATGGTATGAAGATTTAGAAAAAGTGGCTCAAGAAATGAAGAAATAGTTACTTGCTATTAACGATTTTGTAGTTTTTCTTTAGTTATTTTTTCCCCTTCTTTAAAAGTATAAGTTTTTCCTATAAATTCAGGCTTTTTAATAATAGAATCTTTTAATTCTGTTTTTATTGAAGTTGCAATCCAATTAAAATGCTCTGTATTAATCTCAAGTATTAATCCAGGTAACCCATCAAATAAATCTGGACCTGTTTTTATATTATTTTTTTCAGTAAACCACGCGTAAGTTTTTCCTTTAAAAACTTTTGAAATTGCTTTAAAGCAGATATAACCATTAATTATTTTAGTTTCTGATGTAATTTTCCATTTTCTATTAATTAAACTGTCTTTTATATTTAATGTTTCATTAAATGAATTTAATTTTGAATAAGTAATATTGTTTTGTAGGTCTTTGTAAATATATTTTTGCATTGAATTATCAATCCTTATTACTTCATTTTTTTCATAATCCAAGTAAGTTTCATTATCCTTTATGGTTTCATTAATTTTATATTCAACAATGTTATTGCAATATGTTAAAGTGTAGAAGTAATCTTTTGAAAATGCTTTTTTTGCAAATTTAGGAAGTTTTTTAAGCTTTTTTTCACTAATATTTCGTTCTAATTTATACTCTATTGTTGTAGTTTGTGAATAAGCTGAAGTTAAAAGTAAGTTAATCAAAAATAAAAATAAAGTCTTCATAAAAAAAGGTCTGTTTAAAATAGATATTAAAGATACGAAAATTAATTTTTTAAAAATATTGCTTTCTGTTTTAAAATTGTAACGAAATTTGAAGGTCAATTTTTCTTATTATTTTTAATATTTTTTTACAGTTTAAAACGCTCGCATCTAATGGATTTACTGATGGTTTCAAGGTTTTGTTAGTTAATTTTTACTTTTGTAAATAGCTGAAAAACAGATTTTTACGAAAATATTTTTAGCAAGACTTTTTTTACTCTTTGTTAAAAACTTCCCTTGATTGTGGATAAGTTTGACTTTCATTTCAAACAATAAATCGCCAACTTTGTAAACATCAATAAGTACTCAAATTTACAACCCAAAATATATTATCATGGCAACAGTTGAACCAATTTTACAACCAAATAAAGACAGATTTGTTATTTTTCCAATCAAACATCAAGATCTTTGGGAATGGTATAAAAAACAGGAAGCTTGTATTTGGACAGCTGAGGAAATTGATTTACATACCGATTTAAACGATTGGAATAACAAATTAAATGACGATGAACGTTACTTTATAAAACACGTTTTAGCATTTTTTGCTGCTTCAGACGGAATTGTAAATGAAAATTTGGCCGAAAATTTCGTAAATGAAGTACAATATCCTGAAGCAAAATTTTTCTACGGTTTTCAAATCATGATGGAAAATATTCATAGTGAAACGTATTCGCTTCTAATTGACACTTATGTTAAAGATGAAGCCGAAAAACACGAATTATTTCACGCTATTGAAACATTTCCTGCCATTAAAGAAAAAGCGGATTGGGCTTTAAAATGGATTGAATCTGATTCTTTCGCGGAAAGATTAATTGCTTTCGCAGCTGTGGAAGGAATTTTCTTTTCAGGATCTTTTTGTTCCATTTTTTGGTTAAAAAAACGTGGTTTAATGCCAGGTTTAACCTTTTCAAACGAATTAATTTCTCGTGATGAAGGAATGCATTGTGATTTTGCCGTGCATTTACATAACCATCACTTAATTAATAAAGTGCCAAAAGAACGTATCAAAGAAATTTTAGTCGATGCTTTAAATATTGAACGCCAATTCATTACAGAATCATTACCAGCTAGTTTAATTGGAATGAACGCAACCTTAATGACTCAATATTTAGAATTCGTAACTGATAGATTATTAGTAGAATTAGAATGTGAAAGAGTGTATAACTCATCAAACCCATTTGATTTTATGGACATGATTTCGCTGCAAGGAAAAACAAACTTCTTTGAAAAACGTGTAGCAGAATACCAAAAAGCAGGTGTGATGAACACCGATAGCGAAGCACAAAAAATTAGTTTCGACGCTGATTTTTAATACTTTCAAGATTAACCTTGTCAGAGTTTCAAACTCTGACAGGGTTTTTAAACAACAACAAATTACAAATAACCCGAAAGTAGGGAAGGGATTTTCTATTTTCAAAAAACAAAAAAGAGTATGTACGTAGTAAAAAGAGATGGTCACAAAGAACCAGTTAGTTTTGACAAAATCACAGATAGAGTTAAAAAACTATGTTATGGTTTAAATGATTTAGTAGATGCAGTAAAAGTTGCAATGCGAGTAATTGAAGGTTTATATGATGGTGTTAGTACATCAGAATTAGACAACTTGGCCGCAGAAACAGCAGCTTCAATGACAATTTCTCATCCAGATTACGCACAGTTAGCTGCACGTATTGCAGTTTCAAATTTACATAAAAACACAACGAAGTCTTTCTCTGAAACGGCAACCGAAATGTTTGAATATGTTAACCCAAGAACAGGAAAAGAAGCACCTCTTTTATCAGAAGAAGTATATAAGGTTATTCAAGAAAATGCTGCTGTTTTAGATTCTTATATCATTTACAACAGAGATTTTAATTATGATTATTTCGGTTTCAAAACATTAGAACGCTCTTATTTGTTAAAAATAAACGGTAAAATAGTTGAAAGACCACAACACATGTTAATGCGTGTTTCAATCGGGATTCACTTAAACGATATTGAATCTGCTTTAGAAACTTATGACTTAATGTCTAAAAAGTTCTTCACGCATGCAACACCAACTTTATTCAACGCAGGAACACCAAAACCGCAAATGTCATCATGTTTCCTTTTAACAATGAAAGATGATAGTATTGATGGAATTTACGATACATTAAAACAAACAGCAAGAATATCGCAATCAGCTGGTGGAATTGGACTTTCAATTCACAATGTACGTGCCACAGGTTCATATATTAGAGGAACAAACGGTACATCAAACGGAATTGTGCCAATGTTACGTGTATTTAATGACACAGCTCGTTACGTAGATCAAGGTGGTGGAAAAAGAAAAGGAAGTTTTGCTATTTATTTAGAAACTTGGCATGCTGATATTTTTGAATTCTTAGATTTGAAAAAAAATACTGGAAAAGAAGAAATGCGTGCAAGAGATTTATTCTTTGCCATGTGGACTTCAGATTTATTCATGAAACGTGTAGAAGAAAATACTACTTGGACTTTAATGTGTCCTAATGAATGTCCAGGTTTATGTGACGTATATGGAGATGAATTTGAAACTCTTTATACTTCATACGAAGCAGCTGGAAAAGGAAGAAAAACTATAAAAGCACGTGAACTTTGGGAAAAAATTCTTGAATCGCAAATCGAAACGGGAACACCATATATGTTGTATAAAGATGCAGCAAACCGTAAATCAAATCAAAAGAATTTAGGAACAATTCGTTCTTCAAATCTTTGTACTGAGATTATGGAATATACCGCTCCAGATGAAGTAGCAGTTTGTAATTTAGCTTCTATTTCACTTCCAATGTTTGTTGAAAACGGAAAATTTGATCACGATTTACTATACACAGTAACCAAAAGAGTTACAAGAAACCTAAATAAAGTAATTGATAGAAATTACTACCCAGTTGAAGAAGCGAAAAATTCAAATATGCGTCACCGTCCTGTTGGATTAGGAGTTCAAGGATTAGCAGATGCTTTCATTTTACTTCGTATGCCTTTTACAAGTGATGAAGCCAAAAAATTAAACCAAGAAATCTTTGAAACATTATACTTTGCAGCCGTAACAGCTTCAATGGAAATGGCAATTGAAGAAGGACCATATTCTACATTTGAAGGTTCTCCAATTTCACAAGGAGAATTTCAACACAACCTTTGGAATATAAATGACGAAGAATTGTCAGGAAGATGGGATTGGGCAAGCTTAAGAAAAGAAGTGATGAAAAACGGAGTTAGAAATTCTCTTTTAGTGGCTCCAATGCCAACAGCTTCAACTTCTCAAATCTTAGGTAATAACGAAGCTTTTGAGCCTTATACTTCTAATATTTATACAAGAAGAGTGCTTTCAGGTGAATTCATTGTAGTAAACAAACATTTATTGCATGATTTAGTTGATTTAGGACTTTGGAATGAGACTTTAAAACAAGAGTTGATGAGAAATAATGGTTCTGTTCAGAATCTAGATATTCCTCAAGACTTAAAAGAATTATACAAAACCGTTTGGGAACTTTCTATGAAAGATATTATTGATATGTCTCGTCAAAGAGGGTATTTTATTGACCAATCGCAATCACTTAACTTGTTTATGCAAGATGCAAATTATTCTAAGTTAACTTCAATGCACTTTTATGCATGGAAAAGTGGCTTAAAAACCGGAATGTATTATTTAAGAACTAAATCAGCAGTTGATGCTATTAAGTTTACCTTAAACAACGATAAAAAAGCAGCACCAATTGTTGCAGCTGTAGAAAAACCAATGGTTAAGCCAGAATTAGAAACTATTTCTGTTGTAAATGAACCAGTTGAAATGACTGCAGAAGAATACAAAGCAATGATAGAATTGTCAAGAAATGCAGATATTGACGATTGTGAAATGTGTGGTTCTTAAAGAGAAAATAGAATAAAGATAAAAGAACAAAGACAGCCTTCATTAATTTGAGGGCTGTTTTATTTTTTTAAGTATATTTGATCAAAGTAATTTATAAATCACTAAAAATTATTTCTATATGAAGTCTAAAAAAAGCATGTTTTTAATCGTTTTTCTTTTTTCACTGTCAATTTTTGCTCAAAAAAAACAGCTTTGGGCTAAGTCTTTTCTTAATGAAAAAGCTCCAGAACTAGTTGTTGAGGAATGGATTTCTGAACAACCTGACACAAAAGGCAAATTTATTTTAATTGATTTTTGGGCAACTTGGTGTGGTCCATGTAGAAAAGCAATTCCTGAACTAAATATGTTTCAAGAAAAATTTAAGGATAATTTAGTTATAATTGGAATAAGTGATCAGTCAAAAGAAAAAGTTATAAATTTTAGTTCACCTAAAATAGAATATTATAGTGCAATTGATACAAAGAAAACATTGAATAATTTATATGAAGTAAAAGGAATACCACATTGTGTTCTTATTGATCCAAAAGGGATTGTGCGATGGGAAGGTTATCCTAGTCTAGAAGGAGAAGAACTGACTGAAAAAGTTATTAGTGAAATAATAACTAAATATAAATAGTTCTTATTATTTTAAAATACCAAGAAACAGCCTTTATTAATTTGTAGGCTTTTTTGCTTTTTTAAAGTATATTTGAAAAAATAAAAATTAAGCAATCATGTCAAAAGAAAAAAAAGGAGTTCATACAGGAATTATTGAGCAAGACGCAGATGGAAATTTCTTCTGTGGTCCATATTTATTAGATTATAAATATACCGTTGCATCATTCAAAATTGGTGATGAGGTTAATCTTAAAACAGTTATCGAAAACCCAAGTGATATTAGTTATGACAAATATCCAAAAAAATCTAGAGTATTTTTCTTAGCGAACGATAAAGAGTAAACCTATGAACACAAAACCACATAATAATATCCGAATCACTAAGGATATGCTTGCGTCAAAAAACAAAAGATTAGCCAACTTTATTATCGACTACATAATACGAATCATACTTTTGTTTGGTCTTAGTCTATTAGTAGCTATTTATGCACAGATAATAGGTAGTGAAGACATTATTTTGGCTATGGAAAACATTAATAAAATAACAGAGATTCTTATAGGTTTCTTATTGTTGTTTATTTATTACTTGATTTTTGAAAGTATTAATGGAAGAACAATTGGTAAATACATAACCAATACAAAAGTTTTAATGATTGATGGATCAAAAGCGCAATCCGATGTGGTTTTAAGAAGAACATTAAGTAGAATTGTTCCTTTTGAGTTTTTGTCTTTTTTAGGCAATGGTGATAAAGGTTGGCATGATACCTGGACAGACACTGCTGTTGTGGATATAAAAAAATATGAAGAAATAAAAAACAGTCAAAATTCAATTTCTGAAATTGGTGTGGAAATTTAAATTTTCAAAGAAGTAATTTTTATGAAACTACTTAGAACAAATTCAGAAAATGAAGATTTTAAACACTTAACAAAGTTATTTGACGACTATTTGGTTGATATTGATGGTGATGAAAAGGATTTTTTTGCCCAATTCAATCAAATATATATTAAAAATGTAGTGGTTTTTTATGAAAATGAAATTCCATTAGGTTGTGGTGCATTCAAAGAATTAGATTCACATACAGCCGAATTAAAAAGAATGTTTGTCTTGCCAAAAGCAAGAGGAAAAAGAATTGCTTCAAAAATTCTAACTGAACTAGAAAAATGGGCAAAAGATTTAGGATATAAATCTTGTATTCTAGAAACTTCACAAAAACTAGAAAGTGCAATTGCCTTATACAGAAAATATGGATATGAAGATATCTCTAACTATGGGCAATATGTTGGTGTTGAAACTAGTATGTGTATGAAAAAAATATTTTAAAATTATTAAAACGTATATTCAATGATGAAATGGGAACAACTATTGTCGCTTAAAAGGCAAGGTGATACAGGTAAAAGACTTCGAAAAGAAGAAGACGATACACGTTTAGGTTTTGAAGTTGATTATGATAGAATTATATTTTCTTCAGCATTTAGAAGTTTACAAGATAAAACACAAGTTATCCCATTATCAAAAACTGATTTTGTTCACAACAGATTAACGCATAGTTTAGAGGTTTCAGTTGTTGGTCGTTCTTTAGGAAGATTGGTTGGAAAAAAAATCATTGAAAAATATCCCTATTTGTCAGAAATTCATGGCTATCAAATGAATGATTTTGGAGCAATTGTTGCAGCAGCTTCATTGGCTCACGATATTGGAAACCCACCTTTTGGACATTCAGGAGAAAAAGCAATTGGAGAATATTTCAAAACAGGAAACGGTCAACAATTCAAAGATAAAGTTTCGGATAAAGAATGGCAAGATTTAATTGATTTTGAAGGAAATGCCAACGGTTTTTCAGTGTTAACAACATCAAGAGAAGGAGTAGAAGGTTCAATCCGAATTTCTTATGCTACCCTTGGTGCGTTTATGAAATATCCAAAGGAAAGTTTGCCTAAAAAACCAACCTCAAGAATTTGTGATAAGAAATATGGTTTCTTTCAACAAGATAAAGCTTTCTTTAAAGATGTTTCAAAAGAATTAGGATTAAAAAGTAATAAAACAGGAAACGATATAGGTTTTGAACGTCATCCTTTAGCTTATTTAGTAGAAGCAGCTGACGATATTTGTTATACTATAATAGATTTTGAAGACGGAATAAACTTAGGTTTAATTCAAGAAGAATTTGCTTTAGAATACCTAATTAAACTTGTCAAAAACGGAATTGATTCTAAAAAATACAATTCATTAACTACCAAAGAAGATAGAATCAGTTATTTAAGAGCATTAGCAATAGGAAGCTTAATTCAAGACGCAGTTAAAATTTTTATCGAAAACGAAGAAGCAATATTAAAAGGAGAATTCCCTTTTGCTTTAATGGATAAAAGTCAGTATGCAGCACAAATGGATGATATAATCCAAATTAGTATTAAAAACGTATATCAAAGTAGAGAAGTTATTGAAAAGGAATTGGTTGGTTATAAAGTGATCAATACTTTGTTGGATAAATTCTGTACAGCTTACAACAATAAAATAGAAGGAAAAGCTTCTAATTACGATACTTTAATTTTAAAAGTTTTACCAGAAAGATATCAGTATGAAAAAGAAAACCTATACGATAGATTGCTTCATATTTGTCATTTTGTATCTATGTTAACTGACGGAAAAGCTTTACAACTGTACAATACAATAGAATCAAACAAAGGTTAAAAGACAATTATATCACAAAAAATAATTTTTAGTTATGCTCTAAAAGTATATATTTGTGATTATTAAACTATTAAGAAACTATGAAAAAAACATTACTATTCTTATTTTTATTTACAATTAGTATAGGATTTTCGCAAGAACCAACTGCAAAAATTCAAAATTATTTAAATAATAATAAGGCAAAATTCGGATTATCGACACAAGACATTTCTGATTGGGTTGTTGAAAGCAAAGGAAATTCAGATGCTACCAAAATTGATGTTTATTATATCAAACAAAGACATCAAGGAATTGAAATTTTTCAATCAGCTTCTAATGCTTGGGTAAAAAATGGAGAAGTTATTAATTTTTCAAGTTCTTTTTTACCAAACGTTGCTCAAAAAACAAACGCTGTAACTCCTAGTGTTTCAGTTTTACAAGCATTATCAACGGTTAGACAAGTTCTAAATGACAATGCGGTTAATTCCGAAATTATAGAAACTACTACAACAAAAAGTTTTAAAATTTCAAATGGAAATTTAACAGATAATCCAGTTTTAGCAGAATTAGTTTACCAAGTTACTACTGAAAACACATTAAGGTTAGCATGGGATTTAAATTTTTATTCTCAAGATTATAATCATTTGTGGAGTGTTAGAATTGATGCAATTACTAATCAAATATTAGAAAAGCAAGATTGGGTTATTTCATGTTCATTTGGAGATGCAAATCACACTAACCATAATCATAAAAAAGACTTTTTCTTTAGTAAAAAAGGATTTAATGAGTTTAATAATACTTTTTTAAATCCTCAATCAGGATCTTACAGAGTAATTCCTTATAATTATGAAAGTCCAAATCAAATTGCAAGACAATTAATTGCTAATCCACACAATACAAATGCATCTCCTTATGGATGGCATGACGTGAATGGAGTAGCTGGAAACGAATTTACAGATACTAGAGGTAATAATGTTTATGCTCAAGAAGATGCAGATGGAAATAATGGAACAGGTGCAAGTCCATCAGGTGGAGCATCTTTATTGTTTGACTTTCCTTATGGAGGAACTAGTGCTCAGCCCTCTACATATTTAGATGCGGCTACAACTAACTTGTTTTATATGAATAATATAATGCACGATGTTTGGTATCAATATGGGTTTAATGAAATAAATGGAAATTTCCAAAAAAATAATTATGGTAAAGGAGGAGCAAGTTCATTTTTAGGAGATGCAGTTTTTGCTGATTGCCAAGATGGGTCGGGTACCAATAATGCTAATTTTTCTACTCCTGTTGATGGTTCAAATCCAAGAATGCAGATGTTTCTTTGGAATGTTGGACCAACACCAAAATTTTTAACAATTAATTCTCCTGCTTCAATTGTTGGAGACTATACTGTTGCAAATAATGCATTTTCTCCAGGAAATGTACCACTACCACCATTGCCAGGTTTTACATCTGACTTTGTTTTGTATTTAGATGCAGGAGGAACAAATGAAGCTTGCTCGGCTGCTACTAATGCAGCTCAGTTAAATGGAAAAATTGCTGTTATTAAAAGAGGTAATTGTGACTTTGTTGTAAAAGTTAAAAATGCACAACTTGCTGGAGCTTCGGCTGTTATTGTTTATAATAACGATGCTACATTACCTACTACATTGGTTAATATGTCAGGAGCAGACGCAACAATTACAATTCCGGCTATTTTTGTTACATATAATCAAGGGAATGCAATTTTAGCACAAATGGCTCTTGGTACTGTAAACGGAACAATAAAAGCAGATGCTGTTACATTTGTAAATTCTGACGGTGATTTTGATAATGGAATTATTTCGCATGAATATGGACATGGAATTTCATCTAGATTAGCAGGAGGACCTGCAAATTCAAGTTGTTTAAGCAACTATGAAGGAATGGGAGAGGGTTGGTCTGATTGGTATGCATTAATGATGCAATTGAAATCAGGTGACGTAGGAACCACTCCTAAAGCTATTGCTACTTTTGTTCTTAGTCAACCAACTACAGGGGCAGGTCTAAGACAGTATCCCTATACAACAGATATGTCTGTTAATCCATTAACTTTTATTAATTCAAATGAGCCTATACCAACGGATCCAGCTAATACTTCTTATAGATATGTAGTTGGTGAGTTTTGGGCAACAACTTTATGGGACTTGTCATGGGCATATATAAATAAGTATGGTTTTGACTCAAATATATATACAGGAACAGGTGGTAATAATAAAGTTATGCAATTGGTTTTAGATGGTTTGAAATTACAACCATGTAACCCAGGAATAGTCGCTGGTAGAGATGCATTAATTGCAGCAGATCAAGCAACAACGGGTGGTCAAAATTATTGTTTAATTTGGGAAGTGTTTGCAAGAAGAGGTGTTGGATTAAATGCATCTTCAGGAAGTAATAACAACCCTAATGATCAAGTGCAAGATTTTACTCAACCTTCTCCAGGTCCAAATTGTGTATTAAAAGCAAGTCTTTTCAATAATGAAGATATGATTAGAGTTTTTCCTAATCCGTCTAATGGATTTTTAAATATAGCTATTGCTAAATATAGTGGTAAATTAAATATTGAATTATATGACATTAACGGTAGAAAAGTATTTAATCAAAACATGAATGATTTTAATGCTGAAAAATCAATTAACCTTCAATCAATTCAATCGGGAATATATTTATTAAAGCTTGAAGGAGAAGAATTGGCTTTCACCAAAAAGATTATTATCAACTAAGAATAAGGTTTGTAAAATTTAATAAAAAAGCAGTATCATATTTATGATACTGCTTTTTTTATAAAACCCTAACTTGTTTTAAAATAGAATCCTTTTGAAAACATTCGTTTTTAATGTACAGATAAGTTTTTAATTGTACATTCAAGATGGTTTTTTATGGTTTTACGACTTTATTTCGTCTTTACTTAGAGAAGTATTTACCCATAAAAAAAGCTCTGAAAACAGAGCTTAATGTATATTAAATATAGGAAATTTTAATTGAAATAATAAACATATCCAAAACTAAAAGTCAATGAATAATCATTTGTTTCGTTCTCTTTATATGTACTTCTATCAGGATTTAATCCATCAACCCAATCAGAAGTATAATATTGTAATCTAGAATCAAATATTAAAGAATTATAATCGTCTAATCTATATCTAACACCAACACTTGACGTTAGAGAAGCAACAGGACGACTTTCGTTTCTCGTTCCACTAGAGTATTTAGCAGGAGTAGTCAAAGGAGTTCCTAAAGGGCCTAAATCTGACTTCACTTTAGAGGTGTAATATCCCATTTGACCTCCTAAACTTACGTATGGAGAGAAAGTAGTTCCCCTGTTGTAATCATCAGTTTTCCATGGATAAAATTCCATTTGTAGTCCAAGATTTATAGTACTTGTAGAGCCATTCATAGCTCTTAATTGATCAGCAAACAAACTTGTTTTAGCAGGATCCACATATTTGCCATAATGCTCTAAATCAGCTTTCATGTAAGATGCATCTAATCTAAGTTTAAAGTTTTCTCTTAAACTTTTGAAATCTTCAATAAAAGAAAAATAATAAAAAACACCGACAGATAATCCACTATTTTTTGAAAAATTTTCAAAATCACCACGTTCACCATAATCCGATTTAAAAAACACAGGACCAGCCATAATTCCAACTTCTTGATATGTCCTACCAAACTGTGCATGTGATTCTGCACCTATGAATAGAACGAAAAAAAACGGAACAATAAATTTTTTCAACATTTGGGTTTTATTTCTTTGAACCACAAATATATAAAAACAATATTCACATTAAAAAATATAACCTAAAAAAGACCTAAAAAAGAGTCAAAATTTAAACAAATGATAATCTGTCTAATTAAAATTCATGTTAAATTGCTAAAAAGCAGTTAAATTTTAGTGATAATTATTAAAACTTGAATATTAATATTACAATAAAATGTATATTTGTCAACGATTACGAAAACGTTTTTTATAATAAAAATCACACTATTATGAGTGCAAATATTTTATCATTTATTGATGCGGTTGCTAAAAGAAACCCAAATGAGCCTGAATTTATGCAGGCTGTTAAAGAGGTAGCAGAAACAGTTATCCCTTTTATTGAAGAAAATAAAAAATACCAAAACAAAATGCTCTTAGAGCGTATGGTTGAATCTGAAAGAATTATTATGTTTAGAGTTGTTTGGACTGACGATTCAGGAAAAACACAAGTAAACAGAGGATATAGAATTCAAATGAATTCTGCTATTGGACCATATAAAGGAGGAATTCGTTTCCATCCTTCAGTTAATTTAAGCATACTAAAATTTTTAGCTTTTGAACAAACTTTTAAAAATAGTTTAACAACATTACCAATGGGTGGTGGAAAAGGTGGAGCTGATTTTGATCCAAAAGGAAAATCTGAAAACGAAATTATGCGTTTCTGTCAAGCGTTTATGACTGAATTGTCTAAACATATTGGTGCAAATACAGACGTTCCTGCTGGAGATATTGGTGTAGGTGGTAGAGAAGTTGGTTTTATGTTTGGTCAATACAAAAGATTAAGAAATGAATTTACAGGTGTATTAACAGGTAAAGGAATTTCTTTTGGAGGTTCATTAATACGTCCAGAAGCTACAGGTTATGGTGATGTTTATTTCGCTCAAAGCATGTTAGCAACTAAAGGAGATAGCTTTAAAGGTAAAACGGTTGTAGTTTCTGGCTCAGGAAATGTAGCGCAATATGCAATGCAAAAAGCAACTGAATTAGGAGCAAAAGTTGTTACTGCTTCTGATTCATCTGGATATATTTATGATGCAGACGGAATTGATGCTGAAAGATTAGCACACATCATGCAAATTAAAAATGTTGATTTTTCAAGAATCTCAGAATATGTAAAAAAATATCCTAATGCAAAATTTGTTGAAGGAAAACGCCCATGGGAAGTTAAATGTGATGTTGCATTACCTTGCGCTACTCAAAACGAATTAAATGAAGAAGAAGCAAAAGCTTTAGTTGCAAACGGATGTATCTGTGTGGCTGAAGGAGCAAATATGCCTTCAACTCCAGAAGCAATTGAAGTATTCCATAAAGCAAAAATATTATTTGCTCCAGGAAAAGCTTCTAATGCTGGTGGTGTAGCAACTTCAGGTTTAGAAATGTCTCAAAACTCTTTACGTTTAGCTTGGACAAGTGAAGAGGTAGATGAAAAATTAAAAAGAATTATGTCTGATATACATGAAGCATGTGTAAAATATGGTACTGATTCTACAGGTTATGTTGACTATGTAAAAGGTGCAAATATTGCAGGTTTCGTAAAAGTTGCTGATGCTATGCTTGCTCAAGGTGTAGTGTAATTTACTTTTTTAAATAAATTTTAAAAGCTCTTCAATTTGAAGGGCTTTTTTTATCATAAATCTTAAATATAAACGTTTGTATTATATTTGCTTCAAATAATTCAAATGAGAAAAACACTTTTATTACTTTTATTTTCGATTGTCTCTTTTTCACAAACTAATCAGCTTTGGAAAGGTTACTATTCTTACAATGCGATTATAGATATTTCTTACGGCTCTTCCAAAGTAGTAGCCGCTACAGAAAATGCTCTTTTTTCAAAAAAAATAAATACAGGAGATTTAGATATAAAAAACTCAATTGATGGTTTTAAACCAGAAACAATTACATCTGTTTACTATAGTCAAAACTATAGCTTAACATTAACAGGAAATGACAATGGGTTACTAATTGTCACAAGAGATGATGGTACAATCATAAACAAAGTAGATATAATTAATGAGGTGCCTGTTCCTCCAAACATGAAGGCTATTAATCATTTTTATGAGTTTGAAGATAAAGTATACATTTCCACAAATTATGGAATAACAGTTTTAAAATTAAATAATTTAGAATTTGAAGATACTTATTATATAGGTTCTTCAGGGGAAGATTTACCGATATTGCAAACTACAGTTTATAATGGAGATATCTATGCAGTTACTTCAAGTCAAGGAATAAAAAAAGCATTAGTTGCAAATCCAAACCTAATAGATTTTAATCAGTGGCAAACATTTGATTCTGGATTTTGGAGAGGAATAACAAATTTTAACAACCAGTTGGTTGCTTTAAATACCAATCAATTTGTATATAAATATAATGGAACTAATTTTCAACAAGTTTATTCATTACCACAACAAGGAATAAAATTTATTTCAAATAATGATAACCTAATAATTACTTGCAATAATCATGTTTATGTATTAGATATTTTGTTCTCAACAATTGCTCATATTACACAAATCCCTGATGATATTAATTTATTTACTTGTGCTGTTACTATTAACGATAATTTGTTTATTGGAACTGAAAAGAATGGACTTTTTCAAACGCAATTATCAAACCCATTGAATTTTGAATCCCTTTCACCAAATGGACCCGTTCAAAATTATATTTTTAGGATAAAAAAAACGTCAAATAATTTATGGGCTACATATGGAGGTTATAATATTACATATCAAACCAACTATTTATTAGAAAGTATTAGTAAATATTCTAAAGAAAATGGCTGGAGTAAAATTCCATCTGAAAATTTATTTGACGCACAGGCACTAACCGATATTGTTGCCAATCCTAATAATGAAAATGAAGTTTATGTTAGTTCTTTTCAAAAAGGACTTTTAAAAATAAATAACGAAAACATAGAACTTTATGACCATATTAATACAGCTCCAAATGGATTAGAAAGTCAACAATGGCAACCAGTAATTCCTAATTTTACTTTAGTTGCAATTAATGGACCTGCTTTTGATAAAAAAGGCAACTTATGGATGACAAATTCATTAGTCTATAAAGGGTTAAAAGTGTTAAAGGCAAATGGCCAATGGCAATCTTATGATTTTACAAATGTTTTGATTGAACCTTATTATGAGAGATATTCTAGAATTGTTATTGATAAAAACGATACAAAATGGATTCCATCTTATCGAGCAAATGGTTTAATAGGTTTTAATGAAAATTACAACAATAAATTTATTATAATAAAAGGTGAAGGGGAAGACGAGGGTAACTTACCTAGTTTTGATGTAAGATGCCTTGCCTTAGACAACAGAAATCAATTGTGGATTGGAACCTATAGAGGATTGCGTGTATTGCCTTCAGTGGATCGTTTTATTAATGAAACAGAATTAACCACTAATGCTATAATAATTGAAGAAGACGGACTTGCCCAAGAACTTTTCTATCAACAATCAATAATAGATATCGCTGTAGATGGAGCAAATAATAAATGGGTTTCAATTGCTGGTGCTGGAGTTTTTCTTATTTCCCCCAATGGACAACAAACCATATATCGTTTTACAAAAGCAAATTCTCCGTTACCAAGTAATAATATTTTAGATATTGAGATTGATGCTGCAACAGGTGAAGTGTTTATGGCTACCGATAAGGGTTTAATTTCTTTTTTAGGAGTTAATACTAAAGCAAGTGATGATTTATCTAATGTTTATGTATACCCAAATCCTGTACGTCCAAATTTTAATGGAACAGTTAAAATTAGCGGATTAATTGATAAGGCAAATATTAAAATTACTGACATAGAAGGTAATTTAGTGCACGAGACAACTTCTGTAGGTGGAACTATAGAATGGGACACAACTGCTTTTGGGAAATATAAAGTTGCATCTGGAGTTTATATGATATTTATTTCTGCAGAAGACGGAATTGAAACGAAAGTTAAAAAAGTTATGATAGTAAGATGATTAATAGTTTAAATAACAAACAAATTGAGCAAACAAATTGTTTTGATTTTTTACGATTTTTTCTTGCTTCTCAAATAGTACTATATCACTTAGCTGTTCTTTCTCAAAATGAAAGTTTAAGCTTTTTGGGTAGAATGTTTAATGCAAATCTAGCCGTAAAAGGGTTTTTTATAATTAGCGGTTTTTTAGTTGCTAAAAGTTACGTAAATACAGCTACATTAAAAATGTATTTTATTAAAAGAGTTAAAAGAATTTTACCAGCTTACTTATTTGTCGTCTTTTTTGCGGCTATAGCTCTCTTTTTTGCCAGTAACTTAAGCTTTAGTAATTATTTTTTAAATATCGATTTTTATAAATACATAGGATGGAATTCAATATTTATGAATTTTATGCACCCATGTTTGCCCAATGTTTTTAATAATAATTTAATGTGTGCTGTAAATGGCTCACTTTGGACATTAAAAGTAGAAGAAGGCTTTTATTTGTTTTTGCCTTTGATTTTTTTAATTATTTTTAAAGTTAAAAGAGCACTATTAGTATTAGTCGTATTGTATTTATTGTCTTTTTTATATTGGTATCTTTTCGACTTCCACTTTAACAAACCCTTACTTGCAAAACAATTCCCTGGATATTTATCATATTTTTGTTCAGGTATTTTTTTATTCTTGTATTACGAAAAACTGTTTCAAAGAAAATGGCTTTATTTATGTTTTGCAGTTCTTGCAATGCTCTTAACATATAAAATTAATGTTACTTTAAATATATTTTATCCAATTTCTCTTGGAGTTATAATAATTGTTTCTGCTTATAGTATCCCAATATTAAACAATTTTGGTAGATATGGAGACTTTACATATGGTTTGTATATTTATCACTTTCCAATTATTCAAATTTTTAAACAATATGATTTATTTGAGAAATATAACCCTTTTTTAATGGGATTTTTCGTGCTAGTATTAACTTTTATCTTTGCAATTTTTTCATGGTTTTTTGTTGAGAAAAGATTTTTAGCTAGGTATCAAAAAAGCCATTTAAATGCAAGTTAAAACTAAAGCTATTGTTCTTTCTGTCTTAAAGTTTCAAGAGAAAAGCCTTATTGTTAAGTGCTTTACGCAAACTGATGGTTTAAAGTCTTATTTCGTTAGAAATGCATTTTCTTCTCAAAAAAATAATCAGAAAATTGCTTATTTTCAACCGCTAAACATTCTTGAGATTGAAGCAAATCATAAGAATAAAGGGACTTTAGAACACTTTAAAGAAATAAAATTAGCTTTCCCTTATCAAACCATAAATACTAATATTTTTAAGAGTACAATTGTGATTTTTCTGTCAGAAGTTTTGCACCATAGTATTAAAGAAGAAGAAAAAAACGAAAATTTATTCTCTTTTTTAGAAACGGCTTTTCAATGGTTAGATACACATGATGAAATTTCAAATTTTCATCTAATTTTATTGTTAGAAATGACAAAATATTTAGGCTTCTATCCAGATATTTCAGAAAGAGAATTACCTTATTTTGAAACAATTGACGGAGTTTTTTCACTGTTTCAAGGAACAAGTTGTTTGTCAAAACATGAAACTAGTTTGCTAAACAGATTAATTGATTTAAAATTCGATGATATTCAGAATAATTTTGCATCTATAGAAAGACAATTAGTACTCAAAATTCTTCTTGATTATTATGCAGTTCACTTAGACGGCTTCAAAAAACCTAAATCTTTGGATGTTTTAAAAGAGGTTTTTTCATAAAATCTAACTTTTTCAATTCCCTTTTCCCTATTGCCTATTTTACTTATATTCCTTACTTTCGCAAATTGATTTAAGAAAACGATAAAATGAACACAAAATTTACTGAATATAAAGGACTTGACTTGCCAACTGTAGCATCAGAAACCCTTAAATTTTGGAAAGAAAACAAGATATTTGAACAATCTGTAACTTCTCGTGAAGGAAACCAACCATTCGTGTTTTTTGAAGGACCTCCTTCTGCAAACGGATTGCCTGGTATTCATCACGTAATGGCTCGTGCAATTAAAGATATTTTTTGTCGCTATAAAACACAAAAAGGATTTCAAGTTAAGCGTAAAGCTGGTTGGGATACTCACGGTTTACCGGTTGAATTGGGAACTGAAAAAGAACTAGGAATTACTAAAGAAGATATCGGAAAAACAATTTCTGTGTCAGAATATAACGAAGCGTGTAAGAAAACAGTTATGCGTTATACTGATGTTTGGAATGACCTTACCGAAAAAATGGGTTACTGGGTAGACATGGAAGATCCGTATGTTACCTACAAATCGAAGTACATGGAGACCGTTTGGTGGTTGTTGAAGCAAATCTATAATAAAGATTTGATGTACAAAGGATATACTATTCAGCCTTATTCTCCAAAAGCAGGAACAGGTTTGTCTTCTCACGAAGTTAATCAACCAGGTAGTTATAGAGATGTTACTGATACAACTGTTGTAGCTCAATTTAAAGCTATTAACGAATCGTTACCAGATTTCTTAACAGGATTTGGAGATGTTCATGTTTTAGCTTGGACAACAACTCCTTGGACTTTACCTTCAAACACAGCATTAACTGTTGGGCCAAAAATCGATTATGTTTTAGTTGACACTTTCAATCAATATACTTTTCAACGCACTAAAGTTGTTTTAGCTAAGAATTTAGTGGGTAAACAATTCACAAAAGGGTTTTTTGAAAGTACTGAAGCAGCTGATTTTGAAAACTTTAAAGAAGGTGATAAAAAAATTCCATTTAAAGTCTTAACAGAGTTCAAAGGAGCAGATTTAGTTGGAATTCGTTATGAGCAATTAATGCCTTTAGCTTTACCAAATGATAATCCTGAAAATGCATTCAGAATAATTTCTGGTGATTTCGTTACAACGGAAGACGGAACAGGAATTGTTCATACAGCACCAACTTTTGGAGCAGATGATGCTAAAGTAGCAAAAGAAGCTTCTCCAGAAATTCCACCAATGTTAGTTAAAGATGCTAATGATAATTTAGTGCCTTTAGTAGATTTACAAGGAAGATTCATTCAAGGTCTAGGTGATTACTCTGGTAAATATGTTAAAAACGAATACTACAACGATGGTGAAGCTCCAGAACGTTCTGCAGATGTAGAAATCGCTATCCAATTAAAAGAAGAAAACAAAGCCTTTAAGGTTGAAAAATATGTTCACAGTTACCCACATTGCTGGAGAACAGACAAACCAATTTTATATTATCCATTAGATTCTTGGTTTATAAAAATAACTGAGGTTAAGGATAGAATGTTCGACTTAAACGAAACCATCAACTGGAAGCCAAAAGCTACTGGTGAAGGTCGTTTCGGAAATTGGTTAAAAAATGCTAATGACTGGAATTTATCACGTTCAAGATATTGGGGTATTCCTTTGCCAATTTGGAGAAATGAAGAAGGAACAGAAGAAATATTAGTTGGTTCAATTGAAGAATTATATAACGAAATTGAAAAATCAATCGCAGCTGGTTTCCAAAAAGAGAATCCTTTTAAAGGTTTTGAAGCTGGAAATATGGCTGAAGAAAACTATGATTTAGTTGATTTACATAAAAATGTGGTTGACGAAATTGTGTTAGTTTCTGCATCAGGTAAACCAATGAAACGCGAAAGTGATTTAATTGATGTTTGGTTTGATTCAGGTTCAATGCCTTACGCACAATGGCATTATCCTTTTGAAAATAAAGAAAAAATTGACGGAAATGAAGATTTTCCAGCTGATTTTATTGCAGAAGGTGTCGACCAAACGCGTGGATGGTTTTATACTTTACATGCAATTGGTACTTTAGTTTTTGATAAAGTGGCTTATAAAAATGTAGTTTCAAACGGCTTAGTTCTTGATAAAGAAGGACAAAAAATGTCTAAACGTCTTGGGAATGCAACAGATCCATTTGAAACAATTGCTGAATTTGGACCAGATGCAACACGTTGGTATATGATTGCCAATGCAAATCCGTGGGATAATTTAAAATTTGACATAGAAGGTGTTGCTGAGGTTCGTAGAAAATTCTTCGGAACTTTATATAACACGTATTCATTCTTTAGTTTATATGCTAATATTGATGGATTTACATATTCTGAAGCTGAAATTCCTTTAGAGGAAAGACCAGAAATTGACCGTTGGGTTTTATCAGAATTAAATACTTTAATAAAAGATGTTGATAGTTTCTATTCAGATTATGAACCGACAAAAGCGGCAAGAGCAATTTCTGATTTCGTTCAAGAAAACCTAAGTAACTGGTACGTTCGTTTATGCAGAAGAAGGTTCTGGAAAGGGGAATATGGAACAGATAAAATAGCAGCTTATCAAACATTATATACTTGTTTAGTAACAGTTTCTAAATTAAGTGCGCCAATTGCTCCTTTCTTTATGGATAAACTTTACAGAGATTTAACGCAAACAACAAGTTCAGAAAACTTTGACAGTGTACATTTGGCAAAGTTTCCAGAATATGTTGAAAAATATGTTGATAAATCGTTGGAAAGCAAAATGTTGAAAGCGCAAACGGTTTCTTCACTTGTATTATCGTTGCGTAAAAAGGAAATGATTAAAGTACGTCAACCTTTGCAAAAGGTAATGATACCAATACTTGACGCTTCTCAAAAAGCTGAAATTGAAGCCGTATCAGACCTAATTATGGCTGAAGTAAACGTAAAAGAAATCTTACTTTTAGATGATGCTTCAGGTGTTTTAGTTAAGCAAATTAAGCCAAACTTTAAAGCGTTAGGACCACGTTTTGGAAAAGATATGGGTCTGATTTCTAAAGAGATACAGTCTTTTACAAAAGAACAGATTAATGAAATTGACGCTAAAGGAAGCTTGATGATAGAAATTGCTGGAAAAAGCATAAATTTATCATTAGAAGATGTAGAAATAACTTCTCAAGATATTCCGGGTTGGTTGGTTGCTAGTTCTAATGGTATCACAGTGGCTCTAGACATTACAATCAATGAAGAATTGAAAAATGAAGGAATAGCAAGAGAGTTAGTAAACAGAATTCAAAACATAAGAAAAGACAGTGGTTTTGAAGTGACCGATAAGATAAAGGTTCAATTGCAAAAGAATGGAATTTTAGAGGAAGCGATTACCAATAACGAAGAATATATCAAATCAGAAACATTAACAGAAAGTTTGGTTTTTGTAGATCAAGTAAAAAATGGTACAGAAATTGAATTTGATGATATTAAAACCACAATATTAATCTCAAAATAATATAATATGATGACCGAAGAAAAAATGAGATTTTCAGACGCAGATTTAGCTGAATTCAAAGAATTAATTATAAAGAAAATCGAGAAAGCACAATCAGATTTAGATTTGATAAAAAGTGCTTATATGAATGACTTAAATAACGGAACAGATGATACATCACCAACATTTAAAGCATTTGAAGAAGGAAGTGAAACCATGTCTAAAGAAGCAAATTCGCAATTGGCAATTCGTCAAGAAAAATTTCTTCGCGACTTAAAGAACGCACTTTTCCGTGTAGAAAATAAAACGTATGGAATTTGCAGAGTAACTGGAAAGTTAATCGCTAAAGAACGTTTAAAATTAGTTCCTCATGCGACTATGAGTATTGAAGCTAAAAACTTGCAGCGATAGTTTGCTTTTCTTTAAAAAAAAAACCCTGCAATTTTTTAATTGCAGGGTTTTTTGTAATGTAATTTTACAAATTTAATATATGAAAAAAATATTTATTCTTTTATTTTTCATTTCTTTAAACTTAAGTTTTTCACAAATAGAAATAGATAAATATAAAACTGAAATCGGCAACTTAGATTCTGACATTAAATTTGAAAATTATTGGAATCAACTACTTGAAATTGATCAAAATATTCTTGTAAACACGAGGGACCATAAAAAAGCAGACTCTATTTCTTCGAGTTTAATGGTTAGAACTGCATTACTTTTTGAAGTTCATGGAGATAAAGTATATAAATCAAACAACTTAGTGCCAATTTTAAATTTAAGTCATAATAATATTAGTAAAAGTAGTATTGTGTTTTGGACTATTCTTGAAAAATGTAAAAGGGTTGGAGGAATGATAGATACTTTTGGAGGAATTTTTCCGGCTTATCAACTTGAATGTGTTTCTTTAGGTTTTTATAATTACACTTTAAATCAAAAAGAAAAAGAAGAAATGTATCCTGATTTAAGAAAAAAATTAAATCAGATAAAAACTAATGATATTGTTACAGCTTTAATCGAATCTTATAATTATCAAAAGCAATTATACACGCTAAAAGAAATAAAAAGTATTGGAAAATGGTCTTTGCAAAGTTTTAAAAATGAAATTCTTGATGAATCTTTTGAGTTTGTGAAAATGTCTGATAATAATATTTACATCAAACAAAATAATAAAATTCAGAAGTTAATTATGCTTAAAAAACATAAAGGAGTAAAAATTTTCAAAATAGAAAACGAACCCTTTGGTTGGAATTACGAACTTCTTAAAAATGGAACTTTATTTTTAAAAGATGATAAAAATGAAGTTTTAATACAATATACAAAAGATTAAAAAATAAACCCTTCAAAACGTAATGTTTTGAAGGGTTTATATATTTAAACAAGTCTTAATAATTAATACTAAAATCTTAATACTTATCTTATAAATCAAATTTAATTCCTTGTGCTAAAGGCAATTCATCAGAATAGTTAACTGTGTTAGTTTGTCTTCTCATGTACACTTTCCAAGCATCAGAACCAGACTCACGTCCACCACCAGTTTCTTTTTCACCACCAAATGCACCACCAATTTCAGCACCAGAAGTTCCGATGTTTACATTAGCAATTCCACAATCAGATCCTGCAAATGATAAGAATTTTTCTGCTTCTTTCATTTCATTAGTCATAATTGCTGATGATAATCCTTGAGCCACACCATTTTGAACTTCAATAGCGTTTTCAACTTCACCAGAATATTTCATTAAATATAAAACTGGAGCAAATGTTTCGTGCTGTACAATTTTAAATGAATTTTCTGCTTCAATAATAGCTGGTTTTACATAACATCCAGATTCGTATCCTTCACCAGAAAGAACTCCACCTTCCACTAATACTTTTCCACCTTCAGCTTTAGCTGATTCAATAGCAGCCAAATATGTATTTACAGATTCTTTATCGATAAGTGGTCCAATATGATTTTTTTGATCCAATGGATTTCCAATAGTCAATTGACCATAAGCACCAACAATTGCATCTCTTACTTTATCGTAAACTGATTCGTGTATAATTAATCTTCTTGTAGAAGTACATCTTTGTCCAGCAGTTCCAACAGCACCAAATACAGCACCAGGAACAACTACTTTTAAGTCAGCAGTTGGAGTAATGATAATTGCATTATTTCCACCTAACTCTAATAATGATTTACCAAAACGTTCCGCAACTTTTGCACCAACAATTCTTCCCATGCGAGTTGAACCAGTTGCAGAAATTAATGGAACTCTAGTATCAGTAGTCATCATTTCACCAACTTTATAATCACCGTTGATGATACAAGAAATACCTTCTGGTAAGTTGTTTTCTTTTAAAACTTCAGCTATAATGTTTTGACAAGCGATTGTACATAAAGGAGCTTTTTCAGAACCTTTCCAAACACAAACGTCACCACAAATCCAAGCTAAAGCTGTGTTCCAAGCCCAAACTGCTACTGGAAAGTTGAATGCAGAAATGATTCCAACAACACCAATTGAATGCCATTGCTCTCTCATTACGTGACCAGGACGTTCTGAAGGAATAGTTTGCCCGTTTAATTGACGAGATAATCCTACAGCAAAATCACAGATATCAATCATTTCTTGAACTTCTCCGTAACCTTCTTGTAAAGATTTACCCATTTCATAAGAAACTAATTTTCCTAAGGGTTCTTTTAATTCTCTTAATTTGTTTCCAAATTGACGAACAATTTCTCCTCTTTGTGGAGCTGGCATTGCTCTAAATGTTTTGAAAGCAGCTGTTGCGCTTTGCATTACTCTTTCGTAATCTGCTGCAGTTGTTGTTTTTACTTTTCCTATTAATTGACCATCAACTGGTGAATAACTTTCAATGATTTCTCCGTTTGAAAACCATTCGTTTCCTGTTGAGGTTCCTTCGTTAATGGCTTTTACTCCTAATTTCTCAAGAGCTTCTACCATTCCGAATTGTTGTGCTATTGTTGACATTGTAACTTTTTTTAATGTTTTTGTTATAATTTTAGCAAAAATAGGGCTTTTTTTTGACTTTTTTTGCAATTGTTGTTACACAATGAATTGTAAATTTTTAAGATTTTGCCCTAGCCCAGATAGCAACGGCATCCTTTTTTATCTTTTTCACAAAAAAGATGAAAAGATATAGTGAATAGCTGGACACAAGCTTGCGACTGACGAAGTAAATAGCTTCAAAAAATTATTTTACAAATCGTTTGTCTGTTTCCATAACTGTTCCGCAATTATCACAAGTTCTTAATTCTTTAGAACCATAAAAATGCTTGAAATGAGCAAGAAAGTCAACTTCTATGTCTTCTAATTCAAAATAAACCTCATATAATTTATTGTTGCAGTTGTCGCAAAACCATAGTAATCCATCAGGAATATCTTGTCCAGCACGTTTTCGTTCTACAACTAATCCTATTGAATTTTCTTCACGAACAGGTGAATGAGGAACTTTTGCAGGCAATAAAAACATATCACCAGCTTCTAATTTCATGGCTTTTTTTTTGCCATTGTCTTGAACGTAAACCGTGATGTTTCCTTCTAATTGGTAGAATAATTCTTCGGTTTCGTTATAGTGGTAATCTTTTCGCGCGTTTGGTCCAGCAACAATCATTACGATATAATCACCTGAACTCACATATAAATTTTTGTTACCAACTGGTGGTTTTAGTAAGCTTCTATTTTCTTCAATCCATTTATTAAGGTTGAATGGTTTTTGTATTGCCATGTTTTAAATATTATGATTGCTAAGTTACTAAAAATAAAAAAAGGTTAGCGTTAACTAACCTTTAAATTTATATGTAATAATACTATTATTTTGTAATTGAAAGTGTGTTTTCTTTGTAGTTAACTTCAACTTTACCTAGAGTGCTTAGTGAGTTTTCTCCAATTACTAAATCAGATGAAATACTATTTGTAATTACTGCAGTAACATTGTTTAAAGTGAACCCGTTAAATTCAATAGTGTCAATTAATAACGTTGAACCTTCTGGAATTCTTCCGTCAGAAAGAGAGTAAGCTTGTTGACCAGAATAATTTTCTGGTTTAACTTTCCCCGTTTTTAATAAAAACAAAGCTTCTTTTCCTGAAATTAATATGTCTTCAACATCTGCATCATATACAAAACTAGAAGCGTTTGTGTTCGTTGTACATGGAACTTCAATTTTACCTTCTTTGTTTTTAGTGAACGAGATGGTTTTTTTGTTAGAAACCACATTAGTAACTACTTTCTTAAATGCACCTTGTTCTCTAATAAGATAAACATAAACTGGAAAGTGATCACTAAATCCTGGAACACCATTTGAATTTCTCAATGGGTAACCTTTATATTGACCTTCTTTTTGGATTAAGAAATCTTTATTATAAACTCCAGCTTTCCAAAACGTCCAAGAAGAATAGTCTTTATTAATGTATGGTTCAGTTAATAAAATTTGATCAAATAAATCCCAAGAGTCTCTATATGCTAGAGAACCAATTCCATTATTAGACATGTCTTCCATTGGGTTGAAAACACCAAATTGTTTTAAATCTTCTTTTTTAGCAACTGCACCAATTTCTTTTTTTATACTTTTATTATAAGGCCCATCATTCATGTCACCCATTGTTATAACCTTTGCTTTTGGGTTTATTTTAAATAATGAATCAATAATTTTTCTATTTAAAGCTCCAGCAGCTTCTCTGTATGGGCTACTCTTTTTTTCTCCACCTGAACGAGATGGCCAGTGATTAACAATAAAGCTAACTTCTTCACCATCCAATAGGCCAGTAACTAATAATTGGTCACGAGTATAAACTCTATTTGATTTTTTATCAATTGACTCTGAGTCATCAGTTTCTTCATTTTTTTCTTTTTTTGACTTTGCATTTTCATCCTTATAAACATATAAAGGAACATTATTATAACTAGTAGGAGTAAAGTGTAATGGATCATATAAGAATCCAGTGTCTATTCCTCTTTTGTCTGGTGAGTCAAAATGAACGATTTTATAATTTTTATTGATTAACCTTGGTTGTTTTACTAAATCTTCTAAAACTCTTCTGTTCTCAATTTCACAAACACCAATTATAGTAGGGCTTGTTCTTTGTTGGTCATTTGTGCCAATTTCAACTAAAACTCTACTTAAGTTATCTAATTTTTTTTTGTAATTTTTATAAGTCCATCCTTTTGAAGGTAAATATTCTTCATCATTAATTGTAGGGTCATTAATTGTGTCAAATAGATTTTCTAAATTATAAAAAGCAATGGTGTGTAATTCAAATTTTTTTTCTTGCGAAACCCCTTTATTTACTGATATAACTAATATAAAGGCAATAATTAATTGTTTAATTTTCATAGGTGTTATGTTATTTTAATATCAAATTTACTCAAAGACGATGCCAAAGGTAGATAATATTATTAAAAGTTGTACATTTGCAGTCTGTTAAGTGTAGTTCTTAACATAACTTTAATATACGATTTAAACATTAATTTTTTATGAAAAAACTATTATTAAGTATTTTAATATTAATACAAACAATGGTTGTTTTTGGTCAAGAGGCTAGTTTACAAGGTAAAGTAATTGATTCTAAAACTTTAAAACCACTTCAAAACGTTGTGTTAACTATTGAAAGTACTAACCAGTCTAAAGTGTCAAATTCTAATGGAATTTTTAAATTTGACAAAATGCCTTCAGGAAATCATTCTTTAATTGTTACTTACACAGGGTACACTACGCAAGTGTTTCAATTAGAATTAACAGAAGGAGAATTACTAGATTTAGGAACAGTTGTTATAGAAGAAGATATTACAACAGAAAAACAAATGAGTTTAGTTACCATTACAGAAAATGATTTAGGTGACGACAATAGTGGTTCTGAAAGTACTTCGGGATTATTACAAGCTACAAGAGATGTATTTCAACAAGCAGCAGCTTTTAACTGGGGACAAGCTAGATTTAGAGTTCGTGGTTTAGATAATGAATATGGTGTTACTATGATTAACGGTTTGACCATGAATAAAATTTATGATGGAAGACCACAATGGAGTAACTGGGGTGGTTTAAATGACGCTACAAGGAACCAAGAATTTTCTATGGGGACAACTCCATCTGATTATACATTTGGTAATATATTAGGAACTCAAGAAATTAACACAAGAGCTTCTTTTTACAGACCAGGAAATAGAGTTACTTTTTCTGGAACAAATACAAACTATAGTTGGAGAGCTATGGCTACTCATGCTTCAGGATTTAACAAAGACGGTTGGGCTTATACACTTTCTGCTTCTAGAAGATGGGCTCAAGAAGGTTATTTTCAAGGAACAGATTACAGTGCAAATTCATTATTTGCAAGTGTTGAGAAAAAAATTAATGAAAAACACAGTTTAAATTTAACTTCAATTTTTGCTCAAAACAGTAGAGGAAAAAGCTCACCTAATACGCAAGAGGTTACTGATTTAATGGGTGTTGATTATAATTCATATTGGGGATACCAAAACGGTAAAAAAAGAAATTCAAGAGATAAAGATATTCAAGAACCAATGGTAATTTTATCTCACTATTGGAAAATGAACGAAAACAATAGATTAAACACTAATGTATCATACCAAACAGGATCAATAGGTAACTCAAGAGTAGATTATACTAACGGAAATAACCCTGACCCAACATATTACAGAAATTTACCAAGTTATTTTTTAAATACATTTGATAATGACGGTAATTACACTCCAAATCAAATAGGAGCAGACAACGCGAAAAATTTCTTCCTAAACAATAGTCAGGTTGATTGGAATGCAATGTATATTGCTAACCAAAACAGTTCCTTTCCTGGAAGAAGTATTTATGCTTTATACGAAGACAGAACAGATGATGATCAATTTAGTGCAAATTCAATCTTGACTTCAAGTTTATCTGATAATGTTAGCTTAAATGCTGGTGTTTCGTTTAAAAAATTAAAATCACATAATTTCCAAAATTTAATTGATTTAATGGGTGGAAGTTATTATTTAGATATTGATCAATTCTATGTTGGTGATGCTTCTCAATCAGATTTAAATAATCCTAACAGACAAATTGGCGAAGGAGACACATATGGGTATAATTATAATTTAAATGCAACTGTTGCTGACGCTTTTACACAATTTAAATTTTCTTATAATAAGGTAGATTTTTATTTAGCTCAATCGTTCTCAAGAACTGAATACCAAAGAGAAGGTTTATACAGAAACGGAATTTTTGCGAACAACTCATTTGGAGATAGTGAAAAAGTGAATTTTGAAAACTTTGGTTTCAAAGGAGGATTGACTTATAAAATTACGGGACGTCATTTATTAAGTTTCAATGGTGGATATTTAACAAAAGCACCAAATTTAAGAAATACATTCTCTAATGCTCGTTTAAACAATAACTATACACCAGATTTAGTTAGTGAAAATATTATGAGTTTAGACGCAAGTTATATCATTAGAGCTCCAAAATTAAAAGCTAGACTTACTGGTTTCATGACTAAAATTCAAAATACTAGAGAAATATCTTTCTATTATGCAGAGAATATTTCTGATGTAGTTGGAGATGAAGATGCTTTTATTAGTGAAATCGTAACAGGTATTAATAAAAAGAATATTGGTGCTGAATTAGGTATTGAATATCAAATTACATCAACAGTTAAAGTAAATGGTGCTGCTTCTTACGGACAATATATATATGATAACAATCCAAATTTATATATTAATGATGATGCTCAAGCAACTGCTACAAATCCAAACCCTTTAACTTCATTTGGTAAGTCTTATTTAAAAGATTACAAACAAGCAGGTATGCCTCAACAAGCTTACTCTTTAGGTTTAGAATATAGATCTCCTAAGTTTTGGTGGATTGGAGCAAACGTAAATTATTTAGCAGATAGTTATATTGATGTTTCTAATGTTTTAAGAACTGAGAACTTTACACTTGATAATGCTGGAATTTCTTATGATGGTGCCGATGAAGCAACAGTTAGAAAATTATTAAAACAAGAGAAATTTGATTCTTTCACATTAGTAAATCTTATTGGTGGAAAATCATGGAGAATTAGCAAGAAAAATAGAAACACAGTTGGTTTCTTCGCTTCTATAAACAATGTGTTTGATATTGAATATAAAACAGGTGGTTTTGAACAGTCAAGAAAAGCGACTTTCCCAGATTTACAACAAGATTTAGTAAGTGGAACTAGAACTTTTGGTCCAAAATACTTTTATGGATACGGAAGAACTTATTTCTTGAACTTCTACCTTAACATCTAAAAAAAAGAACTATGAAAAATATATTTATAAAACCAATTGTATTAATTACATTAATAACAACTGTTTTCACAAGTTGTGTTAAAGAAGACGACTTTGCTATTCCAACGCTTAAGCCAGTATTATTTGCTGAAAATTTTGAAGAAATTACCGCTGGTAGTGGGTCAAATGAAATAGCAATTAATCTTGAAGGATGGATAAATACTAATACATCAGGAACTCGTGTATGGTCTGGAAAATCATTTAGTGGAAGTAAATTTGCTGAATTCTCTTCTTTTTATTCTGTTGCTGGTTCAACAGATGATGCTTGGCTAATAACAAATTCAATTGATTTATCTGCTTCAGATAGTAAAGTAATGTCTTTTAACTCAGTAAATCGTTTTTATAATGGAAGCGTATTAAAAGTTTACATTTCTGAAGATTATGATGGTACAATTCCAGGAATTACTACTGCTACATGGACAGAATTAAATCCAACACTTCCAACAAGCAGCACTCAAAATGATGTGAAAATATCTAGTGGGCCAATGGATATAAGCAGTTTTAAAGGAACAAATGTAAGAATCGCTTTCAGATACCAAGGAAGTAAATCTGCAAATCCAACAACTACTTTTCAATTAGACGATATCAAAATTTACGAAAATTAAATAGCTATGAAAAAAACAAAAAATTTATTATTAATTTCACTTTTGGCAATCTTTACAGGTTGTGTAAATAGTGACGAGTATAATACGCCAGATTTATCTTCTGAGTGTGTTAATTTAACTGCAACAAAGACAGTTGCAGAAATTACAAATGCGGCTACTTCAACAGCAACAAAATATGAAAATGATGACATCATTGAAGCATATGTAACGTCAAGCGATGAAGGAGGAAATTTTTATAAATCAATTTCTTTTCAATCTGTTGATGGAACAAAAGGCTTTAGTATGCCAGTTGATACCTACAACTTATTTAATCAATATGAGCCAGGTAGATTGGTTTACATTAAAATGAAAGATCGTTACGTAGCAACTTCACAAAGCTCTACTATTATTGGTAATTTATATAATGGTAATGTTGGAAGAATTAGCGGTGTTGAATATAATGATGTTTTAAAAAGAGGATGTACTAAAGTAAATGAAAACGACATTATAAAAAACTTAACAGTTTCAAATGCAAAAAACAATCAATATTTAAATATGTTAATTGAATTTAATAATGTTCAATTTACAGATGCTTCTTTAGGTAAGACTTTTTTCGACACTACTTTAAACAGTTTTGGAGGAGCAACTAATCACTTAATTACAGATGAATTTGGACAAACTATTATTGTAAGAGTTAGTGAATTTGCTAATTTTGCTTCAAATTCAATTCCAAGTGGAAGCGGAAAAATTAGAGGTGTTTTAACTAAATATAACAATGATTACCAATTTATGGTAAGAACTATTAATGATGTTAATTTACCAAATGATCGTTTAGATCTTGATTTTTTCCCACCAATTGTTGGAACTAATATTGTTTATAACTCAACTTTAAACGAACCATTTACAACTTACACTGTTAACCAACAAAGCTTTCCAAAGTATATTAATGATGCCGCTCAAGGTAGCAGATATTGGCAAGCAAAATCATTCGGAGGTAATTCATACATTCAAATGTCTTCTTTTGGTGGTGGAAATACAGAAATTAACAAATCATTATTTATTGTTCCAGTTGACATGACTGCTGCAAATACTTTGTCATTCAAAACAAATGATGGATATAACAATGGAGCTGCTTTTAAAGTGTTTTACACAACTAATTATGTTCCAGGTAGTCAAATTACAACGGCAACTTTAGTAGACATTACATCAAGTTTTACGATTTCTTCTGGAAACACTAGCGGTTATGGTTCAGCTTTTACTAATAGTGGAGTTTATAATATTCCTGCTGCAATTACTGGAAACGGATTTTTCGTATTCCAATATTTAGGAAGTGGTGCTTCTGGCCCAACAACTACAATGCAATTAGATGATATCGTTATCAACTAATTAGGAAATAAAACCTAAAATAATATTAAAAAAACGCTCTTATAAAAAAGAGCGTTTTTTTATACGATAAAATCTATTACTTTTGTGAATTAAATTTTTAAAAAATGTCTTTAAAAAAAGCCTATCTCTATATATTTATTGTTCTTTTAATTGACCAAATTTCTAAAGTCTATATCAAAACTAACTTTTTCCTAAATGAAGAAGTGAAAGTTTTTGAATGGTTTAGAATTCATTTTATAGAAAATGAAGGAATGGCTTGGGGAGCAGAAATTCCTGGAGATTATGGTAAAATAATTTTGACTGTTTTTAGAATTTTTGCTGTTTTTGGAATCGCTTGGTGGCTTCAAGATTCTCTTAAAAAACAAGGTTCAAAATTTTTAATTGTTGCTATAATTTTAATTTTTGCGGGTGCTTTAGGAAACATTATTGACTCTGTCTTTTATGGCGTTCTTTTTAATGATAGTTATCATCAAGTAGCGACTTTATTTGCACAAGATAATTATGGAACTTGGTTTCATGGTGAAGTTGTAGATATGTTTTATTTCCCTTTTATTCAAAATTATCCAATGCCAGAATGGGTTCCTTTTATTGGCGGAAAACCGTTTACTTTTTTTAATGCAATTTTCAATGTAGCCGATTTCGCTATCTCTGTTGGAGTTGGAATCTTAATTGTATTTAATAAGAAGGCTTTTGGAGAAAATCATATCTTAGCTAAATAAAATTTAGAATTTTATAATTCCAGTTGGATTCACAGAAAAATTTAATTTAATATCGGTTTCAAAAGTGTCTTCAATTAGTTCTTCTAATTCAAAGAAAGACAAGCCTATTTTAATGACGTTAAGCTTGCACTCTGAAAGAAATTTATCATAAAAGCCTTTTCCATATCCAACGCGATTTCCTTGCTTGTCATAAGCTAAAAGAGGCACAAAAACCACATCAATCATTTCGGTTGGAACAGGCAAACCATTTATTGGTTCAGGAATATTGTATTCGTTTTTCTTGATTTTTGTATTATCAGTCAAAAGAATATGATGCATAGAAGTAGTTTTAAAATCTGATTTCGAAACCACAACTTCTTTGTCTTTTGCCTGTAAAATAGTTAGAATGTATTCTGTATTGACTTCTTTTTGCTCTTCAATAGGTAAAAAGATGTGAAAATAAGTGTTCTCCCAAATGTCTAATTTCAATATTTGATTCGCAATAGCTAAACTCTTTTCTTCAATTTCTTCAAAAGTTAGATTTTGTCTTAATTCTCTATACTTAATTCTTAATTCCTTCTTCAACATATATAGTCGCTTTTAATTCGTCTATAAAAATAGTCAAATGTTCGACTTCTACGTGATTCATCACCACAATTTTATACCATTTATTTTCTCCATGGTGTTCTTGTGGTACTAAATGGAATTTTTTAGCTAATGCTTTAGGCACATACTCGTCTTGAATCGTAACAATATTCATGAAAGGTTCTCTAAAATATTTTACATTCAATTTATCCAATTCATTACATAAAAATTGAGTTCGCATTTGTAAAACACTAGTTTTTTCAAACCAACCAAAAGGACCATAAGTAAATAAAATCATCCAAACCGCAACAGCATTTGCACCAGAACGACTTCCGCAAAGGGTTAAATCCATTCCTTCAACATATTTAGCTTCTTTGGTAATTACGTTTTCAATTAAATTTTTTCTACAAATAAAAATCCCTGTTCCATAAGGAGCTTGAAGCATTTTGTGAGCATCAATCGTAATAGAACTTATCTTTGGATTGCTAAAGTTTATTACTGAATTCTCATTGTTAAAAGGATAAACAAATCCGCCATAAGCACCATCAATATGTAATTTATAAATCAATTGATGTTTTTCTAAAAGTGAAGTATAAGCATCAGGATTATCAACCGAACCAAACATTGTTGTTCCCATATTTGAAACTACAATGAAATATTTTTTACCATTTGCTTTGGCTTTAACCAATAATTCTTCTAGCTTATTTTCATCTATAGCTCTAGTTTCAAAATGTACTGGAACACTAATTCTATCAATTTGAAGTAAATTGGCTCCTTTCGGAATAGAATAATGCGTGTCTTCTGAGGCAATCAGTACAATTTCATCTAAAGTTGCATCAAATTTATTCATAAAATAATTGCGGTAAATCCAAAAAGCTTGAATATTTGCTTCAGTTCCACCAGGAGCAATATAGCCATCAAACTCATTAGGTTCTACCTTGAAAATATCTACTGCAAGCACATTTAAAACTTCTCTTTCGATTTCTTGTGTACCTCCAAAAGCGCTTTCAGAATCACCAAAAGTGTGACAACCAATATTATTTGGGTTAGCTACATAAGTTTGTAAAGTTGGGGCATCTCTTAAGAAAGGAGCATCGTCATAAAACACTTGTCCATCTAATTTTGAAGCTGGATAACCTAGTGAAATATCTTTAGAAAAGCTTATATTGTTTTGAAGAGCTTGCTCAATTTTATTTTTGCGTTCTTCTTGCGAAAGTTTTTTCCAATAGTACATTGTGATAGTTTTGTTGACAAAACTAACCTAATTGAGTGGCTCAAAACATGATAAATGTTAGCTTTGGGTTTCTAATTTAGTAGAAATATGAAAAACAGCATCACCTTGATAAACAATTGGAGCATCATTTACATTAATTATATAGCCATCACTTGGTGCTTTTAGTTTGTGCTCTACTTTCCCAAAAGGGTCAGAAATAGTAGCTAAAACATCACCTTTTTTAACAAAACTTCCAATCTTTATAATCCCATGAAACATACCCGAAAAATTGGCTCTTACCCAACTTGATTTTTCTATGAAAATAGTTTTTTTAGCAACAGTTTTAGCTTCTTTTTTAGGATTTAACATATCTAAATGATGCAAAAACCTTTTAGCCCCTTGATAACCATCGTCTGTTATCATATCATTTAAGTCTAATGATTTTCCACCTTCAAATAACAGCATTTTTACACCTAATCTAGTACAAGCATTTCTAAAAGAACCCGAAATGTTTTTAGAATATAAAGTAAAAGGAGAGTTGAAAACAGAAGCTAATTCTTTTAATTCAGGATTATTTGGTGCTATTCTAATTTGTGGCGCATTAAAACGACTTGCTCCACCTGCATGAAAATCTACAGCATAGTCTATTTTTGGAATAATTTCAGTTACTAAAAAATGAGCAAATCTACTGGCTAATGAGCCTGTTTTGCTTCCTGGGAAAACACGATTTAAATCTCGTTTATCAGGAAATTCCCTAGTTTGATTAAGAAAACCAAAAATATTGATAATTGGAATACAAATTATCGTGCCACACTTTGGTTTGTTAATTTGTTTTCTAATAATTTGTCTTACAATTTCAGTTCCGTTTATTTCATCACCATGCAAACACGCACTAAATAAGACAGTTGGTCCATCTATTTTAGAACGCTCAATAATTACTGGAATTTTAAGTTTTGTCATGGTGTGTAACTTGGCAATTTCAACCTCAATAGTCTTGCTTTCACCAGGTAAAATAGTTTCTCCTAAAAGCTCTATAACTTTATTGTTTTTCATAAAATGATAATAAGTGTTAAAAGTAAGAAATTCCTATTAAGAAAATAGAAGTACTATAAAAATCTATGTAAATTTGTGGATTAAGTGTTTCAAATAAAATAAATGAACAAATCTTCACTCGAACTTCAAATACAAACTTTGCCTGATAACCCTGGTGTCTATCAATATTTTGATAAAGACGACAAGATTATATATGTCGGTAAAGCCAAAAATTTAAAAAAAAGAGTTTCGAGTTATTTTACAAAAAACCATGACAATTATAAGACTAGCGTTTTAGTTAAAAAGATAGTTTCGATTAAACATATTGTAGTCGCAACAGAATCTGATGCTTTGTTATTAGAAAATAATCTGATTAAAAAACTACAACCAAGATATAATATTCTATTAAAAGATGATAAATCTTATCCATGGATTTGTATTAAAAACGAACCTTTTTCTAGAATATTTCCGACACGAAGAGTTACAAAAGACGGTTCTGAATATTATGGACCTTATACTAATTTTAAAATTGTCAACACAATTTTAGAAATGATTAAAGAACTATATCCCTTACGAACCTGTAACTATGATTTGTCTCAAGCGAATATAAAATCAGGAAAATATAAAGTTTGTTTAGAATACCATATTGGCAATTGCAAAGGACCTTGTGAAGGTTTAGAATCATTAGAAAATTATCAGAAACAAGTTGAAGCTATTCGTCAAATTTTAAAAGGAAATTTTAAAGACAGTTTAAAAGAATTTAAAATTCAAATGAAAGAGTTTGCCGCAGATATGCAATTTGAAGCCGCTCAAAAAGTTAAAGAAAAAATTGAAGTTTTAGAAAATTATCAAGCAAAATCAACTGTTTTAAATCCAAAATTATCAAATATTGATGTGTTTTCAATAGTCTCAGATGAAACTATGGCTTATGTCAATTTCTTGCAAATTTCTCATGGAGCAATTGTGCGTTCGCACACTATGGAAATCAAGAAAAAACTAGAAGAAACAGATGAAGAATTATTAGAGCTTGCTGTTGTTGAGCTTAGAGAACGATTCAAATTATTGTCTAGAGAGATTATCTTGCCTTTTCCATTATCTTTAGGTGAAAACTTAAAAATAACGGTTCCGCAATTAGGCGATAAAAGACAAATTTTAGATTTATCAATTCGAAATGCCAAATATTACCGAATGGATCAGTTGAAACAAATCAAAATTGTTGATCCAGATAGACATGCCAATAGAATTATGGCTCAAATGAAAAAAGATTTACGTCTTTCTGTTGAGCCAAGACATATTGAATGTTTTGATAATTCTAACATTCAAGGAACAAACCCAGTTGCCGCTTGTGTGGTTTTTAAAGATGGAAAGCCAAGCAAAAAAGATTACCGTCATTTCAATATAAAAACGGTTGAAGGCCCAGATGATTTTGCTTCTATGGAAGAAGTGGTTTATAGAAGATATAAGCGTTTGATGGACGAAAACGAATCATTGCCACAACTGATAATTATTGATGGTGGAAAAGGTCAATTGTCTTCAGCATTAAAAAGCCTAGATGATTTAGGTTTAAGAGGGAAAATTGCCATAGTTGGAATCGCAAAACGACTTGAAGAACTATTTTACCCAGGGGATTCAGTTCCATTATATTTAGATAAAAAATCAGAAACATTAAAAATTATTCAATTTCTGAGGAATGAAGCACACAGATTTGGAATAACGCATCATCGAGATAAACGAAGCAAAGCTGCTTTGACGAATTCATTAGAATCTATTCCTGGAATTGGTGAGAAAACTATGATTACATTAATGAAACATTTCAAAAGTGTTAAAAGATTGCAATTAGCTTCAGAAAAAGAAATATCTGATGTTGTTGGACTTTCAAAAGCCAAAAAAATAACCGAATTTTACAGAAAAGAATAAAATGCAAGAAACAAGAAACAAGAAGCAAGATGCGAAAGAAAAAACTTTTCTTAGCAGAATTATGCTTTCTGCTTTCTGTCTACTACTTTCTGCTTTCTGTTTATTACCTAATGCCTCTTATTCACAAGATTCAATTCAAAAGCCTAAAATTGGATTAGTGCTTTCTGGTGGTGGAGCAAAAGGATTGGCTCATATAGGAGTTTTAAAAATAATAGATTCTTTAAATATAAAAATAGATTATATAGGTGGAACGAGTATGGGAGCAATAGTTGGAGGATTATATGCTTCTGGTTATTCGGGAAAAGAGCTTGAATATGCATTTTCTCAAATGGACGTTGATAAACTAATTCAAGATTTTGTACCAAGAAGTTCTAAAGGATTTAATCAAAAACGAAATGACGAACTTTACTTACTAACATTACCTTTTAAAAAATTCAAAATTTCTTCTCCAAGAGGTTTATCAAAAGGAATGTATAACTTCAATACTTTATCTCGGTTAACTTATCATGTAAAAGATATTAAAGATTTTAGCAAATTACCTATTCCGTTTTTTTGTGTAGCTACTGATATAGAAACTGGAGAAGAAGTTTTATTGAAAAAAGGAACATTGGCTAAAGCCATGATTGCAAGTGGAGCATTACCTACATTATATAATCCAGTTGAAATTGAAGGTAAATTGTTGGTTGATGGAGGGGTTAAAAACAACTACCCAGTAGAAGAGCTAAGAAGACTAGGTGCAGATATTGTTATAGGTGTTGATGTTCAAGAAGGTTTAAAAGATCGATTAGAATTACAAAGTGTAACAAGTGTTTTAATGCAAATTTCTAATTTCAATACTATTGAAAAAATGAAAAATAAAATACTTCTTACAGATATTTACATCAAGCCTGATGTTAAAGGATTGTCCGTGCTTTCATTTGACAAAAGTGAGGCAATTATTAAAAAAGGTAAAGAAGCAACAATTCCTCAATTAGAAAAATTAGTTAAACTTCAATCAAATAATAAAATTCATAAAGAAAAAACAGCAGTTTGTGACTCAATATCCATTAAAAACATTAGTATTAATGATCTTAATAATTATACCCGAGCATATGTTATAGGAAAATTAAACTTCAAACAAAATAACAAAATTTCATTTAATAAGTTTGAAAAAGGGATTAATAGCCTAAATGCTACAGATAATTATAGCTCAATATTATATAGTTTTGATGATAATGACAATTTAACTTTTAACTTAAAAGAAAATCAAGTAAATACATTTATCAAATTCGGAATGCATTATGATGATTTGTATAAAAGCGCATTATTAATCAACCTTACACATAAAAAATTAATTTCTAAGAATGACGTAGCTTCGTTAGATATAATTCTTGGAGATAATTTTAGATATAATTTTGATTATTATATTGATAATGGTTTTTATTGGAGTTTTGGTATTAATTCAAGATTAAATACCTTTAATAAAAATATTCAAAACGATTTTAATGAAGGAACAATTTTTTCAGATTTAGATATTAATTCAATTAATATTGATTTTTCAGATTTTTCAAACCAAGTTTTTGTTGAAACAATTTTTAGTAAATTATTTTTAGTAGGTACTGGTGTAGAATTAAAACATTTAAAAATTCAATCACCTACATTACAAAATCTTACACCTATTTTTGATAAGAGTGATTATTTTTCTGTTTTCGGAAATTTAAAATATGACACTTTTGATAAAAAATATTTTCCAAAATCAGGTTGGTACATAAATGGGGAAATAAAGTCATATTTATTTTCATCAAATTTCAATAACAACTTTCAACGTTTTTCAACAATAAAAGGAGATGTAGGTATTGTTAAAACTTTTTACAAAAAACTTTCGTTGAAATTACAATCAGAATTAGGTTCTATTATTGGAGAAAGAACCACACCTTATTTCGATTTTATTTTAGGAGGTTATGGCTATAATAAAATCAATAATTTTCAACACTTTTTAGGCTATGATTTCCTAAGCCTTTCGGGAAGCAGTTATATTAAAGGTTCTGCAATGGTTGAATATGAGATATTAAAGAAAAACTATGTTAACATTACAGCCAATTATGCTAATATTGGAAATAAAATATTTGAATCAACAGATTGGTTTTCAAACCCAAAATTCTCAGGATATGCAATTGGTTATGGCTATGATTCATTACTAGGACCTATAGAAATTAAGCATTCTTGGTCACCAGAAACTAGGGATCATTTTACATGGTTTAGTATTGGTTACTGGTTTTAAATAAATTAAATTTTTTTTCCGATATTTGTAGTAATGAAAAGTTGGGATAATTTATTAGTTCACTTAAAACTCCTCATCAAGAGAAATCCTGAATGACATGAATTCTTTTTGATTGTTAACTAAAGCATGGGAAGCCATAAACTTTAAGATTTTAAATTTTTAAACAAAAAGAAATGCCACTATATCACACATTAGGAAAAATTCCACACAAACGACATATACAATTTCGAAAACCAAATGGAGATTTGTATTATGAACAATTGTTTGGAACAGTAGGGTTTGATGGAATGTCAACAAATTCCTACCATGAGCAAAGACCAACGCAAGTAAAAGAAATTAAAAAACAATATAGCGTTGCACCAAAAATTGCTAAAGAAAATAACATTCAATCCTATAAGTTAAAAGGATTTCAGGTAAGTCCAGAAAAGGATTTCCTAGAAAGTAGAAAAATTGTGCTAACAAATTCAGATTGTCACATTGTACTTTCGGCACCACAAAACAAAACAACAGAATACTTCTATAAAAACACCGATTCAGATGAAATGATTTTCATCCATAAAGGTTCAGGTAAACTCAGAACTATTTATGGAAATTTAGATTTCAAATACGGTGATTATCTAATTATCCCAAGAGGAATTATCTATAAAATGGATTTCGACACAGAAGATAATCGTCATTTTATTGTAGAATCTCGTCGACCTATTTACACTCCAAAACGTTATCGCAATTGGTTTGGACAGCTTTTAGAACATTCTCCTTTTTGCGAAAGAGATATTCGTCGTCCATACGAACTAGAAACAAATAACGAATCAGGAGACTTTGTTATTAAAGTCAAAAAGAAAGACGAAATCATAGAAATGGTTTATGCCTCTCATCCTTTTGATGTTGTAGGTTATGATGGCTATAATTATCCTTATGCTTTCTCTATTCACGATTTCGAACCTATTACAGGAAGAATTCATCAACCACCACCGGTGCATCAAACTTTTGAATCAGATGCCTTTGTGATTTGTTCATTTGTGCCACGTTTATACGATTATCACCCAGAATCTATCCCAGCTCCATACAATCACAGTAATATCGATTCAGATGAAGTACTTTATTATGTTGATGGTGATTTTATGAGTAGAAATGATGTCGAACCAGGTAATATTTCACTTCATCCAGCAGGAATTCCTCATGGACCACACCCTGGTGCAGCTGAAAGGAGTATAGGAAAAACGGAGACTGAAGAGTTAGCCGTAATGGTTGATACTTTCAAACCGTTAATGGTAACTGAGGAAGCAATGAAAATAGCAGACGAAACGTATTTTCAATCTTGGTTAGATAAATAAAAGAATAAAAAACATAGAGAAAAGAGTAAACACTTTTTAAATTTAAAATATAATAGAATTTTGAAAGAATAGCATTAGACTATAAATAGTCTTAATACTTAATACTTTCATCTTAATACTAAAATTATGAGTAAAGAAGTAAAATCAGTAAACTACGGTTTAGAAAAAATATTTGAAGGAGCACAAGATTTCCTTCCTTTAATGGGAACAGATTATGTAGAGTTTTATGTTGGAAATGCAAAACAAGCAGCTCATTTCTACAAAACAGCTTTTGGATTTCAATCTCATGCTTATGCAGGATTAGAAACAGGAGTTAGAGATAGAGCCTCTTATGTGTTGAAACAAGACAAAATACGTTTGGTTTTAACAACAGCATTAAAAAGCGATTCGCCAATTGGAGAACACGTAAAAAAACATGGAGATGGAGTAAAAATTGTTGCTCTTTGGGTAGAAGATGCTCGTAGTGCTTATGAAGAAACTACAAAACGTGGTGCAAAATCGTATATGGAACCGACTGTAGAAACCGACGAATTTGGAGAAGTAGTTCGTGCCGGAATATACACTTATGGTGAAACAGTTCACATGTTTGTAGAACGCAAAAATTATAAAGGAGATTTTTTACCGGGTTATAAAAAATGGGAATCTGACTATAACCCAGAACCAACAGGTCTAAAATACATTGACCACATGGTTGGAAATGTAGGATGGAATGAAATGAATACTTGGGTAAAATGGTACGAAGATGTAATGGGATTTGTAAACTTCCTATCGTTTGATGACAAACAAATCACAACAGAATACTCAGCTTTAATGTCTAAAGTTATGTCTAATGGTAATGGGCGAATTAAATTTCCAATAAACGAGCCAGCCGAAGGAAAGAAAAAATCACAAATTGAAGAATACTTGGACTTTTACGAAGGTTCAGGAGTGCAACATATAGCAGTTGCAACAGATGATATTTTAAAAACAGTTGCAGATATGCGTTCTAGAGGAATAGAATTTTTAAGCACGCCACCTCAAGCTTATTATGACGATGTTCCTTTTAGATTAGAAAAACACAACCACAAACTTCAAGAAGATATTAATATGTTAATGAGTCTTGGAATTATGATTGATGCCGATGAAGAAGGTTATTTATTGCAAATTTTCACAAAACCAATAGAAGATAGACCAACCTTGTTTTTTGAAGTAATTCAAAGAATGGGAGCACGTGGATTTGGTGCAGGTAACTTTAAAGCTCTTTTTGAGTCAATTGAAAGAGAACAAGCATTGCGAGGAACGTTATAAAAAACGCTTATTTTTTTATATTATCAAAAAATAAGCTGTTTTGATAGATAATAATCAGCAAAAAATGTTAAAGTCAAAAAATAAGTAAGAATAATGTAATTATCATACTACTTTTGCACTCGCATTTGGAAGGGTGGTTCCTTTTAAATGAAATAAATTTTCATAATTTATAGTTTTTTGGTTGGTTAATAGCATAAAAACGTAGTCCTTTTTTGGACTGCGTTTTTTTGTTTTGTAAGTTTGGTACAGAAATTGCATTTTCTATGTAAAAAGAAAAATTAAATATTATGAAAAAATTTATTTTACTAACCTTAGTGTTCATATTTACAAATTCATTTACTCAAAAAGAGGACTCTTTTACTACGGGTGAATATTTTAAACTAAGAATTCATTATGGCCTAGTTACAGCAGGTTATGCCACTTTAGAAATCAAAGATGCTATAAGAAATAATAAAAAAGTACATCATGTTGTTGGAAAAGGATATACAACAGGTATTACAAAAGCATTTTTTAAAGTAAGTGATGATTATCAAAGTTTTTTTGATAAAGAAACAGGTAAACCTTATCAATTCTTAAGAAAAATTGATGAAGGAGGTTACACAAAATACCAAGAAGGGTTTTTTAATCAAGCAAATAATTCAGTGCTTGTAAAAGATTACAAAAACAATACTGAAAAAACATTTAAAGTTCCCGAAAACATTCAAGATATTGTTTCTTCATTTTATTATTTAAGAAATCATCAAGATATTGATAAACTTAAAGAGGGTGAATCAATATCCATTGATATGTTTTTTGATGATGAAACGACAAAGTTTAAGTTAAAATATATTGGAAAAGAAGATATAAATACTAAATTTGGAAAAGTTTCTTGTATGGTGTTTAGACCTTTAGTTCAAGCAGGTAGAGTTTTTAAAGAAGAGGAAAGTTTAACCATCTGGGTTTCAGACGATGATAATAAAGTTCCAGTTCGAATTAAAGCAAGCTTAGCTGTTGGTTCGCTTAAAGCAGATCTTTACGAATACAAAGGACTAAAACATACGTTTAAAGTCAAAAAATAATATACATGGAAATAAATCCAGAAATTGAAAAAATAATTCAAGTTTTAGATGAAAAGTTTCAAAAAATAGATCAAAAAACTGAAGTACATTTAGAAGGTCTTCTTTGGGCAAAACCAATTACGTATTGGGATTATATCCAAACAGATGCACTTCTAAACCTTCAAACACAAAGAACAACTTTGCCTGATGAAATGGTTTTTATCATGTATCATCAGGTAAATGAGTTGTTATTCAAAATGATACTTTGGGAAATTAATCAAGTTTGTCATTTCGAAAAACTTTCTACACAATATTTTACCGAAAGATTAATGCGAATTTCTCGGTATTTTGATATGCTTACAACTTCATTCGATATTATGGGTGATGGAATGGAAGTAGATCAATATATGAAATTCAGAAATACATTAACGCCAGCAAGTGGTTTTCAAAGTGCTCAATATCGTATGATTGAATTTGCTTCAACAGATTTAATTAACCTTATTGATTATCGTTTTAGAGCTACAATTGATAGAAATACACCTTTCGAACATGCTTTTGAACACTTATATTGGCAAGCTGCAGGAAAAGATCATGCAACGGGTAAAAAATCATTTCTTCTTTTAGAATTTGAACGAAAATATAAAGCTGAATTTCTTCGTCACATGGAAGAATATAACACAATTAATATTTGGCAAAAATTCAAACAACTGCCAGAATTAGATCAAAAAAACCCACAACTTATTGAAGCAATGCGTCATTTTGACAAAACAGTAAACATTACTTGGGTAATGGGACACTTAAATGCTGCAAAAAAATATTTAGGAAGCGCAGAAGCTACGGGTGGAAGTAATTGGCAAAAATACATGCATCCAAAATACCAACGAAGGATATTTTTCCCTGAATTATGGACCAAAGATGAATTAGCAACATGGGGCGAATAAACCTAACAATACAAACGATTTGAAATACTTACTTTATATACTATTAACTATAACTTTATTTTCTTGTAAAAAAGAAGAACAAAAACCTCTAGTAAAAAAACCAGTTGAAAAACCAGAACTAATTATAAAAGATTTTGGAATAACATTTAATGATTATTTCACCAAAATAGATACTTTAAAATCTGGAGACACTTTTAGTACAATTTTAGAGGGTTATGAATTAAATAATAACTCTACTTTTCAAGTAACAGAAAAAATTAAAGATTCTTTTAACCTTCGCTCTATTAAGGCAGGAAAACCTTATTATTTGTTTTTAGATAAAAAGAATAAGAAAGACTTAAAATATTTTGTTTACGTAAAAGATAAAACTAGTTATTTGGTTGTTGATTTTAGAGATTCAACTTTGGTTGTTCAAGAAAAAGTTCGACCCTCAACAATAAAAAGAAGAACTATAGCTGCTGAGATTGAAGGTTCTTTGTCAGAAACATTAAGTAAAGAAGGTGTTAGTGCTGGAGTTGCTTCAAAATTGGCAAAAATATTCGAATATTCAATCGACTTCTTTAAAATCAAGAAAGGTGATAAATTTGCAATTACTATCAAAGAACGCTTTATTCAAGATTCAATTTATGATGGTGTTGTAGCTATTGAAGGTTCTTATTTCGAATATAAAGGAAAAAAAATCTATGCTTTTCCATACAAAATGTCTGAAAATCAAAAAAATCCAGATTACTATGATGAAGAAGGAAAAGGATTGAAAAATATGTTCTTAAAAGCTCCTTTAGATTTCTTTAGAATTTCCTCAAAATTTTCAGGAAGACGTTTTCATCCAGTTCAACAACGATGGAAAGCCCATAACGGGACTGATTACGCAGCAGCACACGGAACACCAATTAAAACAACTGCTTCTGGAGTAGTTGAAAGAACAGGTTATACAGCTGGAAACGGAAATTATGTTAAAGTAAAACATACTCCAACTTATTCGACTCAATATTTACATATGTCTAAAATTTTAGTAAAAAATGGACAACGTGTATCACAAGGTCAGGTTATTGGAAAGGTAGGAAGTACAGGTTTGGCTACAGGACCACATGTTTGTTATCGTTTTTGGAAAAATGGCGTTCAAGTTGATCCATTGCGATTAAATTTACCTAATTCTGAACCAATGGATAAAAAAGAAAAAGGAAAATATATGGCAATTATAACTCCTTTAAAGAAAGAATTAGACAGTATAACTGCATTGAAATTTAAAGATGAATAATGATTATGGCATTGCAAAATACAAATCCAACAACTACTGAAGCTTGGATTAAATTAAGAGAACATTATTATGATATGCAAAACAATTCTATCAAAGAAATGTTTGCCAACGATGCTCAAAGAGCTGAAAAATTTCATATTAAATGGGAAGATTTTTTAGTTGATTACTCAAAAAATAATATTACTCAACAAACTATTGATTTGCTCTTAGAATTAGCCAATGAAGTAGGTCTAAAAGAAGCAATTCAATCTTATTTTTCAGGTAAAAACATAAATCAAACAGAAGATAGAGCGGTGCTTCATACAGCTCTAAGAGCTAATGAAAATGATACAGTTCTAGTTGATGGAAAAAATGTAATTCCAGAAATTTTTCAAGTAAAAGAGAAGATTAAAAACTTTTCAAATGAAATAATTTCAGGAAACAAAAAAGGGTACACAAACAAAGCATTTACAGATGTTGTAAATATAGGAATTGGTGGTTCAGATCTAGGACCAGCAATGGTTGTGGAAGCACTTCAATATTATAAAAACCAATTAAACGTTCATTTTGTTTCTAATGTCGATGGCGATCACGTAAACGAAATCATCAAAAAGTTAAATCCAGAAACGACTTTGTTTGTAATTGTTTCAAAAACATTTACAACGCAAGAAACGCTTTCAAATGCTGAAACTATTAGAGAATGGTTCTTAAAATCAGCAGGACAAGAAGATGTTGCCAAACATTTCGTTGCTGTTTCTACAAATATTGAAAAAGTTACTACTTTCGGAATAAATCCAGAAAACATTTTTCCAATGTGGGATTGGGTTGGAGGAAGATTTTCACTTTGGTCAGCAGTTGGTTTGTCAATTAGTTTAGCAGTTGGATTTGATAATTTCAACGCTTTATTAAAAGGAGCAAATAAAATGGATATTCATTTTAAAGAAACTTCTTTTGAAAATAATATTCCAGTTGTTTTAGCCTTAATCAGCGTTTGGTACAATAACTTTTTTGGTGCAGAAACAGAAGCTATAATTCCTTATACTCAATATTTACAAAAACTAGCTCCATACTTGCAACAAGGAATTATGGAAAGTAATGGTAAAAGTATAGGAAGAGATGGAAATCCAGTAAACTATCAAACCGGAACAATTATTTGGGGTGAACCTGGTACAAATTCACAACACGCGTTTTTTCAATTAATTCATCAAGGAACAAAATTAATTCCAACAGATTTTATAGGCTACAAAGAATCTCTTTACGCAAACAAAGACCATCACGATAAATTAATGTCAAACTTTTTTGCTCAAACAGAAGCCTTATTAATGGGTAAATCTGAAAGCGAAGTAAAAGACGAATTTGAAAAACAAGGAATTTCAAAAGAAAAAGCAGCATTTTTATTGCCATTTAAAGTGTTTAGAGGAGATAATCCAACAAATACTTTATTAATAAACAAACTTACACCAGAAACTTTAGGCTCATTAATTGCGCTGTATGAACATAAAATATTTGTACAAGGAATTATATGGAACATCTTCAGTTACGACCAATGGGGCGTCGAATTAGGTAAGCAATTAGCTAATTCAATTTTAGATGAAATAAATACCAAAGATGTAAAAAATCATGACAATTCAACCTCTTTTTTATTGAATCAATATTTAAAATAAAAAATTCTAAATATACCTTTATACCCTTTTAGCAAAAAAGTTAAAAGGGTTTTTATTTTTTACTATATTTGTTAAAACCAAAACAAACTAATTTTATGTATCAAACAATTCAATCTTTGCATTCAACCCTAGCTTTTGTCGCTATTGGAGTTTTATTATTAGCCGTTATTAACGCTATTTATGGATTATTAAACAAAAAATTATTTACTGCAAAAGATTTAAGATTATCCCTTTTTGCGTTAATTTTCTGTCATATTCAACTTTTGATTGGTTTGATTTTATATTTTGTTTCTGAAAAAGGATTTAAAGCTTTTGCAATTGAAGGAGCAATGAAAAATGCTGAATTAAGATTGACTATGTTAGAGCATCCTCTTATTAATATTATAGCGATTGTTTTAATTACAATAGGCTGGTCTAAACATAAAAAACAAGAAAGTCAAAACGGAAAATTTAAAAAAATTGCTGTTTTTTACGCATTAGGACTACTCTTAATACTATCAAGATTACCTTGGTCGAGTTGGATGGCATAGTTGTTGAATGGGTCATGCAAAAATCTTAACCTAAATAACAAGTTTCATTTTTAATGTTTGCTTTAAATTTTTATTATGAAAAATAATATATTAATTGGGGTTTTTGTATCATTTATAGCTTTGCTTAGTCTAACTAATTCAGCAAATAAAATTAATATTAAAAAAAATGTGTCATTATATGATACAGTTAAAATAGCAGATACAATTGAAGTTGACACTATAGACTTTAATGTTGAAATGTTTCAAGAGAACGCTCATGCATCATACTATGCTGATAGGTTTACAGGAAGAAGAACAGCAAGTGGTGCTATTTTTAACAACAAAGAACTTACTTGTGCTCACAAAACACTTCCATTTGGAACAAGGCTAAAAATTACTTCAATAAAAACTAAAAAATCTGTTACTGTAACAGTAACTGATAGAGGGCCTTTTGTTAAAGGAAGGCATATTGATTTATCTAAAAAAGCTTTTATGAAAATTGCACCTGACCGTTATGGTGGTCATATTCGAGTCAATATTGAAATATTAAAAGAATAAAAATCAGCGAAAGCTGATTTTTTTTTGCTCAAAAAAGTTTAACAAAAAATTATGTTCGGTTAGTTCGGTGTTTTGTGAACCTAATTTATCTTTGCAAAAATATTTTTAACATGCAACAAGAAAAACTAGAAATTATAGAACTGTTAGGGGTTCATTTTGAACAACTATATAATATTCCACCTTTAGCAGCAAGAATATTAGGAACATTAATAATTGATGGTTGTAAAAGCGGATTGACATTTGAAGATTTAGTCGGAAAAATGCAAGCTAGTAAAAGTTCAATTTCTACCAATTTGAATTTACTTCAAAAAATGGAAAAAATTAATTATTTCACAATAGTTGGTGATAGAAAAAAGTATTTCAAAGCAGCCCCTTTAAGTCAGCGATTAGAAAATTATTTGACTTTAGTAAACAATGAAAATGTATTAATTGATAAAATTATTAATTACAGGGAAAGAAACAATACTTGTTCTCAAGAAGAAATAAATCTTCAAAACAGTTATGCTTATAAAGAACATATGTTAAAAGCAGAACAACTTTTAACAACTACCATAAATAAATTCAAAGAAATAGAAATTAAAAACCAATCCAATAAACACTAGTTTGAAAATGAAAAAGAAAATATATTTTTTAAGCAGCTTATTACTAGCAATAAGTTTGCTTTCTTGTAATAACAAACAAGAAGATAAAAAAGAAAATCCACCAGCACCATATAAAGTAGTACAAGTTTCAAAAGATAACACTACGTTAATTGCAGAATATCCAACTAAATTAGAAGGAATTACTGACATAGATATTCGCGCAAAAGTAGATGGATATATTGAAAAAATATATGTTGATGAAGGTCAAGAAGTAAAAAAAGGTCAATTGCTTTTTAAATTAGAAACGCAAACGGCAACACAAGAAGCTGGAGCTGCAAAAGCAAAAGTAGACGCTGCACAAGTTGAAGTAAATCGTTTAATGCCTTTAGTGGAGCGCAAAATTATAAGTGATGTACAATTAGCATCAGCAAAAGCAAATTTAGCTAGTGTAAAAAGTACGTATCAAAGCATAATCGCAAGAATAAACTATGCGACTATTAAAAGTCCGGTAAACGGAATTGTAGGAACATTACCTCTTAGAATTGGAAGCTATGTAAGCAGTCAAACAGCTGAGCCATTAACTCGAATTTCAGATATTAGTAAAGTATATGCTTATTTTTCAATAAATGAAAAGGAACAATTAGACATTATGATGAATGCTGAAGGAAAAACTTTTCAAGATAAAATTGGAAAAATGCCTGCAGTAAATTTAGTTTTAAGTAATGGTTCAACATATAATGAATCAGGAAAAATAGAAACTTTTAGCGGTCAAGCTAACGCACAAACGGGTTCGTTTAATGTAAGAGCAAGTTTTCCAAATCCAAATAGATTATTGCGTTCTGGAGGAAGTGGAACGATTCAAATTCCAACCAATTTGAAAGATGTGATTTTAATTCCTCAAAACGCAACAGTAGAATTACAAGACAAACGAATTGCATTAATAGTAGACAATGAAAACAAAGTAAAATTTGTTCCAATTGAAGTTCGTGCAGTTCCTGGTGGAAAGTATTTTGTGGTAGACAAAGGATTAAATCCAAATGATAAATTCTTAGTAGAAGGTGTTGGAATTGTTACGGAAGGAACAGAAATTAAACCGGAAGTTACTGACCTAAAACAATTAGATAATCCTAAAAAATAATTAAAAACTAACACACATTATGTTTTCAAAATTTATTGACAGACCAGTATTGTCAACGGTGATATCTATTATCATCGTCATATTGGGAGTTTTAGGATTAACCTCGCTTCCAGTCTCACAATATCCAGAAATAGCACCGCCAACTGTATCAGTATCTGCAAATTATCAAGGAGCAAGTGCTGATGTTGTAATGAACTCGGTTGTAATTCCATTAGAAGAACAAATTAATGGTGTGGAAGACATGACTTACATGACTTCTACTTCAAATAATGATGGTTCAGCTTCGATTAATATTTATTTTAAATTAGGAACAAACCCTGATTTAGCAGCTGTGAATGTTCAAAATAGAGTTTCTCGTGCGACACCTTTACTACCTCAAGAAGTAACTAAAGCTGGTGTAACAACTTCAAAAAGACAAAGTGATAATATCTTGATTTTCTCTTTATATAGTGAGAATCCTGAATATGATGATACATTTCTTCAGAATTATGCGAACATCAATATTTTACCAAAAATTAAGCGTGTAGCTGGTGTTGGTGATGCTGTTATATTTGGACAGAGAGATTATTCAATGCGAATTTGGTTAAAACCAGATGTAATGGCTGCTTATGGACTTGTTCCATCAGATGTTTCTGCATTATTAGCAGAACAAAATATTGAAGCTGCTCCAGGACAATTAGGGGAAAGTGGTGATCAATCTTTTCAATATGCCTTAAAATACAAAGGACGTTTACAAAGTACTGAAGAGTTTGAACAAATTATTGTTCGCTCAACAGAAGGTGGAGAAGTTCTTAGATTAAAAGATGTAGCAAGAATAGAACTTGGAGCGGTGAGTTATGCAGGTAGTGCAAGAACAAACGGAAATAAATCTGTAGCAATTGCTATTGCGCAAACGGCTGGTTCCAATGCTCAAGAAGTTATTGAAAACTCGTTAAAAGTATTAGATGTTTCGGCTGTTAATTTCCCTAAAGGTGTAAAATATGCAATTCTTATTAACGCAAATGATTTCTTAGAGGAATCTATTTCTAAAGTTATTTATACATTAATTGAAGCTTTTTTATTAGTGTTTTTGGTTGTTTTCGTGTTTTTACAAGATTGGAGATCAACGTTAATTCCAGCTATTTCGGTACCTGTTGCTATTGTTGGAACCTTTTTTTTCTTAAGTTTATTTGGCTTTACAATTAATTTACTTACACTGTTTGCATTGGTACTTGCCGTCGGAATCGTGGTGGATGATGCAATTGTGGTAGTAGAAGCTGTGCATGCTAAAATGGAAGCAGGAGAGAAAGATCCTAAAAAAGCAGCCCATAGTGCCATGAATGATATTAGTAGCGCTATTATATCAATTACGTTAGTTATGTCGGCAGTTTTTATTCCGGTATCTTTTATTAGTGGCTCAGCTGGAGTTTTCTACAAACAGTTTGGATTAACATTAGCGGTGTCAATTGTATTGTCTGCAATAAATGCACTTACTCTTTCACCGGCTTTGTGTGCAATATTCTTAAAGCCTCATAACGGAGAAGAAAAAAAGAAAGGCTTTTTACAACGTTTTTATACCGCTTTTAATGTTGGTTTTGAAATAACAACTGTAAAATATAAAAGAGGCGTTGAATTTTTCATCAAACGTAAATGGGTAGCATTTTTAGGAATAGCAGTTTTTGCTGGAATATTCGTTTTATTATTAAATATTACTCCAAAAGCATTTGTACCTGGTGAAGATACTGGAGCAATTTTATCTGATGTATCTCTTCCTCCTGGAACTTCTCTAGAAAGAACAGAAGAAGTATTATTACAGATTGAAAATAAAGTAAAAGATTTACCTGAAATTAAAGAAGTACTTCGTATTTCTGGTCGAAGTTTAATTAGTGGAACAGGAAGTAATTACGGAATGGTTATCGTAAAATTAAAACCATGGGCAGATCGTCCAGATGCAAATCAGGAAATTACGGCTGTTGTTGGAGAATTGTTTAAACGAGCTTCTTCAGTAAAAGATGCTAAAGTATTATTCTTTGGTCGTCCAACATTAGTAGGGTTTGGTTTTACCAATGGATTTGAATTTCAATTACAAGATCAAAAAGGGGGAACTATTAAAGAATTAAGTGAAGTGAATAATAAATTCTTAGCGGCTTTAAACAGTCGTCCAGAAATAAAATATGCAGCCACTTCATTTTCTCCAAATTATCCTCAATATCTAATTAATCTTGATGTTGCTAATATTAAAAACTCAGGATTAACTGTAACCGATGTATTAGGAACAATGCAAGGATATTACGGTGGAGTTTATGCCTCTAACTTTAATAAATTTGGAAAACAATATAGAGTAGTTTATCAATCTGATCCAAAATTTAGAACAGACCCAGCATCATTAAATAGTGTTATGGTTAGAAATAATAAGGGTCAAATGGCTCCTATTTCACAATTTGTGACTTTAGAAAAAGTTTTTGGTCCACAAGCTATTGAACGTTTTAACCTGTTTACTTCTATAAAAATTACGGGTGCTCCTAACGATGGATTTAGTACTGGTGATGCAATTGCGGCAGTACAAGAAGTTGCTAGTGAAAGTTTACCAATTGGTTACGGTTACGAATTCTCAGGTTTAACCCGTGAAGAAATTAGTGCAGGTGGACAAACACTTTATATTTTCTTATTGTGTTTAATATTTGTTTATTTTTTATTAGCAGCTCAATACGAAAGTTATATGTTGCCATTTGCAGTTTTACTATCCTTACCTGTTGGTTTGGCTGGTGCCTATATTTTTGCCTATTTCTTTAATGTAAGTAATAACATTTATCTCCAAATTACATTAATTATGCTGATTGGTCTTTTGGCCAAGAATGCCATTCTTATAGTTGAATTTGCAGCAGATGCCCGAAGAAAAGGTTGGAGTATTTCTCAAGCTGCATTGCAAGGGGCAACGGCACGTTTACGTCCAATTTTGATGACATCATTTGCCTTTATTCTTGGATTAATGCCTTTAATGTTAGCAAGAGGAGCTGGAGCAGTAGGAAATAAAGCTATTGGAACTGGTGCAATTGGTGGAATGTTGATAGGAACTATTTTAGGAGTTTTTGTAATTCCGGTTTTGTATATCATTTTCCAAACTTTACAAGAAAAAGTAAGTACCAAGACTATTGAAACAACTAAAGGAGATACTGAAAACTTATAAGCACACATCATGAAAAAACAACATATAATCAAAGGAAGTCTTTTAGTATTCACCATGCTTATAGTACAATCGTGTTTTGTAGCTAAAGATTATGAAAAGCCTCAAATAAATACAGATAACCTTTACAGAACAGAGCAAATAGCTGATAGTACATCTTTAGCTAAAATGTCTTGGGATAAAATTTTTACTGATGAATTGCTTCAAAATCACATAAAAGAAGCTATTCAAAATAACCTAGATATGAAAATTGCTTTGCAAAATATGGCTGCTGCTGAAGCGACTATGAAACAAGGTAAAGCTGGTTATTTTCCAACAGTGAACGGAAATGCAACATGGACACATCAAGAAACATCTGAAAATAGTCAGTTTGGTGCATTGTTTAGTAGTATTGATCAATACGAATTATCTGCAAAATTATCATGGGAAGCAGATATTTGGGGTAAAATAAGAAGTAATAAAAGAGCCGTTGCTGCTAAATTTTTAGAATCTGCTGTAGCTCGTCAAGCTGTGCAAACAGAATTGGTTGCTAATGTTGCCTCTATATATTATCAATTATTAGCTATTGATTCTCAAATTAAAGTTGTGAATACTACTTTAGTGAACAGAAACACAAGTGTTGAGGTAATTAAAGCCCTAAAAGAAGCTGGAAATGTAAATGAAGTTGCTGTTAAGCAAACAGAAGCCCAACAATATGCAGCCCAAATTATTTTAGAAGATTTAAAATATAATGTAAAAGTTTTAGAAAACTCTTTTAATCAATTATTAGGAAAAGCTTCTAATACAGTAGCAAGAACGGTTTTTGAAAATCAAATAATTAAAGCCGAAATCAAAACAGGTTTGCCTACTTTTTTATTAAGTCAAAGACCTGATGTTGTTGCTGCAGAATTGAACTTTAGAAATACTTTTGAATTAACAAATGTGGCTAGAAGTACTTTTTATCCTTCTTTAACATTAACGGCTACTGGTGGTTTGCAAGCATTAGAGTTACAAGATTGGTTTAGTGCAAAATCTATTTTTGCAAATGTGATTACAGGATTAACACAACCAATTTTTAACCAGAGACAAAATAAAACACGTTTAGAAGTTGCGAAGGCCAATCAACAAAAAGCCTATTTACAATTTGAAAAATCATTATTAGTTGCCGGAAAAGAAGTTTCTGATGCATTAGCTAATTATGAAAATGAAACCAATAAATTGGTAATCAGAAAAAAACAAGTGGATGCTTTAAAAATTGCAGCTGATTATTCGGATGAATTATTGCAATATGGAATGGTTAATTATTTAGAAGTATTAACAGCAAAAGACAATGCTTTAAATACAGAAATTAATTTTATAGATAATAAATACAAACAACTCAATGCCGTTATTACACTTTACAAGGCATTAGGTGGCGGAATTTAATTTAATAAAAACCCTGCTTACGCAGGGTTTTTTATTTTAAATCATACTATAATTACCATTTTACAAAAGGTTTTTTGCTCAAGTAAGCATTATAATAACGTTCGTCACCAGTAACTTCTTTTCCTAACCAATCTGGTTTTTCAAAAGATTCGTTTTCTGATTGCAATTCAATTTCAGCAATAATTAAGCCTTTGTTTTCTCCTTCAAAAATATCTACTTCAAAAGTATGATTGCCTAATTCAATATCATAACGAATTTTATCAATTACACCACTTTCGCAAATTTGCAATAAAGATTCAGCTTCTTTTACATCAATTTCTTTTTCCCATTCCATTCTGCTTAAGCCATTTTCGTTGCTTTTTCCTTTTATGGTCAAGTAACCTTTTTTTCCTTTAATTCTCACTCTAACCGTTCTCTCTGGGACTGATGAAAGATAACCTTGAACAATTCTGTTTTCGACTTTAAATTGCTTTAAAAAATCTTTTGAAGTCACTAAAAATTTGCGTTCGATTTCTATCATTGGTGTTGTTTTATTTTATAATTTCGTCAAAATTAAGAAATGATTTTTTAATACAACTAATTCATTCAATTTATGAATGTTAGGCATCAGTTTCAACAAGATAAATCTATTAAGGAACTCTTTGAAAATCATTTCAATAAGAACACTTATGCCGACGAAAAATTACTATTTCTTGTCGATTTAATTCACGTATTTAGACCAAAAAAACCAAAAGAAGTTGAACAAATTTCATTGGTTGAATTTATTGAATTTCTTCAAGCTAACCCAAATCATATTGTTCTCTTTAGAAATTACTTTAAAACCATAATAAACAAAAATAAGTTTTCTAGACTTTTAACGGATTCAGGAATTTTAAATGACAATCACTTTTTAAGCGAAATTAAAAAAAGAATATTTGAAAAATTTTTACCATTTCAACCTGAAAAAGGCACACTTCAATTTGTATTAAATCAGGTTTTTTATTTGAGTACTGATCCAATTTGGATCAATAAAATTCCTTATAGTCAAATTGTTGTCATCTATGAATTACTTGGCTTTAAAGATATTTATGGCAATATAAAAGAAGAAACTCCATTTTCAGAAATTGTTTTAGCCATGCAAATTCTTGCTCAAAGAATGAGTGGAAGAGCTTTGGAAAATGATGTTATAAAAATGGTTCCTGAATATTCAAATTTTGAAAGCCCTTTCTTGGGTTTTGAAAAGGAGTTAAATCATTTGGAAAATATTATTCGAACTAATAATTACCATTATATAAACTCATCTGAGCTTGTTTACAAGCAGCTTTTATTACTCCATAAACAATGTGATGATTTTGTAGATAAAGCTTTTTTAAACAGCTCTAAATACGGCATTTCGTTAACGGTTAACCAAAGTTTACTTCGCATTAGACAACAATTAGTAAGGATTAAAGAGTTGTTGCCACTAATCGTTGTGGAAACGGATGAAGACAAAATTAGAAATAGCACACTAGTCTTGTTAAAACTTATTCGATACAATTGCTACAGAAACAATATTAGAAAGTTATTTCTAGAAAGCACTCAATTAATTTCTTATGAAATTACGCAGCACACAGCAAAATCTGGACAGAAATATATAACAGATGGTTATAAAGAATATTTTACCATGTTCTACAAAGCAATTGGTGGTGGGTTTATCGTTGGTTTTTTATGTCTGTTTAAATTATTGAGTTCAAAAGTGGATACTTCAGCCTTTGGACATGCTTTTTTGTATAGTTTTAATTATGCTTTTGGATTTATTGTAATTTTCTTATTGGGATTTACATTAGCAACAAAGCAACCTGCAATGACTGCTGCAACTATTGCTCAAACTCTTGATGAAGGGATGAAAAACAAAAATCAGGCAAAAGATAAACATAACCTTTTTGCTAGATTATTTGCTCGTATTTTTAGAACTCAATTTATAGCTTTTGTAGGGAATGTTCTTTTTGCTTTTCCTGTTTCGTTGTTCTTAATTTGGTTTTTAGATTTTTCTTTAGGAACAAATTTAGCTGAAGCAAAAGCCGAAAAATTAATAACTGATTTAAGTCCAATTCATTCTTTAGCAATTATTCATGCTGCAATTGCTGGAATTTACTTGTTCTTATCAGGAATAATTTCTGGAAACATTTCAAACAGAAATAAACATTATCAAGTAGCTTATCGTATTCAGGAAAACCCTTTTCTAAAACAAACTTTTGGTATTCAAAAAACTAAAAAAATCTCCAATTGGGTTAATGAGAATTGGGCTGGTGTAATTTCAAACATGTGGTTTGGTGTGTTCTTAGGAAGCACAGGTTCGTTGGGAGTTTTCTTTGGATTAAACCTAGACATTCGTCACATAACATTTGCCAGTGGAAATTTTGCTTTAGGTTTATATGGAAATCATTTTTCTATTGATTTTTGGTCTTTATTTTGGTCCATAATTGGAATTGGATTAATAGGTTTTATAAATTTTATTGTTAGTTTTACTTTGTCAATGTTTTTAGCTCTTCGCTCAAGAAATATACCTTTATCAGAATTACATTTGCTTAATAAGTCTATATTTAATTACTTTAAAAAAGCACCATTAAATTTCTTTTTTCCTATAAAAGACAAAGTAATTTAATAATTTTACAGAAAGCTTAACTTAATGTCAATTCTACAACGAAAAATAATTCATGTGGACATGGATGCCTTTTATGCATCTGTGGAACAAATGGATTTTCCAGAACTTAAAGGAAAACCTTTAGCTGTTGGTGGAAGTGAAACAAGAGGCGTTGTAAGTGCAGCAAGTTATGAAGCCAGAAAATTTGGTGTTAGAAGTGCAATGAGTGGCATTCAAGCAAAAAGAAATTGTCCTGAATTAATTTTTGTTAGACCAAGATTTGATCGATACAAAGAAATATCAAAAAAAATTAGAAAAATTTTCCTAGATTATACAGATTTGGTTGAACCGCTTTCGCTTGATGAAGCTTATTTGGATGTAACTGTAAATAAAAAAGACAATCCAAGTGCTTCCTTAATAGCCCAAGAGATTAGACAACGTATTTTTGATGAAGTCGGATTAACCGCTTCAGCTGGAATTTCAGTAAATAAATTTGTAGCCAAAATTGCGTCAGATTATAATAAACCAAATGGTCAAAAAACTGTAAATCCTGATGAAGTTGAACCTTTTTTAGAAGTTTTAGATATTAAAAAATTCTATGGAATTGGAAAAGTAACAGCCGATAAGTTTTATCAATTAGGGATTTTTACGGGTTATGACTTAAAGCAAAAACCACTTGAATATTTAGAGAAACATTTTAAAAATAGTGCTCAATATTATTTCAACATTTCAAGAGGAATTCATAACAGTGTTGTAAAACCTAACAGAACCGTAAAATCTTTTGGCGCTGAAAGAACTTTTAATGAAAATCTTTCTTCAGAAATTTATATGGAAGAGCGTTTACTAAATATTGCAAAGGAATTAGAAAAACGATTGCAAAAAAGCAAAATATCAGGTAAAACCATAACACTAAAAATAAAATATTCTGATTTTTCACTTCAAACAAGGAGCAAAACACTTCAATATTATATTAGCGATAAGCATTTATTATTTGACGTTGCTAAAGAACTTTTATATCAAGAACGATTAAAAGATTCGGTTAGATTATTAGGCATTTCGGTCAATAACCTTAACAATGAAGAAAAGAAAAATGAAGAAATTCCAAAAAGTGTTTCAGTACAATTACAATTTGACTTTAAGTCATAAAAAAAACCATCAATTCATTTTGATGGTTTTTTTATATAGTTTTATTTAACTTAATCTCTACTAGAAAGTTTAGCAAATAATCTTAAAAATTCAACATACAGCCAAACTAGTGTGATCATTAATCCCATTGCAGCAAACCATTCCATAAATTTTGGTGCTCCAGTTTTAGACCCTTTTTCAATCATATCGAAATCTAAAAATAAATTTAGAGCAGCAACTATGATTACAAAAACACTTATTCCAATACTCATTAAAGAATTTCCTTGATGAATAGGTTGAAAATCAATAAAAAAAGAAGCTATCCACGAAATCATATAAAATGCAAAAATTGCCATTGTAGCACCAATTACAACAGACTTAAATGTTTCAGTTACTTTAACAATATTGTATTTGTATAGACCAAAGCAAACTATAAATGTTACAAACGTAGCGCTAACTGCCTGAATTACTAAGCCTGGATACATCGCTTCAAAAACAGCTGATAATCCTCCAATAAATAAACCTTCAAACAAGGCATAAGCAGGTGCTGTGTATGGTGAAGTTGTAGGCTTAAATGAAGCTACTAAAACTAATATTAGTCCGATAATTCCACCACCAATTGTAAAAATCATTGGGTTATAGCCATTTCCAACTAACCACCAACTAATTAAAGCTGTTGATAAAAGCATTAATAACATAGTGAAACTTTTATTGATAGTTCCACTAACAGTCATTGTTTCTTGATGAGTAGCAATAACTTGATCATTTGATCTACTAGTGTTTTCAAATTTGTTTTCTTTCAAAAACGGGTTACTAGATTTAAATTCCATATAATTTTTGTTTTTATTAAATCAAATATATAAAAATTATTCAATTTCAGAAACACGAAGTGTATTTACCATTCCTTTATTGGCAATTGGCATTGCTGCTAGATTGATTAGCATGTCACCTTTTTTAACGTATCCTTTTTCTTGTGCAATTTTATTAATATCTTCTACGGTGTCATCTGTACTTAAAAATTTGTCGTAAAAGAAAGCTTTAACGCCCCAAAGTAAATTCAACTGTGTCAAAATTCGTTCGTTTGAAGTAAAAACTAAAATTTGTGATTTTGGTCTCCAAGCAGAAATTTGAAAAGCAGTATAACCACTATTTGTTAAAGTTGAAATAACTTTTGCTTCAATATCATTTGCCATTACAGCTGCATGATAACAAATAGATTTAGTAATAAAACGTTTTGTTCTAACATGTGGAGCATTTAAAGGAACTTGAATTAAAGGTGAATCTTCAACGGCTTCAATAATACTAGTCATTGTTTCAATAACTTGAACAGGATAACTACCAACAGATGTTTCGCCAGACAACATTACAGCATCTGCACCATCCATAACTGAATTGGCTACGTCATTTACTTCTGCTCTAGTTGGAGTTAAACTCGTAATCATTGTTTCCATCATTTGTGTAGCAACAATTACTGGAATTCGAGCTGTTTTTGCTCTATGAATCAATTTCTTTTGTATTAAAGGTACTTCATGAGCAGGAATTTCAACACCTAAATCACCACGAGCAACCATTAAACCATCACAATATGCAACAATTTTATCAATGTTTTCTACAGCTTCTGGTTTTTCAATTTTGGCTATAATTGGAATTTTATGATCTGAATGTTTTGAAATCAAATCTTGTAGTAACATCAAATCTTCTGGTGTTCTTACAAAAGATAAAGCCATCCAATCTACTTTGTTTTCAATAGCAAAGAGTGCATCTTTTATGTCTTTTTTAGTTAAAGCTGGCAATGAAACCTTAGTGTTAGGAAGATTAACTCCTTTTTTAGATTTCAATGGACCACCTTGAATAACAACGGCTTCAACTTCTGTTTTCTTGTCGGTTTTTAAAACTTCAAAAATCAGTTTCCCATCATCTAATAAGATACGTTCCCCTACATTTACATCTTTAGGAAATTCTTTATAGTTCATGTACACTTTTGAAGCTGTACCTAATATATCTTCAGCAGTTGTAAATGTAATTTTATCTCCTGTTGCAACAACTACATCTTCTTTCATTACTCCAACTCTTAATTTTGGTCCTTGTAAATCGGCTAAAATTGAGGTTGTAAATCCGTGTTCTTTATTTAATTCTCGAATCATTGTAATACGTTCGCTTACATCAGTATAATCTGCGTGAGAAAAGTTAATTCTAAACACATTTACACCAGCTTCTATCATTTTTTTTAGTATTTCTTTAGTGCTTGTAGCTGGTCCTAAAGTGGCTACTATTTTAGTTTTTTTGTTCGTTGGCATTGTTAAAAAATTAAATTACTTTTTGTTTTTATTTTGTTTTTATCTATTGCATAAGACATTGAAATTGAGTCTATTTTTGAAATAGTTTGAATTATTTTGTCAGTGTTTAAAAAATTATCTTCTGTATCTATTTTTAATATAAAATCAACTTTTTTATATTCAGGAATCATAAACATGTATTGCTCATAGTCTTTAAATAATGAAACAGAAATATTTTCGACTTTAATTATTGATTTGTTTTCTATTAAATTCCACGAAGTTTCATTTTCCGAATCAAAAAATAAAAAACGATCAAATGAACCTTTTTCATTTTTTTCAGTTTTGTCAACTGTGTCAAAAAAATGAAAATTTGTGTTTAGATTTTTATTTAATAAAAAGGCAAGTTTAGTTACTTCAATAGTAGTATGAATTGCAATTAACTCATATTCAGTAGTTGAAAAATCTTCTAATTGTAATTTAAAAACTGCCATTTATATAAAAATAAAGTGTAAATATACAGTATATTAAATTTAATTAGGCTTTAAAATATATAAGAAAATGTTATTTTTTTAACGAAAACGATATAGTTAATTGCTTATTCTGTTTATTTTCCGTTAATTTTTTCTTGAAGTGCAAAATAGGCTCTTTGTGAAGCTTTTTCTTCTGCTTTTTTCTTAGAAGTTGCTCTCGCTTTTGCAACTACTTTGTCATCTATAAATAATTTGACACTAAAGAATTTTTGACCTTCAATACCATTATCTTCAATAAAATCAAAATGAAATACTTTTTTTTCTTTTTGACACCATTCAATCAATAAACTTTTATAACTGGTGATTTTTCCATCCAATCTATCTAAATCCACATAAGTCTTGATTATTTTTTTTTCAATAAAACGCTCACATGCATTAAATCCTTTGTCTAAATAAATTGCACCTATAAATGCTTCAAATAAGTTGCCGTGAATGTTTTCGCCAAAATGAGTTGGTGCTACTTTACTCTCTACAAATTGAATTAAATTAAAATCTCTACCTAATTCATTTAAATGCTCTCTACTAACTATTTTAGAACGCGTTTTTGTTAAATAACCTTCATCTCCTGTTGGGGCAGTTTTGTATAAAAAGGCAGAAATAACACTACCTAAAATTGCATCACCAAGAAATTCTAAGCGCTCATAATTAAAAGGATTTCCATCTGCTCCAATAATATTTGCAGAACGATGTGTAAATGCTTTTTTGTAATACTTTAATGTAACAGGTTTAAAACCTAGTATTTTACTCATTTTTTCAAAAAAAATCCCGTCTTCTTGAGAACGGGATTTTGATACTATTTTTTTTATGAAGTTCATATGTGAAATTAGTCTTCTAATTTTTTAAACAATACACAAGCATTATGGCCACCAAATCCAAAAGTATTACTCATGGCAACTTTAATTTCTCTTTTTTGTGCTTTGTTTAAGGTAAGGTTTAATTCAGGATCAATTCTTTCATCAATTGTAGTGTGATTTATTGTTGGAGGAACAATTCCGTGTTTCATAGCTAAAATAGATGCAATAGCTTCAATTCCACCAGCAGCGCCTAATAAGTGACCTGTCATTGATTTTGTTGAATTAATATTTATATTTTTAGCATGATCACCAAAAACAGCTTTAATAGCTTTTAATTCAGCAACATCACCAAGTGGAGTAGAAGTTCCATGTGTATTGATATGATCAACTTGTTCTGGTTCCATTCCTGCATCGCGCAATGTGTTTTCCATAACAGCAATTACACCAATTCCTTCTGGATGTGGAGCTGTTAAATGATAAGCGTCAGATGACATTCCACCACCACCAACTTCACAATATATTTTTGCACCACGTGCTTTTGCATGTTCATATTCTTCTAAAACTAATGCTCCAGCACCTTCTCCAAGTACAAACCCGTCTCTTGTAGCATCAAATGGTCTTGAAGCTGTTTCTGGACTTTCATTTCTTGTTGATAAGGCTTGCATTGAGTTAAATCCACCCATTCCAGCAATTGTTACAGCTGCTTCAGATCCACCTGTGATAATTACATCACACATTCCTAAACGAATGTAGTTGAAAGCATCAATCATTGCATTAGCAGATGATGCACAAGCAGAAACTGTTGTATAGTTTGGACCCATAAACCCATTTCGCATAGAAATATGAGCAGGAGCTATATCAGCAATCATTTTTGGAATAAAGAATGGGTTAAAACGTGGTGTTCCATCACCAGCTGCATAACTCATTACTTCATCTTGAAAAGTTTCTAAACCTCCAATTCCTGCACCCCAAATAACACCTACTCTTTGTTTGTTTACATTATCAGCCGTAATTCCAGCATCATTAATGGCTTCTTCACTTGCAGCAACAGCATATTGAGCAAATTTATCCATTCTACGAGCCTCTTTACGATCCATAAAGTCTTCTATGTTGAAGTTTTTAACTTCACAAGCAAACTTGGTTTTGTGTTTTTCTGTATCGTAATAAGTAATAGGAGCTGCACCACTTTTTCCATTAATAAGTGCATCCCAATATTCTTGAATGTTATTTCCAATTGGAGTCAATGCTCCTAATCCAGTAACTACTACACGCTTTAATTGCATATATAAAATTTTTGGTTTATATAAAAAAACCCAAAGTACTTTTAATACTAAACTAAAAGAAACAATGGGTATTACATAGTTTTATTGTAATGATTGTAATACAATCAATGTTTTCAAACCGATAAAATCAATTAAGATTTAAATTAACTAGCGAATGCTAAAATAATAACATCCACAAAGAATAAACCTTGTGGATGCCTTTTATATTATTTTTTAGCTTCTTCGATGTAAGAAACTGCTTGACCTACAGTAGCAATGTTTTCTGCTTGGTCGTCTGGAATTTGAATATCAAATTCTTTTTCGAACTCCATAATTAGCTCAACAGTATCTAATGAATCTGCTCCTAAATCGTTTGTGAAGCTAGCTTCTGTTACAACTTCGTTTTCGTCAACACCTAATTTGTCTACGATAATCGCTTTTACTCTTGATGCAATGTCTGACATAATCTTTTAATTTTTAATTTAATTTGTTGGCAAAAATAAAAAACTTTATTTTAAAACAACACATTTTTGTTATTATAATAAGTTACGAATTTAAAAAAAATATTTCACAAAGACCTCTTTTTTTTATTTTTTACCAATTATTATTCTTTTTTTTGTGGAAGAAATCAATGTTCAATGAAAAAAATTGTTCTTTTTGCTTCCGGAAACGGCACTAATGCCGAGGAGATTATAAGGTGTTTTAATAAAAGTAGTCTTGCTACCGTAACCAATGTGCTAACAAACAATTCTGATGCCAAAGTTGTAGAAAAGGCAAAAAAATTTGAAGTTAATACGTTAATATTCAACAAAACAGAGCTAAATGATGGGTTTGTTTTAAAAGAATTAAATAAAATAAAACCCGATTTAATTGTACTTGCAGGATTTTTATTAAAGTTTCCAGAACATATTATTGAGGCTTATAGCAATAAAATAATAAATATTCACCCTGCATTATTACCAAATTATGGTGGAAAAGGAATGTATGGAATGAATGTTCACAGAGCAATTTTTGACAATAAAGATGTTGAAACAGGAATTTCTATTCATTATGTAACTCCAAATTATGACGAAGGCGCTATAATTTTTCAGAAAAGTGTTACAATTTTAGACTGCAAATCACCAGAGGAAATTGCAGAAAAAGTCCATCAATTAGAACATAAATATTTTCCAGAAGTTATTAAAAAACTTATAACTCAAAATTCTTAACTCAAAATTTTGTCACACCAAGTACATATATATACAGACGGAGCTGCTAAAGGAAATCCAGGACCAGCTGGTTATGGAGTTGTCATGGAATTAGTAGGAACGCCACATAAAAAAGAATTTTATGAAGGTTTCAGAATTTCTACTAATAATAGGATGGAACTTTTAGCTGTAATTGTAGGTTTAGAAAAGTTAAAAAACCCAAATATGACTGTTTTAGTTGTTTCTGATTCTAAATATGTTGTGGATGCAGTTGAAAAAAAATGGGTTTTTGGTTGGGAAAAGAAAGGCTTCAAAGACCGAAAAAACCCTGATTTATGGATGCGATTCTTAAAAGCCTATAGAAAACATAAAGTTGATTTTAAATGGGTAAAAGGACACAACAACCATCCTCAAAACGAGCGTTGTGATGAATTAGCCGTTATGGCTTCGCAACAAAAAAACTTATCTATTGATGTTTTTTATGAAAAGGTAGATGAGAAGTTGTCGTAATAAAAAGTTAAACTGCAAATGCATTTTAAACTTTTAAACTAAAAATGTATCTTTGCACCTTATTTCAAATTATAACCAATGAATAAATTATTAATTGTAGGAACTGTAGCTTTTGATGCTATTGAAACTCCTTTTGGGAAAACCGATAAAATATTAGGTGGAGCAGCAACTTATATTGGACTTTCTGCTTCGTTTTTTAATGTAAAATCGGCAATTGTTTCTGTAGTTGGAGAAGACTTTCCGCAAGAATATTTAGATTTATTAACTAGTAAAAACATAGATATTTCAGGAATTGAAGTAGTAAAAGGTGGAAAAACATTCTTTTGGAGTGGAAAATACCATAATGACTTAAATTCAAGAGATACTTTAGATACGCAATTAAATGTTTTGGCCGATTTTAATCCTGTTGTGCCAAATGATTATAAAGATGCTGAAGTTGTAATGTTAGGAAACTTACATCCTTTAGTACAATCGGGTGTTTTAGATCAAATGACTACAACTCCAAAATTAATTGTTTTAGACACAATGAATTTTTGGATGGATTGTGCTTTACCAGAATTAATGGATGTAATTAAACGCGTAGACGTTATTACAATTAACGATGAAGAAGCTCGTCAATTATCAGGAGAATATTCTTTAGTAAAAGCAGCAGAAAAGATTCATACAATGGGTCCAAAATATGTTGTAATTAAAAAAGGAGAACACGGAGCGTTACTTTTTGAAGGTAAAAACGTATTCTTCGCACCAGCTTTACCATTAGAAGAAGTATTTGATCCTACAGGAGCAGGTGATACCTTTGCAGGTGGTTTCTCAGGATATATTGCACAAAGCGAAAATATTTCGTTCGACAATATGAAGAACGGAATTATTTATGGTTCTAATTTAGCTTCTTTCTGTGTAGAGAAATTTGGAACAGAGAGAATGGAACAACTTGAAAAAGAAGAAGTTCATTCTCGCTTGCAACAATTTAGAGCGTTAACACAATTTGATATAGAATTATCGTAAATTTATGCCTCGAAGTTTCGGGGCATTTTTTATTGCATTAAACAACAACACAACACACTACTATTATGAGCGATGCTATTAAACACGAATGTGGAATTGCTTTACTAAGATTATTAAAGCCATTAGATTTCTATAAAGAAAAGTATGGAACGGCTTTTTACGGAATAGAGAAAATGTATCTCTTGATGGAAAAGCAACATAACCGGGGGCAAGACGGAGCAGGTTTAGCAAGTATTAAATTAGATGTTGATCCAGGAGAAAGATATATTAGTAGAATTCGTTCTAATGATGCGCAACCTATTCAAGATATTTTTGCTCAAATTAATGGAAGAATTAATGAAGAGCTAGAATCTCATCCAGAATATAATACAGCTGAACTTCAAAAACAACATATTCCTTATATAGGAGAATTGTTTTTAGGTCATGTTCGTTATGGTACTTTTGGTAAAAACAGTATAGAAAGTGTTCACCCTTTTTTACGTCAAAACAATTGGATGCATAGAAATCTAATTGTTGCCGGAAACTTTAACATGACTAATGTAAAAGAATTGTTTCAAAGTTTGGTGGAATTAGGACAACATCCAAAAGAATTAGCTGATACAGTTACAGTAATGGAAAAAATAGGACATTTTTTAGATGAAGATGTTACTGAAATTTACCAACAATGTAAAGAAAAAGGACTTTCTAAAAGAGAAGCTTCTCAAGTTATTGTAGAACAATTAGATGTTGCAAAGATATTACGTAAAGCTTCTAAAAATTGGGATGGTGGTTATGCAATGGCTGGTTTATTAGGTCATGGAGATTCATTTGTGTTTAGAGATCCAGCCGGAATTCGTCCAGCATACTATTATGCTGATGATGAAATTGCAGTAGTAGCTTCAGAAAGACCAGTTATTCAAACGGTTTTCAATGTTCCTTTTGAAAAAGTGAAAGAATTAGATCCAGGAAAAGCAATTATTGTCAAAAAGAATGGTTCAATATCTTTAGAAGAAATTATTCCAGCAACTGAAAAGAAAGCTTGTTCGTTTGAAAGAATTTATTTTTCAAGAGGAAGTGATGCTGAAATTTATCAAGAACGAAAAGAATTAGGTAAATTAATTTTGCCAGCAGTTTTAGAAGCGATTGATAATGATACAGATAATTCAGTTTTTTCATTTATTCCAAATACAGCAGAAACTTCTTTCTACGGAATGGTAGAAGCTGCTCAAGATTTCTTAAACCAAAGAAAAAACAAGTATATCTTAGATAACAGAAAGACGCTAACCAAAGAAAAATTAGAAGAAATACTTTCTGTAAAAATTAGAACGGAAAAAATTGCCATTAAAGACGCTAAATTAAGAACGTTTATTACAGAAGACAGTAGTAGGGATAGTTTAGTAGCTCATGTTTATGACGTGACTTATGGCGTTATAAAACCAACAGATAATTTAGTAATCATTGATGATAGTATCGTAAGAGGAACTACTCTTAAGAAAAGCATCATTAAAATGATGGATAGACTGAATCCTAAAAAGATTGTAGTTGTTTCATCAGCACCACAAATTCGTTATCCAGATTGCTACGGAATTGATATGGCAAAACTAGAAGGCTTAATCGCTTTTAAAGCTACATTAGCCTTGTTGAAAGAAAGAAATCTGTATCATATTGTTGATGAGGTTTATGAAAAATCTAAAAAACAAGAACTTTTCGCTGATAAAGAAGTAGTCAACTACGTAAAAGAATTATACGCTCCATTTACTGATCAAGAAATTTCAGATAAAATCTCAGAAATGTTAACTTCAAAATCAGTCAATGCACAAGTGAAAATCATTTTTCAAAATGTTGAAAACTTACACAAAGCTTGTCCTAAAAATTTAGGAGATTGGTATTTCACGGGTGATTATCCTACATTTGGGGGTAATAGGGTAGTAAATAGGGCTTTTTTGAATTTTTATGAAGGAAATGATGCTAGGGCATACTAAAATAAAATTGTTAATAACAACAAAAAATACTCGTATAAAGTTTGTTCATAAAAATATTTTGCATAGATTTGTTTCACCATAGGATTAGTAGGTTAAGTTTATGGTAGATTTGGGGCAAAAAGGGTGGATTTATTTCCACCTTTTTTATTTAGAATAATCAAGCAATTATATATAACAAAAGGGCTGAAGTAAACACTTCAGCCCTTTTTCTTTTCAAAAACCACTACTTTTTATTTAGCAGCAGCATATCTTTTTGCAACTTCAGCCCAGTTAATTACATTAAAGAAAGCTTCAATATAATCTGGTCTTCTGTTTTGGTAATGTAAGTAGTAAGCATGTTCCCAAACATCCATTCCTAAGATTGGAGTTCCACCGCAACCAACACCTGGCATTAATGTATTGTCTTGATTTGGTGTTCCGCAAACTTCTAATTTTCCGTCTTTCACACAAAGCCAAGCCCATCCTGATCCAAATTGAGTTGCTCCAGCTTTAGCAAATGCATTTTTGAAATCTTCAAAAGATCCAAAAGCAGCATCAATTGCAGCAGCTAAATCTCCTGTTGGCAATCCACCACCGTTTGGCGACATAACTTCCCAAAACAAACAGTGATTAAAAAATCCTCCACCATTATTTCTAACAGCTCCATTGCTCATGTCTAAATTTTTAAGAATATCTTCAATCGATTTTCCTTCTAATTCAGTTCCAGCAATTGCGTTGTTTAAGTTCGTTGTGTAACCATTATGATGTTTTGTATGGTGTATTTCCATAGTTCTAGCATCAATATGTGGTTCTAATGCATCGTATGCATAAGGTAATTTTGGTAATTCAAAAGCCATAATATAGTTTTTTAAATAGATTAGTATTATTTTTATTCAAATTTACGAAATAAGCCGTTAAATACATAATACAATTTTCTTATAGTTTTATAAGATTTAAATATATGACAGAAAATAAAGCCTCCTTTTCAATCTATAATGCCTCTGCGGGTTCGGGTAAAACCTATACTTTGTCGAAAGAGTATATTAAAATTTTATTAAAATCATCTTCAAATGAAGCTTATAGAAAAATTCTAGCCATAACTTTTACCAACAAAGCAGTAGAAGAAATGAAATCTAGAATTATTTTCTATTTGTTAGAATTTTCAAAAGATGAAACTTCAGAAAAAGCCGCTGATTTATTAAAAGATGTTGCAAAAGAAACAGGATTAAGCATTGCCACAATTAAAGATAAATCAAAAGTTATTATCAAAAGTATTATTCATAATTATACAGCGTTTGATATTTCGACTATTGATAGATTTACGTTAAAGATTATTAAATCATTTTCTCACGAATTAAATATTCCTTTAGATTTTGATATTTCTTTAGAAACCGATTTGTTGATGCAAGAAGCTATTGAAACTGTTATTTCTAAAGCTGGTGAAGACGACGAATTAACAAAACTACTTCTAGACTTTTCCAGAAATAAAACGGATGACGATAAAAATTGGGATATCACTTTCGATTTACTAGCTGCAAGTTCGCTTTTAACCAATGAAGATAGTAAGCACGAACTTAAAGATTACGAAAACAAAACAATTGCTGACTTTGTGGAAACCAAAAAAGTAATTGTCGGTCAAATAGAAAAATATAAAAAACTGGCTTCAGCTTTAGCTCAAGAAAGTCTGACTTTAATTAAAGATAACGGAATTGCCATAGAATCTTTTTCAAGAAAGACTTTTCCTAATCATTTAATTAAAATTATGGATGGGAATCTTCCTCCTTCTGATATAAATAAATTTTCAGAAGTAGAACAGGTTCAAATTAATAAAACAGCTAAAGATAAAGGTTTAATTGAAAGTATTTTGCCCGAAATTTTGCAAAAACTTCAAGTAGCCTATAAAGAATATCAAAATATTTTCTTGCTTGAAGCTTTTAATAAAAACATTTACCCGTTATCGTTACTAAATTCCATTAATAAAGAGTTTAGAAAAATTCAAACCGATCAAAATATTTTATCGATTTCTGAATTTAATGAGATAATAAACAAAGAAATTCAAAATCAACCTGCTCCTTTTATATATGAGAAAATGGGTGATCGATACCGTCATTTTTTTATTGATGAGTTTCAAGATACTTCAGTTTTACAATGGAAAAATTTAATTCCATTAGTAGATAATGCGCTTTCTAGTGAAGAAAATGGAGTGGCTGGAACATTAATGTTGGTTGGTGATCCAAAACAAGCGATTTATCGTTGGCGTGGAGGAAAAGCAGAGCAATTTATTTCTTTGAGTAAAGAGGAGAATCCGTTTTCAAATAAAGATAAAGAAACCATAGTTTTAGATACAAATTATAGGAGTTATAGTCAGGTAATTGACTTTAATAATGATTTTTTCAGATTCATTTCAAGTAAATTAGAAAATCCGGATTATGTAGATTTATATTTGAATAATAGCCATCAGAATAAAACCAATAAAAATGGTGGTTACGCTAATATTTCGTTCATTGATACTTCTGATAATGCTGAGGTAAATGAAGAGGAAGAAGACGATGACAAAAACACAAAATATCTAAAACAAACTTTATTTACGATTGAAAAAGTCCTAAAAAACGGATTTCAATACAAAGACATGGTTTTGTTGACGCGAACGAAATCAAACGGAGTTTTATTGGCGAATTATTTAACCGAAAATGAAATTCCGATTTTATCATCTGAAACTTTGTTGATTCAAAATGCAACCGAAGTTAAGTTGATTATCAATGTATTGAAGTATATTAACAATAAATTTGACGCTGATGCAAAGTTTAATATGTTGTATTATGTTGGGAAATATTTGCAATCTTCTGAAGAAATTCATGATTTAATTAACCATAATCTTCATGTTTCAGAAGAAAATTTAAAAATTGCTTTAGAGAAATATGATGTTTCAATTGATTTTAATGCTTGCAGAAAAAAATCACTTTACGAAGTAGTTGAAATTATTGTTTCTGCCTTTATCAAGCAGAAAGCTAATAATTCTTATGTTCAGTATTTCCTAGATTTGGTTTTAGAAAGACACATAAAAGCACAATCAAGTATCGCTGATTTTATCGATTATTGGGAAAGAACGGGTTACAAAAAAAGCATTCCTTCTCCAGACGGAAATAATGCCATAAAAATAATGACGATTCATAAATCAAAAGGACTTGAATTTCCAGTTGTGATTTACCCTTTTGCAAACGATAATTATTCAAAAAACAATAGAAATAAACTTTGGATTCCGTTAGAAAATGAAAATATTAATTTTCATAAAGTATTGATTGATAATAAAAAAGATGTATTAAGTTATAGTGATGATGCAAGTAAAATTTATCAAGAAAAGAATCAGGAAGAAATTTTAGACAATATAAATGTTTTGTATGTTGCTTTTACAAGAGCCGTTGAACAACTTTATGTTATTTCTGAAATAAAGATAAATAAAGATGGAAGTTTACCTAATACATTGTCTTCAAATATAATTGAATATCTTCAGTTAAATAAAAACTTTAATGAAAACCAATTAGAATATGAATTTGGGAATCCAATGAAAGTTTCCAAAAATGAAGAAGTAATTGCTAACTTAGATGAAATACAAGTTGTGCAAAATAAGATTAAAACAAGTGCTATAAAAATAGCTCAAAAAGAAGCTTTAATGTGGGGAACTATTCAAGCCGAAGCGATTGAATTTGGGAACACATTACACGAAATTTTGTCTTATATAAAAACAAGTGAAGACGTGAGTAAAGCTATTGCAATTTCTTTAGAAAAAGGTTTAATTAATCAATCACAAGTTTATGTAATTGAGCAAGTTATAAATTCTATAGTAAATCATTCAGAATTAAAAGAATTTTATGATGTTGATGCTAGAATTTACAATGAAACTAGTATTATTGACGAAAATAAAAACACTTTTATTCCGGATAGAATTTCAATTAAAGGCAGTAAAGCTTATTTATTAGATTATAAAACTGGAGTTCCAAAAGAGAGTCATAAACATCAGGTAGAAAAATACGAAAGCCTTTTAGAAAAAATGGGTTATAAAGTTGAAGAAAAAGCTTTAGTTTATTTAGGAAAAAATTTAAATATTATACATTTGTAAAAAATAAAGATATGTACGGCAAAATACAAGAACACTTAAAAGAAGAGTTACTAGCAATTCAAGATAACGGATTGTTTAAAAAAGAACGAATTATTACTTCTCCACAAGGAGCAGAAATTACTATTTCAACTGGTGAAACGGTTTTAAACTTTTGTGCTAATAATTATTTAGGACTTTCATCACATCCAGAAGTGGTTCAAGCAGCAAAAGATGCTCTTGATTCTCATGGTTTCGGAATGTCATCAGTTCGTTTTATTTGTGGAACTCAAGATATTCACAAAACTTTAGAACAAAAAATTGCAAATTTCTACGGAACTGAAGACACTATATTATATGCAGCTGCCTTTGATGCAAATGGTGGAGTTTTCGAACCTTTATTAGGAGCAGAAGATTGTATTATTTCAGACAGTTTAAATCATGCCTCTATTATAGATGGTGTAAGGTTGTGTAAAGCAGCTCGTTACCGTTATGAAAATAGTAACATGCAAGATTTAGAAGCTCAATTAATTAAAGCTACAGAAGCAGGTACTAGATTCAAGTTAATAGTTACAGATGGTGTATTTTCAATGGATGGTTTAGTAGCTCCATTAGATAAAATTTGTGATTTAGCGGATAAATATGATGCCATGGTTATGGTTGACGAATGTCACGCAGCTGGATTTATAGGTGCAAAAGGTATTGGAACTTTAGAAGCAAAAAATGTTTTAGGTAGAGTTGATATTATAACAGGGACACTCGGAAAAGCACTTGGTGGAGCAATGGGTGGTTATACAACAGCTAAAAAAGAAATCATTGAAATCTTGCGTCAACGTTCTCGTCCTTATTTGTTTTCAAATTCTTTGGCACCAGCAATTGTTGGAGCTTCAATTAAAGTTTTTGAATTATTAGAAAAAGACACTTCGTTAAGAGATAAATTAGAATGGAATACTAATTATTTCAAAGATGGAATGAGAAAAGCAGGTTTTGATTTTATTGATGGTGATTCTGCAATTGTTCCAGTTATGTTATACGACGCAAAATTATCACAAATAATGGCAGATGAATTACTTAAAAAAGGAATTTATGTAATCGGGTTTTTCTTTCCAGTTGTTCCAAAAGATAAAGCAAGAATTAGAGTGCAATTATCTGCGGCTCATACAAAAGAGCATTTAGATAAAGCAATAAAAGCTTTCACAGAAGTAGGTAGAGCTCTGAAAGTTGTAGAATAAACTTAAAAAGTTATATAATACCCATGAAAACACTGTTTTTTAAGTTTTTTTTGTGAATAAACTTTGCAGATATAAATAATCGTGTTAAATTTGTCTAAGTTATATAAGTTGTAATTAAAATTATAAATTAAAAAAAAAGTATGAAACATCTTAACAAATTATTTGCTGTGGCTTTAATGTTTGCTGGTATAGCAACACAGGCACAAGACAGCAACAATCCATGGGCAGTGTCTTTTGGTGTGAACGCAGTTGACACAAAATTCAGTGCATCGGAGAAGTTTGAACATCAAATTGCTGAATATTTTAACGTACAAGACCACTGGAACATTCTTCCATCGGTTTCTTATGTTGGAGTTTCTAAGCATGTTGGAAACAGTTTTTCTATTGGTTTAACAGGTTCTGTTAATAAAATTGACAGATTTGTTACTAAAGTACCTGGAACAATTAACTCTCATGTAGTTACAAATCCTGGTGATTTATCTTATTACGCTGGAGATTTAGCTATCAAATATAGCTTCATGGAAATGATCAAATCTAAAGTATTAGATCCTTTCGCTCATGTTGGTGGAGGTTATACTTGGATGGGTGATGCTTCTGCAGGTACAGTTAATGGAGGTTTAGGAATAAACTTTTGGTTTACTGACAATGTTGGTTTATCATTACAATCTACTTACAAACATTCATTTGATGACACAAGAACACCAAATGTTGATGTAGCTACACATTTACAACACTTTGCAGGTCTTACTTTCAAATTTGGAGGTAAAGATACTGACGGAGATGGTATATACGACAAAGATGATGCTTGTCCAGAAGTTGCTGGTTTAAAAGAATTCAACGGATGTCCTGATACTGATAAAGATGGTATTATGGATTCTGCTGATGCTTGTCCAGAAGTATTTGGTTCAAAAGAATTAAACGGATGTCCAGATAGAGATGGAGATGGAATCATCGATTCAGAAGATGCTTGTCCAGACGTTAAAGGTTCAAAAATAATGAAAGGTTGTCCTGATACTGACGGTGACGGTGTTGCTGACAATGTAGACAAATGTCCAGAAGTTAAAGGACCAAAAGATAACGCAGGTTGTCCATGGCCAGATACTGACGGTGACGGTGTTGCTGATAAAGATGACAAATGTCCTACTGTAAAAGGAACTGTTGCTAATAACGGATGTCCTGAAGTTTCTGACGAAACAATGAAAAAATTGAATGATTATGCTAAAACAATCTTATTTGATTCTGGTAAATCTTCTTTCCAAAAACAAACTTACCCAGTATTACAAGCTATTACTGCTATCTTAAAAGAGTATCCAAATTCTAAATTCTCTTTAGAAGGTCATACTGATAGTGATGGTAAAGATGAAAGTAATCAAATATTATCTAGTTCAAGAGCAGAAGCTGTTAAAGCTTACTTAATCGAGAATGGAATTGATGCTAGCAGATTAACTTCAACAGGTTTTGGTGAAAAATACCCAATTGACACAAACAAAACTAGAGCTGGAAAAGCTAACAACAGAAGAGTTGAAGTTAAATTAGTAAAATAATTTAATTACAAAATATTTTTAAGAAAACGCCTCGATTATTCGGGGCGTTTTTTTTATATTTATATTTATGAATAACCCTACATTCCTAAGTAAGCTTACAGATGAATTAATCAGTCTTTATCCTGATACTTTATCCGATATCACTATAGTTCTTCCTAGTAAAAGAGCAAGAGTTTTTTTAATTGAAAACATTCAATCAAAACTTTCTAAGCCGATTTTTACACCTAATATTGTTAGTATAGAAGAATTCATACAAGAGATATCAGGTTTGCGAACCATTGACTCTATGGAAGTGTTATTCGAATTCTATAATGTCTATTCTTCAATAACCGAAAAGAAAGATATTCAAGACTTTGAAACGTTTTCTTACTGGGCTAAAACACTTATTCAAGACTTTAATGAAATTGATCGCTATTTGCTAGATCAAAAACACGTTTTTTCTTACTTAAAAGATGTGGAAGCTTTAAAAAGATGGGATTTAGAACTAAATCAAACCACAAAACTGATTGATTCTACTTTAGAGTTTTGGGATAAATTACCTCACTATTATAATTCATTCTATAAGTATCTTTTAGAGAAAGGAATTGGTTATCAAGGTTTGTTATATCGTGAATCAATAAATAATTTAGAAGCTTTTACTAAAGATATTCCGACTTCAAGTAAAATTATTTTTGCTGGTTTCAATGCGCTAAATCAAGCTGAAGAACGAATTTTTCAACACTTAATGCTTCATGAAAAAGCATTGGTTTATTGGGATATTGATTATGCAATTCTTCAAGATCCATTTCATGATGCGGGTTTATTCATCAGAAAGTATAAAAAAGAATGGAAGCAATATGCCAATCAATCTTTTAAATGGATTGATACACATTTTGAACAAGAAAAAAACATCCAAATAATTGGAACGCCAAAAACAGTTGGGCAAACCAAAATTGTTGGAAACCTTATAGAAGAACTTCAAGTTAATAATCCTGATTTACAAAACACAGCTGTTGTTTTAGGAGACGAAAATTTATTGCTTCCGGTTCTGTATAATTTACCAGAAACCGTTGAAAGTTTAAACATCACAATGGGTTATCCTAGTAAAAATAATCCAGCTCAATTGTTGATTTCTAAAATTTTTAAACTTCACACAAACGCAAAACAAAGAAACGAAAAACAATATACTTTATATTATAAAGAAGTTTTAGATATCTTAAATCACTCCTTAATTGAACCTTATATTGATGCAAAAAAAGTAGAACATGTAATCAAATACAACAACTTTACTTTCTTTTCAAACTATAAATTGTTTCAACTGTATGAAGAACACAAAACTAATGATGATAATCCATTATTTGAACTAATTTTTTCAAAATGGAATGATGATGCTTCTGAAATTATCACCAAATTAACTCAAGTTTTATTGACGATAAAATCTCGATTAACAAATGATAATCAAGAAGATATAATTGCAAAAGCTTTCTTGCATTCTATTTACCAAGTTTTAAATCGAATTGCTACATTTATTGAAAAATACCAAAGCATAACTTCACTTTCAAGTTTGTTTTCTATTTATAAAAATGTTGTGGATTTAGCTGAGGTCTCTTTTGAAGGAAAGCCTTTGTCTGGTTTGCAAGTCATGGGAGTTCTGGAAAGTCGTGTTTTAGATTTTGAAAATGTAATCATTACATCAGTTAATGAAGGAAAATTTCCATCAGGAAAAAGTTCAAATTCTTTTATTCCTTATGATATTAAGCGCGAATTAGGATTGCCAACTTTCCGTGAAAAAGACGCGATTTACAGTTATCACTTTTATCATTTATTGTATCGAGCCAAAAATATTTACTTGCTATATAATTCTGAAAATTCAGACGGAATTGACGCTGGTGAAAAAAGTCGTTTTTTAACCCAATTAGAAATCGATTTCCCACATCATATTAAGAAAAATACAATCTACAACGCTCATTTACCTAGTTTGGCATACGAGCCTATAAAAATAGAAAAAACACAAGCTGTTTTAGATAGATTAGAAGAAATTGCAACCGAAAAAGGATTTTCTCCTTCTTCATTAACCAGTTATATTCGAAATCCAATTCAATTTTATACTCAACGAATTTTACGCATTAGAGAAATCGATGAAGTTGAAGAGAACATTGCTGTCAATACTTTAGGAACTGTAATTCACGAAACTTTAAAACATTTATATGACCCTTTTGTTGGAAAATATTTGTCGATAAGTGATATTGATTCCATGTATGCTTTAGTAGAAAATGAAACAATAAAACAATTCAAAACCATTTACAAAGAAGGTGAAATAAAAAAAGGAAAAAACCTTTTAGCTTTCGAAGTTGCCAAACAAAATGTGGAGCAATTTCTAAAAATGGAAAAGAAAGACATTGAATCGGGTAGTGCTATTAAAATTCTATTTCTTGAGCATACTTTAGAAGGTAAGATTGTAGACAAAAAGTTACCTTATGAAATCACAATTGCAGGAAACGTTGATAGAATTGAATTAAGAGACAACAAAATCAGAATTATAGATTACAAAACAGGAAAAGTTTTAGGAAGTAGTTTAAAAGTAGATGATTTTACCGTTTTATCTTCTGATATTAAATATGATAAAATTATTCAATTGCTTTGTTATGCTTTAATGTTTGAAAACAAAACCGATTATAAAGAATATCCGGTCGAAGCCGGAATTATTTCTTTCAAAAACATGAAAGCTGGTTTTATGCCTTTCGGATTTGGAAAAGGAAAAAACAGCGATTCTGATATTACAACGCATACTATTGATTCATTTAAAATAGAATTAGTATCTTTAATACAAGAAATTCTAAACCCAGAAATTCCTTTTGAAGAAATAGTATAACTAGCCATTTATGGATAAATTAATTGAGAAATTTCAGTTCTATTACGATACAATTTTACAAAATGCACCAACGTTTTTAATTGGTCTTGTTGTATTGATTATAGGATTTGCAATTGCTAATTTTGGAAAAAAAGTAACCGAAAACAGAATTAAGTCAAAGGTTCAAAACACGCTTTCCAGACTTTTTATAGCACAAATAATTTCTGGAGTTATAAAAATCATTACGGTTGTTATCTTTTTAGATTTAGTAGGTTTTCAAAATATTACGACAAAAATATTAGCTGGAGCAGGGATTTTAACCTTCGTTGTTGGTTTTGCTTTTAAAGATATCGGAGAAAATTTCTTAGCTGGAATTTTATTAGCCTTTAAAAGTCCATTTAAAGAGAACGATTTAATTGAGACAGAAAAAGTTATTGGCTATGTAAAAGAACTTCGCATAAGAGAAACTATTATAAAAACTACCGATGGAAAAGATGTTTTTGTACCCAATTCTCAAATAATAAACTCTCCTTTAATTAATTATACTATTGATGGTTTTTTGCGAAATGAATTTTTGTTAGGATTAGACTATTCAAGTGATTTATCAAAAGCGATTCAAGTGATTATAGAATCAGTTTCAAAAACTGAAGGTGTTTTACTAGGTGGAAAAAAACCTGCAGTAATTATTGACGAATTTGCAGCAAGTACTATTAATTTGAGAGTTCTTTTTTGGTTAGATACTTTTAAAAGTTCTTCAAAAAGTTATCATTTAGCAATAAGAACACAAGTAATGAAAAATGTTTTATTAGCATTGACTGAAAACGAATTCAGTTTACCTTCAAATATTGTTGAAGTTAAGCAATATGAGGGCTAAACCTTTTTCAAATAAGAAACTAAAATCTCATTCAATTCCTCACGATTTTCAACTTGAATTATGTTTTCATTACTAAAATGTATTCAGTTAGAAAGGTTTAACTTTTTATTATAATTTCCATGTAGTATTTTTCGTTTTATTTACGAAATAATAATTAAGATGTTTTAATATAAAGTTTTTCTATGAAAAAATTTCTTGCTTTTTCGCTTTTATTGTTAGTGAATATTTTGTTTTCACAGTCTCAAAATTTCAACTTCGATTTTGAAAATTATTCTAAAAACGATGATTTGCCTAAAGATTGGTTTAAATGGGGTGATTATAATTTAAAGGTTGATTCAACAAAAGTTATATCTGGAAAAAATGCTGTGCTAGTTGATGGTGAAAACGGAGAATCTTTCGGATGTGTTGCTTATAAATTACCTGCAAATTTTAAAGGAAAAAAAATAACTTTAGAAGGTTTTATTAAATATGAAAATGTTTCAGATGGTTTTGTAGGTTTGTTAATGAGAATTGATAAAAAACAAGAGTCTGTTGCTTTTGACAACATGGAAAAACAACAACTTCAAGGAACAGAAGACTGGAAGAAGTACTCAGTAACCTTGGATTTTGTAGAAAATGCAGATAATATTTATATAGGTGGAATTTTAGTAGGAAAAGGAAAAGTATGGTTTGATAACTTTAAAGTATCAATTGATGGAAAGCCTATTGAATCACTAAAACCTATTGAAAAAGAACTGTCAATTGTTGAAAAAGATAATGAGTTTGATAACGGTTCAAAGTTTGAATTATCAACATTAAATGAAATTCAAAAAAGAAATCTATTTGTTTTAGGAAAGGTTTGGGGATTTGTAAAATACAATCATCCAGAAATTGCAAAAGGAACTATAAGTTGGGATTATGAACTATTTAGAATTTTACCAAAAATTGATAACAAAGATTTTGATGCTGAATTAGTAAATTGGATTAATAAATTAGGAACATTTAAAACAACTACTAAAAAACTTCCAAAAGAAGACGAAATCAAATTGTTGCCAAATACAAGTTGGATTTCAAACACAAGTTTAATTTCGAAAGATTTATCAGTTTTACTTCAAAAATTAGATAATGCAGATAGAAGCAACTCAAACTATTATATAGATTTTTATAAAGGTGTTGGAAACCCAAACTTCACTAATGAAAAAGTATATGATAAAATGAATTACACAGATTCAGGAGTCAAACTTTTAGCCGTTTTTCGTTATTGGAACATGATAGAGTATTTTTTCCCAAATCGTCACTTAATGGATGAAAATTGGGATAGTGTTTTAAAAGAATTTATTCCAAAAATGACAACTACAAAAGATCAAAAAGAATATACTTTGACTTTACTCGAACTTATTGGAAAAATACAAGATACTCATGCAAATATCTGGGGCGGAAATAAAATGGTAGAGGAGTTTTTCGGAAAAAACATTGTACCTATTGAAATTAAATTTATAGAAAATAAAGCTGTAGTAACTAAATTACAAGCTGAATTTAAAGGTTCAGAACTTCAAGTTGGAGACATTATTACAGCAATTAATGGAGTTAATGTTGAAAATTGGATTGCTAATAATTCAAAATATTTTCCAGCATCAAACCGTCCAACGCAACTTCGAGATATTGCAAATAAAATATTACGATCAAACGATAAAAGTATCCAAGTTTCGATTGAATCTAAAACAGGAAACAAGAATTTAGATTTAGAAACAATTCCAAATAAATATTTTAGTGAAGAACCTGTTTCTCATAAAGTTATTAATGAAAGCATTGGATACATTTATCCTGGAACTCTAAAAAATGGAGAAATAAATGAAATTATGCCTAAATTTTTAGACAAAAAAGGATTAATTATTGATTTAAGATGTTATCCTTCTGATTTTATAGTTTTTAGTTTAAACAAATACCTTTTAAATGAAAGAAAAGAGTTTGTAAAATTTACTTCTGGAAGTTTAAAAACACCAGGGTTATTTGCCTATGAAAAAACGCTCTCTGTTGGAGGAAACAATAAAGACAATTACAAAGGAAAAGTGATTATATTGATAAATGAAGTAACACAAAGTCAAGCGGAATATACTGCAATGGCGTTAAGAGTTTCACCAAATGCTACAGTTATAGGAAGCACAACAGCTGGTGCAGATGGAAATATTTCTGCAATTTATTTACCTGGAAATATTTTCACATACATTTCTGGAATTGGTGTTTTATATCCTGATGGTTCAGAAACGCAACGAGTTGGAATTATTCCAGACATAAAAGTAGAACCAACTATAAACGGAATAAGAGAAGCAAAAGACGAAGTACTTGAAAAAGCAATTGAGTTGATTGAAAAATAACAATCAAAATCAAGAAACTTCAAAACATAATTGAGTTCTATAAAAGTACATTGACATTTAATGTAGCTTTTTCATTAATACCTTTAATTGGCAAAAGTATTGAAGGTAGTTTTTTGGTTTTTATAACTTTTGGTTTTGTAGCTAGCTTATCAATCATTGAAATTAAAAACAAAGAATATTATCTTTTTTACTTCAACAATGGTCTATCTAAAATAAAATTATGGTTATTTAGTTATGTTTTAAATTTCACGGTTGGTTTTTTTTTACTGTATCATTTTGCTATTCCTTAAACTTATTTAATGAAAAATTTATTAGAGGTTGACAGTGTTTTTAAAAGATATGGAGAAAAACTAATTCTTTCAGACGTTTATCTAAAATGTAAAACTGGAAATATAATTGGACTATTAGGTAGAAATGGTTCTGGGAAATCTACTCTTTTAAAAATAATTTTTGGAGTTATAGAAGCAGAAACAAAATTTATTAGAATAAATGGAACTGTTAAAGAACATGTAAATCAACTTATGAAAGATGTTGGTTATTTACCACAACATAACTTTATTCCTGACAACTTAACCGTTAAAAAAGCGATTGATTTAAGTATTCAAAAAGAAAAAAGAATTGAATTTTATTCTGACAAACTCATTAATTCAGTTTTAGACAATAAAATCAGCAATCTTTCTACTGTACTTAGAAATCAAATTAATTCTTCCAAATTTGTCTTATTAGACGAACCTTATAATGGTTTAGCACCTGTTATGATTAATAAAGTAAATTAATTAATCATTGATAATTCAAAAACAAAAGGAATTATTATTACAGATCATAATTATGAGAATATAATTTTGGTTTCAAATCAACTAATTTTAATGAAAGATGGAAAAACATTTCATTTAAAAGATAAAAACGAATTAATAGAAAAAGGTTATTTAAAAGAAGGAATGATTCAATAAAAAATTATTTAGGTTAAACACTCTATAAAAGTATTATAAATATTTTTCACATTTATATTGTCTCAAGTGCCAATATGACTCATCTTACATCAGTCAATGTTAATTTTGAACAAAGTGTATAATTTGTTATTGTCTACTATTTTTCGTATATTTAATAGTAATTAAAAAATTATATATGAAAAAAATAATACTATTGTGTACTGTGATACTATTTGTATCATGTGCATCAAAAATGAATTTTCCAGTTTCTAATGTTGCTCCTGCAGCTGAAATTTCAGTAAAAATTAGCAAAGACAATAATGAAAATAAAGAAATTAATTTAAAATCGAAATATTTAACTTCTCCTGAGCGATTAACGCCTCCAAGAACAGCTTATATAGTTTGGATGCAAACTGAAGCAAATGGACTTTTAAATTTAGGTCAATTAGAGACTGATGCTTCTAACAAAGGAAGCTTTACAACTGTTACTGCTTACAAACCTTTAGAAATTTTTATAACTGCAGAAGATGATATTGCTATTAAATATCCAACAGGACAAGAAATTTCGAGAATAAAAATTTAAAAAAAAAGATTAAATTAATAAAAACTGAAGTCAATTTGATTTCAGTTTTTTTATGCCTTTTTTAAAAAACTTAAAAGCACTTTAGTCAATTCCTCACGATTTTCAATATGACTCATATGTCCATCGTTAAAAGTGACTAATTCAACTTTGGTGTTTTCTATTTGAGTTGTGTTTTCTTCGTAATTTAAAACAGGATCTTGTTTTCCAAGAATTAATAAGATTGGATACGTAGCAAAATGTAAAATGACTTCTCTATCATTTCTAACTTTCATGCCTTCTAAAGCAGCTACAATTCCCTGTAAAGGAGTTTTTAGAGCTTCATTTCTAACGGATTCAATTTCATTAGTTAAACGCTCTCTATTGTCTTCACTAAATAAATTGGCAATAGACATTCTAATAAACGAAGTATAATTTTGTTTTACTGCTTTCACAGCTCTATCGCGATTGGTTTTTCGTTCCTCAGAATCAGCTCTTGAAGTAGAATTCATCAAAACCAAACCTTTCATCATTTCTGGATACATTTCGGCAAAAGCCAAAGCCACATAACCACCCATCGAGTGACCAATTAAAACGGCTTTTCTAATTTTCAATTCGTGCAAAACATGATGAACCATATCGGCTTGATCTTCCATAGCATGCACATAGCCCAAACAATCGGTTTGACCATGACCTAACAAATCTATACAAACCACACGATTACGTTTAGCTAAAGTTTCAATATGCGAATTCCACATCGTTGAGTTTTCTAAAAAACCGTGTAATAAAACTACAGTAGTTCCTTTTCCAGTTTCAGAATAAGCGATTTTTGTGTTTTTGAAGAGTGTTTGTTTCAAGGGAAAATGTGTTTCCTGCAAAAGTAGAATTTTTAATTGAAGTTTGAAATTTAACCGCAAAGTTCGCAAGGATTTTTCGCAAGGTTCACAAAGTTTTTCTTCAATCTTGTCATTCTGAACTTGATTCAGAATCTCAATTTTTTAAAGAAATTACTTATCTTTGAGAAAAGGATTTTTAACATTATGAATAGATTAGTTATAATTGGAAACGGTTTTGATTTAGCTCATGGTTTGCCAACGAGTTATAAAGATTTTATAGAAGATTATTTTGTAAATTGTTTAAATAGTTTTTTCGAAAATAATATTTATGAAGATAAATTAATTTCAATTAAGCATAAAATGTCTGGATATAGTATGCTCGATACTCCAAAAGTAGATAGTATTGAAGGTTTTTTCAGTTATATTAAACAACAATCTCATTATGTTAGCTTACACTTTAAAAGTGAATTCTTTAATATCATAAATAAAAAAATAGAAACCTTAAAATGGGTAGATATAGAGAATGAATATTTTGAAGAATTAAAAAAATGTATTAATTCAAATCGATATTTAAATACTAAAAAATTAGAAACTTTAAATACTGAATTTAATTTTATAAAAGTAAAGCTAGAGAATTATCTTTCTAAAACTATTAAAAGTTCAAAAACACCAATTAGTCCTAATAAATATTCAAGGATTTTTAGTGATTTTATCTATAAAGAAGAAGTATTACTAGCTGATTTAGTTGAAAATAAGCTTCCAGATAACATATTGGTTTTAAACTTTAATTACACTTCAACTGTTGAAAATTCTGTAAATAGTATTAAAACCATTCCAACAGAGATTAATTACATTCATGGAATTTTGGATTTTAATGAAAACCCAATAATTTTTGGCTTTGGAGATGAATATGATGAAGATTTTAGAGGTTTTGAAAACTTGAAGAACAACTCTTTATTTGAACATATTAAATCATTTAACTATTTTAAAACTCCTAATTATCATAATTTGATTAAATTTTTAGAAGCAGATGATTATCAAGTGTATATAGTAGGTCATTCTTGTGGTTTGTCGGATAGAACTATGCTTAAGGAAATTTTTGAAAATCAAAAATGTAAATCTATTAAAATCTTTTTTTATGAAAAAGCAGATGGAACAAATGATTTTGTAGAAAAAACAATGGAAATATCTAGACATTTTGAAGATAAAGGATTGATGAGAAAGAAAATAGTTCCTTTTCCACAATCTAAAAAAATGTAAATAAAAACTGAATCAAGTTCATCTTAACAAAATTAAAAACAAAAAAACGGTTCACTTTCGCAAACCGTTCTATCTAAAAATCTATAATCCGAAAATCTGAATATCCAAATTAGCTATTCATAATCGTCTCAATCTCATCAATCTCAATAGGAATACTTCTCATTAAATTAAATGGTTCACCCTTACTTTGAATCACAACATCATCTTCTAAACGAATTCCAAAACCTTCTTTCGGAATGTAAATTCCTGGTTCTACTGTGAAAACCATATTTGCTTGCATAGGTTCGTATAACAAACCATAATCATGCGTATCTAATCCCATGTGGTGACTTGTTCCGTGCATGAAATATTTTTTATAAGCTGGCCAATCTTTGTTTTCATTTTGAACATCAGCTTTGTCTAATAAACCTAAACCTAATAATTCAGAAGTCATTAGTTTTCCAACTTCCACATGATATTCTTTCCATAAAGTTCCAGGAACTAATAGTTTTGTGGCATCATTTTTCACTCTTAAAACAGCGTTGTAAACCGCAGCTTGTCTTTCAGAATATTTTCCAGAAACAGGAATTGTTCTACTCATATCACTTGAAAAATTGGCATATTCTGCACCAACATCTAACAAAATTAAATCACCAGCATTACATTGTTGGTTGTTTTCTATATAGTGTAAAACGTTAGCGTTATTTCCAGAAGCAATAATTGGAGTATAAGCAAAGCCTTTTGAACGATTTCTTAAAAATTCGTGTGCAAATTCAGCTTCAATTTCATATTCCATTACGTTTGGATTTACAAAATTTAAAATTCTACGAAAACCTTTTTCAGTAATATCACAAGCTTGTTGAATCAAATCTAACTCTTCACTTTCCTTTACAGAACGAATGCGTTGCATAATTGGATTCGATTTTTCCACTTTATGAGCCGGATAATTCTCTTTCCATTTTTTAATGAATCTTGCTTCACGAGTTTCAGTTTCAATCGTTGCTCTGTAATGTTCATTTGTGTTAATGTACATTGTGTCAGCATAAGTCATTAGCTCTTTTAAAGTCTTATCAAAATCTTGCAACCAAATCACATTTTTAATTCCAGAAACTTCAAAAGCACGTTCTTTAGTCAGTTTTTCACCTTCCCAAACAGCAATATGATCGTTAGTTTCTTTTAAGAATAAAATTTCACGTTGATTTTCATAAGGAGCATCCGGAAAAAGTACTAAAATACTTTCTTCTTGATCTGCACCACTTAAATAAAATATATCTCTATGTTGAGCAAATGGTAAAGTTGAATCAGCTGAAACTGGATAAATATCGTTTGAATTAAAAACGGCAATTCCGTTTGGTTTCATTTGTGAAGTAAACTTTTTACGGTTTTTTATGAATAAATCGCGGTCTATTTGATGGTATTTCATATTTTGAGTTTTAATATGCATCAAATTTAAAAAGATAAAATCCAATTCTTGTTAAAACCAATAGAAATTTTCAATTATCTTTAGAATATTACTTACTTTTAGGTCAAATTTTAAAAAAATGAAGAAAATACTATTCCTATTCCTATTTATTCAAAGTTTCTCTTTTGCGCAAACTAATTTATTTGAAGAAGTAAAATTCAAAAGTATTGGTCCAACAATAATGAGTGGAAGAATTGTTGATTTAGCAGTAAATCCAGATAATCCAACAGAATTTTACGCTGCTTATGCTTCAGGTGGTTTGTGGTACACCAACAATAATGGAACAAGTTTTTCTCCAGTTATGGATAATGCTCCAACACAAAATTGTGGCTCAGTAACTGTTGAATGGAAGTCTGGAACAATTTGGGTTGGAACAGGTGAAGTTAACGCTTCTCGTTCTTCTTATGCTGGAATCGGAATTTTAAAATCTTCTGACCAAGGAAAAACATGGGAAAATATAGGTTTACCAAATAGTCAACATATTAGTAGAATTTTGGTTAACCCAAAAAACTTAGATGAAATAACAGTTGGAGTAGTTGGGAATTTATATTCAAAAAGCCAAGAAAGAGGTGTTTTCAAAACTCTTGATGGTGGGAAAACATGGAAAAAAACACTCTTCATAAATGATGAAACAGGAATAATTGATGTTGTGGTTAGTCCAACAAACTTCAATATTCAATATGCTGCTGCTTGGCAAAAAGTTAGAAAAGCTTGGGATTTTAAAGGAAACGGTGCGGGTTCTGGAATATATAAAAGTACAGATGCAGGAAATTCATGGAGCTTGATTTCAACTGAATTAAGTGGTTTTCCAAATAATGATGGTGTTGGAAGAATTGGTTTAGCTCTTTTTAATGATACTGTAATTTACGCTGTTTTAGACAATCAAAATAATAAACCAGCTTCATCAAAAAGTAAAGAAGGAAGTTTGCCAACAATGATGAGTTCTCCTGGTGAAGATTTTTCTAATATTTCTAACAAGGAATTAAACAATGCATTAAAATCAGCTGGATTACGTGAAAAATACAGAGCAGAAAATATCAAAAATTTTGTAGAAGATTCAAAATTAGAACCTAAAGAAGCTTTTAAGGTTTTACAAGATGCCAATAAAGCTCTTTTTGAAACTGAAGTCATAGGTTGTGAAGTTTATAAATCTACTGATGGAGGAAAGTCTTGGATAAAAATGAATCAAAAGTTTATTGATGACTTTTATTATACTTATGGATATTATTTTGCTAATATTAGTGTTGATGCAACTGATGAAAACCGAATTTATATTGGAGCAGTCCCATTATTATTCTCAAAAGATAGTGGAAAAACATTTGAAGTTATTAGTAAAGAAAACGTTCACGCGGATCATCACGTGACTTGGGTTAATCCAAAAAATCCAAATCATATCATAAACGGAAATGATGGCGGTGTAAATATTTCATATGATAACGGAGCACATTGGATAAAATGTAACAATCAAGCGGTTGGACAATTTTATGCAGTTCAAGTTGATAATGAAGAAAACTATAATGTTTACGGAGGTTTACAAGACAATGGAGTTTGGTTTGGTCCAAATAATTATTCGCATGATGTTTCTTGGCATCAAGAAGGAAAATATCCATACGAAAGCATAATGGGTGGTGATGGAATGCAAATTCAGGTGGATAACCGAAATTCAAACATAGTTTACACAGGTTTCCAATTTGGAAATTATTACAGATTGGATAAAAAAACGAAACAATTAGAACCAATAACTCCAAAATCAGCAAAAGACGAAAAACCACTAAGATTTAATTGGCAAACACCAGTTTTATTGTCTTCTTATAATCAAGATATTGTTTATTTTGGCTCTAATTTCTTGCATCGTTCAATGAATCAAGGAAAAGATTGGGAAAAAATTTCTGAAGATGTAACCAAAGGTTTTAAAGAAGGAAATGTTGCTTACGGAACAATTACTACCATTGCAGAAAGTCCTTTTCAGTTTGGATTATTATATGTTGGTTCAGATGATGGATTAATGCATGTTTCAAAAGATGGTGGAAATTCATGGACAAAAATGGATATTCCAGAAAATGCTACAAAAACTGATGATTTATGGGTTTCAAGAATTGTAGCTTCTCAACATAAAAAAGAACGCGTTTATGTAACTTTAAACGGTTATAGAAATGACGATTTTTCTAGTTATGTATATGTTTCTGAAGATTACGGAACAACTTGGACAAACATTTCAAAAGGCTTAACCAATGCAGTAAACGTAATTGTTGAAGATTCAGAAAAAGAGAATGTTTTATATGTTGGAACAGATAATGGTTTATTTATTTCGCTAGATAAAGGAAATTCATGGCAAGACTTTTCAGCGGAAATACCAAATGTTGCGGTTCACGATTTAAAAATTCAAGCAAAAGCTAAAGATTTAATAGTAGGAACTCATGGTCGTTCAATTTATAAAGTCAACTTAGAAAAAGTACAAGCTTTGACAGATGAAGTTCTGGCTAAAAATCTTCATTTGTTTGCAGTAGATAAAATTCAAAAATCAAGACGTTGGGGAAATTCTTGGAGTTCTTGGTCGGAAGCTTTTGAACCTAAAGCTGAAATTTGGATCTATTCAAATCAAGAAAAAGAAACGGTTTTAAATGTTGTAAATAAAGATAAAGTAGCTGTTCATTCAGAAAAAATTCAACTTAAAAAAGGATTAAATAAAATTGAATATACTTTATCAGTTGATGCAAAAACAGCTCAGAAAATCACTAGAAAAAATAAAAAAACAGAAATTAAACCAGCTAAAAACGATAAATTATATTTGCCTGTTGGTGTTTATACTATTTCGGTCGAAAACGAATCTACAACTTTAGAAATTTTTGAATCAAAATAATATGAAAAAATTAATAATAGTACTTATTGCATTCGTTTCTTTTTTTGGAATGGCTCAAGACAAGAAATCGTATCAATTGTTTGATAAAAATGGTAAAAAAACGACTTATAAAAAGTTGGAAACATCTTCATTAAAAAGTAATGTGGTGCTTTTTGGAGAATATCATAACAATTCGGTTGTGCATTGGTTACAATTGGAACTTACTAAAGACTTAGCTGAAAAAACCGATTTAGTTTTAGGTGCAGAAATGTTGGAAGCTGATAATCAAACTCAAGTAAATCAATACTTAAAAGGAGAAATTACCCAAAAAGGATTAGATACTTTAGCTAGATTATGGAATAATTATAAAACCGATTACAAACCTTTAGTTGATTTTGCCAAAGAGAAAAAATTCGATTTTATTGCGACCAATGTTCCAAGAAGATATGCTAGTTTAGTTTTTAAGAAAGACTTAGTGGCTTTAGATTCACTTACTACTGAAGAGAAATCTTGGATTGCACCTTTACCAATAGAATTTGATGTGAATTTACCAGGCTATCAAGCCATGATGGGAATGCAAGGTGGTCACGCTGGAGACAAGATGCCAAAAGCACAAGCTTTAAAAGATGCAACAATGGCTTATTTCATTAATAAAAACAGAAAAGAAAATAGTATTTTTGTTCATTATAATGGAACCTATCATTCAGATAATTATGAAGGAATCAATTGGTACTTAAATAAATACAATGCTGAAACAAAAATTTTAACCATTGCAACGGTTGAACAAAAAGACATTTCTAAATTAGAAAAAGAACATTACAATAAAGCCGACTTCATTATCGTTATAGATGAAGATGTAACAAAGACTTATTAAATTCGTCTTAATCTAAATTGGTGCTATGAGAACAAAATTTTTACTTTTCAGTTTTTTAATTGCGTTGAGTTTTTTCTCATGCCAAAAAGATGATGTTGCAACAGAATCAAATCTAATTATAAAATTTGAGTTTGATGCTAATCAAGTTCGATTGAATAATTTAGGTCAACCTACAACAATTCCAGTAGGTAATGCAGCACAAACGCCAATTTTTAATTCTATTTCTGCTCATTATTTTGAATTAGCACCCAATGCTTTTACGCAATTAGGCCAAGGAACAGTTTTGTATCATGCTCCAGAAACAATGGCTGGTGGAGATTCTGCTATAGATTTTGATCAATCACAAATAGTTGGAGAAGATGAAGTGTTTTTATCAATTCCATTAAGTCAAGTCACACAAGGAAGTTATGAATGGGTAAGAGTGTCTTTGTCATATCAAAATTTTGATGTTTCTATCCGAAATGCAGGTAATGATTACACGGGGACTTTTGCCAGTTTTGTTGGATTTAATACATATTTAAGCACACACGATATTGGCAACAATTCTTTTCCAGTAAACGGAAATCGTGCACAAGGATATTGGGCTTTTGCCTTAAATAATTTCCCGTTTGCTACATCAGGTCAAGCTCCTGCTGGATCAACAACTGTTCCGAACCCATTAGCGGCTACATCTCCAATTCCTGCTGGTTCATGCGTGGTTACGGGTAAATTTGCTAATAATTTGGTTATTAATGGTAGCGAAACAAAAGATGTTGTTGTAACACTTTCATTGTCAATCAATAATAGTATTGAATGGACAGAAGTTAATGCTGACGGAAAATATGAACCTTCGGCTGGTGAAAATATAGTAGATATGGGTTTAAGAGGCTTAATTCCTAATCACAATAAATAATTTAAAATGAAGACAATTTTCAAATTGTTGTTGCTTTTTATTATTTCTGCCTCGTGCTTTGGTCAAAAACCAAGTAAAAGTCTTTATTTTATGTCATTTTCTAATGAAAATAGGGCTTTTCAAAAACCAGTAATTGATTTTAAAAAGTTTGATTTTAATGCTAGTTCGTTTGATTTGCAGATTTACAATCCATCAATTGGTTTGTTTGAAAATTATAATTATGTTGCTGAAAATCAATTTGAAAGGTCAGACAAAATGATTTTAAATTATACAAGAAATCAACCTTTAAATTGGAACTCTACTCCTTTGTTAAATTCACTAACAAGAAGATATATTGATTCGTTTAATCCTTATGGGGTTTCAAATATAGGAGAAGCCTTTGCTCTAGGTGTAATTAATACGATCTTGAATAAAAACTAATTTAACCTTCAACATTAGTTAAACTCACTTTAAATTGAATATAAATAAGGATGAAAAGGTTGTGGTTGATTTTTTTTAATCTTATTTTTGTTTGATATTTTTATATAAAACTATACAATCAAATAAAATTATGGCAAAATCTGCACTTTTAAAGTCATCTATCGCAAAAAAATATTGGATGGCTCTTACGGGTTTATTTTTATGCTTGTTTTTGGCAGGTCACTTAGCAGGAAATCTTCAATTAATTTTTGGTTCTAGCCAAGATTTTAATGAGTACGCACTGTTTATGACTTCCAATCCAGCTGTAAAATTACTATCTTATGTAACTTACATTTCAATAATCTTCCATGCAATTGATGGAATTTTATTAACCATTCAAAACAAAAAAGCTAGGCCAGTTGCTTATGCAAAAAACAGTCCAGGGGCAAACAGTGGTTTTGCATCTAGAAACATGGCTGTTTTAGGAACAGTAATCCTTGTTTTTATTGTGACACACATGATAAATTTTTGGGCAAAAATGCATTTTGACGAAAATATGCCTTTAGTTCAAAAAGAAATTGTAGGTCAAACAGGAGAAAAGCAAATTCAGTTAGTTGGAAACAAAGATTCTCAAATGGATTATTTTCAATTAGACGAATCTGGAAAATTATCTAAAGAATTTTTTGAAAACATAAAAATACAAACACAAGGTCAGTACCTTTTAGAAATTAAAGATGTTACTAAAATTGTAAATACTAAAGATGGTGAAGTAATTTTTCAAGGTTATAAAGATTTACATAAAATCACTTTTGACTTTTTTAGAGATGCAAAAACGGGTTTACTATTTACATTACTTTATGTATTAGCTATGTTAGCTTTAGGTTTTCACTTATGGCATGGTTTTGCAAGTGCATTTCAATCTTTAGGATTAAATAATCCAAAATTTAATGCAGGAATAAAATTCTTTGGAAGAGCATTTTCGGTAGTAGTACCTTTATTATTTGCTATCATTCCTTTATACATTCATTTTACTAAATAAATCAACATCAAATATTATGAAGTTAGATTCTAAAATACCACAAGGCCCATTAGCAGACAAATGGACCGATTATAAAGACCATTTAAAATTAGTTGCACCAAACAATAGACCAAAAATTGATGTTATTGTTATTGGAACTGGTTTGGCTGGAGCTTCTGCAGCTGCTTCTCTTGGAGAAATGGGTTATAATGTTAAAGCATTCTGTTTTCAAGATTCACCAAGAAGAGCGCATTCAATTGCAGCGCAAGGTGGAATCAATGCAGCCAAAAATTATCAAAATGATGGTGATTCAATTTATCGTCTATTTTATGATACTATTAAAGGTGGAGATTATCGTTCACGTGAAGCAAACGTTCACCGTTTAGCTGAAGTTTCTGGAAATATCATCGACCAATGTGTTGCACAAGGTGTTCCTTTTGCACGTGATTATGGTGGAATGTTAGACAACCGTTCATTTGGTGGTGTTCAAGTACAACGTACTTTTTACGCAGCTGGTCAAACGGGACAACAATTATTATTAGGTGCTTATTCAGCTTTATCAAGACAAATCGGATTAGGACGTGTAAAAATGTTCAACCGTCACGAAATGTTAGATTTAGTTAAAGTTGACGGAAAAGCACGTGGAATTATAGCACGTAACTTAGTTACTGGTGAATTAGAAAGACATTCAGCTCATGCGGTTGTTATTGCTTCTGGTGGATATGGAAATGTTTATTTCTTATCAACAAATGCAATGGGAAGTAACGTTACAGCTGCATGGAAAATTCACAAACAAGGTGCTGCATTTTCAAATCCTTGTTATGTGCAAATTCACCCAACATGTATTCCAGTTCATGGAACAAATCAATCTAAATTAACGTTAATGTCAGAATCATTACGTAATTCAGGTCGTATTTGGGTACCAAAAAAGAAAGAAGATGCTGAAGCAATTCGTGCAGGAAAATTAAAAGCTACACAAATCGCTGAAGAAGATAGAGATTACTACTTAGAAAGAAGATATCCTGCTTTTGGTAACTTAGTGCCTCGTGATGTAGCTTCAAGAGCTGCAAAAGAACGTTGTGATGATGGTTACGGAGTTGAAGCAAATGATACTAACGAAGGAGTTTACTTAGATTTCTCTTCAGAAGTTATAAGTAAAGGAAAAGAAGTAGCTTATGCTCAAGGAAATCATAATCCTTCTGAAGAAGAAATTACTAAATTAGGAAAACAATGGATTGAAGAGAAATATGGTAACTTATTCGAAATGTATGAAAAAATTACAGACGAAAATCCATATGAAACTCCAATGAAAATTTATCCAGCAGTTCACTACACAATGGGTGGTGTTTGGGTTGATTATAACTTACAATCTACAATTCCTGGTTGTTTCGTTGCTGGTGAAGCTAACTTCTCAGATCACGGTGCAAACAGATTAGGAGCTTCTGCCTTAATGCAAGGTTTAGCGGATGGTTATTTCGTATTGCCTTATACAGTTTCAAACTATTTAGCTGATGATATTAGAACAGGTAAAATTTCTACAGATTCTCCTGAATTTGCTGAAGCTGAAAATAATGTTAAAGCAACAATCGATAAGTTCTTAAACAATAACGGTACAAAATCTGTTGACCATTTCCACAAACGTTTAGGTTTAGTGATGTGGAATAAAGTAGGTATGGCTCGTAATGAAAAAGGACTAAAAGAAGCTATTGAAGAAATTGGACAAATTCGTGAAGAATTCTACAAAGATGTTTATGTTCCTGGAACTTCGGATGAATTAAATCCTGAATTAGAAAAAGCACTTAGAGTTGCAGATTTCTTAGAATTAGGACAATTAATGGCTATGGATGCATTGCAAAGAAAAGAATCTTGTGGTGGTCACTTTAGAGATGAATATCAAGATGCTGAAGGAGAAACGCTTCGTGATGATGTGAACATGTCTTTTGTAAGTGCATGGGAATATAAAGGTCAAGACGTTACTAAAGCAGAAATGCATAAAGAAGAGTTAAAATACGAGTTTATTAAAATTGCAGCTAGAAATTATAAATAAAATACTATGAGCGCAGCTAAAAATATAAATATAACCTTAAAAATTTGGCGTCAAAAAAATGCTAAATCAAAAGGAAACATCGAAACATACAAATTAGATAATGTTTCAACAGCAAGTTCATTTTTGGAAATGCTAGACCAATTAAATGAACAATTAGTTAACGAAAGACAAGAGCCTGTTGCATTCGATCACGATTGTCGTGAAGGAATTTGTGGAATGTGTTCACTTTACATTAATGGTAGAGCTCACGGACCAGAAACAGGAACAACTACTTGTCAGTTACACATGAGAAAATTCAATGATGGTGATACTATTTTCATTGAACCATGGAGAAGTAAAGCTTTCCCAGTTGTTAAAGATTTAGTTGTAAACAGAGAATCTTTCGAAAGAATTCAGCAAGCTGGAGGTTTCGTTTCTGTTAATACGTCTGGAAATACTATTGATGCAAACACAATTCCAATTCCAAAACACGATGCAGATCACGCTTTTGAAGCAGCAGCTTGTATTGGTTGTGGTGCTTGTGTAGCAAGTTGTAAAAATGGTTCAGCAATGTTATTTGTTGGAGCAAAAGTTTCACAATTTGCCTTATTACCACAAGGAAAAGTTGAAGCAACACAACGTGTTCAAAACATGGTTCGTCAAATGGATGAAGAAGGTTTTGGAAACTGTACAAATACTGGAGCTTGTGAAGTAGAATGTCCTAAAGGAATTTCTTTAGAAAACATCGCTCGTATGAACAGAGAATATTTAAAATCTAGTTTCTAAAAAAAATAGGTTTTAATAAATATAAAAAACGCATTCGTAATTGGATGCGTTTTTTTGTATTTTTAAAATCAAATTATTTCCAATGAAAATAGCATTATTTCAAACCAGTTTAGCTTGGGAAAACCCTAAATCAAACAGAACATTTATAGAAGAATATTTTATAAATGAAGATGAAGAATTTGATTTATTTGTACTTCCTGAAATGTTTACAACAGGTTTTTCAATGAATCCAGAAAATGTTGCTGAAGAAATGAACGGAGAAACCATTTCATGGATGAAATCATTAGCTATAAAGAAAGATTGTGCTGTTTGCGGAAGTTTAGTGGTTTCGGAAAACAACAGCTTTTACAACCGTTTTATATTCGTTCATCCAAACAGAAAAATTGACTTTTATAACAAAAGACATTTGTTTTCTTTAGCTGGAGAACATCAAAAATATTCAAAAGGAACTTCAAAAGTAATTATAGAATATAAAGACTGGAAAATTTGCCCTCAAGTTTGTTATGATTTGCGTTTTCCTGCTTTTTCTCGCAATCATGAAAATTATGATTTATTACTTTATGTTGCCAATTGGCCAAAACCAAGAACAAATGCTTGGGATATTTTACTAAAAGCTCGTGCAGTAGAAAATTTATGTTATGTTGTTGGTGTTAATCGAATTGGTTTAGATGAAAACAATCACGAATACATTGGTCATTCACAAGTAATTGATGAATTAGGCAACCAAATACTCAATGCAGAAGAAAATACAGGTGTTTTTATAGTTGAATTAGATAAGAATAAAATGCTAGAAACCCGAAATAAATTGAACTTTCTGAATGACAAAGATGATTTTGAAATAATTGTTTAGATTCAAATAAAAGCTTTTCTAAATTTCTTCAATTTCTCAAATCTGTGTTTCATGAAATTTAATTTCCCAAATCAAAATCTTGATTAACGTCCCAATTGGCTCGAACGTCAATTTCTTTTGGAAAATAGATGATTTGCTCCGCTTGTTTTTTTGCTAAAAAGTTACCTGTGTCCCATTCACCATTAGCATTATCATCATAAATAACGCGAATAGTATAAAGCATTGGGTCAATTAAATCAAAATTAAGCGTGGTTTCTTTAGTTGATGTTTGAGATGCTAAAACTTTTCCTTTACTGTCTAACAATTCTAAAATCAACGGAAAACGATTCGTATTTTTTAGGTTAATTCTAAAATTTCCGTAATCTGAATGTGTTCTTGTACCAAATTTTTGAACCAAAGTGTCATTTGATTTTCCATAAAAATCAGTAATAGCACCAGGTAAAAGTTCTAAAACATACTTTTCATTCTCTTCTTTTTTGAAATCAAAAACAAGTTCTTGTTCAAATTCTAGGTATTTAGTAGTGAAATCAAGTACAACCGAATCTTTGTTGATTAATTTCATTTTTAATTTATCAAAACTTGTTAATGGAGTAGTTGATTTTAAAGCAAAATCCTCTGTAAATCGTATAGTTCCATTTTGTTTTGAAGTAAGTGTTAAGGTATCTGTTTCTTTTAATTTCTTATATTTTGAAACAAATGCTTTTGAATAATTGTCATTTTCAACAACAAATTCAATAGAATCTGATTCCATTTTTGGTACAAATAATTGTATAGAATCTTTTCCAACAATTGGAAATTTAGCCAATTTAACATCAATATTTTTCAAGCCATTTTTAGCAGTAACTTTTAGATTTTTAGTGTTTCCAGAATAAGCCATAAAATACTTATTTGTGGTTTGCTGAATAGGTTTTTCAGCTTTAAAAACTTCAATTTCTTTAAATAACTCTAATTGATATGCAATTTCGCTTGGCGTTTTTATAGGTTCTTTTAAAAAACCGATTTTATCCGACTTTGGATCAAATTTGTTATTGCCATTTTTGTCTTTCATAGCAACTACGTAATAAGAACCTTCTTTTAAATTTTCTAGAGCAAATACTTTCAAACTGTCTAAAGTATTTGTAACATATAGTGGAGTTTCTTTATAAACAGTAGAATCTTTAAAAGTTTGCGCGTCATACAACATTACAGATATAAAATTGTCTGGCTTTTGATTATAGGCATCTTTAATTTTTCCTACAACAGTTAAAGAATCAATATAAGAACCTGTTGAAAACACATATTTAAACTGAGAATATGGATTTCCTTCATTATTATCTGTAATACTTTGCCCAAAATTGAAACTATAAGTAGTGTTCTCTTGTAAAGTGTCTTTTATATTTATCGAAATAAATTTACTAGCACTTCCTTGAGGAACAATAATTGGTGCTGTTTTCATTGGTGGAGAAATAATCAATTGCTTTGTAATATCTTTAACTTTTATCAATTCGTTAAAAACAATTTTTATTTCTTTTCCTGTAAAGTTAGTTTTATAATTTTCGGGTGAACTACCAATGATTTTTGGTGCGATTGTATCTTTCAATCCACCAGTAATAGTTCCTCTTTTAGCACAACCAGTTATGGTTAATAGTAGGCTAAAAACAATAAAAAGGAGTATAAAATATATTTTTCGCATAACATCTTAAAATTCAACCACAAAATAACAACTATATTTAAAGGTTACATACTTTTTTTAGAAATTTTTATCATTGTGTGTAAGCAATAGCCAACAAACTGACTTTAGAACCTGGAATTTCCAACAAAGCTTTTGCACAAGCTTCAATGGTTGCTCCACTTGTAATAACATCGTCAATAAGTAGGTAGTGTTTGCCAATATGATGGTCTTTTGCCATAATTTCAAAGTTGTTTGATAACATTTCGGCTCGTTTGGCTTTAGATTTTTTAGTTTGTGTTTTGGTATGTTTAATTCTAAGTAAAACTTCCTTTTCAATTGGAATTTGAAGTTCTTTTGACAAAGCTTCACAAAATGTAGTAACTTGATTGTAACCTCTTTCTTGTAATCTTTTTTTATGTATTGGTGTCGGAATAATATAGTCTACTTTAGGAATTTTATCGGAATTGATAAGCTCATGTGCATAGATGTTGCCCAAAATAGTGCCTATTTCCTCTTGTTTTCTGTATTTTAAATTATGAATTAGTTCTTGAGCCATTCCTTTCGAATGAAAATATAACATGGCTGAAGCTTGTTCAACAGGTAAAATCCCATAAAACTTACTCATAATTTCATTATTGTCTATTAAGTGATGGTACGTATAAGGTAAGTCATGCCTGCATTTAATGCAAATGATAGATTCATTGTTCAATAACAAGAAGTTACAACCATTGCATAGTTTTGGAAAGAATAAATTGATTAAAGCTTTTACCATTTAAAAAAATAAAATTAAAGATAAAAAATCTTCTTTAATATTCTTATATAATTTTTACTTTTGCAGTATTATGGCAAAACAAGAAGATTTATTTAAGAACGTAGTTTCGCACGCAAAAGAATACGGATTTATTTTTCCGTCAAGCGAAATTTATGATGGTTTGAGTGCAGTCTATGATTATGCTCAAAATGGTGTAGAATTAAAAAAAAATATTAGAGAATATTGGTGGAAAGCCATGGTGCAAATGCATGAAAATATTGTAGGATTAGATTCTTCAATATTTATGCATCCAACAACTTGGAAAGCTTCTGGTCACGTTGATGCGTTTTCAGATCCATTAATTGATAACAAAGATTCTAAAAAGAGATATCGTGCCGATGTTTTGGTTGAAGACTATGCAGAAAAAATCAACATCAAAGCGCAAAAAGAAATAGAAAAAGCTAGAACTCGTTTTGGAGATGCTTTTAATGAAGAGGAGTTTGTAACTACTAATGAAAGAGTTAAAGGATATTTAGAACAGAAAAATACTATTCTACAACGTTTAGCTCGTTCTCTTGAAAAAGAAGATTTAGCTGATGTAAAATCTTTGATTGAAGAATTAGAAATAGCTTGTCCTGATTCTGGGTCCAAAAACTGGACAGAAGTTCGTCAGTTTAACTTAATGTTTGCTACAAAAATTGGTGCTTCAGCTGATACTGCAATGGATTTATACTTGCGTCCAGAAACAGCTCAAGGTATTTTTGTTAATTTCTCAAATGTTCAAAAAACAGGTCGAATGAAAATTCCGTTCGGGATTGCTCAAACGGGTAAAGCTTTTAGAAATGAAATCGTTGCAAGACAATTCATCTTTAGAATGCGTGAATTTGAACAAATGGAAATGCAGTTTTTTGTAAAACCAGGAGAAGAAATGCAATATTATGAATATTGGAAAGAAACTCGTTTAAAATGGCATTTATCATTGGGTTTAGGAAAAGAAAATTATCGTTTTCACGACCATGAAAAATTAGCTCATTATGCTAACGCTGCTGCTGATATTGAATTTAACTTTCCATTTGGATTCAAAGAATTAGAAGGAATTCATTCAAGAACTGATTTCGATTTGAAAGCTCATGAAGAACATTCAGGTAAGAAATTACAGTTTTTTGATAATGATACAAATTCAAATTACGTTCCTTATGTAGTTGAAACTTCTGTTGGTTTAGACAGAATGTTTTTAGCAGTTTTTTCTAAAGCTCTACAAGAAGAAACGTTAGAAGATGGTTCAACAAGAACTGTATTGCGTTTACCTTCTGTATTGGCACCTACAAAAGCAGCTGTTCTACCTTTAGTTAAGAAAGATGGTTTACCAGAAATTGCAAAAGAAATTATTGAAGAACTTAAATGGGATTTCAATGTGGCTTATGATGAAAAAGATGCTGTTGGAAGACGTTACCGTCGTCAAGACGCACTTGGAACTCCTTTTTGTATCACAGTAGATCATCAAACAAAAGAAGATAACACGGTAACAATTCGTCATAGAGATACCATGATTCAAGAACGAGTTGCCATTGCTGATTTAAGAAATATCATCGCAAATGAAGTTTCAATGCGTAATTGGTTAATGAAAATGTAATTTTTTACACACTATATTTTGTAAGACTCGCTATTTTGCGAGTCTTTTTTTTAGTTATTAACAAAAGAATTTTTTTGGGGTCTTTTTGTTGGTGTTCTTAATACTTAATGCTTATTATGGTATTTAAAACTCATTTCATCGACATATGTCTTGAAAAATGCGTAAAATAGACAAGTTCAAAAAATATTAAATTAAATTATTTGTGTCTTTTAACCTTGTTTCGATGTGAATAGACCACTTATTAACACAAATTATCACTTGTTAACAGTTTTTGTTTAAAAAAGAGAATTACGGTTTTACCTTTTTTACACGAAAATTAACTAATATTGTTATCAGTAAGATCATAAATTTTACCCTTTAAACTACTATTTCTAAATAATCATTTAAGGTTATTGGCATTAGACATATGGCATATAAATATATTATAATTGATGGTGATAGTCAAAGTAGCATAAGTTTACAAACTCATGTTTCAACTTTGGGCGATTTTTACTTCTCTGGTTATGTAAATAATGCAGCAGAAGGATTAAACCTCATTTTGGAAGAAAATCCAGATGTGATTTTTTTGGGAACTAATCTAACAGACTCTTCAACCGAAAGTAATTTTACTTTAATAAACGAGTTGTATAAGTATATGGTAGTTTTGCCTAAGGTAGTTGTGGTTTCTAATACAAAAGAAGTTGCTTACGAAGCAATGAAATATGATGTATATGATTTTTTGTTGAAACCTTTTCAGAAAATTGATATTATAAAAACATTATTAAAATTTAAAAAGGAAAATGGTTTTAAATCATTTTTAAATCAAACTGCAGTTAATCAAATTGAAAAGAGTCAACCTGTATTAAGTAGCTCGTTTGTAAATCATCCAGCTCCAGTTGTAGAGGAGAAGTATGCTTTTAAAGAAAATGGTGTTGAGAAAGAATTAGTTAAAGTGGATTTTCAATTTGATACGGAAGAAATAAAGAATGAATTAATTGAAATCGTAAAACAAAGTATTGAATCTAAACCCATAACCGTGCAAACCGAACAGGTAATTGAACAAAAAAACAATATACTTTGTGTTAAATCTTATGGTGATTATAGATTTATTGAATTTGATGACATTGTTTATTTAAAAGCCGATAATAATTCAACAGATATAATGCTAAACACTGGTGATAGTATTACAGCTTTTAAAACATTAAAATATTTTGAAAGTTCATTGCCAAATGATTTTGAACGAATTCACAACAGTCACATTATAAACAAAAAGTTTGTTTCTAGAATACATTTAGGCAATTCAGACTGTTATCTGAATAAAGGAAAGATAAAACTTCCATTTTCTAAATCTTACAAAGACAATATTAATGCTATTATTGAATTATACGCTTCTAACGATTCCAAAGACGATTAGATAGTTCCATTACACAATTCAAAAAAGGGTATTTAACGCTTATTTGTGGTTATACTACAAATAGGTGACCAAATACTTACGTTTATTTCTATAAACTTATCTATTTTTACATTGTTCAGAATAAAAAAAGCACCTTAATGGCCTTTCTTTATTATCGAACTACGTTCTTACCGATTAATTTTTATTAATATTTATATATGTCTTTAAAAAGGCTGCTTGAATTATTCAGGTAGCCTTTTTGATTTTTATAGAAGCACCGTTTTATCAATTAATAATACCTATAAAGTTTTATTTCTTACAAGTTTCTAAAACCGATTTACATGCTTTTTTCTAGAACAGAGTTTCAGAATTATATTATTTCAATAAAAAAAAGCACTTTTTGAAAATTTATTGTAAGAAAATATATTTGATTATAAATAATAAAGTTGTCAAAAAACAGAAATTAAGAACACCAATTTTTTCGTTTAAAAGTCAAAATAATCGTTAAATATATTTTTACGTAAGAAAAAACCTTATATTTATTCATATTTTATATTTATTTATTAGGTAATTACACCACTTTAAATGATTAATCTACCATTTTTTGCAGTCGTAATACTTTTATTCACCTTCAAAACAGATATGATTACCAATCTAAATCACGAATAAAAAGTGTTCCGGCTAATTTTACTTCAAACAAAAAACAAATTTAAAAACCTTAACCCTATTTATTATGAAAAAATTTATTGCAACTTTAGCTATAGTTCTATTTACAGTAGTACTTACTTCTTACAACACTAACGGTGATGACCAAATCGCTGGAGATACTAATTCTACTCAAATGCAAGAGCCAGGTGGAGTAGTTATTGATTTTTAATAAAATCAAGTAGTATAATAAGTCTTTTAACAAAAACCAAAAAACAAACCTTAACCCTATTTATTATGAAAAAATTTATTGCAACCTTAGCTATAGTTCTATTTACAGTAGTACTTACTTCTTACAACACTAACGGTGATGACCAAATCGCTGGAGATACTAATTCTACTCAAATGCAAGAGCCAGGAGGAGTAGTTATTGATTTTTAATTTTAATTAAAATTAATAATTAAAATAAAAAAAAGTCTTTAATGAAAATTAAAGACTTTTTTTTTATTTTAGCATCTATGAAATTATTTAAATTAATATGTTTTTTTGTTTTAATCATTTTTTTATCCTGTGATGATAAGTCAACTCTTAATAGAGACAATGATGCACTTAACGATAGTATAAAAGAAACTTATATAAAACTTGAAAATGCCAAATCAGATGCTTTAAGAGTGTTTTTATCTGATAAGCTTGATTATTTAAATAGTAAAATAACTAATGACTCCATAAGATTTAATAATTATGATTCAATTATTAAGAAAACATATTCGCTAAATTTATTAAAACAAAACAGGTTTATTATAAACAAGGCTTTAAATGAATATGAGACTAAAAAAGATACAATAAGAAAATTAAATGCATACAAAAATCTTGGAAATTATTTTTTAAAAACTAATAAAGTAGACAGTGCATTTATCTTTTTTGATAAAATTGAAAAATATTATATTTCTAAAAATGATTTTGTAAAAGCAAATGAGATTACTCTAAAAAAAAGTTTGATTAAATATAAAGAAGGAGATTTCTTGGGATGTGAAACAAGTTTATTCAAATCTTTACCAATAACAAAAAAAGAAAATAATTCTACACTCTTAAATGTTTCATATACATTATTGGGCTTATGTAAAATTGAGTTAAAAGAGTATGACGAAGCTTTTTATTTTTTAAGTTTAGCTATAAAAAATGCAAAAGATATAGATGCAGATAAGTTGTCTGTTGAGATTGCTTATAATAATATTGGTTATTCTTTTTTAAACAAACGTGATTATAAAAAAGCATTAGAATATTATAATAAAATAGAACTAAGTGATAATTTAAAAAACAATAATTATCAAGTATTTTTATATACAAAACAAAATATTGCTTATTCAAAATTTAAACTAGGGCTTAATCAAAATTTTGAAAAAGAATATGAAGCAGTTATTGAGGGCTATAATGAATTAAATCTTTCACCAATTCAACCGTTGGTTCAACTCTCTGAGTTTTATGAGACTCAAGACAATATTAAAAAAGCTCAAGAACTTGCTTTAAACGCATATCAGATATCCATAAAGCAGAAAACCTATAGAGATAAACTTATAGCATTAAAACAACTCACAAATGTTTTTCCTGAAAAAGCAAAAGACTATTCAAATGAATACATAAAACTATCAGATAGTATTGCAGCTATTGATAAAAAAACACAAAATACTTTTGCTAGAATAGAATATAGAGTTGATGAATTAAATAATGAAAATCTATTATTAGCGGAAAGAAATCAACGATTGATTTATTATTTTGTAATTGGTGTTTTGTTATTGTCAATGTTTTATTTTTATAGGTGGCAAAAGCAAAAACAAAGAGAATTTATATTGGTTCAAGAGCAACAAAAAGCAAATGAAGAGGTATATAGTTTGATGATTAATCAACAAACTCAAATGGATTACGTGAAGGCTCAAGAACAAAAAAGAATTTCTCAAGAGTTGCATGATGGTGTTTTAGGAAAGCTATTTGGGGCAAGAATGAATCTAGATTATTTAAACAGTCAAGAATCTGAGCAGGTTAAAAAAGATAAAGAAAAGTACATACATGAGATAATTCAAGTAGAGAAACAAATTAGACAAATTTCTCATGAATTAAATGATGACAAACAAAGTATTATTAATAATTATCAATTAATGATTGATAGACTTGTTCAAGAACAAGAAAAATTTTTAAACTTACAAATTGATTATGTTGTCAATACAAAAGTACCATGGGAAAAGCTCTCCGCTGAAGAGAAAATTAATCTATATAGAATTTTTCAAGAAACTTTTCATAATATAATTAAATATGCTAACGCCAAAAAAGTAACCTTTTCAATTGTTTATAGCAATAATAATCTGAAAATTAGTATATTAGATGATGGAAATGGGTTTGATGTACAAAAAACACATAAAGGAATCGGCATTAAGAACATGAGAGATAGGGCAAAATTAATAAATGCAACCTTATCAATAAATTCAGAAATTAACAAAGGAACAACAACACAAATAATATTAGAAATAAACCCCAACAAAGAATTTTAACTATGAAAAAACTAAATGTATTTATGGCAGATGATCATCCCTTTATCATCGAAGCATATAACAATACAATAAAAAGTTATGAAAATGAGTACGAAATTACTGTATTAAAAGCAAGTAATTGCAAAGAAGCATACGAAACCTTAAACAATAGTGAAACACCTATTCTAGATTTGGCTTTTTTAGATGTCAGCATGCCGCCATTCGAAGAAAGAAATATTTTAACAGGTGAAGATGTAGCAAGAATACTTAAAAATAAACAGCCTCAATGCAAAATCATAATGCTAACAATGTTGTCAGATTCATTGCGAATTTTAAATATTATTAAAAACATTAACCCTAATGGTTTAATAATTAAAAATGATTTAACATTTGAAGAGCTTAAAAATGCTTTTGAGAAAATTTTGAATGGTGATAACTACTATAGTCAAACCGTTGTAAAATACGTTAGTCAATCAGCTTCTATTGAAAAAAGTCCAATTGACGAACTAGACAGGCAAATTTTATATCATATTTCTCGTGGTGTTAAAACAAAAAATATTCCCATGTATACATCAATGTCCCTAAGTACTATTGAGAAAAGAAAATTAAGTTTAAAAGAACTTTTTAAAGTAAAAGGTGGTTCTGATGAAGATTTAATTAGAGAAGCAAGAGATAGAGGGTTTTTGTAAAAATACGGGAAAACCGTAACACAAAGAGGTTGAAACCGCAGACAACTTAAGACACTTTATTGTAATTTAGCAAAAGGAAATAACAAAATATTTCTCATACGTTCTTATAATATTTTATGTGTCTATTATTAAACTTTAAGGGTTAATTTTTCGTAATTTTTTTCTACTTAAAGTTTAAAATTAAAATTTCATAAAACAGATGAAAGTGTAGCCCTGTATTTGCCCCAAGCGAAACTAAGCCTACTATGCCAGATTCTGTTTTATTTTATTTTATTAATTAAAAAAGCGTAAACATTAATTCAATTAATGTTTACGCTTTTTTGTTTTTAATAAGTTTGTTATTCTTCTTCTTTCAACGCATTCCAGCCTTTAGCTTTTAATGCAATTTTAGTATTAGCTCTTGTGATTAAGTGATTTCCTTCTTTTTCATTTACCATATGACCAATTACGGTTAAATTAGGATTTGCCTTAATTTTATCAAAATCTTCTAATTTAATAGTGAATAATAATTCATAATCTTCACCACCATTTATAGCAATCGTTGTACTATCAATATTAAACTCTTCGCAAACATCAATTAATTGTGGATCAAGAGGAATTTTTTCTTCGAATAGATTACAGCCAACATTACTTTGTTTGCAAATGTGCATAATTTCAGAAGAAAGACCGTCCGAAATATCAATCATTGAAGTTGGTTTTACTTCTAATTGAGCCAATAATTCTTTAATATCTTTTCGTGCTTCAGGTTTTAATTGACGCTCAATCAAATAAGTGTAAGCATCTAAATCGGGTTGGTTATTTGGGTTAACCTGAAAAACTTGCTTTTCACGTTCCAAAACTTGTAAACCCATATAAGCTGCACCTAAATCTCCAGTAACAACTAATAAATCACCTTCCTTTGCACCACTTCTATAAGCTAAATCTTTTTCATCAGCTTCACCAATTGCAGTTATGGAAATTATCATTCCTTTTTGAGAAGAAGTAGTATCACCACCAACAACATCAACATTGTAGATTTTAGAGGCTAATGCAATTCCGTCAAACAATTCTTCCAAAGCTTCTAGTGGGAAACGATTAGAAACAGCAATAGAAACCGTTATTTGTGTTGGAGTAGCATTCATTGCATAGATGTCAGAAAGATTTGCTACAACGGCTTTATAGCCTAAATGCTTCAAAGGCATATAGCTCAAATCAAAATGAACACCTTCTACTAGTAAATCAGTTGATATTACAGCTTTTTTCTTCTTAAAGTCAATCACAGCAGCATCATCACCAATACTTTTTAGGGTTGATTTTTGTTTTACATCAAATTGCTTGGTTAAATGTTCTATTAATCCAAATTCACCTAATTGCGATAAATCTGTTCTTTGAGGGTTTTTGTCTTCTATCATGGTCATTGCGAGGAACGAAGCAATCTGTCGTTCACTTATTTAAATTAGTTTGAAGTTGCAAAGGTACAAACTTGAAAGTGTATTTGCTAAACAAAAAACCCAACAACTTGCGTCATCGGGTTTTAAATTACTTTAATTCCTTCAACAATTTCTTCGAAATTTTCATTTTCAAAACAGACATGACAAATTTTAAAAAGTTTTCTTGAAAATCTTCTAATAGCAATATTAGGATTTTCATCATCTTGAATTAAACCTGGGTTAATATATTTTAAATCAGAATGACCTGGATTTATAGGAGTGTCTGTTCTTACTTCTATTTCTAAAGGAATGATATTATAATCTGCATCAAGTGGGGATGAAACAATTTCAGCGTTAAATGTAGCACAATCGTTCTTGTGCGAATTTACACAATTATCATAGTCGTTTTTTTTAAAAATAACAAATCCAATAAAATCTGATTTAACATCGTAACCTCTTTTGACGCAATCATCCTTACTGTTATATTTTTCTCTCAAAAGTGAAACTTCAGGATTTCTAGTGTCAATAAACACATCTTTATCAATGATATTTTCTTTTTTATTTTGCTTATTTACTTTAATATCTCCTTTGAAAATAAAACGAATAATAATTTCATTATTATCAATATTTCTATTAATAATTTCTGCCATTTATATTAATATTGATAAATCATTATTAATAGAAGAGACTATTTGAGGTATATTTTCAGCATCTATATTGTCAACTTGTTTAAAGTCATTACCATTGACTTCAACAAAATAGCCTACAGATTTTTTTGCTATTTCAAGAGATAATATATTGTCTTTATCTATTTCCCAATCCATGACTATTGTTCCTGTTTTACTTGGATAAATATTTTCAGGTCTTAAATAGTTTAATAAACTAGGAGGGATAGATTGAATTATTTTTAAAGAATTTATTATTATTTCAGAACTTATTTTTTTTGTTCCAAAATTATTCCAATTATCATTTAAACAAGAAATAGATGTTATTGAATCAATTAAACAATCCTCATTTTTTTTAGTTTCTGAATTTAAGAAAAAATTGTTTTTTAGACTTAAAGCCACAGATGAATTTGTGTAATAATGATTTCTATCTATTACTTTATTTTCTTCAGATACTCTTCTTCTGTCGAAGTCAGGATTCAGACCTAATAGTGCAGTAGTGATTGGCATTTTTAAGCTATTTTAAGTTTATCTTTTCTTTTATAGTTTCAGTAAACAAATCTTTTAAAGTTTCTTTGTTTGAAATATGTGCTATTTCTAATAAAGAATTTATATTGTCTTTTTCAATTAAGTTATTTGAATCTAAAATATCTTTAAATTTTGTTGCATGTTGATGAATTATTTGAACTCTTTTCAATTCATTATTAAAAGAAATTTCTGTTTTTTCTTCAATATTGTGATCTTCATTTTGTGACAATAAAACAATTGTTCCATTTTTTGATTTTAAAAACTTACTATTTATTAGTTCAGAATCTTTTTGAAAAATTTCTTCAACAGGAATTCTCTCTTCAGACTTCCATATAAATTCATCTACGTATGTTAAATTGATAGCTTCAAAATAAAACTCATTTCCTTTGATTAAATTTTTAAAATCTTCAAAAAAACTATTGAAAAAATTTTCCCATCTAATATATTTTCTTGTTTCAAAATTTATAACAGCTTTATCGTTATTGTTTTGAAGTGCTAAAATATTTTCCAATTCGCCTTCTGAATTATATTGTTCTAAAACAAAACCTATTATGTCTTCATCAGTTTTTCCTTCAATTATTGATAATGAATTTTCTTTATCTTGAATATTTATAATTCTTTTTTTTATTAAATTCCTTCTTTGGAATTTTAACATAAAATACCCCTCTTTATTAATTTTTTCAAACAACTTTTCAGGCTTAATGAACTCTTGAGGTAAATAAAGAGTTATTGTTGACCTGTCTACAGAGTGATTACCAAGAATTGGAAATAAATGATCTAACATAGATAATTATGAGGTATTAATATTATGCAAAATAACTAAATAAATTTATAAAATATATAAATTTTTATTAAAATTAATCATTCAACTTCAAAACAGCCATAAACGCTTCTTGAGGAATTTCAACATTTCCTACTAAACGCATACGTTTTTTACCTTTTTTCTGTTTTTCAAGTAATTTTCTTTTACGAGAAATATCTCCACCATAACATTTGGCAGTTACATCTTTACGAAGCGCTTTTATCGTTTCACGAGCAATAACTTTTGCTCCAATTGCTGCCTGAATTGGAATGTCAAATTGTTGTCTTGGGATTAATTCTTTCAATTTTTCACACATTTTCTTACCAATATGATAAGCACTACTTTCGTGAATTAAAGCAGAAAGCGCATCAACTGACGCACCATTTAATAAAACATCTAATCGCACTAATTTAGACTCACGTAATCCAATTGGCGAATAATCAAATGAAGCATATCCTTTAGAAACTGTTTTTAATCTATCATAAAAATCGAATACAATTTCAGCTAAAGGCATGTCAAAAGTTAATTCTACACGCTCTGTTGTTAAATAAGTTTGATTGGTAATTACACCACGTTTTTCAATACACAAACTCATAACGTTACCAACAAAATCAGATTTTGTAATGATAGTTGCTTTTATATATGGTTCTTCAACCCTGTCTAATTTAGACGGTTCTGGTAAATCTGTTGGATTATTTACAATTAAAATTGTGTTAGGTTCTTTTTTGGTAAAAGCATGGTAAGATACATTGGGAACTGTTGTAATTACAGTCATGTCAAACTCACGCTCTAAACGTTCTTGAATAATTTCCATGTGTAACATTCCTAAGAATCCACAACGAAAACCAAATCCTAAGGCTGCTGAACTTTCTGGTACAAATACTAAAGAAGCGTCATTCAATTGTAATTTTTCCATTGAAGCACGTAAGTCTTCAAAATCATCTGTATCAACAGGGTAAATTCCAGCAAAAACCATAGGTTTTACGTCTTCAAAACCTGTAATCATATTAGTTGTTGGTGTTTTTGCATCTGTTACAGTGTCACCAACTTTTACTTCTTTTGCTTCTTTTATTCCAGAAATTAAATAACCTACATCACCTGTTGAAATTTTATCTTTTGGAACTTGATTCAATTTTAAAGTACCTACTTCATCAGCAAAATACTCATTTCCTGTTGCCATGAACTTAATTTTCTGACCTTTTTTAATTTCTCCATTTTTTACACGAAAAATTACTTCAATTCCTCTAAAAGGATTGTAATGTGAGTCGAAAATTAAGGCTTGTAAAGGTTCGTCAACATTTCCTTTTGGAGCTGGAATTTTTTCGATAATGGCTGCTAAAATATTTTCAACACCAAAACCTGTTTTTCCTGAAGCATGAATAATATCTTCTAATTTACAGCCTAATAAATCAATAATGTCGTCACTAACTTCTTCAGGGTTTGCACTTGGTAAATCAACTTTATTTAAAACCGGAATAATTTCCAAGTCATTTTCTAATGCTAAATATAAATTAGAAATCGTTTGTGCTTGAATACTTTGTGCTGCATCAACAATTAACAAAGCTCCTTCACACGCAGCAATTGAACGAGAAACTTCATAAGAAAAATCAACGTGACCAGGTGTGTCAATTAAATTTAAAACATAATCTTCACCCTTATATTTGTATTCCATTTGGATAGCGTGACTCTTAATGGTTATTCCACGTTCACGTTCCAAATCCATATTGTCTAATAACTGTGCTTTTTCTTCGCGAGCAGTTACGGTTTGAGTAGCACCTAACAATCTGTCAGCTAATGTACTTTTTCCGTGATCAATATGTGCTATTATACAAAAATTTCTAATGTTTTTCATTCTCTTTTTCTTTCTTTATGTAGCAATGCAATTGCATTTAATCTGCAAATATAATTTAAAGTTTTGGATATAATATGCTGATTTTTTTTTCCTTAAGATTCAAACCATAATTTTTTAGTATTTTTGCAAAAATATTAGCTATAAAAATGCCAAAAATCGGAAACATAGTTTTACCAGAATTTCCTTTATTACTTGCACCTATGGAAGATGTAAGTGATCCACCTTTTCGTAGATTGTGCAAATTGCATGGGGCGGATTTAATGTATTCTGAATTTATTTCTTCAGAAGGATTAATTCGTGATGCAATTAAAAGTATGAAAAAACTTGACATTTTTGATTACGAAAGACCGGTTGGAATTCAAATTTTTGGTGGTGATGAAGATGCAATGGAAATGTCAGCCAGAATTGTTGATACTGTTCAGCCAGATTTGGTTGATATAAATTTTGGTTGCCCTGTTAAGAAAGTAGTATGCAAAGGAGCAGGAGCAGGAGTTTTAAAAGATGTTGATTTAATGATTCGTTTAACAAAAGCAGTTATTAAAGGAACTTCTTTGCCAGTAACTGTGAAAACACGTTTAGGCTGGGATGATGCTTCCATAAATATTGATGAAGTTGCTGAGAGATTACAAGATATTGGTGTACAAGCCTTGTCTATTCATGCAAGAACTCGAGCTCAAATGTATAAAGGGCATTCAGATTGGTCTCATATTGCAAGAGTTAAAAATAATCAAAGAATTACAATGCCAATTTTTGGAAATGGTGATATAGATTCTGCCGAAAAAGCATTAGAATACAAAAACAAATACGGAATTGACGGAATAATGATAGGAAGAGCAGCCATTGGAAATCCATGGATTTTTAATGAAATAAAGCATTTCATGAAAACTGGAGAACATTTAGCTCAACCAACAATGAATGACAGAATTGATGCTGCCAAAAATCATTTGATTTGGTCTATGGATTGGAAAGGGGAGCATTTAGGTATTATAGAAATGCGTCGTCATTATACTAATTATTTCAAAGGAATTCATTCTTTTAAAGAATACAAACAACGTTTAGTAACAACAGATGATTCTAATGGCTTGATGAAAATTTTTGAAGAAATTGCAGAAGTTTATGCAGATTATCAATTTTCGTAAGTTATTCTACTAATTTTTTTGAAACGGTGCTACTTGCAATCCAAGAAGCAATAATTCCTAATATATATATTGTTGAAATTACAATTAATATGTTTTTAACTTCAAAAACTACGGGATAAGCTAAAGATTCATTTACCATAACCAAGCTAAATTGTTGTTGAACTACTACAATAAGAACTCCGAAAATTAAACCAATTAATCCACCAAAAAAAGTAAGTAAACCACCTTGAAAAAAGAATATTCCACGCAATTGTTTTACTTCAACACCTAAATTATATAAGGTTTTTAAATTTGCTTTTTTATCAATAATCATCATGATTAATGCACCAATTAAATTAAATAAGGCAATAATAATCACTAAAGTAAAAATCAAGTAAACTGCAATATTCTCAGTGTTCAACATTTTATAAAGTGAATCATTTAATTGCGCTCTATTTTTTATAGTGACTTGATTTTTAAAAATTGATTTTAACTCAGCAATTGCTTTTTCTTCGTCTGAATTTGGATTGATCTTAAATTCAACATTTGTGACTTGATTTGGCTTAAAACCTAATAATTCTTGAGCTATTTCAATATCGCAATATACATATTTGTTGTCAATTTCATCATTCAAAGAATAAACACCAACTGGAATTAATGAGGCTCGTTTAAAATCATCTTCACTAGAAATTTGCCCTTTCTTAGGTTTTGGAGCTATGACTTCTAATCGATTATTAAAATCTAACAAGCCAATAGAAAGTTTACGCATTATTCCTGCACCAATAATTGCCTGATTTGTTTCTGATTCTATCCAAGAACCCGCATAAAGCTGTTCATTAAATGTTGTGACATCAGAATAAAAAGAATCAACACCTTTTAAATACGCAACTTGTTCTTTTTCATCATATAAAAAGAAAACACGTTCTTCAACTATTTTACTGAATGCTGAAAAGTTTGTCGATTTCTTTAATTGATTGACTTGTTCAGTAGAAAGTATAAAAGATTTTCCTTTTGAAGCTTCAATTTTTAAATCAGGATCAGTTGAGTTGCTAAAACTCAAACTAAATTCCTTTAAACCACTAAAAACTGACATAACAACAAACAAAGCCATAGCACTAACAATGATTCCTAGTGAAGCAATACCAGTAATGATATTTATGGCAGTACTTTTACTAAAACTTAGCGCATATCTTTTAGCTATGTAAAAAGGAAAATTCAAATTATGATTTTTTTCTTTTTTCTAATAAATCTGGATTGGTAATTGGATTTTCTTCACCTTTTAATGCATTGTCAATGTTTTCGATATAATCCAAACTGTCATCGATATAAAAAGTAAGGTTTGGGACTTTTCTTAATTGATTTTTCACCCTTTGAGCTAAATCATGCTTGATTAATGGTGTGTTTGTTTTAATTGCTGCTAAAATTTCAGGTGCTTTGTTTGTTGGAAAAACACTTAAATGAACTCTTGCTACAGATAAATCTGTAGTTACATTTACTTTTGATATTGATATAATTAGGTTGCTAATTCCGTTTTTGCGAATTTCTCCTTGTAAAATATCAACTAAGTCATTTTGCAATAATGCACCAATTTTTTTTTGTCTGTTCGTTTCCATTTTGCAAAAATACGATTTTTTTAAAGTCACTTATAATATATATGATAGGATTTTATTTTATAATTTTACAAAAAATAGAAAATATGCGTAAAATTGAACATATAGGTATTGCTGTTAAAGATATAAAAGTGTCAAATCAACTTTTTGAAAAACTTTTTGGAAACCCACCGTATAAAGAAGAAGAAGTTGCTTCAGAAGGAGTAAAGACATCTTTTTTTATGAATGGGCCAAATAAAATAGAATTGTTAGAAGCAACAAATGAGAATAGTCCAATTGCCAAATTTTTAGAAAAAAAAGGAGAAGGAATTCATCATATCGCTTTTGATGTAGAAGATATTGAATCAGAAATAGTTAGACTGCAAGCCGAAGGGTTTGTTTTAATTAATGATAAGCCAAAAAAAGGAGCAGATAACAAACTTGTTGTTTTTCTTCATCCAAAAAGTACAAATGGCGTTTTAATAGAACTTTGTCAAGAAATTAAAGAAAAGTAATATAAGATTTGCAAGCAATTAAAAATAGTAGTAATATTGCACTCTCAAAATAAAGCTCGTCTTTATTCATTGAGCACAGCTTAAAAATATTAATCTGTGAAGCTAACCGGTCCTATAGCTCAGTTGGTTAGAGCACCTGACTCATAATCAGGTGGTCCCTGGTTCGAGCCCAGGTGGGACCACAAAAAAGCCTTTCTAATTGGAAGGCTTTTTTTTAAACACTATTTTTGCATTTTATAGAGAGTAAATGCATTTGAGGTTATTTTTATATTATTAATAATTTAAAAATTTTGTTAGTAATTTTTTTTTTTTACTTTTACGCACATGAAATTGACCCCAAATAATTTTTTTTTAATTAGCCTTTTGATGGTATGTTTTTCTGCTACAGCAAAACAAGGTCCACCGCCACCACCTGCAGGCCCACCGTTACCACCGGGTTTTACTTTGGATGACAACCTTTTTTTAATGGTTGTATTTGGAGTTATTTTTTCGTTTATTTTTCTTAAAAAATATTCGAGTTTTAATAAAAAAGCTTAATTATTTGTTATAAACGCCTAATTCAGTTAATCTTTTGACGTATTTTCCTATAACGTCAAATTCTAAATTTACAGAATCTCCAATTTTTATTTTTGAAAAAATTGTGTTTTCATAAGTGTAAGGTATAATTGCAACACTAAATTCATTTAATTTAGAATTCACTACAGTTAAACTAGTTCCGTTTATTGTAATTGACCCTTTTTCAATTGTAACGTTGTTTAAAACTGTGTCATATTCAAAGGTGAAATACCAACTTCCATCAGCTTCTTTTATGTTTTTACAAACGCCAATTTGATCTACATGACCTTGAACAATATGTCCATCAAGTCTAGAACCTAAAATCATTGCTCTTTCAAGATTTACCGGATCATTTTTTTTCCAATTTCCTATTGTTGTTTTTTCGATAGTCTCTTTAATTGCCGTAACAGTATAAAGATTTTCTTTAATAGCAACAACGGTTAAGCATATTCCATTATGAGATACACTTTGGTCAATTTTTAATTCATTGGTGATTTTTGATTCAATTGTTAAGTTAAGATTCTCTTGGTCTTGACTAATATCTTTTATAATTCCTATTGTTTCTACTATTCCTGTAAACATAACTGATTTTATTTTACTAAATTTGCAGTTCAAAAATAGCATAAATAACTCTTTATAATGGTTAAAATAGCAGAAAATATTATTGTTGGAATATCAATTGGCGATTTAAACGGTGTTGGTAGTGAAGTTGTCCTTAAAACATTTGAGGATAATAGAATGTTAGAATTATGTACACCTGTTATTTTTGCCAACGTAAAAATAATGTCTTATTTGAAGAAAGTTTATGAATTGACCCTGAATTTTCATGGTATTGATTCTTTAGACCAACTAGTTGTTGGAAAGATTAATGTTTTAAATGTCTGGAAAGAAACTGTTAATGTTGAATTTGGTAAAAATGACAATGAAGTTGGTAAATATGCACTAAAATCTTTCTTTGCAGCTACAAAAGCTTTAAAAGAAAACAAAGTTGATGTTTTGCTAACAGCACCTATTAATAAATACAATATTCAGTCTGAAGAATTTAAATTCCCAGGACACACAGATTATTTAGCAAAAGAATTTAATGAAAACGCTCTTATGTTTATGATTCATGAAAATTTGAGAGTTGGATTATTAACTGATCATGTTCCGGTTAATGATGTTGCAAAGTATTTAAATGAAGAGTTAATATCAAAGAAAGTTAAAATTGTAAATGATACTTTAAAACAAGACTTTAGAATTGAAAAGCCTAAAATTGCTGTTTTAGGACTAAATCCTCATGCAGGTGATAATGGTGTTATTGGAAAAGAAGATGAAGAAATAATTAAGCCAGCTTTAAAAAAGATTTATGATTCAGGAATTATGGTTTTTGGGCCTTATTCAGCAGATAGTTTTTTTGGAAGCAATCAATATAAGCAATATGATGCTGTTTTAGCAGTGTATCATGACCAAGGTTTGATTCCGTTTAAGACGATGTCTTTTGGAAGTGGTGTTAATTATACTGCAGGTTTAAGTAAAATTAGAACTTCTCCTGATCATGGAACAGCTTTTGATATTGCTGGAAAAAACAAAGCAAATGAAAGTTCGTTTAGGGAAGCTTTATACTTAGCTATTGATGTGTATAATAAAAGAAATGAATATAAAGAATTGACAAATAATCCTTTAATTGCAAGTAAATAATTAGTTATAAACAAAAAAAAGTTGACAACTAGTTTTAGTTTATAAAAATTTTATATCTTTGCACTCCTTTAAAAAGGGAAAAACTGTTGTGATGAGTAATTTAAAAGAATATTTAATTCAGTTTGTTGGGTTAAAAACAGGAAAACACCAGTTTGATTATCAGATAGATGATTCGTTCTTTGAGCACTTTGGTTTTGATGAATATAGTGCTTCAGATATAAAAGTTGAGATCCTATTAGATAAGAAAAACATGATGCTTGAATTAGAAATTAAGCATAACGGAACCATAAATGTTCCATGTGATTTGACTAGTGAAGATTTTGACCTTACAATAAAAGGTAAAATAAACTTAATTGTTAAGTTTGGAGATGCTTTTAATGATGAAAATGAAGAAATATTGACATTACCTCATGGTGAATATGAATTTAATGTGGCTCAATACATATATGAGTCAATCATACTTTCAGTTCCCACAAAAAGAGTTCATCCAGGAGTAAAAGATGGAACACTAGACTCTAAAGCATTAGATGTTTTAAATGATTTAGCTCCAACAGAGATTAAAGAAGAAGAAAATAAAGATACCGACCCAAGATGGGACGATTTAAAGAAACTATTAACGGATAAATAATATAGTAAAATGGCACATCCAAAGAGAAAAATCTCCAAAACAAGAAGAGATAAGAGAAGAACACATTATAAAGCAACACCTGCTCAAATTGCTACTTGCCCAATAACTGGTGAAGCGCATTTATACCACAGAGCTTATTGGCACGAAGGTAAAATGTACTACAGAGGACAAGTTGTAATTGACAAATCTGAAGCAGTAGCATAATTGTTTAAAATAATAGAGAAAAAACTCTCACATTGTGGGAGTTTTTTTTTGATTTATTAAATCGTTGATAATTATAATCAAGGATTTAATAGGGTTTAATTTTTTTTTTGTAATTTTCACAACTAATCAAATGGTAACATTTGAAAAGAAAAATTATATTTATGAATAAAATAACAGCCGCAATAACAGCCGTTGGGTCCTATGTTCCAGATTTTGTTATGTCTAATAAAGTGTTAGAAACTTTAGTAGATACTAATGATGAATGGATTACTTCAAGAACAGGAATCAAGGAACGAAGAATTCTCAAAGAAGAAGGCCAAGGAACATCTTACTTGGCAATAAAAGCAGCACAAAATTTAATTGAAAAAGCTAAAATTGACCCTAGTGAAATAGATATGGTTATAATGGCTACTACGACACCAGATCAGCCTGTAGCGGCTACTGGAGTTTATGTTGCAACTCAATTAGGAGCCGTTAATGCATTTGCTTATGATTTACAAGCAGCATGTTCTAGTTTCTTATACGGAATGTCAACAGCTGCTGCTCACATACAATCAGGAAGATATAAAAAAATATTGTTAATTGGAGCCGATAAAATGTCCTCAATTATTGATTATACAGACAGATCTACTTGTATTATCTTTGGAGATGGTGCTGGTGCAGTTTTGTTTGAACCAAATGAAGAAGGTTTGGGTTTACAAGATGAATATTTAAGGAGTGATGGTATTGGACGAGATTTCTTAAGAATTGAAGCTGGAGGATCAATAATGCCTCCTTCTGAAGAAACTGTAAAAAACAAAAGGCATTTCGTTCAACAAGAAGGAAAAACTGTTTTCAAATATGCTGTTTCTGGAATGGCTGATGTTAGCGAAAAAATAATGCATCGTAATAATCTTAGCAAAGAAGATATTAATTGGTTGGTAGCGCATCAAGCTAATAGAAGAATTATAGACGCAACTGCCAATAGAATTGGGCTAGAAGAAGAAAAAGTCTTGGTAAATATTCATAGATATGGAAATACTACTTCAGCAACTTTACCATTATTATTAGCAGATTTTGAAAACCAATTTAAAAAAGGTGATAATTTAATATTTGCTGCATTTGGTGGTGGTTTCACTTGGGGAGCTATCTACTTAAAATGGGCGTATAACAGAGAATAACAAACAAACTAAATCAAATTTTAATACCATGGATATTAGAGAAATTCAGAATTTAATCAAATTTGTATCAAAGTCAGGTGCAACGGAAGTGAAATTAGAAATGGATGATTTTAAAATCACCATCAAAACTACTACAGAAGGCGTCGAGCCAACAACTACTTATGTGCAACAAATGCCTGTATCTCAAGCACCAGTAGCACAGCCAGCAACGGCAGCAGCTCCTGTAGCCGTAGTAGAAGCAAATGAAGATGCAAAATACATTACTATAAAGTCTCCAATTATTGGAACATTATATAGAAAACCTTCACCAGACAAACCAGTTTTTGTTGAAGTTGGAAGTACAATTTCTAAAGGAGATGTGGTTTGTGTAATTGAAGCAATGAAATTATTCAATGAAATTGAATCTGAAATTTCAGGAAAAATCGTTAAAATTTTAGTAGATGATTCTTCTCCAGTAGAGTTTGATCAACCATTGTTTTTAGTAGATCCATCTTAATAAATTATAAATTATGAATTATAAATTAAGAATTGGTTTGTACCAATCATGATTTAAGAAAAAACTCATAACTCATAACTCATAACTCAAATTAGATGTTTAAAAAAATATTAATTGCAAATAGAGGAGAAATTGCACTACGTGTAATTAGAACTTGTAAAGAAATGGGCATCAAAACAGTAGCTGTTTATTCAACTGCTGATGCAGAAAGTTTGCACGTACGCTTCGCAGATGAAGCAGTGTGTATTGGTCCTCCACCAAGTAATCTTTCTTATTTAAAAATGTCAAATATTATAGCTGCTGCTGAAATAACTAATGCAGACGCTATTCATCCAGGATATGGTTTTCTGTCTGAAAATGCTAAATTTTCTAAAATTTGTCAAGAACATGGCATCAAGTTTATTGGAGCTTCTCCAGAAATGATTGATAGAATGGGAGACAAAGCCAATGCTAAATCTACAATGATTGAAGCTGGCGTACCTTGTGTACCAGGAAGTGAAGGAATTATTGAAACATTTGAAGAATGTGAAAAAATAGCTAAAGAAACGGGTTATCCAGTAATGCTTAAAGCTTCCGCTGGTGGTGGTGGAAAAGGTATGCGTGCCATTTGGAAAAAAGAAGATTTGAAAAATGCTTGGGAGTCTGCAAGACAAGAAAGTAAAGCTGCTTTTGGAAACGATGATATGTATATGGAGAAACTTATTGAAGAACCAAGACATATTGAAATTCAGGTTGTTGGTGATTCATTCGGTAAAGCTTGTCACTTGTCTGAAAGAGATTGTTCAGTACAAAGACGTCATCAAAAACTAACGGAAGAAACACCTTCTCCTTTTATGACTGATGAATTGCGTAATGCAATGGGTGCTGCTGCTGTAAAAGCTGCTGAATATATTAAATATGAAGGAGCAGGAACAGTTGAATTTCTTGTAGACAAACATAGAAATTTCTTCTTCATGGAAATGAATACTCGTATTCAAGTAGAACATCCTATAACAGAACAAGTAATTGATTTTGATTTAATACGCGAACAAATTATGGTGGCTGCTGGAATTCCAATTTCAGGTAAAAACTATTTTCCAATGTTACATTCTATTGAATGTCGTATTAATGCTGAAGATCCTTATAACGATTTTAGACCTTCACCAGGAAAAATCACTACATTACATACACCAGGAGGACATGGAGTTCGTTTAGATACTCATGTTTATGCAGGATATACAATTCCACCAAATTACGATTCAATGATTGCCAAGTTGATTACAACAGCTCAAACAAGAGAAGAAGCAATCAACAAAATGAAACGTGCTTTAGATGAATTTGTTATCGAAGGTATAAAAACTACAATTCCATTTCACAGACAATTAATGGATGAGCCAGATTATGTAGCCGGAAATTATACTACAAAATTTATGGAATCATTTGTAATGAAAGAAAAAGTAGAAGAATAAAAATACAAAAAACGCTCAATGAAAATTGAGCGTTTTTTTATACTAATGAATCAAGTAATGTTTCAACTTCTCTTTTTTGAATAGCGTATTTTAATTGTAAATTAGTTGCTGAACCCATTCGGTTATAATATTCTAAACCTTTTGTAGCAAAATGCTTTTTGTGAAAATCGGAAGCTTCGGGAATTAAAGGAAAAATTTCGTGAAATAACATTTCATAATAGGCTTGCCATTCGCGTTCGTTTCTTTCTTGAATAGCTATTACTGACGATTTTTGACGAACATGCAACATTTCATGAGCCAATAAATTTAACATCAAAACTAAAGGAAATTCAAAAGTATTTTCTGGAATTCTAACGATTTGTGGTTGACCTATTTCTCCTTCTGTAGTCATTAAAATGAAATCTGGTTTAGCTTTTTCTCTTAATTCAATGCCTTTAAAATTTGGATGACTTAATTCGTATTCTCTAATCAATAATTCTGCTGCATCAACAGTTAATCCATTTTTATGGAATATTTTTATTGTGAATTCAATATCTTCAAATGACATCATATCAAGTTAAATAGCAATTTCAAAAATCGTTAATCTTCAATCTAAAATCAAAGTGTTTCTTTCAACCATTTAAAAAACTCACGTTGCCAAACCAATCCGTTTTGAGGTTTTAAAATCCAGTGATTTTCTTCTGGAAAAATCATAAACTTACTTTTAATTCCTTTTAGTTGTGCTGCCTGAAATGCTTCTTGACTTTGTCCAATCGGAACACGATAATCAATTCCACCTTGAATTATGAAAATAGGTGTATTCCACTTATTTACTAAGGTAATTGGATTGAATTCATTATAGGTTTTTTGAGCAATTTCATTCTCATTTTCCCAATAAGCACCACCAGAATCATAATGTGTAAAGAAAACTTCTTCGGTTGTTCCGTACATACTTTGTGTGTTGAAAATTCCAGCATGTGAAATGAATGTTTTAAATCTGTTATTGTGAATCCCAGCTAAATAAAAGACTGAATAACCACCGTAACTGGCTCCAATAGCTCCTAGTCTTTCTTTATCAACATAGCTTTCTTTAGATACATCATCAATTGCCGATAAATAATCATCCATCACTTGTCCACCCCAATCACCACTAATTTTTTCGTTCCATTCTACACCATGACCTGGCATTCCTCTTCTATTTGGAGCAACAACTACATAACCTTGTGAAGCCATAACTTGAAAATTCCATCTAAACGAATAAAACTGAGTCAAAGCACTTTGTGGACCACCTTGGCAATATAATAATGTTGGATATTTTTTTGAAGCATCAAAATTTGGTGGTAAAATTACCCAAACCAACATTTTTTTACCGTCAGTTGTCGTTACATATCTTCTTTCGGTTTTACATTGAGTTATTTTGCTATAAACTTCATCATTTACTTTCGTGATTTGATTCCATTCAGAACTTTTTAAATCATAAGAAAAAATTTCACTTGCGTGATTCATATTACCACGAGTTGCAATTATTTTCGAATCATCAAAACCAATAATTCCGTTAACGTCAAAATCTCCTTTTGTAATTTGTTGAACTCGAACCATAATTTTCGTTAAACCAGGAAAATTAACCTCAAATAATTGTTTTGTTCCATCAATTGCAGCAATAAAATAGACTTTTTCACCATCTTTACTCCATATAAAACTATCTACAGTTCCATCCCAATTGCTAGTTAAATTTATATCTAAACCTTTATAACGAACGATAATGTCATTTTTATCAGCTTCATAACCATCTTGTTTCATTTGCAACCAAGATAAATCTCCATTGGGTGAAAATTGAGGAGCAACATCATATCCTAAATTTTTTTCCGTTAGATTTTTTGTTGATTTTGTATTTAAATCATATTCATATAAATCTGTGTTAGTAGAAGTTGCATAAGCTGTTCCTGCTTTTTTCTTGCTTACATAAATCACTTTTTTTCCATCAGGTGAAAAAATATAATCTTCGTCACCACCAAAAGGTTTTTGAGGAGAATCGTAAGGCTCATTTGCCATTATGTCTTCATCATTTACAAAAACATGATTGTGTTTTCCTTCATTCCAAGTATCCCAATGGCGATAGTCTAAACCATCATAAATTTGAACATTGGATTTATCTAATTCAGGGTAAAAGTCTTTTCCTAAAACTTTGTCAATTTTAATTTCTTTATGTGAAAGTGTATTTCCGTTTGAAGAATTTTTATCATTTAATAAGGCAGCATACTCTTTAATTTCTTTAGCTTTTCCACCATTAATTGGGATGGAATAATAAGTAGAATTCAATTTATTCTCAACCATATCAGGTTTAGAAACTTTGTAAACTATCGACTTTCCATCTTTTGAAATTCCAAGTGCAGAAACTCTACCCAGTTCCCATAATTTTTCTGGAGACATAATTTCTTGTGCAATTCCTGTGTTTGATATCATAAACAATGCTATTAAAACTAATTTTTTCATAAATAATTTTCTTATGATTTAAGAATATAAAATTACAATAAATTAAGTCAATAAAAAAAGGCCTTCTGTTGAGAAGACCTTTAGATTATTTATTTGATACTAAAATTATTGTTTTATGAATTGTTTCACAATTTTAGAATTATTATAGTTAATTTCTAACATATAAGTTCCGACAGGTAAATTAGAAACATCTAAACTATTGTTTTTAACTTCTCCATTGAAAACAGTTTGCCCTTGCATGTTTAATATTTTAACTGCTGTGTTTTCACTAATAGTAGAAATGTTTAACACAGAACTTGTTGGATTTGGATATAATTTAATGTCAACTAAATTATTTTCTGTTGAAGAGGAAACTATTTCTTTTCCAGTTCCACCAATTACGATTGTATAATCTTCTACTTGTCCATAAGAAAAAGCTTCACAAGAAGTTGGAATTCCATTGTATTTCATAGCGACTCTCATTCTTGTAGAACCACTCAAAGCAGTTGTAGGAATTGTAATTGAACCCGTCACAGGAGTTGTTTTTGAAGCTGTTTTAGTCCAAACCGTTTCTCCAGTATCACTAAAATCACCATCTTGGTTATAGTCAATAAATACAGCATAGCCTTCACTATAAACTGTGCTTGTCCAAGATGGAGTTATTGTTATTGTATAAGCAGAGTTTTTGTTAACACTTGTAGAAAGTGAAGTAAAATTCTCATAACCAGTAGTTCCTGTTGAAGTGTTGTTGATTGAACCAAACACTACTTTTCCAATTTTTTCATCAGCAGTACTGTTTCCTTGTGAGGTACAATACGTTAAAGTATTTGAAAGAGTTGTTACTGAAACCACATTGCTAGAAGCAGAAGTGTTTCCAGCTGCATCTTTAGCTTTTACAGAAAAAGTATAAGATGTTGATGCTACTAAACCTGTTATGTTAGCAGAAGTTCCTGCTACGTTTCCTAATAAACTTGCACCACTATAAATATCATATCCTGTAACACCAACATTATCTGTTGAAGCAGTCCAAGATAAGTTAGTTGTAGTTTGAGTAGTTCCAGAAGCAGTTAAACTTGTTGGAGTTGATGGAGCAGTTGTGTCTCCTGCATTTGCTAAAGTAGTTACATTAACAACATTACTAGATACAGAAATGTTTCCAGCAGCATCTTTAGCTTTTATAGAAAAGGTATAAGCTGTTGAAGCTGTTAATCCAGTAACAGCATACGAAGTTGAAGTTGTTGAGCCTAATAATGCAGCGCCTTTATAAACATCATAACCAGTTACACCAATATTATCTGTAGCACCAGACCAAGATAAATTTGTAGTAGTTTGAGTTGTTCCTGAGGCAGCAAGAGTTGGAGCAGTTGGAGCAGTTGTGTCTCCTGAAGAACCAGCTGTAATAGTAAAATTAGTATTTGAAACATCAAAGAAAATATGATTAGTTCCTTTTACCATTATTCTGTTTTGAGTTCCAGCAATATTTGGAATTGTTACAGCTTGTGTTCCATCATTTGGAGTTGAAGCTAACAAAGTTGACCAAGTTGTTCCTGCATTAGTTGAAATTAATATGTCAACATTAGCACAGTTTATATTGTTTGCAGTTGTTCCTGCGACAGCCCATGTAATTGTTTGCGTACTTCCACCTACATAAGAAACTGCAGTATTTGGAGAACTTACAGTAAAAGGACCAGCTGTTGAGTTAACAGTAACAATCATGTCGTCACTATTGTTTCCAGAACCACCAGCTCTGTTGTCTCTAACTGTAAATCTAAAATTCAATGTTCTTGCTACAGAAGACAATGCTTCAACCACAATTTCAGAACCAGAAGTTGTTGTAGCGCCTGTTAAAACCCTTGACATAATTGGGAAATAACGTACTGGGGATGTTGTGGAAGAATAAGATCTAAAAGTTGGACCAGATGTTTTTGTTGCAGTTGCTGCAGAATTTGCTGCTGTTTGTGAACTAGAAGCATTGTCTATTTGTTCCCAATTATAAGATAAAATATCTCCATTTGCATCTGTTCCACTTCCTGTTAACATAAATGGAGTGCTTTTTGGGATAGTATAATCTAACCCTGCATTGGCAGTTGGAATTGAGTTTCCAGTATTTGTAGAAACAGGACAGGTTTTAGCTTTTATATTGTTAGTTACTTGTTGAATACTTATAGCATGAAAATAGGCATCTGAATGTGCTTGAATATCCTGACTTGTAATTCCAGCATAACCCATAATTGTTGATCCAGATCCAGGTTCCATATTTACACCAGTTCCTTCATTACTCATTGAAAATGTGTGATTAGCACCAAATTGATGACCTAATTCATGTGCTACATAATCAACATCAAAGTTATCTCCGCTTGGCACACCATCAGAAGGAGAAGTATAACCACTCCCTTTACTTCCGTTAACGCAAACACAACCAATACAGCCTGCGTTTCCACCACCACCAGACGCTCCAAATAAGTGACCTACATCATAATTAGCCTCTCCAATAACAGAAGTTAAAGTAGATTGTAATTGAGAATTCCAATTCGACATACTGCTTGAAGCAGAATAAGGGTCTGTTGATGCACTTGTATAAATTACAGCATCGTTATTAGCAATTAAAACCATTCTAACAGCAAAATCTTTTTCAAAAATTGCATTTACTCGAGTCATTGTATTGTTAATTGCAGCTAAAGCTAGAGCTTTTGTACCACCAAAATAAGCCGTATATTCACCGGTAACAGACATTGCAAGTCGGAAAGTTCTCAACTTTGCATCATCTGCGTTCGGTCTTAATAAACTTGACTCAAGATCTGGAGTAATTTCATCTATAACAGAACATTCAAAAGCTGTAAAAGCTTGTTTTTTATCTGACTTTTTATAAACGGAATAAGTATTTAAATCTTGAGAATACGGTTCAATAAATACAGGAGATTTATCGGCATATAAAGTCATTGATTTAAATCCTAAAGGAGAAATGCTAAAATAAACAGAAGTAGATGGATTATCTATTCCAACACCAATATATGATTTTATTTCTGGATATTGAGCTGCAAGAGCTGGATCCATTATTGAGTTTTCATAAATTCCGAAACGTTCAAATTCTCCATCTGCATTTGGTAGTGAAATAATAATATTTGATTTTATATTCAAACTATTCCTCTGGGGTGATTGATCTACTAAATTTTTCAATTCGTTTACTTGTAAATCGAAAAGATTTTTTTGAGGCAATAGCATTTTGCTTTCCAACAGAGCGACATTGCTTTTTGTAGAAGATTTCCACAAGGAGTTTTTTTCTTGAGCGAAAGAAAAACTCACAACAGCCAACAAGGCTACCGATAGTAATTTGTGTTTCATATAAATTATGAATTTAGGTTAATTAGGGGTCAAATGTAATTGGAAAGAATTTTAAATTTACAACCAAAATCAAAAGATATTAACAATTAGTAAAAATATACGGCAAAAACGTAAATTATTCTTATTTAATTAATAATAAAGTTATTGTATTGCAATTTTCTATCTAAAAATATTTATGGGTGTTTATTGAATAAATATTCCGAATTTCATAACATTTAAAAAAAATATAAGTAATTTCACGATTCAAAAGCAAAAAAGAAAATAATGAGGAAATTAGCATTGCATTGGCAAATTTTATTAGGAATGGTTTTAGGAGTTTTATTTGCTTTTTTATTTGTACAATTTGATTGGGGAAAACAGTTTATTGTAGATTGGATTAAGCCATTTGGAAATATATTTATAAATCTTTTAAAATTAATTGCAGTTCCTTTAATTTTAGGATCATTAATCAAAGGGGTTTCAGACTTAAAAGATATTTCTAAACTTTCTAAAATGGGAGGAAGAACAATTGGACTTTATATTTTAACTACTGTTTTAGCTGTTTCAATTGGTTTAGCAATAGTTAATATCATAAAACCAGGAGAATATATTTCAGAAGAAACACGAACAGAACTTTTAACTAATTTTGCAGGTGATGCTAACTCAAAAATAGAAGCAGCGAATAAGCAAAATGAAGTTGGGCCATTACAAGCTTTAGAAGATATTGTTCCAGATAATATCTTTAAATCAGCGACAGATAACGGAAGTATGTTGCAAGTAATTTTCTTTGCTTTATTTTTTGGTGTTTCAATGATATTAATTCCAGAAAAAACTTCAAAACCAGTAAAAGACTTTTTTGACGGGTTTAATGAAGTTATTCTAAAAATGATTGATTTAATAATGTTGGCAGCCCCTTTTGGAGTTTTTGCATTATTAGCATCGTTAGTGGCAGAATCACCAAGCTTAGATTTATTTAAGGCTTTAGGAATGTATGGTTTGTCTGTGCTAATTGGTTTAGCTTTAATGATTGGAGTGTATGTTTTAATTGTAAAAATATTAGCCAGAAAAGATGCTTCTTTTTTCCTTAATGGAATTGCTCCAGCACAATTATTGGCCTTTTCAACAAGTTCTTCAGCTGCAACATTACCAGTTACTATGGAAAGAGTTGTTGACAATTTAGGAGTTGATGATGAAGTAGCTAGTTTTGTTTTGCCAATTGGTGCTACAATAAATATGGATGGAACGAGTTTGTATCAAGCAGTTGCAGCCGTTTTTATCGCACAAGCTTTTGGTATGGATTTATCTCTTGGAGCTCAATTAGGAATTATTGTTACAGCAACATTGGCATCAATTGGAAGTGCAGCTGTTCCTGGAGCTGGAATGGTCATGTTAGTAATTGTTTTAGCGCAAGCTGGAATTCCAGAAGCTGGTTTAGCTTTAATTTTTGCCATTGATAGACCTTTAGATATGTGTAGAACAACTGTTAATGTTACTGGTGATGCAGCCGTTTCTATGGTTGTAGCAAAATCAGTAGATAAACTTGAATAACATGAACGATTTTCATTGGACTAAACTATTTAATCCTGAATTCTATATCACTATGGAAGTTGGTGGCGTACCTATTGGAATTTACATGGTTTTGTTTATTGTTTTTGCCGAAACAGGTTTGTTTGCAGGTTTCTTTTTACCAGGTGATAGTTTGTTGTTTTTATCCGGAATTTATAGTAGAGAGTTAGTAGAAACTTTTTTTTATATTCCAAGTGATTTTTCTAATGTAACGATTTTGGCATTATTAATTGCTGCTGCGGCTACTTTAGGAAATATTTTTGGCTATTGGTTTGGTTCAAGAAGTGGTCAGTTTTTATATGCTAAAGAAGATAGTTTCTTTTTCAAAAAAAAGTACCTATATCAATCTCAAGAATTTTTTGAAAAACACGGTGGAAAAGCTATAATATTTGCACGTTTTCTACCAATTATAAGAACATTTGTTCCTATTATTGCCGGAATTGTTCATATGGAAAAAAAGAGATTCATGTTTTATAATGTGCTAAGTTCATTACTTTGGTCATTTATTTTAGTCTTTGCTGGACATTATTTATATGCCATGTTTTTAACTGAATTTGGTATAGATTTAAAAGAACATATAGAAAAAATCATTCTTATTCTTATTGCTGTTACTACTTTTCCATTAGTAATGAAAGCTATAAAAGCCAAAAAGAAAAAAACAGAAGAATAATCTTTTAATTTTTCAATTCTTAAATCAAAAACTAAATGAAACTAAGTTATTGGGAATTAAAAAACTGGTTCTCTAATGTCGATTTCACAATCGTGGGAAGTGGAATTGTAGGTTTGCATTGTGCTTTAGAATTAAGAGAGAAATTTCCAAAAGCCAAAATTCTAATTTTGGAAAAAGGAATTTTACCTCAAGGAGCAAGTACAAAAAATGCAGGTTTTGCTTGTTTTGGAAGTATTTCAGAAATTATAGATGATTTAAAAACACATTCAGAAGAAGAAGTTATTCAGTTAGTTCAAAAACGAGTTAATGGTTTGCAATTACTTCGTAAACGTTTGGGTGATGAGGTAATCGACTACAAACCTTACGGTGGTTATGAATTGTTTTTGAAAGAAGATGAAGTCTTTTACAATCAATGTCTGCAACAATTACCTTTTGTTAACGATATTTTAAAACCCATTTTTAAATCAGATGTTTTTGCTAAAGAAATGGATCGATTTAATTTTAAAGGGATTTTCGAACACCTTATTTTCAATCCCTTTGAAGGACAAATTGATACAGGAAACATGATGCAAGCTTTATTAAAAGAAGTTATTTCCAATGATATTTTAATCTTGAATCAACAAAATGTTATTTCATTCGTAGAAAATAATTCATTTGTAGAAGTTGTGACGAATGAAATATCTTTTAAAACAAACAAATTACTCTTCGCTACAAATGGATTTGCTTCCCAACTAACAAATAACCAAGTAAAACCGGCAAGAGCTCAAGTATTAATTACAAAACCTATTGAAAATTTAGATATAAAAGGAACATTTCATTTAGATCAAGGTTATTATTATTTTAGAAATGTAGGAAATAGAATATTATTTGGTGGTGGAAGAAACCTTGCTTTTGAAGAAGAAACCACAACGGAATTGTGTCAAACAGAAACTATACAAAATAAGTTGGAGCAATTATTAAAAGATGTAATTTTGCCCAATCAATCTTTTGAAATTGAACATCGTTGGAGCGGAATTATGGGTGTTGGAAATCATAAAAAACCTATTGTAGAACAACTTTCAAATAATGTTTACTGTGGTGTTCGATTAGGAGGAATGGGAGTTGCAATTGGAAGTTTAATAGGTAAAGAGTTAGCGGATTTAATATAATTATATGTTCAAAAAAATAAAACGAATTATTTGGAAAACCTTTCTGTGGTTTAATATCATCAGTCTGTTTTTGGTATTGCTTTTCAAATTTGTACCAGTTCCATTTACACCCTTAATGGCAATTAGAGCTATTGAACAAAAAATGGAAGGCAAAGAAATGCGTTCAAGCCACGATTGGGTACCTATTGAAGAAATTTCTCCCAATCTACAAAAAGCAGTTATTGCTAGTGAAGACGGAAATTTCTTAACACATAGTGGTTTCGATTTTACAGCCATTGAAAAAGCTATGGATAATAATGAAAAAGGAAAAAAAATAAAAGGAGGAAGTACCATTTCGCAACAAACAGCAAAAAATGTATTTCTTTGGCAAGGTAGAAGTTACTTACGAAAGGGTTTAGAAGCTTATTACACCGTATTGATTGAGTTATTTTGGAGTAAAGAACGCATCATGGAAGTATATTTAAATAGTATTGAAATGGGTGATGGTGTTTATGGTGCTCAAGCGGCTTCTAAACATTGGTACCATAAAGAGGCTAAAAATTTATCAAGAATAGAAGCAGCAGGAATTGCTGTTATTTTACCCAATCCAAGAAAGTTTAAACCTGTAAATTCTTCTAACTATATCAATCGAAGAAAAGCTAAGATTAGTAAATACATTGGCTATGTTTCTTTAGATTATTAAGCACTTTGTCGGCATAATACGTTAATGGTCTGGTTTGTGCCTTAAAAAAGAATTTCACACAATTTTTTTAATACATTTGTTTATTAACCGACAAAATAAAATATTAATGAAAAAAACGCTCCTTTTTTCTGCATTATTTGTTATGCAATTTCTTTTTGCTCAACAACAAATAGATTTAACAATAAAATATAGTGTTTCAAATTCTCGTTACGAAGTTTTTGCAAAGCCTAATTTTACTCAAAATAATTTTACTTGGGGACCTTCTCAAATTTCAATAGTTGTTCCTGCAAGTTTTCCTGATCAGTCTTTATTGATTACCGCTTTTGCTGGAGGATCTTGGGGTGACAATTCTAAAGTATATGCACCAACAGTTTCACCAAGTGTTGATTATCATGGAGTTTCGTCAAATGGTCAACAAACAAATTTAGTAGCTAATCAAGAAATACTGGTTTTTTCTTTTCTTCCTCCTTCAGGAGCATGTGTTGATGGATTACGATTATTTGTAAATAGTACAGACCCAAATTCTTCTCAACCAGGTATGTCTGGTGGTGATTTCCGTAATTCAATAGATAATGGATCTTTAACCGACATTTATAATGCAAATTATAACAATAACGGTACTTCATGTACATTATCAAACGCAACTGTTGATTTCTCTGAATTAAATATTATTGCTTACCCTAATCCAGTAATTTCACAATTAACAATTTCAGGATTAACAACAGCATTAAACACTATTGAAATTTATGCTTACAATGGTAAATTATTAAGATCTTTTGACACTAAAGAAGTAGAAGTAAAGCTTGATTTTTCTTCATATACTGATGGTGTTTATTTAATAAAAATTCAAAATGCTGATAATAATTTTACTATCAAAAAAATTATTAAACAACCATAGTTGTTATAAATATATATTAAAAAGGAGCTAAATTTTAGCTCCTTTTTTTGTTTTAAAAGTTTGAACGTAACATTTTTTAATCTAATTCGACAAATAAACAAAAACTTATTAGATATGCAAGCACACGAAATTGATTACCATATTTATGGAGAAGAAATGCAATATGTAGAAATAGAACTAGATCCTAGTGAAGTTGTAGTAGCTGAAGCAGGTAGTTTTATGATGATGGATAGCGGAATCAAAATGGAAACCATCTTCGGAGACGGAAGTAAACAAGAAGGTGGAATCTTTGGAAAACTACTATCAGCTGGAAAACGTGTTTTAACGGGTGAAAGTCTATTTATGACAGCTTACCAAAACATTGAACACGGAAAGAAGAAAGTTTCATTTGCCTCACCTTATCCCGGAAAAATTGTACCTATTGATTTAAATAAATATGGTGGAAAATTCGTTTGCCAAAAAGACGCTTTTCTTTGTGCAGCAAAAGGAGTTTCTGTCGGAATAGATTTTTCTAGAAAACTAGGAAGAGGTTTATTTGGTGGAGAAGGTTTCATCATGCAAAAATTAGAAGGAGACGGAATGGCATTTGTTCACGCAGGTGGAACTTTAGCAAGAAGAGAATTACAAGCTGGTGAAGTTTTAAAAGTAGACACAGGTTGCATTGTTGGATTTACCAAAGATGTAGAATATGATATTGAATTTGTAGGAGGAATCAAAAACACCATTTTCGGTGGAGAAGGAGTTTTCTTTGCAACTCTTCGTGGTCCTGGAGTAGTTTATATTCAATCGTTACCTTTTAGCAGGTTAGCGGATAGAATTATCCAATCAGCACCACAAATGGGCGGAAAGGATAGAGGAGAAGGAAGTTTGCTTGGGGGTTTAGGCAGAATGATAGATGGTGATAATAGGTTTTAATCTTTTACCTGAAAATATAAAAATCCCGCTTAGCTTATAACTAAACGGGATTTTTTATTTTAGACCTAACAGGTTTTTAAAACCTGTTAGGTCTTCTTTTTAAATAAATTATTTTTTCAATGCTCTAACACCCATATTGTATAAAGTAAACGCTTGAATGTCTACTTGCTCATTAATAATAGCTTCAGTCGATTTTCCGGCACCGTGGCCAGCATTTACATCAATACGAATTAAGGTTGGATTTGGCCCTGTTTGTTTAGCTTGTAACTCTGCTGCAAACTTGAAACTGTGTGCAGGAACAACTCGGTCATCATGATCACCAGTTGTTACCATAGTTGCTGGATATTTTGTACCTGCTTTCACATTATGAACTGGAGAATAGCCTTTCAAGTAGTTAAGCATTTCTTTAGAATCTTCAGCAGTTCCATAATCATAAGCCCATCCAGCTCCAGCTGTAAACGTATGATAACGCAACATATCCATTACTCCAACAGCAGGCAAAGCTACTTTCATTAAATCGGGTCTTTGTGTCATAGTTGCACCAACTAATAATCCACCATTAGAACCACCTTTTATGGCTAAATAATCAGATGAGGTATATTTTTCTTTGATTAAAAATTCAGCAGCAGCAATAAAATCATCAAATACATTTTGCTTTTTCATTTGTGTTCCTGCATCATGCCATTTTTTACCATATTCTCCACCACCACGTAAATTTGCGACAGCATAAACTCCACCATTTTCCATCCAAACAGCATTAGCAATACTAAAACTTGGTGTCAAACTAATATTAAAACCACCATAAGCATATAAGATAGTTGGATTTTTACCATTCAATTCAGTTCCTTTCTTATAGGTAATAATCATTGGAATTTTTGTACCATCTTTTGAAGTGTAAAAAACTTGCTTTGATTCATAATCTTCTGATTTAAAATCTACTTTTGGTTTTTCATATACTTTAGAAGTTCCAGCTTTTGGATCATAAGAATAAATCGTTCCAGGAGTTGTGTAATTTGTAAACGAATAATACAAGGTTGTTTCTTCTTTTTTACCATCAAATCCTCCAGCAGAACCTATGCCAGGTAATTTGATATCCCTTACAAGTTTTCCGTTATAATCATATTGTTTGATGAACGAAACAGCATCTTTAATATAATCAGCAAAAATATAACCTCCACCAGTTGAAACTGAAAGAACATTTTCTGTTTCTGGAATAAAATCAACCCAATTTTCCATTTTTGGATTGGCTAAATCAAAGGTTACCACTCGTTTGTTTGGAGCATTGTAATTTGTTGATACATAAAATTTTGTTCCTACATTATCTACAACACCATTGTCGCTATCAAAATTATTAACAATGTTTATGATTTTAGAAGTTGGATTCGATAAATCTTTATAGTACAATTCGTTTCCAGATGTTGATGTTGAAGCCGAAATAATCAAATAATTTTCATCATAAGTTACATAACCACCAACATATCTTCTTTTTTCATTTAATCCAAAAATCACTTTATCTTCTTTTTGAGAAGTATTCAATTTGTGAAAATATAATTTGTGTTGGTCTGTTTTTGCAGAAAGTTCACTTCCTTTTGGTTTGTCATAACTAGAGTAATAGAAACCTTCGTTTTTATACCAAGAAATTCCACTGAATTTTACATCAACAATTGTTTCACCAATAACTTCTTTTGTAACTGCATTTAAAACAATTACTTTTCGCCAATCGCTTCCACCTTCTGAAATAGCATAGGCTACTAAAGACCCGTCTTTTGAGAAGTTAATTCCACCTAAAGAAGTTGTTCCGTCTTTAGAGAATGTATTTGGATCTAGGAAGACCTCTTCTTTGCCATTTTTGTCTTTTCTATATAAAACGGATTGATTTTGTAAGCCATCATTTTTGTAGAAATACGTGTAATCACCTTCTTTAAATGGAGCAGAAATTTTTTCGTAATTCCATAATTTCTCCAAACGTTCTTTAATTTGTTTTCTGAATGGAATTTTGTCCAAATATCCAAAAGTGACTTCGTTCTGAGCTTTTACCCAAGCTTTTGTTTCTTCGCTATTATCATCTTCTAACCAACGATAAGGATCTTGAATTGAATCACCAAAATAAACATCTACTGAGTCTACTTTTTTGGTTTCTGGATAATTTACGGTCATATCTAACTCTGGTTCTGCTTTAGGCTCTTGTTTACACGATAAAACTGATAGTGCTACAAGGGCCAAGGTTATTGTTTTTTTCATTTATACTGAATTTAGTTCAGCATCTTTTTTATAAGATACTTGTTAGTATTGGTTAGTTGTTCTACAAATTTAACAAATTGATTATTAAAGCTTTGTTAAATCTTGAAATTCATTCCAAATAATATGTTTCTACCTATATTTGGAATGCCGTCAGCTTTTAATCTTGACAAATGATTGATGTAGGCTTTGTCTAATAAATTATTTGCATTTAATGTAAGATCAATTGTAGATTTTCCTAGTTTTATTGTTCCACCAAAACCCAGATTTACTAAAGTATAATCATTAGTATTTGTTTCAAAAGAACTTATATTGTTTTGTGCTAACGCATGATTGACTTGAAGTGAAGCAAAGCCTTTCGTTAGCCAGTTTTTTATGTCGAACTCACCTCTAATATTGTTTTTCCATTGGTTTGCTGGAATTAAAGGTAAATAGGCGTCATTACTCTGTTTACCTGTAACTGACTCAAAACTACTTGTAAAATGCAACCAATCAAATGGGTGTGGATGAAAGTGGATTCCAGCTTCACCACCAAATAAATAGGCGTTGCTTTGTACATAATCAAACACAAAATTGTCTTCTAAAACTTCACCTGTTGGAGAAATGAAAATATAATTATTGATGTGATTATAAAAACCATTGGTAAAAACTTCAAAATGTTCGCTTTTGTATTCTAAATTTAAATCAACTTGAAAATTTTGTTCGTTTTTTAAGTTAGAATTTCCAATTTCATATCGATTACTACCTTCATGAACACCATTTGAAGTTAATTCAGATAAATTTGGAGCTCTAAATCCAGAAGCTACATTAATTCTTGAGGTAAATTCTGTTGTCCAATCTGTTTTGTATCCTAAAGCAGCGTTGAAACTTTGGAATTTTTTATCAATAGCTTCAAAATAACCTTCTTCTCCAACTTCACCATGAGTTTCTGTTTCTATTTTTCGGTTATCAAAACGAAATCCAGCAATTAAAGCATGTTGATTTTTTTCATAATTAAAAGTCGCAAAAGCACCAATGTCATTTGTAGTTGCATTCGGAATTAATAATTCTTCTCCAAAATTTTCATTGTTTTGATGCATTCCTTGAACTCCAACAATAGTTTCAATGTTTGTAATTTTAGGTAAATAATATTTTACATTGTAATTAGCTGTTTTTAACTTCATGTAAAGCGCTATTTCATCAGCAGCTTCTAATTCCTTTCTGTTATTATAACTATAGCCTAAATCAGCTTCTAATTTAGAATTTTTGAAATAGACTTTTTGGTTTAAACTCAAGATATGATTGTCAATTTCTTGTTTTGGATATAATGGATTTCGGTTTCCTTCATTAGTCAAATCTTCTTCGGGTAAACCCAAATTTAAATTGTTGTAATTGTATCGAAAATCTGTAGAAAAATCAGAATTTGAATAACCAATTCCGGTTTTAAAATCTTTTTCAATAGAACGAGTATTTACAACTTTATCACCAGAAGGAATTTTATAATCTTCATGTGAAGTGTAATTTCCTCTAGCTAAAAATTTCCAATTGCTTGGTGAAGTTTTAATTCCAAAAGAAGTTGATGTTCCATTCGTATTGGAATAAAATTGTTGAGCAATATTTGCTTTTGTTTCTCCAAATGAAGCAAATTTTTCAGGATTAAAATAGATAACTCCACCAATAGCGTCTGATCCATATAATAAAGATGCTGGACCTTTAATTACTTCCACACTTTCAATTCCGTTTGCATTTAAGCCTAAACCATGTTCTTCTCCAAATTGTTGATTTTCTAATCGAATTCCTTGTGTGTAAACCAGAACGCGACTGCTGCTCAAACCACGAATTACAGGCTTTCCAATAGAATTTCCAGTTGAAATATTTGAAATTCCGGGAATTGTGGTTAAGCCATCAACCAATGAAGAAGCCCCGTTTTTTTGCATTTCTTCTGTAGTTTTATGTTCAACCTTCATTACCGTTTGTGCTTGTGTTTTATTGAAAATTGAAGAAACTACAACTTCGTCTAAATGCTGTTCTTTTTCTTTTAATAGTATTGTTAAATAAGTTTCTTGTTGAGTTATAGTTTGAGTAACAACTTTTTGTTCATAGCTTATTAAATAGAAGGCTAATTCAATTTTTCCTTTTGGAATATCTTTTAATTCAAAGTTTCCATTTTCGTCTGATTGGGTGTATAAGTTGGTTCCAATGATTTGAATCGTAACGTTCTCAAGATTGGATTTGTCTTCAGCTTTAATGTTTCCTTTAATATTGTTTTGACTGAAAGCTATAGTTGATAAAAATGTAAATAATAGTATATATAAATGTTTCATAATGAGTTTTTAAATGATAAATAAGTGTTTGTATTGTGATATTTAAATCATAACACAAAAGTAATTTGAATGATTATAAAATAATAAATAATAGGAGTTCTAGCCACAGATTCACAGATTTTAAATTTATCATTAATGAGTAAATTCAAAAAAAAGTGAAAGTCAATATACATTGTAAACTAATCCAAAAATAATTAGTGGATCAGTGGCTAAAAAAAATATGTATTAAATAAAACTCGGTGGTCCTCTTAAAAAGTAGTGAATACCATTAAACGCAATTACATTTTCTGGAATTGAAAATAAGTAAGTAACGTTTTGGTAAAAAGGAATGAAATCAAACGAAAAAACTTCTGGAGAAAGAAAACTAGCGAAAGTGAAATCACAAACTGAACAGTCTTCTGTCTCAGAAATTTTATAAACTAAATTCTTATTAGATTTTGAATAATGATGTTCAAAACCGTTTTCATGAATATGAGAAAAAGCATGCAAAGATTGATAGCAAATGGCAAAAACCACCGCTAACATCAAACCTAAGTTTACTATTGCAATTTTTTTCTTCAAAAGATTATACTAATTTATTAGCTACTAAATATTCAGCAATTTGTATTGTGTTTGTTGCAGCACCTTTTCTTAAATTATCAGCAACAATCCACATGTTTAAAGTGTTTGGTTGGCTTTCATCTCTACGAATTCTACCTACAAAAACATCATCTTTTCCTTGTGCATATAAAGGCATTGGATAAGTAAAAGTATCTAAATTGTCTTGAACAGTTATTCCCGCAGTATTGTGTAAAATTTTACGAATTTCACTTACGTCAAAATCATTTTCAAACTCAACATTTACAGCTTCACTATGTCCTCCAACGATTGGTACACGAACAGCAGTTGCAGTAACAGCAATAGTTTTGTCGTTTAATATTTTTTGAGTTTCACGAACTAATTTCATTTCTTCTTTAGTGTATCCGTTTTCTTCAAAAACATCACATTGAGGAATTGCATTTCTGTGAATTTGGTATTTATAAGCCATTTCACCTTTCGTACCAGCATATTCGTTTTCTAATTGTTCAACTGCTTTTACACCAGTTCCAGTTATAGATTGGTAAGTTGAAACAATAACACGTTTAATTTTATATTTATCATGTAATGGAGCTAATGTCAATACCATTTGAATAGTAGAACAATTAGGATTTGCAATAATTTTATCTTCTTTAGTCAATGATGAGGCATTAATCTCAGGTACAACTAATTTTTTGGTTTGATCCATTCTCCAAGCAGAAGAATTATCAATTACTGTTGTGCCAACTTCAGCAAATTTAGGTGCCCAAGCTAATGAAGTTTCTCCACCAGCTGAAAATAAAGCAATATCTGGACGCATTTCAACAGCAGTTTGTAAACCAACTACCGAATATTTTTTTCCTTTATATTCAATTTGTTTTCCCACAGATTTCTCAGAAGCAACAGGAATTAATTCCGTTATAGGAAAATTTCGTTCTGCTAAAACTTGTAACATTACTTCTCCAACCATTCCGGTTGCACCAACTACAGCTATTTTCATTATACTATAAATTTAAGTAGTGCAAAAGTAGTTAATTTAATAATCAGTTAATATTCAATTTAAGAATTTCACAAAATTTTATAAAATGTCATTTTTAAACATAAAAAAACCCTGAAATAAATTCAGGGTTTAAATATAAATTATTTTTAGGATTTATTTTTTCAATAAATCTCTAATTTCAGCTAATAATTCTTCCTGAGTTGGTCCAGCAGGTGCAGGAGCTTCTACTACAGCAGGTTTTTTCATTTTGTTGTATCCTTTAATTAATATAAACATTATAAATCCAACTATGATTAAGTTAACAATTGTGTTTACCCAAGCACCATAACGAATGGCAACTTCAGTAACTTCAGCTATACCTTCACTTGCTGCAATTCCTTCTGTTAGGATTATTTTTTTATCGGCAAAGTCAACTCCACCAGTAAAATATCCTACAATTGGCATAACAATATCGTCTACAAATCCTTTTACAACACCATTTATAGCACCAGCCATAATTAGGGCAACAGCAAACTCAATTACGTTTCCTGTCATGATGAAATTTTTAAATTCTTTTAACATAATGTTTTAAATTTTAAATTAGTTTTGGTTAAAAATCTGATCACGAATATATTAAAAATTTTAACATTTTTTTTAGTTTTTATAAAAAACACGCTTCACTCTTTGCGAAATACCGACGAAAACCTCATATGGTATGGTGAATGACATCTCGGCTATCTCAATTACGCTTGGTTTGTCTCCAAAAATAATAACTTTATCACCAGGAATACAGGAAATTTCTGTTACATCAACCATTAACATGTCCATGCAAATGTTACCTATAATGACTGCTTTTTCATTATTTATCATTACATATCCTTTTTCATTTCCCCATAAACGTCTTATTCCATCTGCATAGCCTATAGGAATTGTGGCAACTTTAGTTTTTCTTTGTGCTATAAATTTTCGAGAATAACCAACACTTTCTCCTTTTTCAATAATATGAATTTGAGAAATAATACTTTTTAAAGTACTTACATTGAGTAGTTTTTTACTTTCTTCATCAGAATTTCCAACGCCATATAGGCCAATTCCAAGTCTTACCATTTCCATTTGATAACTTGAGTAATTAAAAATTCCTGAAGTATTTAAAATATGGCGAATTGGTTTGTGATTTAAGACTTTGATTAAATTTTCATACGCTTTAGAAAACAAGTTAATTTGATTTATAGTAAAGTCTTTTAATTCTAAATCATCACTTGCGGCTAAATGTGTAAAAACACTTTGTATATGAATAAAATTATTATTCTTTATAATGGCTTTTAATCGTTCAAATTCATTGGGTTCAAACCCCAATCGATGCATTCCTGTATCAATTTTTAAATGAATAGGATAAGATGAAATATTTCTTCTTTGTGCAATTTTTAAAAATGCATTTAATCCTGTAATTGAATAAATTTCAGGTTCTAAGTCATAAGCAATCATTGCATTAAAACTACTGTTTTCTGGATTCAATACCATAATTGGAACAGTAATTCCAGCTTTTCTTAATTCTATTCCTTCATCAGCAAAGGCTACTCCTAAGTAATCTACTTTGTGATGTTCTAAAAGTTTTGCAATTTCATAACCACCATTTCCATAACCAAAAGCCTTTACCATGACCATTACTTTGGTTTCAGATTTAAGTTTTGATTTATAAAAGTTGAGGTTATAACTAATTGCATCTAAATTAATTTCAAGAACTGTTTCGTGATTTTTTTCTTCTAAAATGACTACGATTTCTTCAAAATCAAAATTTCGAGAACCTTTTACTAAAATGGTTTCATTTACAAACGAATTAATATTAAACTGTTGTAAAAATTCTTGAGTAGTTGAAAAGGAAATAATATTTTGAATGTCTTTTAGATAACTTCCAATTGTATCACCAATAGTAATTAGTCTGTCTATTTTGTTGTTTTGAATGAGTTTGGTAATTTTTTCATACAATTCATTTAAGGGCAAACCGCTTTGAAAAATATCGGATAATATTAAGGTCTTTTTTTGATGTAATTTTTGTTGTTCTAAAAAATCTAAGGCTAGTTTTAAAGACTGATAATCTGATGAATAGGAATCGTCAATTAAAGAGCAATTATTTATACCCTTTTTAACCTGTAAACGCAATTCTAACGGATAAAGATTTTCAATTCGCTCAGCAATAGTTTTAGTATTATATTCAAGATATAGCATAGTGCAAATACAACTCATTGAGTTTGAAACAGAAGCTTTATCAACGAAAGGTATTTTTATTTTAAATACATATGAATTATAATGAATATCGAAAATTGATGATCCATTTTCAGTAGTTATTATTTCAGCAAAAACGGTTGCATTTTTATCTGTAAAACTCCAGCTTAAGGTTTTTACTTTAAGTAAAGACTCAATTAAAGCATTCTTTTGAAGAATGACAATTTCAGAATTACTAAATAATTTTATTTTTTCTTCAATTTTTTCAATTTCTGAAGAAAATCCTTCATCATGAGCTATTCCTAGATGTGTAAAAATTCCAATTTTAGGTTGAATAATTCTTTGGAGCTTTTGCATTTCATTTGTGGTCGAAATTCCAGCTTCAAAAATGCCTAAATTATGATTTTCATTGATGCCGAAAATAGATAAAGGAACACCAACTTGAGAATTATAACTTTTCGGACTTCTAACAATGGTATAGTCTTGAGTCAATAAAAAGTTTAGCCATTCTTTTACAATTGTTTTTCCGTTGCTACCTGTTATTCCAATAAAAGGAAAATCAAATTGATTTCTATAAAACACAGCTGTTTCTTGTAATGCCTTTAAAGAATTATCAACCACAAAAAAGTGTGCCTTGTCTTTTACATTTTCTGGAATTCTTTCAACAACAAAATTGCTTACACCTTTTGTAATTAGACCTTCAATATATTGATGAGCATCATGATTATTACCTTTTAAAGCAAAAAAAAGTGTTCCCTGATTATTTTGCAAGGAACGACTATCAATAGAAATATTTTCAACTGAAAAATCTTCAAATGGAGTATTGAATTTAACTTCAATATTTGATATAATATTTTGGAGTGTAAAAGTCAAATTAATGATTTTCTTTGTTTTCTTTCATAGCTTTATAAAATGCGGCTCTGCTCAAAGGTTCGTATTCTTCAGTTTCACCAAGCATAACTAATTTGTCATTTTCGGATTTTCTAAAACTGTAGTTAGCCAAATTTCCTGTACGCGTACAAACGGCGTGAACTTTTGTTACATATTCGGCTGTTGCCATTAAAGCAGGCATTGGTCCAAAAGGATTTCCTTTAAAATCCATGTCTAATCCAGCAACAATAACTCTTATTCCAGAATTGGCTAAATCATTACAAATTGCTATAATTTCATCGTCAAAAAATTGGGCTTCATCAATACCTACAACATCGCAACCTTGTGCCAAAATTCTAATGTTTTCGGCAGCAGGAACTGGTGTAGAGCGAATCTCGTTTGAATCATGAGAAACAACCATTTCTTCGTGATAACGTGTGTCTATTGCGGGCTTAAAAATTTCAACTTTTTGTTTGGCAAACTGAGCTCTTTTGAGGCGTCTAATTAGTTCTTCTGTTTTGCCAGAGAACATAGAGCCACAAATTACTTCTATCCAGCCAAATTGTTCTTGTTGATTTACGGTGTTTTCGAGAAACATTTTGTATATTTCGGACGATTAATACTAAATTCTTTTATTTTTGTAATCAGAAACAAATTTATCAAAAAAATCATCTATAAACTCTATTCTATTCTATAAAGTTATGAAGAAAAAGCTAGAAGGCGAATTAATAAGCATCGCACACCGAGTTTTAAAACTTAAAAACCGTTCGGAAACTGTGCTTTTACAACGAGAAGCCAAAAAATTATATGAACAATTAACGGTTTTACGTTTTTATGAAGAAAATTTCGAAACCTTAAAAAACGACATTTCTCCACAACAATTAGAAGAAAAACTAGAACAAATGGCAATTGTTGCTGCGGTTGAAACTACCGATTTAGAAGAAAAAGTAGCTGAGGTAGCTCAACCTAATGTAAAAGAAGATCTAATTGTTGAAGAAGAAAGAATTGTTGAATCAGTTACTCCAGTTGAAATTGAAGAACAAGTTATAGTAGCAGAAGAGGTTTCTTTAGAAGAAGAAATCGTAGTTGAAACAATTGTTGAAGAACCAATAGTTTTAAAATCTAAAGGTGATGAAGAAGCAACGGCAGAGGATATCAATAGAATTATTGCCGAAATGACTGGTAAAAAAGTTGAAAACAAACCTACTCAATCACAACAAATTGCTTTTGAAGATTTATTAGGCGAATCTTACAAGGATCCTGAATTTGTTAGAGTAGAAGACACTCCAAAAGAAGTAGAGCAAGCAGCTGATTTAATTTTTGACAAAAAAGAAGAAGTTCTAGAAACAAAAAAAGAAGAAGTAGAGAAAGCCGCTGAAATGATTTTCGAAAGAGCTAACGAATTACCAATTCCCGAAAAGAAAGAAGAATTTAGTTTTGGCGCTACTAAAACAATAGAAAATCAAGAATTTAAATCAAAATCATTAAACGATAGATTGACTAATGGAATTAGTTTTGGATTAAACGACAGAATAGCTTTCGAGAAAAAATTATTTGGAGGAAGTACAGATGACTTTAATAGAGTAATTTCTCAATTAAACACTTTTGATTCTTTTGATGAAGCAAGTTCGTTTATTACTGATTTCGTAAAACCAGACTATAAAAACTGGGAAGGTCAAGAAGAATATGAAACTCGCTTCTTAGAGATTATTGAGAAAAAATTCAATTAATGAATAAATATATAAAAATTGCAAATTGGGTTTTTACGTCTCTTTTTTGTTTCATAATGTTGTATTCTGCAACAATGTATTTTACAAAATATGAAATGGTCAAAGGTTTTTTCGAAACCTTAGGGTATCCAAGCTATTTAATTTACCCATTAGCCATTTTAAAAATACTTGGTGTAATAACGTTACTTGCAAATTTTAATAAAACGCTAAAAGAATGGACTTATTCAGCTTTTTTCTTTGAAGTTGTTTTAGCTTTTTTTGCGCATTACATGATAAAAGATGGTGGAGAAGGAACGGCTTTAGTAGCTTTGATTTTACTTGCTTTATCATACTTCTTTTGGAAAAAAACGAATCTTAAATCGAATAAAGAATAAAAATGGGAAAATTATTCCTTGTGCCAACACCAATTGGAAACCTTGAAGACATGACTTTTAGAGCCATTAGAGTTTTAAGAGAAGTCGATTTAATTTTAGCCGAAGACACGCGTACTAGTGGAAAATTGATGAAGCATTTCGAAATTGCTACTCACATGCACAGTCATCACATGCACAACGAACACAAAACCGTTGAAAATATCATTAAACGTTTAGAAGCTGGAGAAAATATTGCTTTAATTAGTGATGCAGGAACACCAGCCATTTCCGATCCTGGATTTTTATTAACGAGAGCTTGTGTAGAACATAAAATTGAAGTGGAATGTTTACCTGGAGCAACGGCTTTTGTACCAGCTTTGGTAAATAGTGGTTTACCTAATGATAAATTCGTTTTTGAAGGTTTTTTACCCGATAAAAAAGGAAGACAAACGCGTTTTTTAACTTTAGAAAACGAAGTCAGAACTATGATTTTCTACGTTTCGCCTCATAAATTGAATAAAACATTAACTGATTTTGTGCAGTATTTTGGAGCAGATAGACCTGTTTCTGTTTCGCGTGAATTATCAAAATTACACGAAGAAACCGTTAGAGGATCAGCCGAAGAAGTGCTAAAACATTTTGAAATCAAACCTGCAAAAGGAGAAATTGTTGTGGTTGTTGGTGGGTTAGTGAAAACTAAAGGATAGTGAGTTTTAAGAAAACAAGTATTCTAGTTTTTAGTTTAATAATCATTAATAGTTTTATTTATTTTGTTATTGTTGATTATATTCAAAAATCAGTAAATAAACATACAGCTAACGCTGATTATTTTGCTATTGCATTGCTTTTTCTTGCTTTATTTTTTTGTTTAGTTTCAATAGTTTTATTTTTAAGAAACAAACGGAATGAAGTAGTTTATTTCTTATTTTTATTTGGGTTAAACATAATTTTATGGCTTCCAAAAATATTTAGTATACAATGTAAAGAATGTTCAATAGCTTGATAATAAATTTTAAACAACAATATGTCAACACACAATACAACTACAACCTGGAAAGGAAAAATGCAATTCGAATCCACAAACCCTAGTGGAGAAACCTTATTAATTAACGCTGGTGAAGAAAATGGAGGCGAAGGACCAGGTTTTAGACCTAAAGCCTTAATGCTATCCTCTTTAGCGGGTTGTTCAGGTTTAGATGTCGCTTCATTAATTGGAAAAATGAAATTAGAAGTAGACGATTTCAAAATTGAAACTATAGCAAATTTAACCGAAGAAGATCCTAAAGTATATGATGAAGTAATCATTGAGTATCATTTTTATGGTTCAAACTTAAATGAAGAACGCTTAAATAGAGCCGTAGATTTATCTGTTGAAAAATACTGTGGTGTGCTAGAAATGTTCAGAAAGTTTGCAAAAGTTGAGGTAAAAACAATGTTTCATAAAATATAAATAATGACAGTTTTAGAGTTAATAGATAAAGTAAAACAACCTGAAATTCTAATTTTTTCAGACGTTTTAGAAACCATTGATGCATCTTATAATTTTACACCCACAAAATTCACAAACGGAAATGTTACAAATGAAGCAAACACAAATAACGGTTCTTGCAAAGTGTTTTCATTTGCGAAATTAAATGAATTAAAAGTTGCTGAAACCTTATTTTTATTCGGAGAACATTATCAAAAGGTAGTTGATACTCCAAATGAAGAAGACCATCAAAACATTAGAAATTTCATCAAATTTGGTTGGGATGGCATTCAATTTGAGAATGATGCTCTTCAAGAAAAAAAATAATTAGTTTTTGAGTTGAAATTATTTATACATTTGCATTTCAATTATATACGCCATAACAACTGAATTCTAAATTCAGAATTCTAACTTCTAAATTATCTAAAATGAGATGGAATTTAAAATCTAAGCCAGAAAAACAAAAAGTTCAACAACTGCAAAATGAACTTCAAGTCGATGAAATAATTGCGACTTTATTAGTACAAAGAGGTATCGAAACCTTTGAACAAGCCAAAACTTTTTTCCGACCTTCTTTAGAAGATTTACACGATCCTTATTTAATGAAAGATATGGATTTGGCTGTAAATCGAATTGAAAACGCCATCAAAAACGAAGAAAATATTTTAGTTTTTGGAGATTATGATGTCGATGGAACAACTGCGGTTTCTTTAGTTTCTAGTTATTTGAAAACTATTTATCCAAATATTGATACATATATTCCAGATAGATATGATGAAGGTTACGGAATATCCTACAAAGGAATTGATTACGCAGAAGACAACGGAATTACTCTAATCATTGCTTTAGATTGTGGAATAAAATCCATCGATCATATCGATTATGCCAATAAAAAAGGAATCGATTTTATCATTGGAGACCATCACAGACCTGGAGACACTTTACCAAAGGCAATCGCAGTTTTAGACCCAAAACGAGAAGATTGTTCGTATCCTTATGACGAATTATGTGGTTGTGGAGTGGGATTTAAATTAATTCAAGCTTTAGGTCAAAACAGAAATCAAACTATTGAGCATTTTTTGCCTTATTTGGATTTAGTAGCGACAGCCATTGCTGCTGATATTGTTCCAATGACTGGTGAAAATCGTGTTTTGGCTAAATTTGGAATGGAAATTATCAATTCAAATCCAAGACCTGGAATTCAAGCGTTGGTTCAAAACATAAAAAAGAAAAGTCTAACCATTACGGATGTTGTTTTTGTAGTTGCACCCAGAATTAACGCTGCAGGAAGAATCAAACACGGAAATTACGCAGTTCAATTATTAACAGAATTTAATTTAGAACAAGCCACAGAATTTGCGTCAGAAATTGAAGAATTTAACACCGATAGAAGAGGTTTAGACCAACAAATTACAAAAGAAGCCTTACTTCAAATAGAAAATAATCAAGAAGAAAATCGATTTTCATCCGTAGTTTATCAAGAAGATTGGCACAAAGGAGTCATTGGAATTGTAGCTTCAAGATTGATTGAAAAACATTATAGACCAACTATTGTATTTACAAAAAGTGGCGATAAATTAGCGGCTTCAGCTCGTTCGGTTAAAGATTTTGATGTATATAATGCCTTAGAAGCTTGTTCAGAACATTTAGAACAATTTGGAGGTCATATGTATGCTGCAGGAATGACTATGAAGGAAGAAAATTATGAAAATTTCAAGAATGCTTTTGAAAAAACAGTTAAAGAAACCATTCATCCTGATTTGTTAATTCCTGAAATTTCTATTGACGCTGAGATTGATTTTTCAGAAATTAATCCGAAATTTGTACGCATTTTAGACCAGTTTGAACCTTTTGGTCCGCAAAATATGCATCCTATTTTCTTAACTAAAAATGTTATGGATTCAGGTCACGGAAAGCCAATGGGTAAAGTAGACGAACATTTGCGTTTGTTTTTGAAACATAAAGATTCAGAAGGAATAGGAGCAATCGGCTTTGGAATTGGAAATAAATTAGAACTAACAAAAAACTTCAATCCATTTGATGTAGTGTATTCCATAGAAGAAAATGAATGGAATGGAAATGTGAGTTTGCAATTAAGATTACGAGATTTAAGAGTTGATAATTAATTGAAAAGATTTCAGCTTTCGCTGAAAATATTATGGCAAAAAAAGATCCTTACGCGGCTTTACGATATAAAGAGTTTAATTTTTTTCTTTTAATGCGATTTGCAATGGTTTTTGCATGGTCAATGCAATTTGTTATCATAGAATGGGAAGTTTATAGTCTTACAAAAGATCCATTATCATTAGGAATTATAGGTTTAATGGAAATTATTCCTGCTGTTTCAATGGCTTTATTTGCAGGACATATTGTAGATCAAAGTGAAAAGAAGAAATTATTAGTCAAATGTATTCTTGGTTTTTCTGTAGTGAGTTTAGGCTTGTTTTTAATAACTGTTCCTCAATTTACAGAAGACTTATCCTTAAATACAGTTTTGTATACTGTATATGCTTTGGTGTTTTTAGGTGGGTTAGTGCGTTCTTTTTTAGGGCCAACTATTTTTTCATTATTGTCTTTAATTGTTCCTAAAAAAGTATACCCAAATGCGGCTACTTGGAGTAGTTCTACATGGCAATTAGCATCCATGTTTGGGCCAGCTTTGGCAGGTGTTTCTATTAGTTTTATAGGAGTTCATTGGTCTTTGTGTTTGGTTTTTGCTTTTTCGATTATGGCTTTGATCATGCTATCGAAAATTGAAAGTAAACCAATTTTAAATCCAAAAATCGGAGAACCTATCTTCAAAAGTTTAAAAGAAGGATTGAATTTTGTATTTACCAATAAAACAATTTTAGGGGCGATTTCTTTAGATATGATTGCTGTTTTATTTGGTGGAGCAGTGGCTTTGTTACCCATTTTTGCTCAAGACATATTAAAAGTAGGTTCAGAGGGTTTTGGCGTTTTACGAGCTGCACCAGCTTTGGGTTCTTTTTTAATGATGCTTTTTTCAGCTTATATTTCTCTAAATAGAAAAGCCGGAATCAAATTATTAGGAGCTATTTTTATGTTCGGAATTTGTATTATCGTATTTGGTCTTTCTGAAATATTCTGGATTTCCGTTTTAGCGATGTTCTTAAGTGGTGTTTTTGATGGTGTTTCCGTAGTTATTCGAAATACAATTCTACAACTACACACACCTGATCACATGCGAGGAAGAGTTGCCTCTGTGAATTCTATTTTCGTAGGTTCATCAAACGAATTAGGGGCTTTTGAAAGTGGATTAACAGCCAAATTAATGGGTGTAGTAAATGCAGTAGTCTTTGGTGGAATTATGACTTTGCTTACCGTTACTTTTACAGGTTTTGCCTTGCCAAATTTCAGAAAACTTGATTTAGAAAAAGATGTTGAGGATTTGGAAAATGAGAATTAATTTTCAAATTTCTTCAATTCGAATTTTTCACCATCAAAAACGCCATATGTAAAATAGCCAATCCAATCTCCAAGATTTGCATATTTAGAATTTTCACCAACATCAATAATCATCGGTAAATGTCTGTGTCCAAATATGAAGTAATCATAATGTTTAGTTTCTAGCTTTCGTTTTGCATAAAGTACTAGCCATTCATTCTCTTCGCCTAAAAATTTCACATCTTCATCACCTGAAATTAGCTTGTTTTTAACGGATAGATATTGTGCTAATTTTACACCAATATCAGGATGTAACCAACGAAAAATCCATTTAGAAAAAGGATTTGTAAAAACACGTTTCATTCTTTTGTAGCCTTTATCTCCTGGACCTTTTCCGTCACCATGACCAATTAAAAAAGTTTTGCCATTAAAGGTGAATTCTTTGTTGTCATGATAAACAGGAATATTTAATTCTTTTACAAAATAATCATGCATCCATAAATCGTGATTGCCTACAAAAAAATAAATTGGAACTCCTGAGTCTCTAATTTCAGCTAATTTCCCTAAAACACGTACAAAACCTTTAGGTACAACCGTTTTATATTCAAACCAAAAATCAAATAAATCACCTAACAAAAAAATAGCTTCAGCATCTTTTTTTACTTCATCTAGCCATGCTACAAATTTTTGTTCTCTAGGAAAGCTTAATTCAGGAGTTGGAGCGCCAAAATGTTGGTCGGAAGCAAAATATATTTTGGTTTTCAAGTTGTATACTTATTGATTACTTGTCAAATATATAAAAGTTTTTATTAAAATTAATTCTAAGTACATAAACACACATTTAAAAATATAACATATACACTCAAAATTGTTATTTACACCATTAATTAATTACATTTTGTTAATAATTTCTTAACTTGTGGGTCTAAATCAAACCAAACAATAATAAATAATGAAAAAAATTACCTTACTCTTTGTGATGTTGTTCTTCTCTTTTATTGGCCATTCGCAGCTAACTGAAGATTTTGAAGGAACAACTATACCAAACTTAGCTACAGGAAACTGGGCATTAACTTCAGGGAACTGGAAAGTTTTTGATAATGGAATAGGAACCGCTCAATCTTGGGGAGTGATTCCAGCTCCAAACTCTTGTAATGGACGTTCT